>JFJP01005402.1_pt1 | contig 44734 bp, 38 predicted proteins | sample 431651 | NCBI WGS metagenome assembly JFJP01 (sample SAMN02602958, study PRJNA72255) | Microbial mat metagenome, whole genome shotgun sequencing project. | biome: fresh water; feature: sink hole; material: water; isolation source: purple microbial (photo- and chemosynthetic) mats found in...
TGCTTCGCTCACAATGACAGTTCTTTCGCACCAGAAAAATAGGCCTCTAGCCCTTACCCTGATTGCACGATAAGCTATTTTTTATATAGCATCAGAAGTGAGAGCGACGCAGCGCGAGGCATCACCTCACACAAGCCGGTCGCTGGCTTGCGGGCCCAAATTTCGAGCTGCGCCCACAGCCATTGCAGGCCATCGCGCGCGGGGCTTTGCAGTGCGTGGTTGGCATGCTGCAGACGAAGGTCACAAAACGGCCATGGGCGCGCCTCGGGTGCTGGCAAAAAGCGTTGATAAGCAGCCAACGGAACCGCTTCGTCCGCATCGCCCCACACGCGCAGCAGTGGCCAGCGCCCTTGTAACATGGGCTGCGCCAAGGGCCATTGCCACAAATCGCGCCAGTACCGCAGCGTGCGACCCTGTACCACGGTGCGGTCGTCCAGGTCAGAAGACTGCACGCGCCCCAAGTCCTGCCATGCCTGCTGCTGCCCGAGCCGCTGCGCCTGCAGTTCACCTGCTTCGCGCGGATCAAGGCCAGACGCAGAGACCATTACCACCCCCGCCAGGGCGGGTATTTCTGCGGCCAGGTCAGGCAATAACTCGGCCCCTTCAGAGATGCCCAACAGCAGCACAGGCAGCGCAGGCGCGGTGCGGGTGTCATGCGCGCGCAGCGCGGCCCGGGCATCGTCGCGCCAGGAGGACAAGGCATCGTTCTGGATAAAGTCCGGGCTGCAGCTTGCCCCCAAGCCGGCGTTGACATCGACCCCCGGCTTGTGCAGCACCAGCACTTCAGCGTGCAGCAGGCCTGAAAAGTACCGCTCGGCCACTGGCAGCCAGCCGGTGCAGCCCGAGCCAGGCAGCACAACGACCCGATAGCGCGCCGGCCCGACCCGCGCGGTGCGAATCAGGGCTTGCAAGGTGCGACCCGGTTGCGCACCTGGCAGAGTTTCAAGCTGCCAGCCCTCGGGCAAGGCATCCGCTGCCGCCGCTGCACTGGCCAAGCTCAGGCTGGTCAGCAGGGCTAAAAGAAAAGCGCGTGCGACGATGACAAAAAACCAGGCGCTGGCGCATTGCGATGCGCCAGTCAAGCGCATTTACCTGAGGATCATCACCTGCTCGGCAGGCTGGCTGCCCTGCGGCACGCGCTGACTGTTCAGCGGTGCGTTGGGGGCATCGGGCGCATCAAAGCCCAACTGGGCAACCAGCTGCTCGTATACGCTGGCGGCCAGACTTTGCGAAGTTTCGCGCATCACCTTAGCGCGGTTGGGCGGCATGATGTCGCCCCGGTTGGACAAGATTTTGGTGTCGTTGCCCGAGCCCTGCGCCGAAAAAGCCGACTTGATCGCGTAGGTTTTGGTATTGATCAGGGAGAAGTCGGCCAGCAGCTCCAGCCCATATTGCACGGTGGCGCTGCTGGTGCCCTGCAGCGGTGAAAACTGGTCGTTGAAGGCAATGTGTGACAGGGTGCCAAACAGCACAAAGTCGGCCCCCTTGAACTCACCCTTTTGAATGCGGGTGATGATGTCCTTGACCTGCGGCTGGCGCACCGGCTTGGCCATCTTGCCGCCCTTGAGCTGGTTGAGCGCCTGCTCGGCCTTGGTGGGTTGCGGTGCGCCGGCATCAAACGCCCGGGCCTGAACCAGCCGAAAGCCCGGGATTTTCAGCAACGCACCCTTGATGTCGTTGGTGAACGAACCCAGCTCACGCTGCTCCATGTAGCTGTAGCTGCCCGCCACATAGGTGCCGCTGGCCTGGTAGCTGCCCGAGGCGCTGTAGCGGTTGGCCTGCACATTGGCGCTTTCGCAATGCGGGCCACCGTTTGCGCTTGTGCGCCAGCAGCCAGGCCCAGTGCCAGAGCCGTCAATATTGGGAAAAAAGTGCGTCTTTGCATGATGGGCCCCTGGTTCAGCGCTTGCTGGTTTTGCGGATTTCTTTTTCGTCCTGCCATTCGATGGAGCCTTCCTCCACGTCGAACATCTTCAGGGTGAACTTGTAAAACACGTCTTTGGTGTCGGCGTTCTGCTTGACGATGCTGGTCAGCTCACCTTCCAGGGTGTATTTGGCGGCGGTCATCTTGCCAATCTTGGCGGTGCTGCTCTGCTTGTACAGGCCGCTCTGGTTTTGCCGCTGCAGCTCATCGACCCCCTGCTGCATTTCGTTGATGGAGCGCACAAAGCGCACCTTGCCCGACTTGACCAGTGTGGTCTGAATCGAGCTCATCACGTTGGTGGTGTCAATGTATTCGCTGGTCTTGTTCTTGACGGTAGAAATCGCCACCGTGGGGCGGCCCTGGAAGATGCCGGTTTCCAGCAGGCTGCCGACCATTTTTTCGGCAATCATCTGCAGGTCGGTGGAGCCAAATTCATTGGTCACCAGTTCAACCCCCTTGGCATCGCCGTAATTGACCTGGCGGTCAAACCGGACCACCGGCGAGGACAGGATATTGCGGGTTTCACAAGCGGCAAGGCCCAGCGTGGCGCAGACCAGCAATGCAGAGGTCATCAGTCGGAACATGGTTGGTTTTCCTGGAAGAGTGATTGAAAAAGGGGGATTGGTGGGGCGCTTAGCGCAATTCAACATTCATTTCAAGGCGAAAGTCCGTGGCGGCCGATGCGGGAGCCACGCTTTTCACGGTTTGCTGGCCTTGGCCCAGCACCGTGATCTGTTTCCACGACTCGCCATCACCCACCTGGTTGCCCACGTTGTCGAGCCAGCGGTAGCGGTAAAACACGGTGCGGTCGGTGTTGACAACGTTGTACAGGTCGGTCTGCACCGTCAGGATGTCGTTGCGTCGCACCACCCGCATTTCAGGAATGCGCACGCCGTAGGCATCGCCGCGCAAAGCAACCTTGGCGGCAACGGCCAGCGGTGTGCCAGGCTCATGTTGGGCATAAACAGACAGCGCCAGGCATGCGCTGAGTGCAATCATCAGTTTTTTGAACGTGTTCATGGGTGGGCTTCCTTTGCGATGTGACGGGGATGGCTCTGCAGTGTCAGATGATGCTTAAAGTGTTGTCGCAACCGGCTTCTTGACGATGGCTTTGGGCTTGGCTTTGGGTTTGGGTTTGGCTTGCGGTGCGACCGGTGTCACCGCCTCCGGCACCGCTTCAACCTTGGCCACCGGGGGCTGCGCCACCAGGCGGCCAAAGTTGCCGACATCGCCAGCGATGACGCTCTGGTCGTAAAGCCGCAGCGGCACCAGAGCGTATTGCCCGTTGACCTTGACCTTGATGTTGAAGTCGCGGCCATTGATCACCACCTTGTGTTCGCCTTCAGGCAAATAACCACGCGCCACATACACTCGCCCGGGCAGCATGCGCCACAGCCGGTCATCGGCCTGCTCGGTCACGACCGAGGCGACGGCGCCGACGATGGCGCCAAACATGCCGCCATTTTTGGCCAGTTGGTCCTGCACCACGCCCTTCACAATGGCGCGTGTCACGCCGCGAAAGACCATGCCAGGCATTTCGTCACGCAAGGCACGCCGCGCCATCACGTTCACATCGACCACTTTTTCCAGCTTGAAATCACGTCCGCCCGCGGAAAGAACGCTCAGCGCGGCGTCCTTGGAAGGCTCAATGATGGGGTACGAAATGCTCACCGTACGAACGCTGCCACCCACCGGGACCGGAATGGTGAAGGCCTTGGGTTTACGCGCGGGTGCGTCGCCCGCCTCCACCACAAACAGCACGTCGGTCATGCGTTGGCGGCGCTTTTGGGTGAAGCTGGTCCGGTCGTCCAGGCCGCGCAGGCCCTCTTCAAGTACACCGGTGTTGGGTTTGAGTTCGATGGCCTTGCGGTAGCCGGGCGCAGCCAGACCGGATTCATTGAGTGTCTCATAGACAAATCCGGCCAGATAGTGACTCAAGGCGTTCTGGTAGCCGTTTTTCAAGGCCAGCACTTCAGGGTCGTCGAGGGTTTCCACCGGGTAGCCGTTGATGCTCTTGCCGGTTGAGCCCACGCCCTTGGCCTTGGCCTCCTCTTCGGCCGCCAGCGTTTCTTTGGCGCGGAACTCGGCAATCACGGCCTCACGCTCGTGGGTGCGCTTGATATCCACGCGAGCGGTGTCGATGTCACCGGCAGCCACCCGGTTGAGCGCCAGCCGGGTGGTCAGCCAGACTTTTTCGTAATCCTGGCCTTCATAGACTTTCAGCCGCTCGCTGATGGTGGCGGCACCCAGGGTGCCCAGCAGTTTTTGCGGATTGGTTTTGGCAGCCTCCTCCCACTCCTTGACCTTGCTGTCAGCCAGCAGAAACGCCTGAGTACTCTCCGTGTATTGGTGGTTCAACCGGAGCAACTCGCCACGCTCCAGGTTGTAGAGAAGCGCCTTTTTGTCATCCTCGCTGGTGGCAGAAGCCTCCAGTGTCTTGATGGCAGCAGGAATGCCGCCGGCCTGTTTTGACGTCTGCATCTGGTTGGTCAGATCGTCATGGCTCTTCATGTTGGCGCAGCCGCCCAAGGCCAGGGCTGCGAAAAGCGCCGTCAACAGACGGCGCGAGGTATAAGCAAACATCAACCACTCCCTAAGTTTGATAATAATTATGCCCAGCTTATTGACAAAATCCTTATGGCTTGTGGGTTTTTTATTGGCGCGTGGTAACTACGCCTAATTGCTTCACTAAATAGAGCTGTCAGCGCTTACTGGGTAAGGGCTAGATGCCAATTTTTCTTAAACTTTTTCTGACTGCGCTGCGCGCAGCATGTCGGCGGCCTTCTCGGCAATCATGATCACTGGCGCATTGGTGTTGCCGCTGACGATACGCGGCATGATGGAGGCATCCACCACGCGCAGGCCTTGTAGCCCATGCACGCGCAACTGTGCATCCACCACATCCATGTCGCCGCTGCCCATGCGGCAACTGCCCACCGGGTGGTAGATGGTGTCGCCGTAGTCGCGAATCACCTGCTCGATCTGCAAATCTGTCTGCGCGCTGGCCGTGGCGGCCAGTTCGCGTCCGCCAAACTGCGCCAATGCGGGCTGCGCCAGGATGTGGCGCATCAGCTTGAAGCCACGAATCATCCGCTCCATGTCGTCGCGGTCGCTCAAAAAGTCGGGGTCCACCAGCGGCAGGGCCAGTGGGTCCTTGCTCGCCAGCCTGACGCTGCCAGCACTTCTGGGGCGCAACAGGCACATATGGCACGAAAAGCCGTGACCCCAGCTCAGCGTGCGACCATGGTTGATGAGCTTGCCAATGACAAAGTGCAGCTGCAAATCGGGCGTCGCCTCACCGGGTTGACTCTTGATGAAGCCACCCGCTTCGGCAAAGTTGGTGGTCAGCATGCCGCTGCGCTGGTTGCGCCACTGCAGCATGCCTTGCAGCGTCTTCAGGCCGCCGCTGACCGACAGGCCAAACAAATCCTTGCCCCCGGGCACATGCACGACTTGCACGATGTCGGGGTGGTCGTGCAGGTTTTGCCCGACGCCGGGCAGGTGGTGCTGGGTGGCAATCCCGGATTCCAGCAGGTGCGCATGCGGGCCAATGCCTGAGAGCAGCAGGATTTGCGGGGACTGGATGGCGCCGGCACACAGCACCACCTCGCGCTGGCATTTAAGCTGTTTGAGCAGCCCGTCTTGCACAAACTCGACCCCCACGGCGCGCTTCTTTTCCAGCAGCACGCGGGTGACTTGTGCCTGAGTGAAGACCTGCAGGTTCGGACGTGACAAATGGGGGCTGAGATACGCCTTGGCGGTGCTGCAGCGTTCGCCGTTCTTGTGGGTCACCTGGTACAGCCCTACCCCTTCCTGCTCGACCCCGTTGAAATCGGGGTTGACCGGGAAGCCGGCTTGCGCACCGGCCTGCACGAACAGCGCGCCAAAGCGGTTCGGGCTGCGCAAATCCATCACATTGAGCGGCCCACCGGTGCCATGCAAGGCATCGGCACCCCGTTCGTTGTGCTCGGCACGTTTGAAGTAAGGCAGCACGTCGTCCCAGGCCCAGCCGGGGTTGCCCAAAGCCGCCCAATGGTCATAGTCAGCACGTTGGCCGCGGATATAGATCATGGCGTTGATCGAGCTGGAGCCACCGAGCACCTTGCCGCGCGGCTGGTAGCCCGCGCGACCATTGAACCCGGGCTGCGGCACCGTATGGAGGTTCCAGCCGTACAGGCTGAACTTGGCCATGGCCGCGAGGCCCGCCGGGCATTGAATCAGCACGCTGCGGTCGGACGGCCCGGCTTCGAGGAGCGCCACGGTGATGTTGGGGTCTTCTGACAGGCGCGAAGCCAACACGCAGCCGGCCGAGCCGCCGCCGATGATGAGGTAGTCAAACATGGGGTTCTCCGGGCACTCTAAAAATCTTGCTTGTGCCTGTATGGCAGGTTAACGTAAATCGGCGGGCCGGTTTAGAGCGAAGTCCCAAGGACTGCCAATGCGGCGGGTGCTTGCGGCAGCTGGCTGTGACCAGAGGTTTCAGGCATGATACGGGGTCCACTTGTCGCAGGGTCACTGATGTTTTCGTCAATTTCATTACCCAACACGCCAGCCGATGATCTGGCGATCAGCCTGTTGCCCAAAGACGTGTCGATTGCACAGACACCCGAGCCGCAGGGTTTTCGCTGGCCTGGGCCACCCTATGCCATCTACAGCGAGGGCGAGCGCCTGCAACAGCCGCTGGAATGCGAGATTGAGGGGCTCAATGGGGCCTTGCGGCGCTGTGCGCTGGTGGCGGTGGCACTGTCCAAAAAGACCATCCTGATTCAGATCCAGCAGTCCAAGACTCCGGTGCCTCTGGCGTTTTCGCAGTTTCGACGTATCGTGCTCAAAAAACCGTTGTACCCGCAGGAACTGGTCAGCTCCGAGCAGTTTGCCGACATCCTCGGCTACCGCGCCACCATCGAATACCACTTGCAACTGGAACAGGGCAAAACCCTGTCGGGCAACACCGTGGGCTATGTCGAACTTGACTACGGCTTGTTTCTTTTCAAGCCGCTCGATGACAAGGGCACGGTGCAGCGCATTTTTGTGCCGCGCGATGCCTATGTGGGCGTGACCCTGGGCGACCACATCGGCCAGGTGCTGATGGCGCACAACGCCGTGACAGCGCAGCAAGTCGATCTGGCCGCCAGTGAGCAGCGCGCGCGCCGCAGCCGCCTGCTGGGCGACTATCTGGTGGACACCGCCGTGGTGCAACCCGACCAGTTGATGCTGGCGCTGGACCAGCAGTCCAAGATGCCGATGATCCGCGTCGGCGAGGCGCTGCTGCGGCTGGGCTACATCGACCAGGTGCAGCTGGAGCAGGCACTGGAGCGCCAGAAGACCGAGCGCTCGGTGCCTTTGGGCGAATTGCTGGTCAACATGGGCTTTCTGACGCGGCGCGAACTCAACGTGGCGCTGGCGCGCAAGATGGGCTACCCGGTGGTCGATGTGACGCAGTTCCCGATCGAGGCCGATGCGCTGAAGAAAATTTCAATGCTCACTGCGTTGCGGCTGGGCGTGATGCCGTTGATGTCGCGCAACGGCCTGACCGTGGTGGCCGCTGTTGACCCAACGCAGACCAAGACCATCGCCGAGCTCGAATTCATGGTGCAGGGCCGCGTCATCGCTGCGCTGGGCGACGAGGTGCAGATTCAACACACCATCCGCGAGGCTTACGAAAAGTTCGGTCTGCACGGGACCCTGCTGGAAGAAGACCTGCCCGGCCTGGGCAAGCCGACCGATGTGCAAGCCAGCTCCAGTGAGCTGCTGGAGTCGATGGAGCAAAGCCAGGCCGACGAGATTGACCTGCAAACCGAGCGGCCGATCGAGCAGTCTGACAACACGCTGGTGCGCCTGATCAACACCATGATCGTCGAGGCGCACGCGCGTGGCGTCTCCGACATCCATGTCGAGTGCCAGCCACGCAAGGCCAAGGTGCGCATCCGCTTTCGCAAGGACGGGGCCTTGTCGCCGTACCTGGAGCTGCCGCACACCTACCGCGCGGCGCTGGTGGCACGCCTCAAAATCATGGCCGATCTGGATATTTCGGAGCGGCGCAAACCGCAGGACGGCAAGATCGACTTCAGCAAGTTCTCGCCCAAGACCCGGCTGGAACTGCGCATTGCCACCATTCCCACGGCCAACGGCCTGGAAGACGTGGTGATGCGCCTGCTGGCCTCCAGCAAGCCGATTGCCATGGACAAACTCGGCCTGAGCGACGCCAACTTCACGCAGTTGCGCGATGCCGTGAGCCGCCCCTATGGCATGGTGTTGTGCGTCGGGCCCACCGGCTCGGGCAAAACCACCACGCTGCATTCGGTGCTGGGTTACCTCAACACCCCGTCACGCAAGATCTGGACCGCCGAAGACCCGGTTGAAATCACCCAGCCCGACCTGCGCCAGGTGCAAGTCAACCCAAAGATCGACTGGACCTTTGCCAAGGCATTGCGCTCCTTTCTGCGGGCGGACCCCGACATCATCATGGTGGGCGAAATTCGTGACGCAGAAACAGCACAAATTGCCATCGAAGCCTCGCTGACCGGGCACTTGGTGCTATCCACCTTGCATACCAACAGCGCAGCCGAGACGGTGACCCGGCTAGTGGACATGGGCATGGACCCGTTCAATTTTGCTGACTCGCTGCTGGCGGTGCTGGCGCAGCGGCTGGCGCGCCGGTTTTGCACGGCCTGCAAGATCGTCGAGCCTGCCAGCCCGGATGTCGTCGAAGAGCTGCTGGCCGACTACCTGCACGCCTTCCCGGCCGAACTGCGCCCCAGCCGCGACGAGGTGTTGGCGCAGTGGCTGGCGCTGTACGGCCCGGCGGGCACGCTCAACCATTACCGCGCCCCGGGCTGCCCAGCCTGCATGGGCAGCGGCTTGTCGGGGCGGGTCGGGCTGCACGAACTGCTGCGGGTGACACCGGGCGTGCGCCGGCTGATCCAGACCGGTGCGCGCTCCGAGCTGATTCAGACCGAGGCTTTTCAGAGCGGGCAGTTTCGTACGCTGCGCCAGGACGGTATCGGCAAGGTGCTGGCTGGCCTGACCAGCATTGAAGAAGTGCGAGCCAACAGCAATGCATGAACTCACCTCACCCAGCGGCCACCCGTACCAGGCGCTGACACCCGATGTGGTGCAGGACGCGCTGGCCAGCATCGGCCTGTTTGGCGACGGCCGCCAGCTGGCCTTGAGTTCCTATGAAAACCGCGTCTATCAATTGCACCTGGAAGAACCCATCGACCAGTGCGACGTGGTGGTGGCCAAGTTCTACCGCCCCGAGCGCTGGAGCGAAGCGCAGATTCTGGAGGAGCACACCTTCTCGCGCGAGTTGATGGAGGCCGAAATTCCGGTGGTTGGCCCGCTGCGGGTGGGCGGTGCCACCTTGCACCATTTTGGCGGCTTTGCCTTCAGCGTCAGCCCCAGCCGGGGCGGCCGCGCACCCGAACTCGACGATCCCGAGGTGCTGGAGTGGGTGGGTCGGTTCTTGGCGCGCATCCACACGGTGGGCGCAGCGCAGCCGTTTGCCGTGCGACCGGCGCTCGACTTGCAAAGCTTTGGCATCGACTCCCGCGAGTGGCTGTTGCAGCACGACAAAGTGCCTCTCGACGTGCAGGCCGGCTGGGAGAAAGCGTCGGCTAATGCACTAGATTTAATAGCTACCAGCGCAATAGGTATAAAGGCTACAGGCCAAATTAGCTTAAATATGGCGGACGAGGATGCGTTGCTTCCCGAAGCCGGCATCCGCAGCCTGCGCCTGCACGGCGACTGCCACCCCGGCAACATTTTGTGGACCCCGCTGGAAGCACCAGCCAGCAGCCTGCCGGGGCCGCATTTTGTTGACCTGGACGATGCCCGCATGGGGCCGGCGGTGCAGGACCTGTGGATGCTGCTCAGCGGCGACCGCCAGCAGCGCAGCCATCAACTCGGTGTGCTGGTCGATGGTTACGAGCAGTTTCGCCCGTTTGATCGGCGTGAACTGGCGCTGATCGAGCCACTGCGCACGCTGCGCCTGCTGCACTACAGCGCCTGGCTGGCGCGGCGCTGGGACGACCCGATCTTTGCCATCAACTTCCCCTGGTTTGGCTCTAGCGACTACTGGAGCGGCCAGGTGCAAATGCTGCAAGAGCAAATTGAAGCCATGCAGGAAGAGCCACTGCAGGTGTAAACACCGCCCTGCAGCGGCTCGGCACGATCACTCAATGGTCAGTTTTTGCGCCACGTTGGCCGCCAGTTTCTTGGGCAGCGTCAGGGTCAGCACGCCATTCTCGAATTTGGCTTTGGCTTGCGCCTGGTCGATGTCCATCGGCAACTGAAAGCTGCGTGCCACGGCACCAAAATAGCGCTCGCTGCGCAACACGTTGTCGTTTTCACCGGTGCTGTCCTGCTGCTTGACTTCAGCTTGCAGGGTGACCAGATTGCCGTCCACCGAGACCTGGATTTCTTCCTTGGGCACGCCCGGCAACTCGGCATGCACGGTGTAGGCCTCCTTGCTTTCCTTCACGTCCACCTTGATCTGCGCTGGCGTTGGCAGCGGATCGCCATGCAGTGGCCGGACGTAAAAAGCGGGGGCAATATCGCGGAAAAAATCGTTCAAAAGATAGCTGCGGTTTGCCAAGGCTGACATTTGAGTTCTCCTTAAAAAGTTGCCAACGGAATGAAAAACCGGCGCAGGCTATGACCACCGGTTTCAGTGCTGAAGGTGAGGTGAACCCACTGAATATTCAAGACCCCAAAGGCAACGCAGCCCGTGGTTTTTGCAGCCGGGAGGCTTGCCGTTGTTGCAGGCCGCCGCCACATCGGTGTGACATCAACCAGCAACCAAGGTCGGCTAAGATGGTTCCCCAACTCTGGGGGCCCTATGGATCGCGCTGATTTCATTCATCTGGTGCGCTTGAGCGAACACGCCAGTGCCGACGACAGCCCGGCCTACCGGCGCAATCTGGCACTGTTTGCCGCGCTGGGCTACCTGTGGGTGGTGGGCTGTTTTTTGCTGGGTATCGGGCTGGCCTGGTGGACGCTTGACAGTCTGGCGCATGCGCGTTTTCGGGCCAGCTATCTGATCTTGCTGGTGCTGGCTGCCGGCTTGCTGTGGGCCAGTCTGCGCGCGCTGTGGGTTCGGCTGCCGGCCCCGGACGGGCTTAAAATCAACGGCCCACCCATTCATCATGTGTTGCTGGATGATGCCTTCAACGCCAGCATCAGCCAGCGACCCCGCTACGGCCTGTTTGGCGGCGCGGTCAATTACCTGACTGTTGGCCTGCCGCTGCTGATGGCGGTGGACCGCACCCGCCTGCTGGCGGTGCTGGCGCATGAATATGGCCACCTGCGCGGCGACCACGGCCAGTTTGCCGCCTGGATTTACCGCACCCGGTTGAGCTGGACCTTGCTGGAGCACCACATGCGTCATGACGAGGGCCTGGTGACGATGGCGACACAGCTGTTTTTGCGCTGGTATTTCCCGCGCTTTCAGGCCAGAACCTTTGCCCTGGCACGCCAGGATGAGTATGAGGCCGACCGCATTGCCGGGCGCTTGCTGGGGACACCGGTGGCTGCGGCAGCACTCACTGAAATTGCCACCAAGGGGGCCTGGTTGCACGCCGAATTCTGGCCACAGCACTGGCGTGGCGCAGCGCTCAGCGCGCAGCCGATGGGGCCGTTTGCCATGATGCGCCGGATGCTGGCACTGCCACCGGATGCCGGTTTTGCCCGTGATGCGCTGCGCCAGGCCTTGCGCCAGATCAGTGACATGGATGACACCCACCCGGTGCTGCGCGACCGGCTGGAAGCGCTGGAGGTGGCGCCATCCCTGCCGGCCTGGTCAACCAAGGCGGCGCTGGATGTGCTGGCCAGCAGCGCCAAATGGCTGGCGCACTTTGACAAACAATGGTGCCAGGCGCACGCCACCGACTGGAAACTGCACCACGCCTACCTGAGCCGGGTGCGCCAGCGCGCCGATGCCCTGAGTGCCAGCCAGGCACGCAACAACGCCGACGAAATGACCGAACTGGGCCAGCTGCAGCAGCGGCTGGGTTTGCCGCGTGAGGCCAGCGTCAGTTTTGCACATGCCTTGCAGCTCTCGCCCGGTCATGCCGGCGGCCTGCGCGGCTGGGTGGCATGCCTGCCCGATGCCGAACACGCGCAGCGCATGGACGCGCTGCAGCAGTTGTATGAGCACAGCCTGGCCAACCGCTGGTGGGCCTGCAACACGGCGGTGCGCTGGCTTGAGCCAGGTCTGGCAACCGCCGATGCCGACGGCAAAGCGCTCAAGCTGTGGCGCGAGCGGCTGCGCCAGGCGCAGGAGGCCGAAGACCGGGCCTGGGAAGAAATGGCCAACACACCGTTTTTCCAGTCCATTTCACGCCACGACCTCAACGAGTTTGAGCTGGGCGAATGCCTGTCTGACCTGGCCCGCCACAAGGCCGTGACGCGCGCCTGGCTGGTGCGCAAAAACCTGGCCGAATTTGCCTACCGCCGCTGTTACTTGCTGTTTGTCGAGCTGCCGGACATGGAGGATGATGAGCGCTACACGCTTTGCCGCAGCCTGGAGCGCAGGCTGGACCTGCCTGGGGCGGTGCTGGTGCTGTGGGCAGGTTATTCGCCCACCCTCGACGAGATTCGCAAAAATGCCTTTGAGCCGGTGTTTATTCGTGCACGACAGCCGTAATGATGCCCACCTGGCCAGGCGCGCATTTGGCATCGGGTGGGCGTTTACAGTCTGCATGAATTGCCAGTACGGCAGCGCGCAGGCCACGTGATCGGCAGGCTGCACCTGGCAATCGGTCAGCGTGACCAGATCACCGGCCCCTTTGTCGTGCATGCGCTGCCAGGTGGTGCTCGCGTTCAGGTACGACACGGTCTGGTCATCGCGGCCATGGAACAGGGCCAGCGGGCGCTGCGGCAGCCAGTCATTGACGTTGCTTTGCGCCGCCAGCGCAGCCTGGTCGTCAGCCAGAAAGTTGTCGAACGCGGTGACCATGAAGCGCACATCGGCACTGCTGCCCAGCAAAGCCTTGACCAACTCGTTGCTCACCCAGGCCCGGTCAGAGTCACCCAGATAGCGCAACAGCCCCGGCTGCAGCAAGGCACCAATCAGCGGGTTGTCGTGGCGGATGATCTTCAGCGCCTCGTCAAACGTCAGGCCCACGTCGTACGGGCCAGCACCCACCACTGCACTGACGATTTGCCCGCGCTGCACCGCGTTGCCAGCCTGCAACGCACGATGCGCTGCCATCGTGACATAGCCCCCTTCTGAGTAGCCGGTCAGAAACAGTTGCCCGTTGTCGGCAAAGTTTTGCGTCTGCCGCCAGTAGCTGGCTGCCGTCAACATGTCGGTCACCGCTGCTGCCGAGGGCGCAGCCAGCAGGTAGGGGTGACTGGCGGCTTTGGAGACTCCGTAGCCCACGTAATCGGCCGACAGCACGATGTAGCCCTGGCTGGCCAGCAGCAGTTCCGGGCTGGCCAGGGTTTCAAGGTTGCTGGGCGCTTCGCTCTGGTGCTTGAGCGTGGGGTGCTGGTAACTCAGCACCGGGCTGCTGGCACCTGCGGGTTTTTGCGGCAACACCGCCAGCGCCGAGGCCAGAATCAGCTGCCCCTGGCCATCAAGGGTCTGGTAGTTGAGCCGCCACGCCTGCACCGGGTATTTGGGGCTAGCGACAAACGCCGTGTTGTCGGCTGCCGCCAGCGCAGCGGCAATGTCACTGGCTGACAGGGTTCTGAGCAACACCGCTTCCTTGAATTCACCTTGCCCGCTGACGTTGACCGGCAGCGGTTGTGGCTGCGGCTGCGGCTGTGGGGTAGGCGACACATGCTCTGTGCCACCGCTACCGCCACCACCGCAAGCGCTGAGCAGCAGCACCAACGCCAGCGCGCCAAACGATGGCAACCAGGGTTTGCGCGCCAGGCGCAGCCAGTGGATCAGCATGATGAAAACCTCCGGATGGTTAAGCCAAACACCTTTTTCTCATTGAATCAGTTCATGAACGCTCGAGTTTGCCAGTTGCCGTAATGCGGTTTGCCGGGCAGACACGCTGCGCGGCAGTCCAGATATTTATAATAAATCATGCTCTAGCCCTTATGGGGTATGTGCATACAGCTATAACAAAAATATCAAATCAGCCCTGAAAGCGCTTGCGCGTCAGTGCCAGGGCAATCCAGAAGCCGCCCACGGTAAACAGCGCCAGCACCAGCAGCGGCCGCAGCCAGTCGGCTGGCCACTGGTCCATAAACAGTGGGCGCACCAGCGCGACGGCATTGGTCAGCGGCAGCCACTGCGAAATGGCGCGCACCAGCGGCGGCAGTTGTTCCAGCGGGAAGAAAATGCCGCTCAGAAACATCATGGGGGTGAGAAACAGCGTGAAGTAATAGGTGAAAAAGTCGTAGCCATTGGCCAGCGCGTTGAAAATCAGTGCCACGCAACTGAAGGTGATGCCCACCCCCAGCAGCACCGGCCAGGCCACCAGCAGCTTCGGGCTGTAGCTGATGCCCAGCCCCAGCATCACGCCCAGAATGGCGGTCACGGTAAACAGCGACTTGAACGCTGCCCACAGCATTTCAGCAAGCACGATGTTGTCCAGATTGACCGGCGCGTTCATGATGCCGTCCCAGGTTTTTTGCACATGCATTCTTGAGAATGCCGAGTACAAGGCCTCAAAACTGGCGGCGTTCATGGCGCTCATGCAGATGCTGCCGCTGGCCAAAAACAGGATGTAGGGCACCTCGACCCCATCGACCTTGACCTTGCCCACCAGCGCGCCCATGCCGTAGCCAAAGGCCACCAGCCACATCAGCGGCTCGGCAATATTGCCCACCAGGCTGGGAATAGCCAGCTTGCGCCACACCAGCAGGTTGCGCAGAAACACCGGCCACCAGCGCAAGGAGAGTTCGGGTGCGCGCCAGATTGAAGGACTTTTTTGGCCTGCAACCGTTATACCACCTGCGGTGTTAGCTATATTGTTCATAGTGTCAAGCATCTTCGCGAATTTGCCGGCCGGTGAGCTTGAGGAACAAGTCTTCCAGGTTGGCGGGCCGGTGCAGCGTGCGCAGCGCGTGGTGCTGCTCCAGCGCCGCCAGCAACGGACGCGCCTCGCTGGTATAGAAAAACACGGTTTCGCCACTGACCTCGACGCGCGCCGCCATGGCTTTGAGTGGCGAATGCACCAGTGCCAGCGCGCCGGTGCCATACACCTCGACCACATCGGGCTCCAGATGCTGGCGGATCAGGTCACGCGGCGCGCCTTCGGCAATCTTTTTGCCGTGGTCAACCACCAGCAGCCGGTGGCACAGCCGCTCGGCCTCGTCCATGAAATGGGTGGTCAGCAAGATCGACTTGCCTTGCTGCAGCAGCAGTTGCAGCCGCTCCCACATCAGATGGCGCGCCTGCGGGTCCAGGCCGGTGGTGGGCTCATCGAGCAGCAGCAGCCGGGGGTCATTGACCAGCGCGCGCGCCAGGCTCAGGCGGCGCTTCATGCCGCCCGACAACTCGCCGGGTTTGGCGTTGGCCTTGGCGCTCAGACTGGCAAATTCAAGCAGCGAAGGAATGCGTGCGCGGATTTGCGCGTCACTCAGTCCAAAGTAGCGGCCATACACCAGCAGGTTTTCGGCGCAACTGAAGTCGGGGTCCAGCGTGTCCATCTGGCTGACCACGCCGAGCTGCGCCTTGATGGCCAGCGCGTCTTGCGGCATGTGCAGGCCAAACGCCGTCACGCTGCCGGCGTTGGGCACGGTCAGCCCCAGGCACATGCGGATGGTGGTGGTTTTGCCAGCCCCGTTGGGGCCGATCACGCCCAGGCATTCGCCCGGCGCAATGTCAAACGACAGGTCGCTGACCGCCGTGGCATCGCCATAGCGCTTGAACAGCCCTTGCACAGAAAATATCGATTCACGCATGCTGTCATTGTGACGCAGCACCCGTCATTTTTTGTGCGCGCTGTGCAACAGCCCTCGTGGGTCTCACCCGCCACGGCAAGGCTGAGGCTGTCGATGCTGCGTTGTGGATGCCCAAAAAGTGCGCCAGTTCACGTTACAGTGCAGCCCCATGCCCACCCTTCATCATGACCCAGACCGCCAACAGGATATGTTGGCCATCGCGCGCCAGGCGCGCGCCCAAGCCTACGCACCGTATTCCGGCTACCGTGTCGGTGCTGCCGTGCTGGACGACCAGGGTCGTATCCATGCGGGCTGCAATGTCGAAAACGCCGCCTACCCTGAAGGACTGTGCGCCGAAGCGGCTGCGCTGGCTGCCATGGTGCTGGCCGGCAGCACGCGCGCGCTGGCCGTGTTGGTGGTGGGCAGCGGTGGCGAAGCCGCTGCCGGCTGGATTACCCCATGCGGCGGTTGCCGACAAAAGTTGCGTGAATTTGGCAGCCCCGATTTGCGCATCATCAGCGCCAACGAAGTGGCGATCGGGCCCAGTTACACGCTGCAAGCCTTGCTGCCTGACAGCTTTGGCCCGGATCACCTGCCGCCGCGCGCAGCGGCCGCTGCGCCATGAACCTCAACGATACCTGCAACACCATTGTGCAGCGGGCACCCCAGATCCAGCCACGCATAGCCGTGGTGCTGGGCTCCGGCTGGGGCGGTCTGACCGGGCACTTGAGCGATGCGGTGCAGATTGCCTACACCGAGCTGCCTGGTTTTGCACAACCCGGCGTGGCCGGGCACAGTGCCACCCTGTGGTTGGGGCGACTCGGGCAACAGGCGGTGGCGGTGATGAGCGGGCGTCAACATGGCTACGAGTCGGGTGCGGTGGACGGCATGGCGATACCCCTGCAAGTCCTCAAGCAACTGGGCTGCCACACGCTGGTGCAAACCAACGCCGCCGGCAGCGTGCGCGCCGACATGCCGGCGCAGAGCCTGATGCTGCTTTGCGACCACCTCAACCTGCCACAGCGCTCGCCCCTGGTGGGGACGGTGGGCAACGAGCGCTTTGTCAACATGGTCGATGCCTACGACCCCGCCTTGCGCGCACACGCCCTGCGAGTGGCGCAGGCACAGGGCCGCGTGCTGTTTGAAGGTGTTTACGCCTGGTTTTTTGGACCCCAATTCGAAACCCCGGCCGAAATCCGCATGGCGCAACGGCTCGGGGCCGACGCGGTGGGCATGAGCACGGTGCCCGAAACCATTCTGGCGCGGCATCTGGGTATGCGCGTGCTGGCGCTGTCATTCATCACCAACCTGGGGGCCGGCCTGTCCGCCGAGTCACTCAGCCACGCCCATACCCTGAGCCAGGCGCAGACCGGCAGCGTGCTGGCCAGTCGCCTGCTGGCCCACATCATCGCCACGCTTGAGTGAGCGGGGTGCGGTCATCAGAGAACTTATTTTTACCCGAATCAGCCCCATGAAAACGCCAGACACCCTGACCAATGCCGACTGGCCGCATGACTTGCCACGCAGCGCCCGCCTGGCACTGGCCTGCCTGGACCTCACCAGCCTCAACCCCGATGACACCGAGGCCGACATTGCCAGACTCTGCCAGCGCGCCAACGGCCCTGCAGGCCCGGTGGCTGCCGTGTGCGTGTGGCCACGGCTGGCGGCGTTTGCGCGTGCGCAGTTGCCCAGTCACATCAGCGTGGCAGCGGTGGCCAACTTTCCACACGGCCATAGCGACATCGGCGCGGCGGTGGCCGACACCCTGGCCATCGTGCAGGCTGGCGCGCAAGAGGTGGATGTGGTGCTGCCCTACCGCGCACTGATGGCCGGCGACGAGGCCACGGTGGCCGCCCTGCTGGGCGCGGTGCGGCAGGTCTGCCCGGACCTGCGGCTCAAGGTGATCCTGGAAACCGGCGAGCTCAAGACCCCGGCGCTGATGGCGCGGGCCAGCACGCTGGCGTTGCAGGCTGGCGCTGACTTCCTGAAAACCAGCACCGGCAAAACGCCAGTGAACGCCACGCCTGAGGCCGCGCAGATCATGCTGGCCACCATCGCCGCCAGCCCGGCAGCCAGAAATCATGTAGGTTTCAAGGCTTCAGGCGGCATCAGGACAGTGCAGGAAGCTATTGTTTACGCAGCACTGGTGAGGCAATACCTGGGGGCTGCAACGCTTGGACCCCAGCGCTTTCGCATTGGTGCGAGCAGCCTGCTAGACGCCATTGAAGCCGTTCTGGCCGGCAGCAGCACGCCAGCGGCGACGCCCACCGGGCTTTATTGAGCGCCGCCAGACCATGCTTGCACAGGAAATCATCCGCCTCAAACGCGACGGCCAAGCGCTTGAGCGTGCCCATATCGACTGGCCATGGCCATGTTTCTGCAAGGCATGAGCCGCAGTGAGACCGTCCACCTGACGCAGGCCATGACGCACTCCGGGCGGGTGATGAACTGGGCCCACGCCAGCTTGCACGGGCCCATTCTGGACAAGCACTCCACCGGCGGTGTCGGCGACAAGGTCAGCCTGATGCTGGCTCCCATCGTCGCCGCCTGCGGTGGCGTGGTGCCCATGATTTCAGGACGGGGTTTGGGCCACACCGGCGGCACGCTCGACAAGCTGGGCTGCATTCCCGGCTACCAATGCGCCCCCGACCTGTGCACACTGCAGCAGGCGCTGCAGACTGCTGGCTGCGCCATCATTGGCCAGACCGCCGACCTGGCCCCGGCCGACCGCCGGCTGTACGCCATCCGCGACGTGACCGCCACCGTGGAATCGGTGCCGCTGATCACCGCCAGCATCCTGTCCAAAAAACTCGCTGCCGGGCTGCACGGACTGGTGATGGACGTGAAGGTCGGCAACGGCGCCTTTGCCAACTCACCCGCCATGGCCACGGCGCTGGCCGAATCGCTGGTGGCTGTGGCCACACAGGCCGGTCTGCCCACCACCGCCTGGCTGACTGACATGAACCAGGTGCTGGGCCAGTCCTGCGGCAACGCGCTGGAGGTGCTCGAAGCGCTTGAATTTTTGCGTGGTCGCTGCACTGAGCCACGCCTGCTGCTGGTCACCCGAACCCTCAGCGCCGAACTGCTGCAAATGGGTGGTCTGGCCAGCAGTGAGGCCGATGCGCTACAAAAAGTGGATCATGCTTTGGCCAGTGGACGGGCATTGGAGCAGTTTTCACGCATGGTGGCAGCGTTGGGCGGCCCGACCGACTTTACCGAGCGACCTGACCACTACCTGCCCGGCGCGCCAGTGCAGCGCGTGGTGCCAGCACCGCGCAGCGGCTGGGTCAGCGCCATGGCCACGCGCGACATCGGCCTGGCGGTGGTGGAACTCGGTGGCGGCAGGCGCCAGGCCAGCGACAGCATCAACCCCGGCGTTGGTTTGAGCCAATTTGCCCAGGTCGGGCAAATCGTGCAATGCGGCGAGCCGCTGGCCGTCATCCATGCTGCCGATACCGCCAGCGCTGACCGCGCCCAGCACAGCTTGCTGGCGCTGATTCAGGTCAGTGATGCCGCACCCAGCCTGTCACCAGTGCTCATCGGGCGCACTGGCGACGCCCATCCGGCTTGCCGCAAGTCATAGCGCAGCATGCGGGCGCTGTGGGCAGGTCAAGGCTAGAGGTCAAAACTGCGATACTGGTTTTTCCCGGCCAGCTTGGCCAGGTACATCGCCTGATCGGCCTGGCGCAACAGCTGTTCGCCGGCCAGTTCCTGTGCCTGCGGATAAAACGTCACTCCGATGCTGGCTGACACGCGCAATAACGACTCACCAAACAGCACCGGCTGGCTGGCAGCGTCGAGCAAGCGCTGCAGCAGCGGCTCACAATCGTTGTCCTGGTCCAGGTCAACGATGATGGCCGCAAACTCATCGCCGCCAATGCGCGCCAGCGTATCGCCTTCGCGCAGCACCAGCTTCATGCGCTGCGCCAGCGACACCAGCATGTGGTCGCCAGCGGCGTGACCGTAGGCATCGTTGATCATCTTGAAGCCGTCGAGGTCAATGAACGCCAGCGCCAAGCGTTGACCACGCCGCTGCGCCTGCGACATGGCCTGCTGCAGCCGGTCGGCCTTGAGGGCGCGATTGGGCAGGCCGGTCAAGGCATCAAAATGCGCCAACTGCTGCAAACGCTGCTCTTGTTCCTTGCGCTGCGTGATGTCGGTAAACAGCGCCACAAACTGCGCCACCTCGCCACGCGCATCGCGCACCACGCTGATGTGCTGCTGCTGCACGTACAGCGCCCCCGACTTGCGCCGGTTCCAGAATTCACCCTCCCAATAGTCCTGGGTGGTCAGGCTGTGCCACATATCGGCATAAAACGCCGCGTCGTGCCGCCCGGAGCGCATCAGGCTCGGGTTGCGCCCCAGCACTTCGGCACGCGCGTAGCCGGTGATGCGGGTAAAGGCGGCGTTGACATCAATGATGTTGCGCTGCGCATCGGTGATCAAGATCCCTTCACGGGCGTGACTGAACACATTGGCGGCGAGCTTTTGCTGCTGCTCGGCCTTCTTGCGCATGCTGACATCGCGCACCGCGACATGGATCGCATCTTGACCAGCATAGACAATACGGGTGCCCTGCACCTCAACATCGATCACCACGCCGTCGAGCCGCACAAAGCGCGACTCGACAAACGGCAGCAAGGCTTGCCCCTGCACAATGCCGTCCAGACGGGTCAGCTGCTGTTCGACAAAATCCGGGTGAACCAGGTCAACCGTGGAAGTGCCGACCAGTTGCTCTGGCCGGCTGGCACCAAACAGCCGCACGGCCGCCGGATTGACATACAAAATGGTGGTGTCCCGGTGCACCAAAATGGCCTCTGGTGTGCGCTCGGCCAAGGTGCGAAAACGTGCCTCGCTGTCCTCTAATTGGCTGGCAGCCTGCTGCTGCTCCAGCGCAATGCTGACCAGTTTGGCCAATTGCTCCAGCAAGGTGATGTCGGCATCAGAAGGCATGTGGGCATGGCTGTGATAAACCGAAAACACGCCCTTGACACGCTGATCGCGGTCGAATACGGGCTGCGACCAGCAAGCCCCCAGGCCAGCTCGGCTTGCCAGTTCCCGGTAATTCTGCCAATACGGATGCTGCGCAATGTTGGCCACAATGACCGGTTCGCCGGTGTGCGCAGCGGTGGCGCAGCCGCCATTGCCCATGCCAATAGTCAGTCCGTCCACCGCCTCGACAAAAAAATCAGGTAGCCGGGATGCCACCGCCACATGCAGGTGCCGCCCATCCGCATCGGTCAGCATGATGGCGCAGTGCAGTTGGGGTTGCAGATTGGTCAGTCCGTGCGCCAGCGCACCCAGCACATCGGTCAGCGCGGCGCGAAGCGCCATCAATTCCAGGATGTCACTGCGAAACTTCTCAAAGGCAGCCAGTTGCCGCTGCTGGGTGATGTCGCGGCCAATGCACAGCACGCCATTGACCTGCCCCTGTGCATCGCGCAAAGCGGTCTTGGTGACCTCGACCAGCGCATGGTGGTTCCCACGCGCTGATCCAAGCCACATTTCCAGCACCAGTGGCTCGTGACAACCCTGGTCCGTGGCGCGGTAGCCCTGCGCCACCTCGGCGGGGAAAAAATCAAAGTCGGTTTTGCCGAGCAACTCGGCCTCGGGCACGCCAAGGAATGCTTCAAAGCTCGGATTACAGGCCACATACGCGCCAGCCAGGTCTTTGACCCACACCATTTGCGGTAAATGTTGCAAGATGGCTTGTAGCCGCTGGTTGGCTTCCTGCAACGCAAGTGTTTGCTCGATCATGGGGGCTTCATCTTTTTGGAATTTTGGGTCTGAAGTACAACGAAAGGTGCCCGGCTCGCCCAGAAAAAAACAGGCATTCAGAAAGTGAGACTTGGTATTTTTATCCACTGTCGGGCCAGTGTCTATCCCCCATTTGGGGGATAGGGTGACTGTTGCGCCAACCCAAACAAACCAGGCCACCGCTGCTTGGGTAAACTGCAAGGTCGTTTTAGGAGTCCACCCATGAAAGTCTTGCTTGCTGTTGACGGTAGTTCTTACACCAAGAAAATGCTGGCCTATCTGGCAGCACACGACATGTATTCTGCCAAGAACGAATACACCGCCTTTACCGCCCAGCTGGGGCTGCCGTCGCAGGCGCGCACGGCCCTGGGCAAGAATCTGGTGAAGAAATACTACGAAGATGAGGGCCAGCGGGTCATGCAACCCGTCACCAAATACCTGGAGCGACACGGCATCACGCCGCAGTGCCACTGGAAGATCGGCAAACCCGGCGAGTTGATCAGCAAATTAGCCATCGAAGGCAAGTTTGATCTGGTCGTGATGGGTTCGCACGGTCACAGTGCCCTGATCAATCTGGTGGTAGGTTCGGTGGCGACCGAAGTGCTGGCAGGCTGCAAGGTGCCCGTGCTGATTGTTCGTTAACGTTAACACGCACCGTCAAGACCCACGCTGGTCCATTATCCAGCGCGAACAGCGCCGTTGCGGCGATCCGACTCAGCGTTAGCGTTCGTTGCGAAACTGCTCATGACAGCTTTTGCAGCTTTTCTCCACCCCATCCACGGCGCTGCGGATGGCCACTTGGTCGGCACTGCCTGACACCTTGACCAGTTGATCCACCCGGCCCAGGAAGCTGTCTTGCGCTTGTTTGAATTCAGCGGCTTTTTGCCAGACTTCTGGCTTGGCACGGGTGGGCGGGTAGTTGCCATCAGCGGTGAAAAAGGCCCAGGGCTGGCCCGCCAGCTCTTGCAGTTCCAGCGCCTGCGCCTGGAATTGAACCTTGATATAGCTTTCACGTTCACGCGCTACCAGGCCCATGGGTTCGAGCGTTTTGGTCATCTTCTTGAAAACGGCCTGCCGTTGGGTGACCAGTTGTTGTGGATGGGTATCCTTGACCTTGTCCCCGCAGGCCCCCAGCAACAAAATGGACGATAGCAAGACAAGTTTGATGGGCAAGAATTTCAGCATTTTTGGAATGGAGCAGGTAAAAAAGGTAAATTGGCCGTGCCGCCCAGAGACCGCCGCAAACGCGGCAGTTGCATCGACGCAGCGCAGCCCATTGTGGAGTCGAAGTGTAGAAGAGACACGGTCAATGAGCGACCAAGCCCGGGCTCATACCCCCATGAAAACCGTGCGCCAAAGGGTTTGCACCGCCTGACGCTCAGCCTGCAGTTCATCGGCAGTCACCTGCGACGAGGTTTCATTGAGACGGGCATGGTGCTGCACCTGACGCATCGAACGGTAAGCGCTGGCTGCCGCATGGCCGACACCCGCTGGCAGCAATCCCAGCGCTTCAGCACGCTCCAGTAAAGCGATGTTACCCGCATTGGCCAGCAGTTCCGGGTGTGCGCCAGACTGCGACAGCACCAGAAATTGCATCACAAACTCGGCATCCACCATGCCACCCGGGCTGTACTTGAGATCAAACTTGTCGCCCTGCGGCGGGTGCGCATGACCCACACGCTCGCGCATGGCGCTGATTTCGGCGCGCAGCTCATCCACGTTGCGCGCTGCGGTGATCACCGACTTGCGCACCGCGTCAAAGCGCGCATACAACGACGCATCGCCCAGCACACAGCGCGCCCGCGTCATGGCCTGATGTTCCCAGGTCCAGGCGGCGTTCGAGCCACGTTGCTGCTGGTAGTTGGCATAGGCGTTGAAACTGGTGATCAGCAGCCCGGCATTGCCATTGGGGCGCAACGCGGTGTCAATTTCATACAAGTCACCTTCACCCGTTTTGACCGTCAGCCAGTTGATCAGCTTGCGCACCAGGTTGGCATAGACCTCCGGGGCGCGCTCATCGTCGTCGTCAAAAACAAACACCAGGTCGAGGTCACTGCCATAACCCAACTCTTTACCGCCCAGTTTGCCATAGGCAATGATGCCAAACTGCGGTTGCGCGCGGTGGGTTTTCTTGAGGCGACTCCAGCACCAGCGGGTGGTGACGCGCAGCACCGCATCGGCCAGCGCACTGAGGTCGTCCGCAACCTGCTCGACCGTCAACCGGCCCTCAATATCACGCGCCAGGGTGCGAAATACCTCGGCATGGTGGGCCCGGCGCAGCAGGTTCAGCAGGGCCTCATCATCGTCTTCATGGGCGTTTTGCAGGGTCTCACGCCGGTGCTCCAGTTCGGCTTCAAAGCCAGCGGCATCAAAACGCTCCTGCAACATGTCCGAGGCGGCCAGTTCATCGATCACACCGGGGTGCAGCAGCAAATAGCGCGCCGGCCAGCGCGCCGCACCAAGCAGCCGCAACAAGCGTTCGTGCACGTTGGGGCGCTCCAGCAACAGCGCCAGATAGCTTTCGCGGCGCAACAGTGGCTCCATCCAGTCCACCAGCCCTACCGCCGCCGCCTCGCTGACGCGCCCCTCGCTCACCCAATGTGCGGTGCGCGACAGCAGCCGCATCAGCCGGGTGCGCGCTTCATCTCGCAGCGCCAGCACCCGGGGGTGTTCGCGCCACGCCTCAAGGCGCTGGCGAAACAACGCGCCCAACTGCGGCAGCAGCTCGTCCATGCCACCCACCACCACAGCGGGCTTGCCGTTCTGACACGCTTTGCATCCAGGCTCGGCACCGCCAAGCAGTTTGTCAAATTCTTGCGCCACCACCTCACGGTGCACGTCGAGCTGATTGAGCAACTGCGCTACCGTGTCAAAGCGCATGGTGGCGGCAATCCACCCCAGGTCGGCGTCTTGCGTGGGCAACAAATGGGTTTGCTGGTCGTCCAGGTATTGAATGCGGTGCTCAACCCGGCGCAAAAACTCATAAGCCTGCGCCAACGCCTGCGCGGTGTCGGAGGTCATCAGGCCGGCCTTGACCAACCGGGGCAACGCCTTCAGGGTGGGCCGGGTGCGCAATTCCGGGAACTGGCCACCGCGCACCACTTGCAACAATTGCACGATGAATTCGATCTCGCGGATGCCCCCGCGCGACAGTTTCACATCGTTGGCGCGCTCGGGCCGGCCAGCACTTCGTTTGGCCGCGTGGTCCCGAATTTGCCGGTGCAGCAAGCGCAGTGAATCAAACACGCTGTAATCCAGATAGCGCCGAAACACAAACGGCATCACCACCTTGCCTAGCGCCCGCGCAGCACCGCTGTCGATGCTGGCGCGCGGCGCAATCACCCGGCTTTTGAGCCAGGCAAAGCGTTCCCACTCACGGCCCTGCACATGCAGGTATTCTTCCAGCGCGTCCAGCGACAAGGCCACCGGTCCGGAGTTGCCGTTGGGGCGCAGCGCCAGATCGACGCGAAACACAAAACCGTATTCGGTGGCATCGCCCACCAGCGCGTAAATGGCGCGCACCGCCTTGGCAAAGTACTCGTGGTTGCTCAGGCGGCCACGGCCCAGCGCGTCGCCAGCAGTGTCCCCATCTTCGTCATAAACATAGATCAGGTCGATGTCGCTCGACACATTGAGCTCGCGCGCTCCGAGCTTGCCCATGCCCACCACCCACAGCTGCGCGCGCTGGCCCTGCGGGGTCAGCGGCATGCCGTGCACCTTGTCGAGCGCAGCCAACACTTCGCCCTGCGCCTGGTTGATGGCGAACTCGGCCAGGTCGGTCATGGCCTTGGTCACTTGCGACAACGGTGTGTCCTGCTCGCAGTCCAGGCACAGCAGACGCTCCAGCACCAGCGCACGCGTGATGCGCAGCGCGCTGGCGGTATCACTGCCACTGCGTTTGAGCGCCTCAAAGACCGTTGCCAGATGCCCCGGCGTGGGCAGGCCCTCGGGCAACAAGTGCAACTGGGCATCGAAACGACGGCGTACGCGCTGGGCAAAGCGGGAGTGAAGGGCCATTGGGGGGCGGGTCATAATTCTGGTCTGCAAATTTTTTTCCAAACGATGTGTCGCCCTTCTCTTCCACGCTGCTGAAAACCTGGTCTGGCCTGACCCGCTGGCTGTTGGGGTTGGTAGCACTGGCCTGGCTGTTGTTTGGCATGGTTTGGGGAGCAATTCACTGGCTCATTGTGCCGCGAATCGACGGGTTTCGTCCGCAGCTTGAAGCGCGGGCCACGCAGGCAATGGGGGTACCCGTGCGGGTCGGATCAGTCACCGCCCGATCTGACGGAGTGATACCAACTTTCGAGTTGTCCGGTGTGAACTTGTTTGATGCTCACGGCCGCGTGGCCCTGAGCTTGCCACGGGTGGTGGTGACGCTGTCGCCGCGTTCGCTGTGGCGGCTCGGCTTTGAACAACTTTATATTGATCAACCCAAACTTGATATCCGGCGCGGTGCTGATGGCCGCATCCTTGTCGCCGGCCTGGATTTTTCTGTCAAATCGGGGGCTGACAGCGGGGCCATGGACTGGTTTTTTTCGCAAATCGAACTGGTCATTCATGACGGCACGCTGCGCTGGACCGACGAGCAGCGCCAGGTCGAGCCGGTGGTGCTGCAACAAGTGGACATCGTGCTGCGCAATCTGGGGCGGCATCACGACATGCGTGTCGATGCGACACCCCCGCCTGGCTGGGGCGAGCGTTTTGGCGTGCAGGCGCGCTTCATGCAGCCGCTGCTGTCACGACAAAACGGCCAATGGCGAAGCTGGAGCGGACAGGTTTTTGCTGACTTCAAACAGGTTGACCTGTCAGAACTGGGCCGCCATGCCGATCCAGGCGTTGCGCTCAGCCAGGGCAAGGGCGCGCTGCGATCCTGGCTGGCGATCAGCAAGGGACGGGTCACCGGCGTCACCACCGACATGGCCTTATCCGAGGTGTCCATCACATTGGCGACCGGCTTGCCACCGTTGGCGCTGCAGCAGTTGCAAGGACGGGTCCGGGGTGGCGTGCTGGAACATGGCTTTGAAGTGGCAACCGAATCATTGGCCTTTGACACCGCACAAGGTACGCACTGGCCGGGTGGCAATGTACGCGTCGCGCATACAAATGCCCACGACAAGGCCATGGCTCAAACCGAGCTGCAGGCCGACCAACTCGATCTGGCGGCACTGGCACAGATCGCCCACAGCCTGCCGCTGCAGGCCGGCCTGCGCGAACAACTGCTGCGCCATGCGCCCAAAGGCCGCGTCGATACCCTCACAGCCGTCTGGTCAGGCGCTCCCGATGCACCCGTCAGTTACAACGCCAAAGGGCGCTTGAGCCAGTTTGAGCTGGCTGCTGTGGCCACCACACCCGGTGTGCGCGGGCTCAATGCAAGTTTTGATCTGAATCAGCAAAGCGGGCGCGCCAGCCTGGAGATCAGTCACGGCAGCATCGACGTGCCAGCAGTCTTTCACGAGGGCTTGATCCCGATTGACCAACTGTCCGCCAGTGCCCAATGGCAGAAGTCGGGCGACAACATCGCGTTCGAGTTGACCAATGTCAAATTCGCCAATGCCGATGCGCAAGGCGAGGCGATTGTCAAGTGGCAAACCAGTGATCCGAAAAAATCTCCTTCACACAGCCGCTATCCTGGGCTGCTGGATTTGCAGGCCAAGCTGAGTCGCGCCGATGGCCGGCGCGTCTATCGCTACCTGCCGCTGGTCATCGACCCGCAGGCGCGAGACTATGTGCGTGAGGCGGTACAGGGTGGCAGCGCCAGCAATGTGCAATTTCTGATCAAGGGCGACATTGCCGACATGCCAGCCACCGATCCGCGTCGCGGCAGCTTCAAAATCAGTGCCGATGTCAAGGATGCCCGGCTCGCCTACGTGCCGCGCAGCCTGCAACCTGCCGGCGATCTGCCCTGGCCGGCACTGACCCAGCTCAGCGGCGAACTGCTGTTTGACGGCCTGCAACTGCAGGTCAAAAATGCCCGCACCCAGCTCGGTGAAGATGCCGCCGTGCAGGCAACTGCGGTCAACGTGCTGATTGCCGACCTGACCCACACCGAAGTCAAGGTGGATGCCACCCTCAAAGGGGCGCTGCCCGCACTGCTGCAGCTGATTCGGCAGTCGCCCGTGGCGGCGCTGCTGGACGGGGCGCTGTCGGATGCCGTCACCAGCGGCAATGCGGACTACAAACTCAAGCTGGCGCTGCCCATTGCCGACCTCACCAAATCCACGGTACAGGGCAGCGTGACACTGGCGGGCAATGACATCCAAATCAGTTCACAGACACCCAGAATGACCCGCGCCAGGGGCGTGGTGAACTACTCGCACAGCGGCTTTTCGCTCTCCGGGGTGCAGGTGCGGCTGCTCGGCGGCGATGCCCGACTGGACGGCGGCCTGGTGTTTGGGGGACCTGACAGCCCCAACCCGGCAGTCATTCGGGCCAGCGGCAACGCCAGCGCCGAGGGGCTGCGCCAGGCCAAAGAGTTGGGGCTGGTGGCGCGGTTGGCCCAGCAGGGCACGGGCAGCGCCGCCTATACCGCCACACTGGGGCTGCGTCGGGGCGCACTGGAGTTACAAGTGAACAGCAATTTGCAGGGCATGGCGGCGCATTTGCCAGCACCGTTGAACAAGCCTGCACAAGCGCTGCTGCCGCTGCGCTATCAAACCATGGTGTTGCCCGCGACGGCCTCAGCCAATGGCAAGACACCCCTGCACGATCGCCTGTCGCTCAGTCTGGGCGGATTGGGCAGCCTGGTGTTCGAACGCGACATGACCGGCACTGAGCCCAAAATACTGCGCGGCGCCATCGGCATTGGCGCTGGCACACTGGAATCGGTGGTCTTGCCCGCACAGGGCATCCATGTCAATTTCAATTTGCCGCAGTTCGATGCCGATGCCTGGGCCGATGTGCTGGCACAACTGGATGCGGCACCCCAGCCTGGCGGGTCGGCGGCCTCGTTCAGTCACTTTGGCACCATGCTGTTGCCCACGCATCTGGCGGTGCGCTGTGACGCGCTGACTTTCGGTGAACGTTTGTACAGCAAGGTGGTGCTTGGGGCCACGCGCGATGGCGCACTTTGGCGCGCCAACATGGAGGCAGCCGAGCTCAACGGTTATCTCGAATACCGCCCGCCGGCCAATGGACAAGAAAGTAGTGGTGCTGGCCGGGTCTATGCACGGCTGGCACGGCTGACGCTGGCCCCGGGCACTGCCCGCGAGGTTGAGGACCTGTTTGATGCGCAGCCAGCCAGCATTCCTGCGCTCGACATCGTGGTTGATGATTTCGAATTGCGGGGCAAACGACTGGGCCAACTCGAAGTCGAAGCCATCAACCGCATGGCGGTGGGCACTGCAGGCGTGCCCGAATGGCGGCTCAACAAGTTCAACCTCACCGTGCCCGAGGCCACACTGCGGGCCAGCGGCAACTGGGTGCGTTTGGGTGCGCAAGCATCCACCACATCGGCAGCGCGCGCCACAGGTGCGCCGGAGCAACGCCGCAGCGTGATGAACTTCAAACTCGATATTGCCGATGGTGGCAGCCTGCTGGGCCGCTTTGGCATGAAAGACGTGGTGCGCCGGGCCAGCGGCAAGATGGAGGGCCAGATTGCCTGGGCCGGCTCGCCGCTGAGCATTGATTACCCAAGCTTGAGCGGGGCGTTCAGCGTCAACGTCACGTCGGGGCAGTTCCTGAAAGCCGACCCCGGTATTGCCAAACTGCTGGGCGTGCTGAGTCTACAGGCCTTGCCGCGACGCTTGACGCTCGATTTTCGCGATGTTTTCAGCGAAGGCTTTGCGTTTGACTTTTTGCGTGGCGACATCACGCTGGAAAAAGGGCTGGCGCGCACCAGCAATTTGCAAATGAAGGGCATCAATGCGGTGGTGCTGATGGAGGGAACGGCAGACATTGCCCAGGAAACCCAGAACCTCAAGGTGGTGGTCATCCCTGAAATCAATGCCGGTACCGCCACACTGATCGCCACTCTGATCAATCCTGCGGTGGGTGTCGGCACGTTTCTAGCACAGCTTTTTCTGCAGCGCCCCCTGACAGAATCCGTCACCCAGCAATTTCTCGTCAATGGCAGCTGGTCTGACCCGCAAGTCAGCAAGACGGCAAAACGCACCCTCACCCCCTCCACAACATCAATCAAGCAGGAGACACCCCCGTGAAAGTCGCCGTGATACAAATGGTCTCTGGTCTAGAGGTCGGGCGCAACCTGTTGCAAGCCCGCGATCTGTTGCAACAAGCGGCAGCACAACAGGCTGAATTGGCGGTTCTGCCCGAGTACTTTTGCCTGATGGGGCAACAAGACAGCGACAAGCAAACCATCGCTGAGCCCGATGGCCACGGGCCGGTGCAGCAGTTTTTGATGGATTGCGCCAAAGAATATGGCCTGTGGCTGGTCGGTGGCACCCTGCCGCTGACCGACGATGTGCCGCAGACCAATGCAGCGGCACGCGTGTTTAACAGCAGTTTGGCGTTTTCACCTGCTGGCGAGCGCGTGGCACGCTACGACAAGATCCATCTGTTCCGCTTTGACAATGGCCGCGAACGCTACGACGAAGCGGCCGTGTTGGCAGCCGGCACGCAGCCTGTCACTTTTGATCTGCCCTCGCGCGATGGCCACCGCTGGCGCATTGGCCTGAGCGTTTGCTATGACCTGCGCTTTGCCGAGCTCTACCGTCACTATGCCGCAGCCGGTACCCACCTGCTGCTGCTGCCAGCGGCCTTTACCCACACCACCGGGCAAGACCACTGGGAGGTGCTGTTGCGCGCCAGGGCCGTTGAAAATCTGGCCTTTGTCGCCGCTGCCGCCCAGGGCGGCTTGCACGAGAACCAGCGCCGTACCTGGGGCCATGCGATGCTGATTGACCCCTGGGGCAGGGTGCTTGGCGAGCATGACCAAGGCACTGGCGTGGTCGTGGCCGACCTTGACATGGCTTGGTTGGAGGAATGCCGCAGCCGACTGCCCGCGTTGCAGCACCGCGTTTTATGAGACCTTTCAAGAAACCATGGCGACTTGCCACACTTGGGCTGCTGCTGGCGCTGCTGGCGGCCTGCAGCACGCCGCCCCGCGACTTGGTGCGCACCCCTGCGGTCGCGCCACCTGCGACACCCATCACGGCACCAGAGCGACTGCTCGCGCCGCCCGAAGCAGCCACGGGGCCAGTGTTGCTGCGCAACAAAAGTCGGTGGGTCGCCACTGCGTGGAACGAGCTGCCCGGTTTTGAAACCGATGCGCTCTTCGAAGCCTGGAATGCGTTCATCAAAAGCTGCGAACGCCCCGGCCCGGTGTTTGCGCCCCTGTGCCCGGAGGTGCGCCGCCTGAGTATCGGCGACGACGCAGCCCAGCGCGCCTGGCTGCAGCAGCGGCTACAACCGTACCGGGTTGAACCCTTGCAGGACGCACCTGCAACCGGCCTGCTGACCGGCTACTTTGAGCCCGAATTTGCCGCCAACCGCCTGCAAGACGCCCAGTTTGGCATCCCTTTGTACCAGCCACCGGACGGCCTTGGCAAAGGGAGAGTCTGGTTTTCCAGACAAGACATCGACACCCTGCCCCAGGCGCAAGCCGCCTTGCGCGGCAAGGAGATCGTCTATCTGGCCGACCCGGTGCAAGCGCTGGTGTTACATATTCAGGGATCTGGTCGGGTCCGCGTGACCGAACCCGACGGCGCGCAGCGCCTGCTGCGCCTGGCCTACGCTGGCAACAATGGTCAGCCCTATCAGAGCGTTGGCCGCTGGCTGCTCGACCAGGGCGAGTTGCGCGATGCATCGTGGCCCGGCATCACCGCCTGGCTGGCACAGAACCCCCAGCGAGTCAATGAACTGCTGTGGAAAAACCCGCGTGTGGTGTTTTTCAAAGAGGAGCCGCTGGACGACTTTGATGCGGGGTTTGGCCCCCGTGGGGCGCAGGGCGTGGCGCTGACACCCGGGCGATCGATTGCGGTGGACCCTGACAGCATTCCCTACGGCACGCCGGTCTGGCTGGCTTCGCAAGGTAGCAGCACCACCCTGCAAAGGCTGGTGCTGGCGCAAGACACCGGCAGCGCCATCACCGGCGCCTTGCGCGCCGACTTGTTTGTCGGCTGGGGTGCTCAGGCGGGCGAACTGGCCGGACGGCTCAAGCAACCGCTGCAACTGTGGGTCTTGTGGCCGAAGGCGCCCGGATGACGTTACCATTCACCATTGCCCCGAACCAATTTTTGTTTTTTCCAAAGAAGATGCCATGAACAAATCTACCATGCGCGATATTGACGAGCGTACCAACCTGACTGGCAACAGCATGTTTGAACTGCTGCTGTTTCGTTTGGGCGAGGCCCCAGGCACCGACAAGCGCGAGTTGTTTGGCATCAATGTGTTCAAGGTACGCGAAATTCTGGTCATGCCCGAAATCACCGCCATGGTGAACTCGCCGCCTGCGGTGATGGGGGTGGCCAATATCCGTGGCCAGATGATCTCGGTGATCAACTTGCCACAGATCGTCGGCACCAACCCGACCAAGGGCCTGGGTATCTTGCTAGTCACCGAATTCGCCCGCACCACGCAGGCGTTCGCCGTTGAAGAGGTCAACGAGATCGTGCGCCTTGAGTGGAAGCATGTGCTCTCAGCGGAAGGTCGTGGCGGTGGCCTGGTGACCAGCATCGCCCGGCTCGATGGTGCCGCTGAAAACACCCGGCTGGCACAGGTGCTTGATGTGGAGCAAATTTTGCGCGACGTGTTCCCCGAGCAGCAGCAGCAGGTGGAGGTAGAAGCCTCCAGCAAGCTGCATTTGCCTGCGGGCACGGTGGTGCTGGCGGCGGATGATTCCGCCGTGGCACGCATGATGATCGAGCAGGGCTTGAAAGCCATGGAAGTCCCCTTCATCATGACCAAGAGCGGACAGGAGGCATGGGACCGTATGAAGGCCATGGCGGCCGAGGCCGAATCGCAAGGCAAAACTGTCCGCGACAAGATTGCGCTGGTGCTGACGGACCTGGAAATGCCCGAGATGGACGGCTTTACCCTGACCCGCAACATCAAGCAAGACCCGCGCTTTAGTGGCCTGCCGGTGGTGATCCATTCGTCACTGACCGGAACCACCAACGAGGAACACGTACGCAAGGTGGGTGCCGATGCCTACATTGCCAAGTTCAACGCTGAAGAGCTTTCGGCCACGCTGCGCCGGGTACTGACCCGTTGAACCGAGCTTGACCGCTCAATCATTGCTATTTTTAATATAGCTGCTAGCACATATAAATCAAGGTCTATAAGCCAAAAACATGCATAAATGGTGCAGATATCATGCGGGTTTGATGGGGTTTTGCTTGCTGTCCACGCCTTGACGTGAGAGCATTCACTGGTGTTTCTTAAGTTCGTTTTTTTTACTGAGAGGTCACTATGTCAACCGCACAACAAACCGATATCACTGCACAACAGCAACTCGTTAGCGACATCAAAACTGTGATCGCCGATGCCGAAGAGGTCTTGACGGCCACCGCTGAACAGGCTGGCGAGAAGGTGGCCAACCTGCGGGCCCGCGTCCAGACCCGACTGCAAGAGGCCAAGGTGCGACTGGTCCACGCCGAAGAAATTCTGCTTGAGAAAACCCGCGCTGCCGCCAAAGCCACTGATGCCTACGTCCACGAATCGCCCTGGACAGCCATTGGTATTGCCGCTGGTGTCGGGCTGCTGGTGGGGGTGCTCATTGGCCGTCGCTAACTTGACTGGATGGATGCCTGCGGTGTGGCGTGCAGGCATTCATGGTTAATCCATCAACGGGGGCCTCGCCTGGCCTGATGGCCGCACTGAAAAACATCGCTGGCCATGTGCTGACCATGGTGCAAACCCGGTTGGCGCTGCTGGCCAACGAAGCACAAATCCAGAAGCAGCAGCTGCTGACGCAGTTGTGGCTGCTAGTGGCGCTGCTGGTCTGCCTGGTGCTGGCAGCCCTGTTGCTGGTGGGTTTGGCAGTACTGCTGTGGTGGGAGCAGCGCATTTTTGTGCTGGGGTTTTTTGCCCTGCTGTTTTCGACACTGAGTGTGTACTTGATCATCACGATGCGGCGCGGCAGCGCGCAGCAGCCGCCTTTGTTTGATCAAAGTCTGGCAGCGTTACAGGAAGACTTGCGGCAACTTCAGCAAGCGACTGGCCATGAACCGTCGTCTGGCTGAGTTGTACTTGCAGCAAGGTCGGCTGCTGGAGCGCATTGCCATGCAACGCGTGCAGCTCAGGCAGCAACTGACACCCGTTGAACGCGCGGTACAACGCACCGATGCAGCCCTGGCTGCGCTTCAGCGAACAGTGCAGACGCTGAAGAATCACCCCTTGACCGTGGCGCTGGCGGCACTCGTGCTGATCCTGCTCAAGCCAAAGCGCGCCTGGGTCTGGGGAAAGCGCGGTCTGCTGCTGTGGCGCAGTTGGCAGCTGCTGCGGCGCTGGTTGCCCTTGCGCCTTTTGTGGCGCTGAAATTGCCGCCATTGCACCCGCAAATCAGCCGCATACAATCCCGCACTGTCTGTTTTCTGCCTGGCTGTTGCTCTTCAAACAACCGGACGGTTCACTTTATCCGTTTTAAATCTGGAGCCTTTTGTGTTCATTTCCTCTGCCTTTGCCCAAACCGCCCCCGCCGCTGCTGCCGGCGGTGACCTGCAGTCTTCGCTGATGGGCATGCTGCCGCTGGTGCTGATGTTTGTCGTGCTGTATTTTGTGATGATCCGCCCCCAAATGAAAAAGGCCAAGGAGCATAAGGCCATGGTCGATTCACTGGCCAAGGGCGATGAGGTGGTGACCGGCGGCGGCATGCTGGGCCGGGTCAGCAAAATTGGCGACAGCTTCATTAGCGTGGAAGTGGCCACCGGGGTTGAGGTGCAGCTGCAACGCAGCGCCGTGGTGCAGGTCTTACCCAAAGGCACATTCAAATAAATGGTCTCCGTGCGGGTTGCTGATCAGCCTGTTTATCGTTTGATGTCTAAAGGGCGGTCATGAATCGTTACCCGTTGTGGAAGTATGTGATCATTGCGATCGCGATGGTGGTCGGCGGCCTGTACGCCCTGCCCAATTTATTCGGTGAATCGCCTGCGGTGCAGATCTCGGCGGCCAAACCCTTGGTGAAGATTGATGGGGGCACGCTGGCCCAGGTCGAGGCGGCGTTGAAGATGGGCGGCATCAGCCCTGACCTGGTGACGCTGGACGGTGCATCGATCAAGGTGCGCGTGACCACCCCGGAGGAGCAACTCAAGACCAAGGACACGCTGCAAAAGGCGCTGATCCCCGATCCAGCCAACCCGTCTTACGTGGTGGCGCTGAACCTGTTGTCGCGCTCACCGGCCTGGCTCAGTGGTCTGCACGCAGCCCCCATGTACCTTGGGCTTGACTTGCGCGGTGGCGTGCACTTCATGCTGCAGGTGGACATGCAGGCGGCGCTGAGCAAACGCGCCGAATCGCTTGCGGGCGACCTTCGCACCAGCCTGCGTGAGAAAAATGTGCGCCATGGCGGCATCAGTCGCAACGGGCAAACCATTGAAGTACGTTTGCGCGACGCGGCCTCACTGGCAGCCGCCAAGGCAGTGTTGCAAGACCAGTTTCCCGATTTGCAGGCCGTTGACGCGCCAAGCGGCACCGACATCCTGCTCACCGCCTCAATCCAGCCCGCCGCCGCGCGGCGCATCCAGGACCAGGCACTGAAGCAGAACATCACCACCTTGCACAACCGGATCAATGAGCTCGGCGTGGCCGAACCGGTCATCCAGCAACAGGGGCTTGACCGCATCGTGGTACAACTGCCCGGCGTGCAAGATACCGCCAAGGCCAAGGACATTCTTGGGCGCACCGCCACGCTGGAAGTGCGCATGGTTGATGAAAGCACCGAGGCACGCGCTGCCGAGATGGGCACCGGCATGGTGCCATTTGGCTCGGAGCGCTATCCCGAGCGCAATGGCCGTTCGGTCATCGTCAAGAAACAGGTCATTTTGACTGGGGAAAACCTCACCGATGCACAACCCGGCTTTGACAGTCAGACCCAGGAGCCCACCGTCAACCTGAACCTCGATGCCAAGGGCACACGCATCTTTCGCGACATCACGCGTGAGAACGTCGGAAAACGCATGGCCATCCTGTTGTTCGAAAAGGGCAAGGGTGAAGTCGTCACCGCGCCAGTCATTCGCACCGAAATTGGCGGTGGCCGGGTGCAGATTTCCGGCAGCATGACGGTGGTGGAAGCCACCGACACCGCCTTGCTGCTGCGCGCGGGCTCCCTGGCGGCACCGATGGAGATCATTGAGGAAACCACCATTGGCCCCAGCCTGGGCGCCGAGAACATTGCCAAAGGCTTCATGAGCGTCACCTGGGGCTTTGTGGCGGTGGCGATTTTCATGTGCGCTTATTACATGTTGTTTGGCATTTTTTCCAGCATCGCGCTGGCCTTCAACCTGTTGTTGCTGGTGGCCATGCTATCCATGCTGCAGGCCACCCTGACGCTGCCGGGCATGGCCGCCATGGCGCTGGTGCTGGGTATGGCGATTGACTCCAACGTGCTGATCAACGAGCGCATCCGTGAGGAGTTGCGCAATGGGGCCTCGGCACAGGCCGCCATCCACACCGGCTATGACCGCGCCTGGGCCACCATTTTTGACTCCAACATCACCACCCTGATCGCCGGCCTGGCATTGCTGGCGTTTGGCTCGGGTCCGGTGCGCGGTTTTGCCGTGGTGCATTGCCTGGGCATCATGACCAGCATGTTCTCCGGAGTATTTTTCTCGCGTGGCCTGGTCAACCTGTGGTACGGCCGACAAAACCGTCTCAAGACCGTGTCGATTGGCACCGTCTGGCGGCCCGATGCCGACAGCGCCGTGCAGGCCAAATAGGCGTCGTCGCCTGAATTAAGGAATCGTCAAAATGGAGTTTTTTCGAATCAAGCGGGACATCCCGTTCATGCGCCATGCGCTGGTGTTCAACCTGGTGTCGCTGGCTACCTTTCTGGCCGCCGTGTTCTTCCTGTTTTCGCGCGGTCTGCACCTGTCGGTTGAGTTCACCGGCGGCACCCTGCTCGAAGTCACCTACGCCCAACCAGCCAACCTTGACAGCGTGCGCGGCGTGGTCGCCAAACTGGGCTTTGCCGATGTTCAGGTGCAGAACTTTGGCACGGCGCGTGACGTGCTGATTCGCCTGCCAGCACAAAAAGGGGTCAGCTCGGCCCAGCAAAGCACCCAGGTCATGGCAGCGCTGCAGGCGCTTGATGCCAGCGCCAGCATGCGCCGCACCGAATTTGTCGGACCCCAAGTGGGCGACGAGCTGGCCGCCGATGGCCTCAAGGCACTCGCTTCGGTGGTGATCGGCATCATGCTGTACTTGGCGATCCGCTTTGAATGGAAGTTCGCCGTGGCGGCCATCATCGCCAACTTGCACGACGTGATCATCATCCTGGGCTTTTTTGCCTTTTTCCAATGGGAGTTTTCGCTGCCGGTGCTGGCAGCGGTGCTGGCAGTGCTGGGTTATTCGGTCAACGAATCAGTGGTGATTTTTGACCGGATCCGCGAGAACTTCCGCCGCTACCGCAAGATGACCACCATCGAGATCATCAACAACGCCATCACTTCCACGATCAGCCGCACCATCATCACCCACGGCTCAACGCAGATGATGGTGTTGTCGATGCTGTTGTTTGGTGGTGCCACGTTGCACTACTTTGCGCTGGCACTGACCATCGGCATCTTGTTTGGCATTTATTCGTCGGTGTTTGTGGCCGCCGCCATCGCCATGTGGCTGGGCATTCAACGCGAAGACCTGGTCAAGGGTCCCGTGGCTAAAAAAGACCTGGACCCGAACGACCCCAATGCCGGGGCTACCGTCTAACCGAGACCACAGCATGGCCCATGCCCCGGCATCCCGGCAAGCCGCCCAGTTGGCGGCACAGGTACGCCAGCAACTCGTCAAGCTGGCGACCGATGCCATGGTCTTGTTGCTGCCTGCGGTGCAGGAGCGCCTGACCAGCCTGATGAGCGAGGCCGCTCCCTCGCGCGAGATGCAAACCCGGCGTGATGCCTGGATGGCCTTCCAGCGCTGCCAGCACGGCTGGCGCGATGCCACGGTGCAAGCCTGGCAAAAGGCCTTGCTGCCAGACACCCGCAAGGCATCGCTGCCGTTGGATGCGGCACTCGAGCTGGTAGGCACAGAAGTGGTTGAAAACAAGATCATCGCCTCGCGCATGGCGCTGGACCTGATGGAGAAGTCTGCCCAGGAAGTCAACAGCTTGCGCAAGCGGCTCAAGTTTCTGGGCGGCGAGCAAGACCTGAGTGCGCGCGATATCGTCCATCCCGAGGTCCTGTTGCAAGCGCTGGTTGAGCACTGGGAAGCCAGTGGCATGCCACGCGAATCGTGGCCACTGGTCAGTGCGGTGGTACAGCGCCATTTCAATGACAAGCTGCCACAGGCGTACGCCCAGTGCAATGCCGACCTGGTGGCACAGGATGTGATGCCGGTGGTGGACTTCAGCCCACGTTTCAACCCTTCAGCCGCAGAGCCCGGCCCGGCCAGCCTGGCCGCACCAGTGTCAACGGTCGCAGCTCAAACCACTGCCCAACAGGCTGCCACCCTGTCCGGACGGCGAGCCGAGGATCAAGCTGCCGTCCATGTCACCCCGCCATCCGCGGGCTTGCAGCCGCAAGCGCCTGGTTTTGCGGGCAGTCCCGGCTTTGCTGGTGGTTGGCGCGGCCCCGAGCGACGCAGTGGCGCACGCGCCCAGGGTCTGCTGGAGCAGGTGGGTCGCTTGCTGGGTGGTTTTTTCCGCGCCGATGCGCCCGCCGCAGTCTATGCAGCGCCGTCTGCGCCCCTGATGACCGCCCTGGCCCAACAACCGAGGCTGGATGCCGCCAGCCTGTACGCGCCCACGGGCACCAGCACTGCCAGCGGCAGCGGTCAGGTGGTAGTGATCGAGCGCGTGGTGCAGGAGTTGCGCCAGCAAAGCACCGAGCTCAAGCAACAAGCGCAAACCGACAACGAAAAAGCCATCATTGAACTGGTGGCCCTGATGTTCCAGTCGATCTTGCAAGAAGACCGTATCCCCACCGGCGTGCGCGTCTGGTTTGCCCGGTTGCAGATGCCGGTACTGCGGGTGGCACTGGCAGAGCCTGATTTTTTCAACAAACTCGACCACCCGGCGCGCCGCCTGATTGATCACATGGGCTCGTGCGTGCTGGGTTTTGATGCCAGCGGCATCAGCAGTGCGGCGCTGGAAACCGAAATCAAGCGGGTGGTGCAGGTCATCGAGCAGTACCCCGACACCGGCAAGCGCGTCTATTCCAAGGTTTACGATGAGTTTCAGGCATTCCTGAAACAGCATTTGACACAAAAGCCCGCTACCCAGCGCGTCACCGGCATCGCCCAGCAGCTCGAGCAGCGTGAAACCCTCACCATCCAGTACACCATCGACCTGCGTGACCAGCTCAAGGACATGCCGGTGCGCGACGAGGTGCGCGAATTTCTGTTCAAGGTGTGGGCCGAAGTGCTGGCGGTCTCCGCCGTGCGCCAGGGGGCACAGCACGACGACACGCTGCGCCTGAAAAAAACCGCCTCCGAGCTGATCTGGGCGGCCAGCGCCAAACCCAACCGCGTTGACCGTGCCCGCGTCATCGCCACCCTGCCCGCCCTGATGCAAAGCCTGAAAACCGGCATGACGTTGATGGGCCTGAACCCGTCAGCCCAAGAGGCACACATCAAGATCCTCAGCGACACGCTGGCCGATGCCTTCATGTCCAAGACGCAGGCCATTGACGACGCGCAGATTCAGGCACTGGCCAGTCACCTGGCCAATCTGGAAGACTACATCAGTGACGATGGCCCGGAAGACCTGGCGCTGGATGCCCAAACCATTGAAGACCTGCTGGGTATTGATGCCTCTGACCTGGATGTCATCACCGGTGCCGGTGGCAGCAGCAGCGCAATCATGCTGGAGTGGGTGCGCGAGCTGGCGCTGGGCGCCTGGTTTACGCTGGACCACAACGCCAGCGTGGCGCAGGTGCAGTATGCCTGGCGCAGCCCACTCCAGCATCTGCACCTGTTTGCCAGCAGCGTCGGGCGCAGTTATCTTTTTCAGACCAACCGGCTGGCCGGCTACCTGCAAAAAGGGCTGCTGGTGCCACAGGAAGAAGAGTCGCTCACGGCGCGCGCCACGCGCAATGCATTGGGCAAGATCGAAGCCAACCCCGAGCGGTTGCTGCGTTAGGCGATCATCAGTTGGGCAGCCGCTGGATGCGGTTGTCGCACAACTCATCCAAAACCAGCGCGTCGGGCTCCTCGCCTAGACTCCAATAAACCATCAGCACGATCAGCTTCAGCGCATCCCGGCTGATGGGCTCGCCGGGTATCGCCATGGTTCGCTCCATCACCAGCTCCAATCGGTCAGCCGGCAAGACACCGATGCCAACCAGAAAAGCCAGCAACCCCCAACCCGCCACGCCCAATCGGTCTTGCTCAGCGGCGGTAAATACCCGCATGGAGGCATCCGATGCTTGCCAGGGTCCGCTCTTGGGTGGGTCAAGCGCCACCAGCGGCCCCAGGTTCAGCGGGCAAACCGCATCACGCTGACGATGCAGACCCTGGGCGGCATTTTTCAGACCCTCCAGCCAGACCAGCGCTTGCACCACCTCTTGGCTGTCAAAGCCAACGGCGTTGAGTTTGCGCTGCAGTGTTGGGAGTTCAGGGCAGGCATCGCCACCCCAGTAGTTTTCGTAAACAAAGGCGAGGACTTGAAACATGGCCACACTGTAGCGCTGCAGCAGCCCATTAAACCGTCAAATTAGGCTGGAAATCCGGCAGCGCTGCCGGCGCACGATTGTTCGCCTTTTTGACATCTGGCAGTGCCTACCTCACCACGGAATTTCCTCCCCTTCATAACTGAAAAACCGCCCCGAGTCGGCTGTGCGCAGTCCTGCCATCACGGCCAGCAGCTGCTGCGCTGCCTCGGCGGGCTGGCGCACTTCCAGGCCGGTCTTGGCAAACGGCGCGGACAGTGCGCTATCGACGGTGCCCGGGTGCAGCGCCACGCAGATCGCGGTGGGCGCGCGCCGCTGCAACTCGATGGCAGCGGTGCGCATCAGCTGGTTGAGCGCCGCCTTGCTGGCACGGTAGCTGTACCAGCCGCCCAGGCGGTTGTCGCCTATGCTGCCGACCTTGGCCGAGAGCGTGGCAAACACCGACCGACCCTGGCGCGGCAGCAGCGGCAAAAAGTGCTTCATCAGCAGTGCCGGGCCGATGGCGTTGACGGCAAACGCCTGCGCCATCTGCGCCGCATCGATCTGCGTCCAGCTTTTCTCGGGTTGATGTTGCGGGGTATGCAGCATGCCGGTGGCATCGATCACCAGCTTGAGCACCATGTCATCCGCTTGCAGCCGCTGCGCGACGTGCTGCGCGGCAGCACTGACACTGTGCTCGTCGGTCAACTCCAGCGCCGGTGTGCTGTGTCGCGACAGACCCAGAATGCCGGCAAAGCCGCCGCTGCTTTGCAACTCGGCCAGCAAGGCGGCACCAATGCCGCCGGTGGCACCCACAATGACGGCCAGACTGGCTTTGGGATCCGCGCTCAATTTGCAGTCCTTCAAAAAATCGACAAGAGAAGTTGGACTCTCATGCTAACCCAAACCCTGGTCGCAGACAGGGAAGTCTGACTATTGACTTGATCGGTTAGTTTCGGTTTTTTGCTGCTATCCGGCGGATTTGATCTGAATGAACCCCGATCAACCGCGAGGTGGCGCTTGAATTGCTGCACGCGGTTGGCTTGGCAAGTGAACCGGGTCAGGTCGTTGTGCACAAAATGACCCTTTAGCCCTTTTGTGTCAAGCGTTAAGTGCTACAAAGTTTGAAAAAACAGCTGCAATTGGTGGGCTGTTGCCAAGGGCAACTCTTCTGGGATGAAATGCCCTGCCGCCATGGCCTGGCCGCTGACTTGGCCGGCACATTGCGCCTGCCACAGCGCCAGCGGCTGGAATAGCCGGTTGACCACGCCGCGCTCGCCCCACAGCAGCAGCGTATCGCAGACGATCTTTTGCCCCAACGCGCGGCTTTTGCGGTCGTGCTCCAGGTCAACGCCAGCGCTGGCGCGGTAGTCTTCGCACAGCGCGTGGATGGTGTCGGGCTTGAGGAAGCAACGCTCGTACTCGGCCAGTGCGGCGGGCTCAATGTGGTCCATGCCTGCCGCGCCCCAGCCGCCGAGCTTGTGGTGCAGGTAGGCCAGTGCGCCAGCCGGGGTGGCACCGATCATCGTCTCAGGCAGCGGTGCTGGCTGGATCAGGTGAAACCAGTGGTAATAGGCGTTGGCAAACTCAAAATTGGTGGCGGCATACATGTCGAGTGTGGGGGCGATGTCGATCAGGCACAGCTTTGCCACGCGGCCGGGGTGGTCCAGCGCCAGCCGATGCGCCACCCGGCCACCGCGGTCGTGGCCGCACACGCCAAAGCGGGCAATGCCCAGTGCATCCATCAGCGCCACTGCATCCTGCGCCATGCTGCGCTTGCTGTAGTTGCTGTGATCCATCAGGCCAGCGGGCTTGGCCGAATCGCCATAGCCGCGCAAATCGGGCATCACCAGATAAAAGTCGTTCACCAGCGCGTGCGCCACCCGGTTCCACATCACATGCGTCTGCGGAACCGTTGACATCAAACTGCCGGGTTTCAAAGTCTTCAAACCAGTTCATCGCTTGCACTCCTGCTTCAGGGATGGTCCGCCAGGTAGTTGGTCAGGGCCGCGCGGGTTTGGCGGCGCACCTGGCTGTTGAAAAACGGCGCCCAGCCCAGCACCCAGCCCCCCATGCCGAGCGCCTGTCGCGTCCAGCGCCAGAAATCGAACTGGTCGCGGTGCGTGGCAATCAGTCCCTCGGGGGTGAAAGTGAAGTCGGCCTCGATGATGTTGTGCACCAGCCTTCTGGTGGCGCTGAAGCGGTAATGTGCCTCCCAGTGGGCATGGCCGCTGTGGTCGTCGGCGCGCACATCGCGAAATTCCAGCCGCCAGTCCTGGCGGCCTTTGCCGCGGGTGGCATCGCACAGCATGTGCCACATGCCGCCCACCTCGCGCTGCCCCTGCAGCGAAAAAGCCGGGTCGTCAAAACGCGCATCGGCGGCGTAGCAGGCGCTCATGCGGTCGGCATCGAGCGCGGCAAAGGCAGTGTAGAAGCGGGTAATGGTGGCGGCGTTGGTGTGTTCGTTGGTATGCATCGGGTGCCTTGACAAAGCGCCGGTGGCAGCGCCCGGCAGGGAAATCATAATCTGCCTGCAAAACCTGGTATTGAAAATTGGCCCAAGCAGGGGTTGACCGGGGTCGGGCCGCTACCATCCGCCCGGTGAAATCAATCTGTTGTGTTCAAGGAGTGTTTTTCATGGTTCAAACCCGATGGCGTATCCGCCTGGGTCAATGGCAGCGGCGTGCGGCAACGCTCGGCGGCGCATGGCTGCTGTCGGCCTGCGCCGGGCTGATGCCGCCAGCACAGGTGCCGATCGACATTGTTTCGGCCTGGCAGGCACCGCTGCCGCACCAGGGCTCGGTGACCGGCCTGTCCGATTGGTGGCAGCGCCAGGGCGATCCGCTGCTGGCCGAATTGATTGCGGCGGCGCAGCAGTTGAGCCCGTCGGTGGCGCAAGCCCAGTCGCAGATTGCCACGGCACGGGCCAACCAGGCAGCAGCCCGCGCGGCACTGCTGCCCAGCCTGAGTGCGCAGGCCAGCGCCAGCCGCGGTGTCAACCAGCCCGATGTGCCGCTGGCCACCACACTGCAAGCAGGCCTGCAGGCCTCCTGGGAGCTGGACCTGGTGGGGGCCAACCGCGCCGTCAGCCAGGCGGCGCAGTCCCAGGTCGAGGGCAGTCAGGCGCAGTGGCACGCCGCGCGGGTGTCGGTGGCCGCCGAGGTGGCCAACCTGGTTCACAGCCTGCGCAACTGTCAGCAACAGCTCGACGTGGCGCGGCGCGACGGCGTTTCGCGCCAGCTCAGTGCACGCCTGAGCGCACTGAGCGCCCAGGCCGGCTTGGTGGCACCGTCGGTGGCGGCGCTGGCGCGTGCCAGTGCCGCCGATGCCAACAGCCGCATCACGCAACAGGCGGCCGCCTGCGCGCAAGACACCAAGGGTCTGGTGGCGCTGACCGGTGTGCCTGAACCAGATTTAATACAAAAAATGGCTTTAGCCCATATACCACCTGCGCCGACAGCTAGTTTTTCTATAGCATCTTTGCCGCTCCAGGTGATCTCCCAGCGCCCCGATGTGTATGCCGCCGAGCGCGATGTGGTGCTGGCCAGCGCGCAGGTGGGCAGTGCCCGCGCCCAGCAGTGGCCCAGTTTGGCCCTGAATGGCTCGATTGGCGCGTTGCGCACGCAAAGCGGCGCGGGCAGCAGCAACTTGTCCACCTGGTCTTTCGGTCCGCTGGCCTTGAGCCTGCCGCTGTTTGACGCGGGCCAGCGCGCCGCCAATGTGACAGCCGCGCAAGCCGCTTACCAGTCGGCGCTGGTGGCTTACCAGGGCCGCGTGCGCCAGGCGGTGCGTGAGGTGGAAGAAGCCCTGGTCCATTTGCACAGCAGCCAGGCCCGCGCTGCCGATGCTCAGTGGGTCACGCAAGGTTTTGCACAAGCGCTGGCGGCCAGCCAAAGCCGCTATGAGCACGGGCTGGCCAGCCTGCTGGAGCTCGAAGAGGCCCGGCGCAGCGCGCTGGCAGCCGAATCGGCAGCGCTGGCGTTGGGGCTGGAGTGTCAGCTTGCTTGGGTGACGCTGTACCGTGCAGTCGGTGGCGGCTTTGAACCCGACCCGCTGGCGCTTGCCGTTGCCGCGCCGCGCTGAGATGCGCGCGCTGCGCCGTGTCCCGCGATCACGCCTTGTCACGTTGAATCCAAACTGATCACACCCATGAAACGAATCCAGATGAAAACTTCGACCCTTGGACTGCTGGCCACCGGTGCGCTCCTGACGGCGGCGCTGGGCTTGCTGGCGGGGCGCTCCAGCGCTGCCGATGCCACAGCGCCAGCCAGCGCCAAACCGGCGTTGACCGTGACGCTGACGCAGGCCCGGGCCGCCAGCCTGCCGATCAAACTTGCCGCCAACGGCAACATCAGCGCCTGGCAAGAGGCCAGCGTGGGCGCCGAGGCCAGCGGGCTGCGCGTGCAGGAGCTGCTGGTCAATGTGGGCGACAGCGTGCAGCGGGGTCAGGTGCTGGCCACCTTTGCCCCCGAGAGCGTGCAGGCCGATGTGGCGCTGGCGCGTGCTGCATTGG
>JFJP01037120.1_pt1 | contig 44670 bp, 33 predicted proteins | sample 431651 | NCBI WGS metagenome assembly JFJP01 (sample SAMN02602958, study PRJNA72255) | Microbial mat metagenome, whole genome shotgun sequencing project. | biome: fresh water; feature: sink hole; material: water; isolation source: purple microbial (photo- and chemosynthetic) mats found in...
CTTATATTATTTTTGATGCATTCCCCTGCAAATTCCGGTATGGCTGTTGAGTTATTTATATCAGTAAGGACGATAGTATCAGCCCCTGCAGCCAAAGCTCTCTGTACAAGCTGTTCCACGGACATTGTTCCGTAGCGGAGGCTGTAATATGTGTGACAGTTCAGGTACATTGTTATTTTTTGTCGTGCAAGTCGTGCAGGTCATACAAGTCATGCAAGTCGTGCAAGTCGTGCAAGTCGGGCAGGTCATACAAGTCATGCAAGTCGTGCAAGTTGTGCAAGTTGTGCAGGTCGTTAGTTGAAAGGACCTGCAAGACCGCAAGACCTGCAAGACTTATTTGCTCTTAATGTCCATACATCATATATTTCTTAAGTCTTTCCTCCATCATATTTTGCTCTTTAATTGTGTTTTCAAGCTGTTTAAGGGCTTTTTCCTCCTTTTCGCTTACCGTCATAACCCCCGATGCTCTCCTTACCGCATTTCGTCCAAAACGCTTCCGGAGCTTATCCATGGCCATATACAGGCTCACTTTCTCAGGAGTATCGTCAAAAAGATCAAGTTGCTGAACTCCTCTGACCATGTGACTGAATCTTACACCGATGAGCCTTATAAGCATGCGTCGCTGGTACAGCCGGACGAAGAGCTCTTTGGTAATGTCTGCAAGCACATGGTCGAATGATGTATAGGGTATCCGTTTCTGAAGCGTGTGGGTATCGAAGTTTGAATATCTTATTTTTACCGTGACGCAAGAAGTTAGCTTCTCCTGTTTTCTCAGTTCGAATGCAATCTTTTCCACCATGCTCACAAGCAACTGATTCAGTCTCACCATATCGGTTGTGTCTTTTTCGAAAGTGTGTTCAGTGCTTACTGATTTCTGTTCCGAGTAGCTGATGACGGGGGCAGAGTCTATTCCATTGGCTCTTTTCCACATTTCAACTCCATTTTTACCCATCAGCCTTTCGAGCATCTCAACCGGGATATTTCTAAGGGTATAGATTGTTGCTATCCCCATTGACCGTAGTGTATGATAGCTCTGCTGTCCAACCATTGGTATTTTCTTTATCGACAGAGGATCGAGAAAAGGCAGTACTATCTCTTTTTGCACCTCTATCTCTCCATTTGGTTTAGCCTCACCGGTTGCAATTTTAGAGACGGTTTTGTTAATTGAAAGTCCTGTTGATATTGGCAAGCCGGTCTCTTTTATTATAAACTCTCTTAGCTCATGCGACCATTTGTGGCATCCATAAAAACGGTCCATTCCGGTGAGATCGATATAATGCTCATCGATTGAGGCTTTTTCATAGAGAGGGGCCCTTTCGGCAATGATGCCTGTGACAATATTCGAATAGTTACTGTAAAGCTCCATGTCGCCGCGTATAACAATAGCATCGGGACACATATTTCTGGCCATTTTCATAGGCATGGCGGAGCTTACACCATATTTACGTGCCTCATAACTGCAACTAGATACAACACCCCTGTCAGATAAACCTCCTATTATCACCGGTTTACCGTTAAGACGGCTATTCTTAAGCCTCTCAACCGACACAAAAAATGTATCGAGGTCGAGGTGGAGGATGGTGCGGTCTGTTGAAATGATCATTATTTTTTCCCCAATTATTTGCATATATCATCATTAAGTTTTACATTTGATTAATTTTTAATCAATATTATGATTACAATATAATCAATTTTTATTATGTATTTTGCATCTAACATAAAATTTTTAAGAAAAAGGAGGGGCCGGACACAGGACGATGTGGCTTTTGCCCTTAACCTGAAACGTTCAACCCTCAGCGGTTATGAGAACGGTGTGGCTCAGCCTGGCATTGAGATACTTATCTCTTTTTCAGGATATTTTAACATAGCCATCGACACAATGCTAAAGGTGGATATTTCCGGTTTGTCTGAAAGTCAGCTCGGGGAACTGGAGAGAGGCTATGATGCTTATGTTAAGGGAAGTAATCTTCGGATCTTAACGACAACTGTTGATTCACAAAACAAGGAAAATATTGAGCTGGTGCCTGAAAAGGCAAAAGCTGGCTATGCAACCGGGTATGCCGATCCTGAGTATATTGGAGAACTTCCTGTATTCTCCTTACCATTTCTTTCTGAAAAAAAGAAATACAGAACTTTTCAGCTGAAAGGAGATTCAATGCTTCCTGTACCTGATGGATCATGGGTAACCGGGGAGTTTCTTCAGGACTGGTCGGAGATAATCAGTGGAAAAGCTTATGTGGTTTTCACCCTTAATGATGGCATTGTCTTCAAGGTTGTTGAAAATAACCTGCGGAAAGATGGCAAGCTGGTTCTTTACTCGCTTAATCCCATTTATGAACCATATGAGGTTCATGTAAATGAGGTAAAAGAGATATGGAAATTCGTAAACTATATCAGTAGCGAACTACCCGATCCGGTATTGCCGGAAAAACAACTTTTTAAGGCAGTTGCTGTTATGAAACATGATCTGGAGAGGATTAAGGCAAAACTTGGAAACGATATTTCGGATATCGAAGAGGATAAAATGGAGTGGGAGTAACTATAGTTGGAATCTTATAATACCTTAGTCACCTTCATTGCAAATCCACTTTCCTTCTTTAAAATAAACAGGGACCGATTCCATCATTTTCATCTTTTCCAGCTGGAACATCACATGAGGCAGTGCTTTTAAGTGATCAATCTCCTTGTGTTTATTTATTGTTTCAGAAGTCATAATTATAAAAAGTCCAGGCTCAACAAAGTTTCTCAGAGCAGGAGATTCGCATATAACAGGGCTGCCTGCAGGTATCTCTTTCAAAATTTCATTAAAAACATCGGGAAGCTGATTGTCCCATACTTTAGCAAAATAAACCTTTGAAGCGCCTGACCTGAGCATGCGGGATGTATCTTTTGAAGTTCCACTGTTTCTCTCCTCGTAAATAGAATAGCTCTTTGTGTCGGCTACAATCATCAATCCATCAGTTGTTTCATGAAAATGAGGAGTTATCTTTATTGCAATTATCTCAAGTTCAGGAAGTTGTTCGATAATCCTGCATGCCAAGGATGTTTTTCCTGATTTTGTACCATTTCCGGCTATAAGTAAAAGGTTATTGATAATCATATTTATCGAAAGAATAAATAAAAAAATAACAGCAAAGCACCCTGGGAAAAGAAGAGCTTGCAAAGTAAATCATTATGATTTAGTTCTTTGCAAGCTCTGTATAAAATGATAATAATTTTTACGATTGAAATGCCTTTAAACAATACACATTATAGATGACAAGCTTATTCTTTCGTTAAGGCCAATATCAGTTGTATGATTTTCTCGTTGTCAGATTCAGGAATCTTTCCTACGAATAATGCTCTGCAGATACGATTCTTATCAAGAATAGCCACACTATAATTATCCTGTGGAAGACCCCATTTACTTTGTAACGAACCATCGTAATCAAATAATATGGTGGTTCCGAATTTCTTTGCTTTTTTACCGGCTATTGTGCGAATGAGGCTGTTTGGCTTCCATGTCGATTTGCAATCAACAATTCCAAAGCCTTTAAAATAATCTCTGCTGATGCGTTTTTCAATATCAACTGCTTTGTTAACAGCTTCATTAAATGGTTCATTTAATTCAGACTCATCAGGATCAACATAATTTACCTGTATTACTTTCCCGGCCCAGGTGTCCATTGTAAATTCCTTTTTTTCTGAATCTGTAAACATCCAGTCAGGGGCCTTCATTCCTACAGCCAGTTTAACATTCTGCTGACCGAAGATCCCTGGTAAAGCAAATAAACTGATAACGAGAGTGATGATCATTTTTTTCATAAGTAGGTTTTTAAAAATTTATTGCGAAATATATGAATTTTTTATCATAAATTAATTTTTGTAGTTTTTATCATAAATCCCGGCAACTATATTACTTTTGCGGTCTAATTTATTTTTATGCAATTAATAAGAAATATTGCGATCATAGCACATGTTGATCATGGCAAAACAACTCTGGTTGACCGTATTATACAGGAATGCCAGGTTCTTGACCAGAGGAAGGAGGCGGGTGATCTGATTCTTGACAGCAACGATCTTGAGCGTGAAAGAGGAATAACGATCCTCTCAAAAAACGTTTCAGCCAACTATAAAGGTGTTAAAATTAATATTATTGATACACCAGGGCATGCTGATTTTGGTGGGGAGGTTGAAAGAGTGCTAAAAATGGCAGACGGTGTTCTTTTGCTGGTAGATGCACTGGAAGGACCTATGCCACAAACCCGTTTTGTGCTTGGAAAAGCAATTGCACTGGGATTAAAACCTATTGTGGTTGTAAACAAAGTGGATAAAGATAACTGCAGGCCTGATGAGGTTCAGCAGGATGTTTACGAACTGATGTTCAATCTTAATGCTTCAGACGACCAGCTTAATTTTGAAACAGTTTTTGGTTCTTCCAAGTATGGTTGGATGAGCAGTGACTGGAAGAAGCCTGAAACTGATATTAAGTATCTTCTTGATGTTATTCTTAAAGAGATTCCTGATCCTGAATATATCTCCGGAACAGCCCAGATGCAGGTTGCTTCACTCGATTTTTCCAGTTATGTAGGAAGAATTGCCATTGGTCGTGTATTCAGAGGTGACATCACCACCGGGGTCGATTATACTCTGTGTAAACGCGACGGCAAAGTAAAGAAAGTACGGGTAAAAGAACTTTATGTATTTGAAGGTTTGGGAAGAGTCAAAACCGAAAGTGTCCGATGCGGTGATCTTTGTGCTGTTATTGGACTGGATGACTTCGAAATAGGGGATACACTTGCCGATCTGCTCGCTCCTGAAGCACTTCAGAGAATAGAGGTTGATGAACCAACAATGAGTATGGTTTTTACAATCAACAACTCTCCTCTGTTTGGTAAAGAGGGTAAATTTGTTACCTCGAGGCACCTTAGAACAAGGCTGATGCGTGAAACAGAGAAAAACCTCGCTCTAAAGGTAGAAGATACAAAATCGGAAGATACTTTTAATGTCTTTGGCCGTGGAATATTGCATCTTTCAATTCTGATTGAGACAATGCGGCGTGAGGGATATGAATTTCAGGTTGGTAAGCCAAAAGTAATTCTTAAGGAGATAGATGGGGTAAAATCTGAACCCTATGAGACTCTCTCCATAGATGTTCCCCCTGATTATTCAGGAAAGGCAATTGAACTGGTTACCCAAAGAAAAGGAGAGATGATTGTTATTGAACCTAAAGGTGATCTTACCCATCTTGAGTTTGATATCCCATCACGTGGATTGATAGGACTACGTAACAATATGCTTACAGCCACTGCAGGTGAGGCAGTTATGCATCACAGGTTCAGGGCATATGATAAATATAAGGGCGACGATCTGATGCCTAAACAAAATGGTTCTCTCATATCACTCGATATGGGTATGGCCACTGGTCATGCAATTGATCGTCTTCAGGACAGGGGCAGATTCTACATCGATCCGGGAGAACAGGTTTACAGGGGCCAGGTAATTGGCGAAAACACTCGGTTGGGTGACCTGGAGGTAAATATTGTTAGAGGAAAAAAGCTGACAAATATGAGAGCTTCCGGATCTGACGAAAGTCTCAGGATAGCACCAAAATTAAAATTCTCACTCGAAGAAGCAATGGAACAGATTAAGGATGATGAGTATCTCGAAATCACTCCAATTAATCTTAGAATGAGAAAGATGCCTTCATATAAATTTGCTTAGTATTACCATTCTTTTTCAGCTTATTATATTCTTACTTGAACTGCAGGTTGATCCTTATATCCGGACTAACGCTCCAGTCTGTGCTGACATAGGAATATGATGTTCCCGAATCGCTGTAATTATACGAGATACTCACAATCTTGCTTACTGTTTCTGAAGTAGAGGTAGTTTGAAATCCATAAATACCGGAAGAGGCATACTGGATCTCGAAAGGTGTCAGAAATATATCCCTGAGAACGAATGTCGTATTTTCTGTAATTGTCTCCTCTTCTACAACGTGTTGTTTATTTTCAGTAATTATCATGTTCCCGGTTCTGAATTGGTATTCGATCGTCTGAGTATTCCCGGGACTTACAGATGTTACTGTAAAGGAATTCTCAGTATAAACCTTACTTCTGGCTATATCAGTTGAGGTCAGTACAATAACAAGCCTTCTCTTAATTCCATCGGAAAAATTATGGATAGGAGCATCGAAGACAGTGCCGTACGAGATATCGAGATTGTACAGGTAATTAAAATCAGCAACGGGCAGAATTTCAAGCTCATAGCCAGGATTTCCCTGCTTGTCTGAACTTTTATTTATGAACAGAAGATGCGCCTGGTTGACTTTCGTATCTACATTTTCCTTAGTAGAAGCTTCCAGGAAAAAGAATGAGCTGTCAATCCTTGATATATCAGTCATTTTGTATTTATTTGCCATTGCATCCCAGTTACACAGGAACACTTTTATATTCGTTGTATCTTCGTGTGTACGTTTATACTTCACACAGATAGATCTGTTCATGCTTAAATTATAAAACTGTTCCATCTGAGTTGAGAGATACGGCATAGGTAATGAGAGAGTCTCTTTTATAGCCACAACAGTATCCTGGTCATCAGGGATTTTGTAAAGATGTCTCCTGCTGAACTCTTCTGGAGCCTGGTTCAGGAAGCTTAAAGCATCTCCGGAAGCATCAGGTCCATTGTTTAGAAGAGAGAACCCCGGATTTTCTCCAATAATGATATATTTTACATATTCCTCGTACTCTTTCCCTATTGACGAACTAAGATATGAGGTTGCATAACTGTCAAGGTACTCTTTCCATGATCCGGTAATCGGTGTCTCTTTCAGAAGAGTTTCCGGCTTAAGAGTGGTCCCTTGTCTGTAGCTTCTCATATAGTGTATGAAGCAACCGGCAAGATAGCAATACTCGATGTTCCCGAACAGATTCTGGGTAAGTAGTCCGGAATCCCAGTAATCCCATGAACTGGCAAGTGCATGAAATATTGAATTTTTCCCCTTACGGTTTTCCATAAGGAAATTGTCTGATTCACTAACCGGCAGAATATCTGTATCCCATACCATTCTGTCTGCGGTGTGGCCGTTTGCTTCCATCCAGAATATGTTTCCGGGGTGTGCCAGGATATAGTAATCCTGAGTGTAATGCATGTATTCATGTGCTATTACACTTCTAAGCAGGTCAGGTTCCTCAATATAAAGACTAATGGTGATGTACCCGTTTGTCATCCCCATCAATCCTACAACTCCGTAATCATCTATATTGTCGGCATAAATTGTTATTGACCGTGGCACTGATAACCCTAGTGACTTAAATTTACGCATAACCTCAAGTGTAAATTGGGCCATGTCCTGAATCATAAGTGGTGTTCCATACTCAGGATCGGCAGGTGTAAGATGCCAGGGTTTTTCAGATTGGTTCTTATCGTACAGTGGCGTTAGATATGAAAATTTCTCCTGGTAGTATACAGTAACACTGTCACGCTCAAATTTATCTGTAAATCTGCTGCCTTCAACTTGCTTTTCCCACCATGTTAGCTTAGTCAGGTGGTAAGTTTCAAAGATAATGGAACTATCCCGCATGCTTATTGAGCTGCTTTCATAAGGAATCCATTCATGATCTTCGTCATTGTGATACACAGTCATGAATCTGTCAAGGTTTACAGGGAGTAGTGAATCAGACTGAACATCCATTTTAATGGTTATCGGCATGGAAAAAACTGAACCACAACTTAATTTAACATCAAAGACCGGCCCGCTTTTTACCGAATCAGGAGCAGCAGGAGGCGTTTCGATCAGGTCAACGGTTAATCTGAAATCGCCTTCAGTCATTTGGTGCGGGATAATTATCTCAATATTTTCAAGGGTTACTGTGGCTTCAGCTTCATCAACATTAAGAAGAGTATCAATTAAGGCCTTTGTCACATAAGGTTCTATAAGAAGAGTATCGCTATAGAGTGGATCGCAGTCATCCTCATTTACAAGGTACCTGTAAAGGGCAGGTTTTTGAGGAGTAAGAATTAAGCTGTCACTATATATATTGCTGATATTCTGACTAATATCAGGATTAGTAATTGTACCGGTAAGATTGATCCAGTTAATTGTGTCAAGAGATGCCTGCCAGGTTAAATCTCCCCGCAGACCATCTGGTTTAAGAAGCTTAACCTTTTCATCCGCTATACGCAGAGGTGAGCCTGTTTTGGAAATAATGGTGTCGGCAACCTGTTCCATTCCGTCCTCTGTAAGCTTTAGAATCAGTGTGTCTGTGTTTATTGTAAGCTTGGTGTATTGGCTGTTATCTATAGCACAATAATAATTTCCCTGGTCTCCTTCCTTTGCATCTTTAATAAGCAGGAGCGGGCCCGACGAAAATTCATTTCCATTTTTAAACCATGTATAGATATTGCCGGGGTGATTCAGGTCAGTAATATCACATACATCAATACCTACTGAATCGCCAGGCGAAAAACTAAACTCGTTTTTTGACAATTTAACACTCCCCTGGTATCGGTAGTAGAAATCATAACTGTCATAATAGTTTATATCGTCAGGCAATTTGGCTGTTGCTATATCTTCAAAAGTAAGGTTATTGTGATCGATATTGAATCTTGAAAGTCCCAGATGGGAGAGCGGAGGAAGTGGCTCGCTTAAGTAATTGAAGGATAGCTCAGCCTGTATCAGCTTACTTATCATGCTGATACCAAATGTCAGCTCCGTTATCATATTGTTTGATGCATAAAGGTTGGCCAGGTTATTCATTCTGCCTATTTCGTATGGTAGTTCGGTGAGCCTGTTACCGGCCAGGTAAAGATGTGTCAGTGAAGTAAGATTGCCTGTTTCCGGTGGCAGTGTTTCAAGAAGGTTATTTGTAAGGGTAAGTCTTTCAAGTTTAACAAGATTACCTGATTCGGGTGGCAGGGCTTCTATCAGGTTATCATTAAGATCGAGGTACTGCAGGTTAACTAATCCTCCAATGCCTGATGTAAGGGTACCTCCAAGACGGTTATTCTGAGCGGTAAACCAGGTTAAATTATTAAGGTTGCCTATCTCCTCTGGTAATGATGTAAACCTGTTATTATCGAGACTTAGGATAATAAGATTGGAGAAGTTACCTATTCCGGCTGGTACCTGGCCTTCAAAGAGGTTATCGTCAATACGGAACATTGTAAGATTTGTCCATGCCGAAATTGATTCAGGAAAGGCACCTGAGAACTGATTTTTATTTATCTGAAAGTCAGTCAGCAGACTCATGTTACCAAGGTTTGATGGAAGACTGCCAGTAAACTGATTATCAGAAATATCAAGTGATTTTAATGAAGTCAGGTTACACAATATTTCAGGAAAAGAACCTGTCAGTAAATTGGAATACGCATAGATCCTCTCAAGCAGGAGTAGATTTCCTGTATCCTCAGGGATAGGGCCTTCAAGCTTATTAGAGCCAAGATTTAAATATCTTAAACTAACGCAATTACCGATAGTTCCAGGTATCGGTCCGGTCAATGAGTTGTAAGCGAGAGAAAGAGAAATCAGGTTGGTCATATTACCTATTTCTTTTGGTATGGAGCCGTTAAGATTATTACTACCCAGGTTCAGATTTGTGAGTTCTGTCAGATTTCCCAACTCTGATGGTATTGTTCCTGACAGATTATTTTCATTTAGGATAAGATGTATTACTCTTCCATCAATGACATCTACCCCATGCCACGATGCAAGGTTACCTGTTAACCAGTTTGTTTTATTAGTCCAGTTTATGCCACCTGTGGAATTATATAGAGCCACCAGGGCAAGTGAGTCCTGGACATTTGCAGGTGTAGGAACCGGTGTGATTTGTATCACTGAGTTCCCATTGAACCCAAATTGGTAGGAGCCAATTACTACAATGCCGGAGAAGATGAAGTAGCCGTTTTCAGACCCTCCCCAGCCAAAATTAATGTGAAAGTAATCGTCATTGTATCCATCAACCACAACAGCATGTCCGCTCCATCCGATGTCGTTATTGCCACCGGTAAGTCCAAAATAAAATGGTCGGTTATTGTTAAGCTCATTTCTCAGAGTTGTATGATATTCACCCGTTTCTGCAGAAAAATAGTCACGATCTGCAAACATAGCATTTGGATATCTGAAGTAATTCCTGAAAGCAGGCGCCACATTTAATGTAGAAGCCCCGCTTTGACTGGGGGTGTAGTTCATATCAACCGAGACCCCTGCATGAAAAAGCAATTTTGCCACATCAGCATTTGGTTCTGATATTGATCCGGGCATATTGGCCCAATTATATGTTGTTTCGCCAAAATCAGCACTTATCAGACCATATTCGGGATGCATATAGCTGTGTGACCCGCTACCGGTAGCAGGATGTTTGTGGTATCTCATAATCTGGGCCATAGCTACAGCTACGCATCCTGCAAGTGCATGCTGGCTGGCTTCTTCGTCCCATGGACAGGCATCATTATAAACACCAACCTGATTGTATATGATATTTTCTGTTTCAAGAAGAGGGGTTACGGAACCCTTTGGAAGCGAAGCAACATTTTTCACAACTGTTATCTCTGATGATTCGTATGCTTTGATGAAAGCCATTAGTGATGGAGCGATATTGTCCGGATCAAATTTGCCCTTAAGGGAGTAAGCTGGTATAATTACTGAGGTATCATTATCTATTGCGAATACATATCCTCCTGATTCAACGAGAAACCCATAAAGCCTGTTTTTACAGGTATCGTCAGAAATGTAGACCTGCTTAAGTTCGTATTCATTAATACTTTTTCGTCCGGGAAAGGATTTATCTGCAGCGAACCTGGAATTTAGAAAGTCACCGGCATATTTTTTTATATAGATACTGTCATTAATGCTGTTGGCATTACATAAACTACTTGTTAAGATAACAAATGATAAAACTATATATATGAATATGTTAAGATTAATTTTATGATAGTATTTCATAGTTTGAGATATTAAATTTCCCTGATTCAGATTTGTGATAAATGTTCTTAAGGATGACTAAAAGGAAGAGCCTGTTATCAGTATTTTTTTAACTGTAACCTGGTTGTTGATCCTCATTTCAAGGAAATAGATACCTGAAGGATAGTTAAGTTGAAGGTTGTATTTTCCACTGATTTCTCCAGCCCAAAGTCTTTCCCCGGAGTAGTTTAGCAGTGCAAGAGTTATTTTTCCGGAAAATACTCCAGGGTCAATGGTAATATAGGTTCTGGCTGGTATTGGATAGACTTTTATTGTTTCGTCAAAAAAATGGTCAATTCCTACAGTAACAGGACTTAGGGAGGTACAGCCCCTGGAGTCAGTAATTATCAGCTGGTATAATGTTGCCAGGCCTGGTTCTACTTCGATAACGGAGTTTGTAGACAGTATGTTGTTACCCTGCATCCATACATATGAGAATGGGGGAGTGCCACCGGTAAGAACAAGTCCATCACCAATCTCAACAGCTATATTGCCATTGGTAATGATTTCATTATTAAGATTTGTAACCAGTTTCTCAGGCTGACTGGCCATTAGCCTGATTATACTCTGGGCATTAACTGACCGGAGGCCTGAAGTCTGGATAATAAATGCCAGAACAATCAGAGCAATTACAGGGCGTGATTGTGGGAAGTTGTTTAAACCATTCATTATTAACAGCGTATTGCAAGTACAAAATGTTGAGTCTGATATTTACAAGTATAGCTCAATAAATGATCAGATCATAGCTCAATTGTCTTGACAGCCTTTTAGTTTTAAAAAGTTATTAACGAATGGTGAGCTTTATGCAAAGTGTAAACGGCGTAAAAATAAAGAAACTATTTTTTCCAGAATTTTTCAATTTCTTCCAATGATTTGCCTTTGGTTTCAGGTATAAATTTATACACAAAAACAGCAGCAATCAGTGCTATAATGCCATAAATCCAATATGAGAAGCCATGATTAAACTTTTCTGTCAGCCAGGCATTATCGTTTAATACCGGGAAGGTCCAGGAGACAGCAAGGTTGGCAATCCACAATGCAGCAACAGGCACTGACATTGCACCGCGAATACTGTTTGGAAAAATCTCAGACAGCACCACCCATGTCACGGGGCCCCAGCTCATCGCGAAACCAGCAATATACAACATCATGAAAAACAATGCTGGCAGTCCTGTCTGCTTTGTAAAAAAAGCAAATCCAAGAGAGATCATGCTAACCGACATTATCAAAGCTCCGATTATCAGGAGAGGCTTTCGTCCGAACCGGTCAACAGTAAGAATTGCAACTACAGTGAATGCCATATTGATTGCTCCCACAATAATTGTCTGCAGCATTGAGGTATCAGTGCTTGCACCCATATTCCTGAAGATATTGCCTGCGTAATAAAGAACTACATTGATGCCGACAAACTGCTGAAATACTGCCAATGCTATACCAATAAAAATTATAAAAAATCCAAATGAGAGCCATGGAGCGTTCTTTTCATGAATAGTATCCTTTATTTCAGCCCTGGTTGTAAGAGAATTTTCTATTCCGGATATTCTGGAAATAACTGTAAGTGCTTCATTATCTTTGCCTTTTATCATGAGATACCGGGGTGTCTCTGGAATGAAGAATAGCAGGAAGAGAAATAACAGAGATGGTATTACACCTGAAAAGAACATCCACCGCCAACCTTCTGAAATGAGCCACTGATCGTTCCCGCTTTTGGCAATAAGATAATTAACAAAATAAATTATCACCATTCCCGAAACTATTGCAAACTGGTTCCATGAGACAAGCTTCCCTCTGATTTTTGCTGGTGCTATTTCCGCAATGTACATGGGAGAGAGAAGTGAAGCTAATCCTATGCCTATTCCTCCAACGATCCTGTAAATAATGAACGAAAAAACATCCAGCGTTCCAAAAAAGTTGAATAATTCAGGCTGCCATGCTCCAAAGGCCGATACAGTGAGTGCCAGAGCCGAAATAATCAGTCCGGGTTTTCTCCCAAAGGTCTTTGCCACAAATCCGGCAAGGGCTCCTCCAATTATGCAGCCAACAAGGGCACTGGAGACAACAAAACCTTTTACCGAGTCGGCAATTTCCTGGATTTCTGACAGTGATCCAATAGCCGGTACCGCCTGCTTGAAATAATTTAGGAGGAAAACAACAAGTGACAGAAATATTATTGAATCTATGATAATCCCTTTTCTTATGCCTGTAAGTCTTATAATAAGTCCTGAAACAATGAGGAACACAATAAAAAATACTGTTGCAACAAGCAGCCGGTATTGATTTATCAGCATGCATGTATAACCATATTCTGATGGATAGGCTGTTTTTGCAATGTACAAATCTACAAGCGATTTTTCTGCACCATTTACCACTGCTGTATCAAAACCAAACAGAAAACCTCCGATAGTAGCCACAAGGGTTACTCCAATAAGATACAATGAAGTATTCTTGCTGGTGCTGGTCGATGTATTTTTTAAAATATTTTTCACTGATTGATATGTTAAGTATCTTATAAATAATTAATTATTAAAATTTATATTGACTAATGCTTTAGATAAAAATTGTATTCAATATTCATTCAGAAAGTCGTTGAACGGCTTCATTGCTCTTGCTGCGTTTATCACATGGTCGTTGAATGTACTACTTGTTACAGATTTATCAGTGATCTCATTTACCACCAGGTAGCTCTTAAATTTGAGAAGTTCAATTTCAGGATGGTCTGACGGATATCCTTTAGGAGCTTTTTTGAGTTTATCTCCATCAATTTGTTTGAAATATTTCACAAAATCTGCAGATGCAATGATCTGTCTGAATCTTACTGGCTCATCACTAATCTTTTCCCTTATTGCTGTCAGCCAGGGTGATGGAGGCATATAGGCACCACCTGCTATTATGCTTTTTCCCGGTTCGATATGAATATAGTAACCAGCGTATTTGTCACCATTTTTCTTTCCACCTTTAACAATAAAAGCCCCAAAGTGGTTTTTATAAGGTGACTTATCATTAGAGAAGCGAATATCGCGGTTAAACCTGTAGGTGCAGCTTTTAGCTTCAAGTCCTTTCATAATGGGCTCGAAACCAATAATTTTATCAATCAACTCCTGTACAAACAATTCAAAATTTTCCTTGGCTTCAAGATATGACGAGCGGTTCATAATGAACCAATCACGATTATTATTGTTTTTTATGGCAGTCAGGAAATCGACTGTTGATTTATTTATTGTTACCATACTCCGGGACAATTTAAAAGTTTTCATTATGTGCAACAACTGAAGCTATATTGTTGTTGTACCTTTGGCAATCAAATATAATAAAGAAAGTCATATGACAGAAGTTCCGAAAAAGAAGATAACAGTAAAAGGACTTAAGAACGCATTTAAATTATACAGCTATATAAAACCTTATCGTGTTGAGTATATATGGGGCCTGTTTTTTCTTCTTGGATCAAGTATTGCCAGTCTTGCATTTCCGAAATTATTAGGTGAGCTGGTTAACTCTGGTAATAGCGGGAATCTTTCTATGGAGATTAACAGGATAGCCATACTGCTGATAATAACACTTATTGTGCAGTCGGTTTTTTCATATTTCCGGGTGGTTTTTTTCGTTAATGTAACCGAGAAGACCCTGGCTTATCTGAGGCAGGACACATATAATCATCTGATTAAACTTCCATTGCGTTTTTTTGAAAGGCACAGGGTTGGGGAGCTAAACAGCAGGATATCTTCAGATATCTCTTTGCTCCAGGAGACACTTACTTCTACACTGGCTGAGTTCCTAAGGCAGGTAATTATTATTGCCGGCGGGATAACTCTTCTGGCAATAACATCATTGAAACTGACCCTTTTTATGCTGGCTATTTTGCCAGGAATGATTTTGCTTGCAGTCTTTTTTGGGAGGTTTATAAGAAGGTATTCAAAGCAGGTGCAGGGAGAGGTTGCTAAATCAAACACCATTGTTGAGGAGACTCTTCAGGGAATTCAGAGTGTAAAAACATACACTAATGAGTTTCTTGAGATGGCCCGTTATCGTACCAAAACAAAGGAGATAGCTAAGATTGGTATTAAAGGAGGAAAATACAGGGGTGCATTTTCAGCTTTTATGATTTTTGGAATCTTCGGAGCCCTTATTGCTGTAATATGGCGGGGTTCGGTTATGATGTCAGCAGGTATAATTGATGCAGGTGATTTGTTTTCATTTGTAATATATTCAGGATTTGTTGGAGGTACATTTGGAGGACTTGCAGGTGTTTTTACACAGATTCAAAAGTTTATCGGTGCTACCGAAGAGCTGTTTGAATTATTCAGTGAGAAGGAAGAGTCTCTTGATGAGCTGGTTGAAATATCGGCAAAAGATCATATTGATGGTGAGATAAATATTAAAAATCTCAGTTTTAATTATCCATCAAGGCCTGATGAAGAGGTACTTAGCAATATAAACATAGCCATCTCAGAAAACCAGTTAGTGGCACTTGTCGGATCAAGCGGAGCAGGGAAATCAACAATTGCCTCCCTGCTGCTAAAATTGCATGAACCAACTTCAGGGAACATCTTTTTCGGAGAGAGAGACAGCAAAAGTTTCTCTGTATCAGCGCTCAGAAGTCAAATAGCACTTGTTCCCCAGGATATATTTCTTTTTGGCGGTTCAATAAAGGAGAATATTGCCTATGGAAAGCCTTCAGCTACGGATGAAGAGATCCGGGAGGCTGCAAGAAAGGCTAATGCATCAGAATTTATAGACAGGTTTCCAGATAAGTACGATACCATTGTTGGTGAACGCGGAACCCAGCTGTCAGGAGGCCAGAGACAGAGAATAGCCATTGCCAGGGCTGTTCTTAAAAATCCAAAAATACTGATTCTTGATGAAGCCACATCATCACTTGATTCCGAATCGGAAAGACTGGTGCAGGATGCCCTGGAGAAGCTTATGACCGGACGGACATCAATAGTAATAGCTCACAGATTATCAACTATCCGCAAGGCAGATCAGATTCTTGTGCTCGATGGCGGTAAAATTGCCGAGCAGGGGACACACGATCATCTGATGACAATTGAAAACGGAATATACCGTAACCTGAGCATGCTGCAGTTTTCAATATAGAATTTCGCCGGCTGACCTTAAATAGACTTTTCGGACTTCTTTTTTTATTTCACCTGACAGATTCAACATAAATTTGATAAATTTGGAACTTTAGAATTCCAATACTATATAAAATGAAGAACTCAGGCAGGAAGAACCTATTTTTATTAATCACATTGTTTATTACAGTTATTATACTGGTCAGTGGATGTGCTTCACCTGCTGTTTCGGCAGAACAATCAACTGCAGATGAAATCTCAGAGAAATGGGTTCCGGATAGCAGGGAGGGAATTTGTTCCATTTCAGTAACATCAGATAAAGACGGATCGATAATTTTACATGGAGAGACAAACATACCTCAGGCAAGAGATGAGATAATAAAGACTTTAGATAAACCGGGTATTAAACTTATAGATAGTATATTAATACTTCCGGATACAACTGTAAACAAAAGGTATCACGGACTGGTTTCTATAAGTGTTACAAATATGAGAAAGGAACCATCTCATAGTTCTGAAATGGTGTCACAGGCAATTCTTGGAACCCCGGTTCTAATTTTGAAAAAAGGTAATTACTGGTCGCTGGTACAAACACCTGACAATTATATTTCATGGACAGAGACGTCCTCTGTTAAATTATTAACAGATAATGAGATTTCTGAATGGAGGAGAGCAGTTAAAGTTATATTCCTCGAGAATTCCGGCTGGGTCTATACTGCTCCTGATGCCAAAAATGTTGTTGGTGATCTGGTTTCGGGATCCATCCTTGTAAAGATTGGAGAATCAAAAGGTTATACAAATGTAATATTTCCTGATGGAAGGGAAGGATATATCAGCAGCACCTCATTAGCAGATTTTAATAACTGGAAGGGTGAGGTTGTGTGCAATGAAGAGCATATTTGCAAAGTTGCTGAAACATTTCTTGGGTTGCCTTATTTATGGGGAGCATCGTCATCAAAGGCTGTTGACTGCAGCGGTTTTGTGCAAAGCGTATTTTTCAGGAATGGATTGATTTTGTCGAGGGATGCATCTTTACAGGCAGAACATGGGATTCCTGTTGATCCGTCAGGTGATTATGTAAGCTATAGGAGAGGGGACCTGTTGTTTTTTGGCACCAGGTCTGATTCAAAACTTCATATAACTCATGTTGCTATATATAAAGGAGACAGCGAGTATATTCATGCATCAGGACGAGTGATGATCAACAGTTTAGATTCTTTACGGGCAAACTACAGCAGCTTCCGCAGGAGTTCCCTGCTTGCTGTGAGGAGAATTGTAGGATTTGAGGGTGATCAGGGAGTTGTACCTGTTGTGAAGCATAGCTGGTATTGAAAATTTAACCTGATTATTATTATGACAACACGTAGAAACTTTATTAAAGGTTGCGGAATGGTCGCAGGCAGCGCTGGTTTATCGCTTATAACTCCAGCTTATCAGGGGAACAACAGTATTATGATAAAAAAAAATAAAAACTCAGGCATGAAACTACGCTATAAGCCTTATGAACTTCAGCTGAAACATGTTTTTACACTTGCAACAGGTTCGAGGAGCACAACACCGGTAATGCTTACCGAGATAGAATATGAGGGTATTGTTGGTTATGGTGAAGCATCTATGCCACCTTATCTTGGTGAAAGTCATGAAACTGTAGCTGCATTTTTAAGAAAAGTTGACCTCTCTGCATTCTCATCTCCATTTCTAATGGAAGATATTCTGGCTTACATTGAACAACTCGCACCAGGAAACTACGCTGCCAAGGCATCGGTCGACATTGCTCTTCATGACCTTACCGGAAAACTGATGAAACAACCGTGGTACCGTATTTGGGGACTTGATCCTCTCAAAACCCCTGAAACATCCTTTACAATCGGTATTGATACTCCTGAAGTAGTCAGGGCTAAAGTAAGGGAGGCATCGCCTTATAAGATTTTAAAGGTGAAGCTAGGCCAGAAGAATGACAAGGAAATGATTGAAACAGTCGTAAGTGTTACTGATACACCCATATGCGTTGATGTTAACCAGGGATGGACGGACAAACATATGGCTCTGGAAATGATCCACTGGCTAAAAGAGAAGGGAGTCGTTTTTGTTGAGCAGCCGATGCCTAAGACATCAATAGATGATCTGGCATGGCTATCACAACATAGTCCGTTGCCGGTGATTGCCGACGAGGCTATTCAGACAATAGCTGATTTCAGCAAGGTTAATGGAGTATACCATGGTATAAATATAAAACTTATGAAATGCGGTGGTATGAGGTCAGCTCATACACTGATAAGCATGGCCAGGTCAGTTGGAATGAAAGTCATGGTAGGATGCATGACAGAGACATCTTGTGCAGTATCAGCTGCAGCCCAACTTTCGCCAATGATTGACTGGGCTGATCTTGATGGTAACCTTCTGATAAGCAATGATATTTATGAAGGAGTTACTGTTGTTGATGGAAAATTAAATCTTCCTGACAGGCCTGGAATTGGGGTCAGGTTAAAGGCAAGAGGCTAAAGGCCCGGAATAAAGCAAAAACGGAGTACAATATCTATAAACCCTGCAGCGCTGGAGCAAAAACAAAAAACAAAAGACAATGACCGGAAAAACAAAAAAAGTAGTTTATGGCATATCCGCATTCTTCGGAGCTGTCATAGTGGGTGCAGCCATCTATCTAAATACTCTTCTTCCCATTATAACGGGTTATGCTGCAAAGAACCTATGCTCAGCTGTCTTTGTGTCAGGAAGGGATCCTGTTGATGTAGAGAATGTTGACCTAAACTTTTCGTTCATTAAATATACGAATAACAAGGTGGACCTCGAAGAGAAGAGCGTTACCAGTGCTTTTCTATGGAGCAGATCAAAAGCAATTTACAGGGATGGTTTTGGGGTTACATTAATAAAAGATATCAGAGAAGAGGCTCTCCGAAATATAAATTATCCTGTTGCAGATGACTCATGTTATGATCAGGATACGATTGCATGGCCACTTGGCGATTTAATTCCAGATACGTTAACAGGTATTGACATGGCCGTTCTTGGGGATATTTCAAACCGTATTATCCTTGATTCCAACGGCTATAATGGCAATGCATTTGCATTCATGGTAGTGCATAAAGGAATTCCTGTTGTTGAAGCATATAAGCCACAATTTAACAAGGACACGAGGTTTTTAAGCTGGTCGATGGCAAAGAGTTTTACCAATGCTTTGGTAGGTATTCTGGTAAGGGATAGTAAAACAGATATTTATAAACCGGTTGATATTGATGAGTGGAAGGATGATGAAAGAGGTAAAATCACATTAAACAATCTGATGCAGATGCAAAGCGGTTTGGAGTGGAACGAAGACTATGGCAACCGTTCATCAGTAAACGTGATGCTTCATTGTGAAGGAGATATGGGCAGATACGCTTTTGAGCAACCATTGAGCCATCCTGTGGGAACCTACTGGTATTATTCTTCAGGAACTACAAATATTGTCAGCTATCTGATCAGAAAACAATTTCAAAATGATTCCTTGTATTATTCCTTTGCCAGCAAACAACTCTTCGATAAGACGGGTATGCCTGATGTTGTTTTTGAAGTAGATGCTTCAGGTACCATGGTTGGTTCCTCGTATCTTTATGCCTCAGCTCGCGATTATGCCAGGTTTGCTCTTTTGTATCTTAATGATGGTGTGTTTAACGGAGAGCGTATTTTGCCTGCAGATTGGGTTAAATACAGCACACAGGAGGCAACTGCCAGCGATGGGGAATATGGTGCCTTTTTCTGGCTCAACAGAGGAAACGCTCTTTCTTCAGCACCAGAAGATATGTATATGTGTGTTGGTCATGATGGACAAAGGATTTTTATATTGCCATCGCAGGATCTTGCTGTTATTGTACTTGGATATTCGCCAACATCAAATGGCGGCATGGATTTTGATAAGCTTCTTAAGGATATATTATCTGCGATTCAATAGTCATTCATTCAGTAGTCATTCAATAGTCTCCCGATAGCTATCGGGACAATAGTCATTCAGTAGTCATTTGATGGTCATTCAATTGTGATTCGATTAAAGCCTATAATTAATATTATGTAAAATAGGTATTTTCAATTATTATCCAAACGTGTGAACTACCTCAACCCTTTCAGTTTATTGCTCCACGTCATGAGCAAATTCAGCAAACAAAAAGAGGGATGCATTTTGCAACCCTCTTCTGTAAATTAAAGCTGTATGAAATTATTTCGTGAGCTCTTCAATTTTTGCCTTTATGGCATTGTACTTGTCAGTTTCTTTGAGCCTGTAATATAATTCCTGTAGACTTTTCATGGTATCAATATCACCTGGTTTAAGTTCATTAGCTTTTTCCATGTAAGGTAAAGCTTTTGCATAAACTGTATTTGCAACATCTATAGCGTCGCTGTATTTCTTCACATCCATTATCTCATTGGCCTTTGTGAACATATCGGCAGCTTTATTGATATATGCAGCTCCCAGGGCGTATTGTGTCTCAAATAATTCGCCATTAAGTTCAATTGATTTTGTCAGTTCAACAATAGCTTCGTCAAATAAGCTCTGATTCAGGAACATTATGCCTGCTGCAAAATAGAGACTATAGTTTGTCGGATCAGCTTCTTTGGCTACTCTGATATATTTCAGAGCTTCATCATTTTTCTCACTCTTGATATACAAGTCGATTAACTGAAGTGTAATCGTCTTATCGTCCGGGAAAATATTTGTGAGGTTTTTAAGTGTATTTTCTGCTTTAACTGTATCGCCCAGACCCAGATAACTTTCATATATCTGATAATATGGAGTGATACCAAGATACTTCATTTCAGCACATTTCTCGAAGTATTTGATAGCAGATTTATGATCTCCTGCGTTGATTGCAGCCAGACCAGCATTATAATACATTCCTGTATCCATTGCTCCTGCAAACTTATCACTTTCGGTGATAAGTATTTGAGTTTCAAATGCTTTTAGCGCACCGTTAAAATCTTTTTCTTCAAATTTTCTGCTCCCCTGGTCGTAAAGGTTAACAGCCAGTGAACTATAAGTCATGTTGGTAATAATTTTCTTTTTCATTCCCCCTTTTGGATCAAGCTCAATGGCTTTTTCAAAAGCTGCATATGCTTCTGAAAGAGGATCAGGATAAAATGCTTTGAAAGCGGCATTAGTAGATTCATAAGATGCATTGCAAAGCATTCCCTTAGCATAGAATGTATTTGCCCAGTTCATTGATTTTTCATTTACAAGAGCCTGGTCAATGGCCTCTTTGGCTTTGTCAAGAGCACCCTGGTCTATAAAACCTAAAGCACTGGTAACTTTGCCCTTCTGGGCCATAGTTCCAAACGAAATACTAATAGCTGCAATCAGCAGAAAAAACTTTTTCATGATTATAATTTTTATTTATTTGTCGTTAAAAAAATTTCCCAAATTTAAACATTACTTGTTAATCATCAAATTCTTTGCCATTTTCCTCGGAAATAATATTGTTTTCTTCCGGCAAAGATGTTTCAGTGGCTTCATCTTCCTCATTTACAAGAACACAGGCAACAGAAGCGATGATATCATTTTCTCTGAGATTTATCAATCTGACTCCCTGTGTTGCTCGTCCCATAACTCTTAATGCTGATACAGGGCTCCTGAGAATATTGCCAAATTGAGTTATTATCATTAGATCGTGGCTGTCAGTAACATCTTTCAAAGCGATAAGGGAGCCGGTTTTTTCAGTAATGTTGATAGTTTTAACTCCCTTTCCTCCCCTGTTTGTTATACGGTACTCATCGATATCTGATCTTTTACCATATCCTTTCTCAGAAACAACAAGTATTTCTTTCTCCTTATTCTCAACAGTTATCATTCCAATGACAAAATCACTCTCTTCGCTGGCCAGCCTAATCCCTCTTACGCCTGATGCAGTCCGTCCCATTGGTCTAACTGATGCTTCAGGGAATCTTATTGCGCGCCCCGATTTAATGGCAAGCATAATATGGTGGTTACCATTTGTCATTCTGGCCTCAAGAAGTTCATCACCTTCGCGTATGGTTATTGCATTTACCCCATTTATTCTTGGTCTGGAATATGCTTCAAGCGAAGTTTTCTTAATAATTCCCTTTGTTGTACAGAGTACTATAAAATTGTTATTGATATATTCCTCGTCGTTCAGGTTTTTAACATTAATAAATGCTCTTACATTATCATCTGGTTCGATGTTGATTAAATTCTGCATCGCCCTTCCTTTTGATGTTCTTGATCCTTCAGGAATTGCATAGACTTTAAGCCAGTAGCATTTTCCGTTTCGTGTGAAGAAGAGCATTGTATTATGCATGGTGGCAATATAGAGGTGCTCTATAAAATCCTCATCCCTTGTTGCTCCACCTTTGGCCCCTGTTCCACCGCGATTCTGACGTCTGAATTCAGTCAATGGGGTTCTTTTTATATAGCCCATATGAGAAATAGTTATTACCATCTCATCATCGGCATAAAAATCTTCAGGATTAAACTCCTCTGCATTAGGTATTATTTCAGTGCGTCTGCTGTCTCCGTATTTTTCCCTGATCTCAAAAAGTTCCTCTTTTATAATCTTCATTTGCAGTTCAACGCTGGCCAGCACACTTTTCAGATAGTCGATCAATGACATGATTTCGGCATATTCCGCTCTTAGTTTTTCCTGCTCAAGGCCTGTGAGCTGACGAAGACGCATCTCAACGATTGCTCTCGACTGAATGTCAGAAAGTCCGAACCGCTCCATCAGCCTTTCTCTTGCCATCTCAGGAGTTTGTGATGATTTGATAATGGCAATTACCTCATCTATGTTATCACTGGCAATAATCAGGCCTTCAAGGATGTGAGCACGTTTTTCAGCCTGGTCAAGATCAAATTTTGTTCTTCTTATAACAATTTCGTGCCTGTGTTTTACGAAATAATGAATTAATTCTTTGGTATTTAGAGTCTTGGGACGTCCTTTTACCAGAGCTATATTGTTAACGCTGAATGATGTCTGAAGTGATGAAAATTTGTAAAGATTATTAAGAACCACATTTGCGCTGGCGTCTTTTTTAAGGATCATCACTATCCTCATCCCATTGCGGTCCGACTCATCATTTATATATGAGATGCCCTCAAGTTTCTTCTCATTTATAAGATCAGCTATCTTACGGATCATCTCGGCCTTATTTACCATATAAGGTATTTCGGTAACAATAATGCATTCTCTTCCTGAGTGGGTAATCTCAATCTCCGTTTTTGCCCGTACCACAATACGCCCTCTTCCTGTTTCCAGGGCATCCCTGACACCCTGTCCTCCGTAGATGATACCGCCTGTAGGGAAATCCGGACCTTTAACAAAATGCATTAACTCTTCAGTTGTAATATCATTATTATCGATATACGCGATTGTTGCATCTATTATTTCAGTCAGGTTATGAGGCGGCATATTTGTAGCCATTCCAACTGCTATTCCTGATGCTCCGTTTACCAGGAGATTGGGAATACGTGTTGGCAAAACAGATGGCTCCGTCAGCGAGTCATCAAAGTTAGGCTGAAAATCAACTGTATCCTTATCTATGTCTGCAAGTGTCTCTTCAGCAATTTTCTTAAGCCTTGCCTCGGTATATCTCATTGCTGCAGGACTATCACCATCAACAGACCCAAAGTTACCCTGTCCATCAACCAGTGGATATCTCAGTGACCATTCCTGTGCCATTCTTACCATTGCTTCATAAACAGACGAGTCACCGTGAGGGTGAAACTTTCCAAGCACCTCTCCCACTATTCTGGCTGATTTTTTATGAGGTTTGTTCGATAGTACTCCCAGTTCTGACATCCCGAATAATACCCTGCGATGAACCGGCTTTAATCCGTCTCTGACATCAGGTAATGCACGCGACACAATAACCGACATCGAGTAATCGATGTAAGCTGACTTCATCTCCTCCTCAATATTAACCTTGATGATTCTCTCTCTCTCTGACATAACAGATTATTAATTAAGTATTTACAAATAAACCACATCGGTGTGGTTTAGAATTACGAAAATAGTTAATATTTGGCTACTTTTGAGCTTTTTATGCGGTGAATTTTAAACAATATTTGTTCATAAATGGGCATGAATATTGTCAATCAGATATTATGCATAATTTTACTATGAATATGCAGTAATGTGTAACTTTGTCGGCGTAAGTCTGACATTATGTCGGAGGCTTTAAATAAACAGATAAAATCGAAATCAAAATATGGATTCACAATTTTCACAAAGGGTCAAAGATATTTTAGGTTATTCAAAAGAAGAGGCTATACGACTGGGTAACAGCCATATAAGTCCGGAGCATCTTTTCCTTGGTATTTTAAGAGACGGTGAGAGTACTGCAATTGAGATGCTCATAAACCAGGGAATTGATCTTCTGGTGCTTAAAGGGTCTCTTGAAAAAAGCATTAAGGTGGACAGCCCGGTGCCGGTAGCCGACCATGAGGTCATACCTCTTCTCAGAAGCACAGAAAGAATCTTGAAGCTTGTTTACCTTGAAGCAAAGGCTTTAAAAAGCAGTACTATTGATGCTGAACATCTGTTGTTGGCAATACTAAAAGATGAAAATGCCCTTGTGACGCGCTTTTTATCTGAACTGGATGTTGATTATCAGTCGATTCGAAGAATGGTTGAAGCGGAATTGCCTTCGGCAAAGGCCGATTTCCCAAAGGATGAAGATGATGAGGGTCAGAGTTTCAGCAACCAGGGTAAAGGCCAGCCAGCCTCACCTACATCTGCCAAGTCGTCATCAGACACACCCGTTCTTGACAATTTTGGAATTGATCTTACAAAAGCGGCTGAAGAAGGAAGACTAGATCCCGTTGTAGGTCGTGAAAGAGAAATAGAGCGCCTGGCACAGATATTATCAAGGCGGAAAAAGAATAATCCGGTACTTATTGGTGAGCCTGGAGTTGGCAAATCAGCTATTGCTGAAGGACTAGCTCTCAGAATTATCAAGCGGAATGTATCGAGAGTGCTCTTTAATAAGCGTGTTGTCGCTCTCGACCTTGCATCAATTGTTGCAGGAACGAAATACCGCGGCCAGTTTGAAGAGAGAATGAAAGCAATTCTTAATGAACTTTCAAAGAATGACAACATAATTCTCTTTATTGATGAGATTCACACAATTGTTGGCGCAGGTGGTGCTACAGGTTCCCTGGATGCAGCAAACATGCTGAAACCTGCCCTTGCAAGGGGCGAGATTCAATGTATCGGGGCAACTACACTTGACGAATATCGCCAGCATATTGAAAAAGATGGAGCCCTGGAAAGAAGATTCCAGAAAGTGATAGTTGAACCAACCTCAATTGAAGAAACAATTCATATTCTCCATAACATAAAAGAGAGATATGAAGATCATCATAATGTTTTGTACACAGATGATGCTATTGATGCATGTGTAAAGCTTACTAACCGTTATATCTCCGACCGGCACCTGCCTGATAAAGCTATTGACGCACTCGATGAGTCAGGATCAAGGGTACATATTTCGAATATTGTTGTGCCTGAGAAGATCCTTTCTCTCGAACAACAGCTTGAGGATACGAAAAAAGAGAAGATGCTGGCTGTTAAAAATCAGAACTTTGAGAAAGCTGCCAGCTTCCGTGATCGCGAGAAAGACCTGATTGATTCAATTGACCAGGAAAAGAAAAAATGGGAAAAGGAGCTTTCCGTAAACCGCGAGACTGTTAATGCCGATAAAGTAGCAGAAGTTGTGGCAATGATGACTGGTGTTCCTGTTCAAAGAATCGCCCAGACAGAAGGAACACGATTATTAAAGATGGCTGATGAGCTGAAGGGCAGCGTAATTGGTCAGGATGAAGCCATACAAAAGGTTGTAAAGTCTATCCAGAGAAACAGGGCCGGACTGAAAGATCCCAATAAGCCTATCGGAACATTTATTTTTCTTGGTCCCACGGGTGTTGGTAAAACACAACTGGCAAAAGTACTGGCAAAATTTCTTTTCGACACAACAGATAACCTGGTAAGGATAGATATGAGCGAGTATATGGAGAAGTTTTCTGTATCACGACTTGTCGGAGCGCCTCCGGGGTATGTTGGTTATGAGGAGGGCGGACAGCTTACAGAAAAGGTTAGAAGAAAACCATATTCAGTTGTCCTGCTTGATGAGATTGAAAAAGCTCATCCTGATGTGTTCCACATAATGCTGCAGGTACTTGACGAAGGTCAGCTTACCGACAGCCTGGGCCGACGTGTTGATTTCAGAAATACAATAGTAATTCTCACATCCAATATAGGTACCCGCCAGATTGCGGAGTTTGGTCATGGAATAGGTTTCGATACCAATGCTAAGAAGGAGTCGAGGGATGAGCATACAAAGAGTATCCTTCAAAAAGCTCTACAAAAAACTTTTGCACCTGAATTTCTGAACAGGATCGATGATGTCATAATGTTCAACTCTCTGGGAAAACCTGAAATAAACAAGATTATCGATCTGGAATTAAAGGGATTGTACGACAGGGTTAAATCGCTTGGGTATCAGCTAAAGATTGCACCTGCTGCAAGGGATTTCATTGCTGAACGCGGATTTGATGCAAACTATGGTGCGCGACCACTGAAAAGAGCTATTCAGAAATATCTTGAAGATCCTATGGCTGAAGTGCTGATTAAAGCAACTCTTCAGGAGGGAGATTTTATTAACGTAGGATTTAACACTGCAAAGTCAGAGATCAAAATCAAGATACAGAAGAAAAAGGAAGAACTACCTGAGAAGACAGATACTTCATTATCCTGATTTTCATCCCCCTGCCCCTCATTTGGGTGATTCAGTGAGTAACAGAATGGTTTGGGTGGTTGGGGGAGTATACAGGTTCTCCATAAAGGTCAAAATCAGTTGATTGTGTAATTTTTACATTGTAGAACCTGCCTGCTTTCAGATCGTGAATTGAAGAGATCAGAATTTCCTGATCAACTTCAGGACTATCCCATTCAGTTCTTCCAATAGAGAATTCACCTTCTGTCCTGTCTATTATTACCCTTAAAACCTCACCCGTTTTGGATTCATTCAGCTCTGATGAAATATTTTGCTGAATCTCCATGAGCTCAGCTACTCTTGCATTTTTAACTTCATCGGGGATCTCATCCTTATAATTTATGTATGAATAGGTATCCTCTTCGTGTGAATATGCAAATACACCAAGCCGATCGAACCGGAAGTCAGAAATAAAATTTTTTAATTCAAGAAAATCTTCTTCAGTTTCTCCGGGATGCCCTGCTATTAGTGTTGTTCTTATAACAGCGCCTGGAAGCTCTGTTCTTAATATCTTCAGAATAGACTCTGTATCTGCCCTGTTATGTGATCTCCTCATCAGTCCAAGCATTTTATCTGAAATATGCTGGATAGGGATATCTATATACCGGCAGATCCTCGGATTATCACGTATGACAGGGATCAGATCCATTGGAAAATTTGAAGGGTAGAGATAGTGCAGTCTTATCCATTCAAGTGATTCAACCTTCAGCAATTCTTTTACAAGCTCAGTTAAAGACTGTTTGTGGTAAATATCTAAGCCATAGTAGCTAAGATCCTGTGCAATGAGGATAAGCTCTTTCACCCCACACTCTGCAAGGTGGCGCGCTTCCCTGACCAATTCTTCAACTGGTCGGGAGATATAGGCTCCGCGAATAGCCGGAATTGCACAAAATGCGCATGTACGGTTACAGCCTTCTGAAATTTTAAGAAAAGCATAATGACCAGGACCTGTTAATGTTCTTTCGGTTAAAATGTCTTCCTTTAGATTCAGGCCAAGTTCATTTAATACATCACCAAGGTTATTAACTCCGAAATACTTACTTACTTCAGGGATATCATGTTTAAGTTCGCTGGCATATCTTTCTGAAAGACAGCCCATGACATATAGTTTTTCAATTTTTCCGGCCTTTTGAGCCTTTACAAAGCGAAGTATTGTATCGATGCTTTCTTCTTTTGCATCGTTAATAAAACCACAGGTATTTACCACAACAATATCTGCAGAGTTATCGTCAGAATCATGCATAACCTCATAGCCTCCTGAATCAAGTTGTTTGAGAAGCTTCTCCGAATCAACAACATTCTTTGAACAACCTAATGTTACTATATTGATTTTCTTATTTTTCATGCAAAGCGCTTAAAAATCAATTTATTTACCCCAGCCCCAGGGGGAGTAAATTGATTTTCTTCGCTCCCCTTGGGGACGGGGTAAACGAAGAAAATCAATGGGCTATTTTTCACTGAACAGTGAATCAACAAAGTCGAATCTGTTAAATATGAGGAGATCTTCAAGCTTTTCACCTACTCCGATATACTTTACAGGAATTTTAAACTGATCTGAGATGCCGATTACAACTCCTCCCTTTGCTGTTCCATCGAGTTTTGTAATTGCCAGGGCAGTAACGCTGGTAGCTGCAGTAAACTGTTTTGCCTGCTCAAAAGCATTCTGTCCGGTCGAACCATCCAGAACCAGAAGAACCTCATGAGGAGCATCCGGAATTACTTTTTCCATCACTCTTTTAATCTTTGACAACTCAGTCATGAGGTTTATTTTATTATGAAGTCTCCCTGCAGTATCAATGATAACAACGTCTGATCCAGCCGCAACGGCAGATGTTAATGTATCGTAAGCAACAGACGCAGGGTCCGATCCCATGCTCTGCTTAACAATGGGGACGCCGGCTCTTTCTGCCCATATCTCAAGCTGCTCAATTGCTGCTGCACGAAAGGTATCAGCTGCACCAATAAGTACTTTTTTACCGGCCGATTTAAACTGGTATGCCATTTTTGCAATTGTAGTTGTTTTGCCGGCTCCGTTTACTCCAACAACCATGATGACGTAGGGAACGGTTGCCATGGGTGAATTGAAGTCAAACTGATCTGAAGTTTGATTTTTTTTAAGCAAAGCAACGATTTCTTCCTTAAGAATATTGTTCAGTTCATTGGTATTTAAATACTTATCTTTTGCGACCCTTGCTTCAATACGTTCAATTATGCCAAGAGTAGTCTCCACTCCCACATCAGAAGATATCAGAACCTCTTCAAGGTTGTCAAGAACTTCATCATCGACTCTGGATTTGCCCACAACCGCTCTTGAAAGCTTCTGGAAGACACTCTCTTTTGTTTTTTCAAGCCCCTTGTTAAGGCTCTCTTTTTTGTCTTTTCCAAGAAATCCCAGCAAAGCCATCAGATATAATTATTTGTGATGATAGATATAAAAAAAAGCTTCCTTCTGCAAAGAAGAAAGCCATGAGTATCTTATGAGTAATAAATACTTTTACTTCTTTGTAAAGAAGTCTTTAATATGATCATTATGAACGATCTCTTCTTTAAACTGGTAAGCACCTGATTTATCGGATTTGGTCATTTTAATACATTTTGTAAATGCTTTACCTGCTCCTGTCTTAAGTGCTGCAACAACTTTCTTTGCCATGGTGTAATCGTTTTACTTAATTTCTCTGTGAAGTGTGTGTTTTTTAAGAATAGGATTGTATTTTTTCCTTTCAAGACGATCGGGAGTATTCTTCCTGTTCTTTGTTGTGATATATCTGGATGTTCCGGGTTGTCCGCTCTCTTTGTGCTCGGTACATTCCAGGATTACCTGTTGTCTGTTACCTTTAGCCTTCTTTGCCATTTCTTATCCTGTTTTAATAATTCAAAATGTAACCTTTTGCTTTTGCTTCCTTAAGGACTGTTGTGAGTCCGTTTTTGCTTATGAGACGGATGCCTGAAGCAGAGATCTTAAGTGAGATCCATCTTTCTTCTTCCGGAAGGTAATATTTTTTTACAAAAAGATTAGGGTAGAATTTTCTCTTGGTCCTTCTCTTTGAGTGCGAAACGTTATTTCCGGTCATCGCCTTTTTCCCTGTAACCTGACAAATCTTTGACATTGATATTTGTTTTACTTCTTAACTAACGTTGGTCGTTTTAAAACGAAGCGCAAAATACGTGATTTTTATCTGATTAACCAAATATTTGATATACTTTTTTTTAATGCTTGCTCCCCATCCCTCCTGAAGGGGGGCTAAGTATTACGTAACCAATTATATAACAAGAGTCTAAAAGTTAATAATCTGCTTCCTGAGTAGATTCAGTGCAGCCAGTGAAAACCTCTTTATGTTTGTTAATCTGTCGATTCCGAAGACATACTTTTGAGTGACAACTCCATTTTTGGATGCAACCGCTATCCATACTGTCCCAACAGGTTTTTCATCAGTGCCTCCATCGGGTCCGGCAATTCCAGATGTTGCAATCGCAAAATCTGTTTTGAACAAGTCTCTTGCGCCTTTTGCCATACTGCCTGCCACAATCTCGCTCACAGCTCCATTTTGTCTTATTGTATCTTCATTTACTCCAAGAAGTTGAGTTTTAACCGAATCAGAATAAGCCACAACTGAACCTTTGTAGTAAACAGAGCTTCCGGGAATACTTGTAATCATCTTGGCTATAGCACCGCCTGTGCAGCTTTCTGCAGTTGATAATGTGTAATTTCCAGACTTCAGCAGTTTGCCGGCAACAAGCTCTAATGACTCTTCATTCTCAGAAAAAATCAGGTCAGGAATAATCATATGCAGGTTTTCTACCTGGTTGTTAAGCTGCTCCGTAAGATCTGCTTTTTTGCTGCCTGTTGCAGTCAGCCTCAGCTTAATTACTCCTGAAGATGGCAGGTATGCCAGCTTAATACAATCCGGCAATCCTGATTCAAAATCAGTCAGAGTCTCGGCAAGTTTTGCTTCAAACGATCCATATGTCATTATATTTCTGTGTATTATAATTTGTGATATGAAGCGTTTGTTTAATTCAGGAAGTATATGTTCAGACATTATATGCTTCATTTCGTTAGGTACACCGGGCATTGATATAAAAATTGTTCCCTCCTTTTCAAACCACATTCCAGGTGCGGTACCTGCCTCGTTCTTAATTACCCTGCACGATTCAGGGACTTCTGCCTGGCGACGGTTATTTTCATTCATTGGGTAGTTGCGCCTGCCAATCATCTCTTCAATCATTCTTAGTACATCTGCATTTAAGATCAGGCGTGTATTGAAAAATTCGCACAGGGTATTTTTGGTGATGTCGTCACTTGTTGGTCCCAGCCCTCCTGTTATGAGCAATATATCAGTTCTTCCTTTTGCTTCGTTAAGAGCATCGATTATATCGGCCCTTCTGTCGTGTACTGATGTAATGCGATTAACATCGAAGCCCGACTTGCTAAGCTCCGCTCCCATCCACGCAGAGTTTGTATCGATGGTCTGACCGATCAGAAGTTCATCGCCTATTGTTAGTATTTCAGCTTTCATTTTAAAATAATTTTTATTTTAATGGTATGATATAACCACACATGTTTGACTTCGTCTGGCTTGCAAGCCCGGTTATGATTGTGCTCAATCATGTGAGTTTCATAATTATATTTCTTTAACTATTTTACAAAAATATATTTTGTAAGTTCATATGGCAATTAAAAGTGAATAAATGAACAGGTATGATGCAATAAAAGCAGTTGAGGTATTTGTAAAAAATAACCTTAAAGACTACGACAGCGGGCACGACTGGTGGCATATTGAAAGAGTAAGAAGGTTAGCCTCTTCTATAAATGATCAGGAGGTGCATTCTGCAGATCCGTTCACTCTTGATATTGCTGCCCTGTTGCACGATACTGCTGATTCAAAGTTCTCCGGAGGTGATACTGAGAGTGGGTATAAAAGAATTGAACTGTTAATGACTGAGACAGGACTTGAATCTATCAGGGATCAGGTAATCGGAGTAATAAGAAATATATCCTTCAGCAAGAAGAATCCTTCAGGAGATTTGAACGATCCTCTTTTTATGATCCTGCAGGATGCTGACAGGCTCGATGCGATTGGTGCAATTGGCATTGCCAGGGCATTTAACTACGGGGGATTCAGGAACAATGTAATACATGACCCCGGATCAGCACAGGAAAGCAACTCAACAATAAGCCATTTTTACGATAAGCTTCTTGTGCTCAGATCCAGAATGAACACTCTGACAGCTAAAAGAATAGCTATTGAGCGACATGAATTTATGGAAATGTATCTCAGGCAATTCTATAAAGAATGGGAACTTGCAGATGTAAAAAATCAAAGTTGACATATCATTAATATAAGTCAGGAAATATGAAAAATGGTATAGACTCTGGAAAAAACGGATTATACAGAAATCTGACCCGGGTTAATAAATGGCTTGAAAGCAGGCATTTTAATTCCCGGATCACATTTATCCTGCTTGGAGTTGCCTCAACGGTCTGGTTTTTAATCAGGGTAATTCCAAAACCTGCCCGCGCAGCATATCCGTGTGTCAGAGCTGCAACTCCGGTTATGTCAGGTTTTATTGTGTACCTTCTCTCTTTGGGCGGGATAACAGTATCACTAAATAGATCATGGAAGAGTTTTTCAGGTGCCAGATATCTGGCCGCTTTTTTATTCTTTGTTATAACCCTCGTGTTTATTATGATCAATGTAAGTAGCGACATGTCTGTATCCTCCGCTCAGCCAGGTGTTCCAGCCCCTACTGATGATGGCCCCAACAGGCCTTATGGTAATGGGATGGGTATGAATCCCGGTCGTGTTATATGGGCATGGGATCCGGGAGCAACAAATGAAAACTGTAAGAATACAATTTTAAATAACGACTGGTTCTTTAATCCTGTAAATGCCGATCAGGGTGTTATTGGAAACATGTTTTCAGAGTCGGTAAAAGGATTAACCGGTATTTCTGACCTGAAAAAGTCATGGGATGGTTTATTTCGTTATCATAACATGAAGAAACTCCAGGAAGAGAGAGGCTATTTAAGCGGAGAAAAAATCTTTATAAAGATTAACCAGGGAACAGCCTCATGGGTCATGAACAGGGAAGAGAGGGAGAATGGCTACACAATATCGGAAGAATTAAAGCCAGGACAGGAAAGAAGGCTCAGATTTCTCGGGGCTGCAGAAACCCCTCCTTATATTGTTCTTGAGCTTCTGAGAGAGCTGGTGTATGTTGCTGGTGTGAGTCAGTCAGATATATATGTAGGTGATCCTATTGCTCATATCTACGGACATAATTATTCAATCTGGCACGCCGAGTTTCCAGATGTGAAATTTATTGACCGGTTTTCGGAGAGTTTTAACCGCACACTTATTAAGCAGACAGACGATATACTGATTTTTTATTCTGATAAGACTCAGAGTGATAAATTATATGATGTAATAGAGAGTGCTGATTATCTGATAAATGTAGCAAGTTTAAAACCTCATGGCTCAGCCGGAATAAGTCTGACCACGAAAAATCATTTTGGCTCCCAGGGACGACCAAGTGCTGCACACCTGCATTATTCACTTATTGCGCCCAGCTGGGAGCAATCACCCCGGGTAGTTGGCAATCCTTCAAACGGAGGATATAAAAAGTACCGTGTCCATGTTGATCTCATGGGGAGCCGCTACCTTGGTCAGAACACTCTTCTGTTCATTGTGGATGGCCTGTTTGGAGGAGGATCTGATGAAACCCGTGGACCGGTGAAGTATTTCATGTCTCCTTTTAACCAGGACTGGAGCAATTCAATCTTTATATCACAGGACCAGGTAGCATTGGAATCAGTTTGTCTTGATTTTCTTCGTACTGAATGGAATGGCAGAAACAGGCACAGTGACGCTAATAACGTGTTTGAATCGGGTCCAAATATGTTTGGTGTGGATGATTACCTTCACCAGGCAGCAGATTCAGATCAATGGCCGGAAGGAATATTATATGACCCTGATAACAGTGGAAAACCAATACCCAGTCTGGGCATACATGAACACTGGAACAACGGAACTGATAAACAGTATACCGGCAACTTAGGATTGCCTGACGGGATCACACTATTATCAATTCCTGATACTCTTGTAAGACAAATTAATGGAAAATCAACTGTTAATTAATTAACAATATATAGCTTAGACTGACTTATATGCGGCGTATGAAAGATGATCAGCAATAGATCTCTTTAAGATCGCGGATATGTTCTGCGACAGGCACCCTGTTCTGGCATTTTCCAGTGCAATCTTCACAGTCGATACAATTGTCAAGGCCTCTTCCTGATGAGATCTTTGACAAAGTCTGTTTTGCCATAAGAGGATTACCATATGACAGTGAATACATGTGGGTTCTCATCAGCGATGGTATATCGCAATTCTTCGGACAGGTGGCAACACATTTTCCGCATTGTCTGCAAACCGATAATATAGCCAGTTTTACATCCCTGTTTTGCAGGAATTCCTCCTCTTCTTTTGTAAAATCCAGACTATAGGCTACTTCCATATCTTCATCCAGCTGGGGATAAGTAGTGAATCCGGGCACTGCAGTCGTTATGTGTTCGTTCCTTAAAGCCCATTTCAACAATGCAGAATTCATCTGCTGTCCTTCATAAAACTTCTGCATATCGGCAGGTAATTCCTGCTTATACCACCCCTGCTGACATTGAGTCTTCATTGCTACAAGTCCAATACCTGCATCATGGGCCAGTTTAAGTGTATCAAATACTTTCTGGTCCTGGAACATGGCGAAGTTAAATGACAGAAGTATGACATCATAAAATTTGCGTAATGCGGCATCATGTACCATATCTGTCCAGTCGGTATGAGTGGAAAAGCCGGAGAATCTTAATTTCTTACTCTCTTTGAGCTCTGTAAATGCCTCCATAATGAAAGGATCATTTATCTCATCTATCTTTGATACAGCATGATAATATAAAATATCAGCATAATCAATCTGGAGGCGGCTAAGGCTCTGATTGAATTTTTTCAGGAATAGTTCTTTTCTGTCTTTCCCCTTTTTTATTTCAGAGCTATCGATATCGACTTTAGTTGCAATTGTTACCTCTTCCCTGTTTATCTTTAACTCTTTAAGCACCGAGCCCAGCATTTTTTCATTGTTTCCGTTCTGATACGACCATGCTGTGTCGAAATGTCTTATGCCGGCATCCCAGGCTCCCTTCACAAGGTTTGGGTTATTTGCATTCATTACCCCCATACTTACAATTGGCAGACTGATCCCTGTTTTTCCAAGTGCGCGGCAAATAATCTTTTCTTTGTTATGAGTCTGTTGCAGGCTTGATTGACCTTTTGCAGCAGTTGTTGCTGACAATCCTATCAAATTGAGGAGAACTAATTGTTTTGTCGATTTGCCAAGAAATTTTCTTCTGTCCATTGTAAATTGCAATTTTTCAAATGTTATTAAAATTGTCAATGCTCAATTTATCTGATCGTTTCGCCTGTGATTAAGTTCTTAACAGGGGAAAGCTTTCAGTTAAAAAGCCACTGATGTGGCTTTTTAATTGAGCGGGAAAAGGGATTCGAACCCTCGACCCTCAGCTTGGGAAGCTGATGCTCTACCCCTGAGCTACTCCCGCACTGATATTCCGGATTTCGGATTACCGATTCCGGAGTTGAATTTCTGTTCGCGAATTTAATAAAAATATCCAGATCTCAAATCCACAATGCGAAATATTAAGAGCCTCCAATGGGACTCGAACCCACGACCTGCTCATTACGAATGAGCTGCTCTACCAACTGAGCTAAGGAGGCAAAAACTGGTGCAAATATAAAAAAAATCATTCCAATTGTTTCAGCCTGCTGAGCAATGGCGGATGGGAATAGTGAAAAAACACATAAGCCGGATGTGGCAGTAAATTTGAAAGGTTTTTTACCGAGAGTTTTTTAAGAGCTTCTGCCAGCACCTCTGGCTTATAGTTCTCAATTACGAAACGGTCAGCTGCAAACTCATTAAGTCGTGATATATAATTAGTTAACAGGCCAATCAGCAAAGAAAGAGGGCTGTAAAGGATTCCAAATACTATTAAGCCCATATGGAAACTTGTTGTCTGCGAGCCTAATGCCTGCGACAGGACGGGGTTGCTTACCACCAGTGAAAAAAGAAACAACATTAATCCGGTAAGAATAACTGATGACAGAAGGTTTAGCAGAACGTGTCTTTTTTTATAATGGCCTATCTCATGAGCAAGAACCGCAACTATCTGTTCTTCTGTTAGCTCACTTTGCAGAGTGTCGTAAAGTACAATTCTTTTTTTGGGTCCGAAACCAGAGAAATAGGCATTTGCTTTTGTGCTTCTCTTTGATCCGTCAATTATATAAATATTTTTTAGTTTGAATCCGGTTCCTTCTGCAAACGCTTCAATCTTAGCTCTAAGCGTACCATCAGGCAGGGGTGTTTGTTTGTTAAACAGCGGCACTATAAGCTCAGAATAGAAAAGGTTGATGAATACTGAGAATAGTGTTATCAGGCTCCAGGCATAGAGCCAGAAATTTTTTCCCGTCCTGTAGTAGAACCATGTAATGAGTCCTAAAACAGGCGCCCCTACAAGGATAGCAATAAACCATGATTTGACATGATCAGTAACAAATGTTCTGACTGACATCTTGTTAAAGCCGTACCGTTTTTCTATTACGAAAGTGTCATAAAAGCTGAATGGTAAATTAATAATATCAGACGCAAAACCAATTAACCCGAAGAACATAAGGGAGATTAAGATAATATTGATACTAATTCCTCTTGCCAGATTATCAGCCACAGCAAATCCACCTGCAGTGATCATCGCCAGGATTACTGCAAGGTTAAAAAGAGACGACCAGAACGAAAGCTTTTTATTATCTCTCTGATAGAGCTGACTCTTTCTGTATTCTTCATCGTCGCAAATACCTTTAAGTTTTTCAGGAAGTGAATCTGACCACATTTTGGAATTAAGATAGTCGAGATATCGTTCTACGATAAAGCCTGCTACAGGGATTATCAGTATAAGGAAAAAGATTGTTTTTTGCATTGATCAGCAGTCTCTTAAAAAAAGAAGCAGGGCGCCCTTTTAAAATAAGTGTGGAATAAATATGTCTCGCTGCATTTCCTCGTGCTAAAAGGATGGGCACCCTGCGGTTTCGTAAAGATAATAAATATTTTTAAGTTAACATACCTCCGCAAACATGAATTGTTTGTCCTGTAACATAAGACGAGAGGTCTGAAGCAAGGTATAATGCTGTATTTGCCACATCCCCAGGTGTTCCACCACGTTTAAGGGGTATTTTATTTGCCCATTCAGTTTTTACGTCCTCGGGTAATTTCTCTGTCATTTCAGTGAGAATAAATCCGGGAGCAATTGCATTACATCTAATATTTCTTGAGCCAACTTCTTTGGCCACACTTTTTGTAAAGCCCAATATGCCTGCTTTTGAGGCAGAATAGTTGCTCTGACCCGCGTTACCTGAAACACCAACTACCGAACTCATGTTTATTATTGAACCACTTTTCTGTTTCAGCATTGTCTGCAGAACGCTTTTGGTCAGATTAAAAACCGACTTCAGGTTCACAGCAATTACAGCATCCCATTGATCCTCTGTCATGCGCATTAGCAGAGTATCTTTTGTGATTCCTGCATTATTTACCAGGATATCTATCCGGGTAAAATCATTTACCATTTCGTTAATAACACGCTGGGAATCGTCAAAGCTGGCTGCATTCGATACATATCCTTTTGCTTTCACGCCAAGCGACTCAATCTCTTTGATTGTTGCCTTGAACTCATCATCATCAACGATGTTGGTTATGGCAACATCAGCTCCCTCACCCGCAAATCGGAGAGCAATAGATTTTCCTATTCCTCTTGATGCTCCGGTAATAAGAGCAGTTTTTCCTTCCAGTAGTCCCATGTCTGAGTGAATTTAAATTTGTGCAAATATAAAATATTTTTGTCCTCATCCCCCTAAAGGGGCTACATTGTGTTGTAGAATTACCCCCCCCTTCAGAGGGGCCAGGGGGTAAAAAAAAGCAAATACTAATATAATAACTTAACAATCAGTTAAGTATATATCAGGCTATGATGTTTTGAGTACTTTTGCAACTGTTGCTCCGATTTCTGCAGGTGATTCAACAACGTGGATCCCACACTTTTTCATGATATCCATTTTAGCAGCTGCTGTGTCGTCCTTCCCTCCTATTATTGCCCCGGCGTGTCCCATCCTGCGGCCTTTTGGAGCTGTTTGTCCTGCAATAAATCCGATAACGGGTTTGGTACTATTCTCTTTTATCCATTCTGCTGCAACGGTCTCCATATTACCACCTATCTCGCCAATTACAACAATAGCATGAGTGTCACTGTCATTCATCATCATTTTTACCGCATCAAGGGTGGTTGTTCCTACTATTGGATCTCCTCCGATACCAATACAGGTTGACTGGCCAAGACCCATTTTGGTTACCTGGTCAACTGCCTCATATGTCAGGGTTCCTGAACGTGAAATAATACCGACAGTTCCTTTTCTGTGTATGAATCCAGGCATTATTCCCACTTTTGATTCACCGGGAGTTATAATACCCGGACAATTTGGACCAATTAGCCGGCAATCGATCGTTTTAAGGTGTTGATTTACCAATATCATATCAGAGACAGGGATACCTTCAGTGATAGCCACAATGAGCTTAATGCCGCCATCTGCAGCCTCGAGTATGGCATCAGCTGCTAAGGCCGGAGGAACGAAAATAACTGATACATCGGCGGCGGTAGCAGTAACAGCCTCTCTTACTGTGTTGAATACCGGCAGATCAAGATGACGTTGCCCTCCCTTTCCAGGAGTAACTCCACCTACCACCTTTGTACCGTATTCAATCATTTGTGTTGAGTGAAAAGTACCTTCACTTCCAGTGAAGCCCTGCACAATTACCTTAGAATGTTTATTAAGCAGAATGCTCATATATATGTCAGATATTTAATGATTTAACCCAAGTTATTTTAATAACATCTACTCAATTGCAATATTGTTTTAGTCTCCAAAAATACCTAATAAAAATTGGCTTTGCCATATTTTTATGATAATTATCAATAACAGTGATTCTAAATATCTATGTTGATGATTCCGTATTCAGTATGAGAAACCCTCAATGAGAAGAATATTCAGTATAATCTTCATCAAGGTACTTTTTCCTGAGCTCATAGAGTCTTGTCTTTAAGTCATCAACAATGCTCTGGTATTCAGGATCTCCAAATATATTATGCATCTCACTGATGTCGGTTTCGAGATCAAACAACTCCCAGGAATCAATTGGGTCATAAAAATGTATCAGTTTATACCGGTCAGTCCTGATTCCATAGTGCCGTGACAGCCCATACGATTTTTCGTAGTAATGATAATATATTTCTTTCCTCCAGTTTTTAATCTTTTTACCAGAGATGAATGGCTTCATTGAGGCTCCCTGCATGTCTTCAGGAATTTCAACAGATGCCAAATCCAGGATTGTTGGAGCAAGATCAAGATTCATTACAAAATCGGAATTAATTATCCCACGTTTATTTTGGAATGGTGAAGATACGATCATAGGAGTACGAAGCGATTCCTCGTACATGAACCTTTTATCGTAAAGTCCATGTTCCCCTAAATAAAATCCCTGGTCAGATGTATAAATAACGATGGTGTTTTTATCCAGACCGGATTTCTTCAGAAAGTCAAGTACCCTGCCAATGTTATCATCAACAGATCTGATACAACGAAGATAATCCTCCATGTAGCGTTGAAATTGCCATTTTGTTAGCTCATCCTTATCTTTAACAGCAGCAAATTCATCGTACTCCTTTTGCATCTTCTCCTCCCAGACCTTTTTTTCGTCGGGGCTTAGCCTGCCATATTCTCTCTCCCACTCGGCCCCTGCCCACCAGCTAACAGGATCGTCAATACATGTGTCGCATGGAACCTTACTATCGTATTGTACTGATAATTGATTCTTTACGGTTAATTTTTGTCTTTGCATTGCCTCTCTCCCACTGTAGTCATCAAAAAAGTTTTGTGGATAGGCAAAATTCACATCATTAAACTCATCAAGATATTTCAGCGGAGGCATCCAGTTTCTATGTGGGGCTTTATTATGGAGCATCATAAGAAAAGGTTTGGACCTGTTTTTATCCATCCAGTCAATTGCCCGTTCGGCAATGATATCAGTAACATATCCCGGGTATGTAGTATCAATACCCATATTGATAAACTCAGGATTGTAATAATGTCCCTGTCCAGGCAGAATATCCCAGTGATCGAAGCCTGTCGGCTCAGTACCGAGGTGCCACTTGCCAACAATAGCAGTAGTGTAGCCGTTTTCTTTTAATATTTTAGGAAATGTCTGCTGATCACCATCAAAACGGCTCTCATTATCTTTAAAACCGTTTAAATGCGAGTATTTGCCTGAAAGAATTACAGCACGACTGGGTCCGCTGATTGAATTGGTAACAAATGCATTTCTGAATAACACTCCCTCATTGGCTAACCTGTCAATATTAGGTGTGTTTATTAGTTTATTATTGTATGCGCTGATGGCCTGCCAGGCATGATCATCAGACATTATAAGCAAAATGTTCGGCTTTTCAGGGGTTGTTGTTTTATTGCATGAGATAGTGATGCAGCAACAACCAAGAAAAAACATATTTTTTGTTTTTGTGATTTGCAGCATAATTAGCTTCAGTTAAGATGATTATGAATATGATATAAGGTATTTAGGGCAAGTATACATAAAAAATTACACACCCGTTAAATGATCTCTCAAATATGTGGTAAAAAGCAGGTTTTTATAAGCTCAATTAAGTTTTATACATTTGCCACATAGCGGAAACCAGGAAATGATCAGAACAGAAGAGACAATATGTGCCCCTGCAACTGCCTTGGGTGGTGCAATTGCAGTAATAAGAGTTAGTGGTTCACAAAGCTTAACAATTTGTGCTAAGATATTTCATCCTTCAGACAGGAATATTAAAGTTGTTGATCAGAAGGGATTTACTGTAATTTTTGGAGAGATCAGATCGGAAGATGAGATCATTGATGAAGTACTGCTGACTCTCTTCAGGGCACCTCACTCCTACACCGGAGAAAATTCGGTTGAGATCTCCTGTCACGGTTCACCCTACGTAATTAAAAGAGTCCTTGAACTTTTGATAGCAAATGGCGCAACACCAGCTGGTCCCGGGGAATTTACCCAAAGAGCTTTTATGAACAGGAAAATGGATCTTTCACAGGCTGAGGCTGTTGCAGATATAATAGCATCAAAAACCCGGTCCGCTCACAATATGGCGATAAACCAGATGAGGGGAGGGTTTTCTACAGAGATAGGAAGACTCAGATCGGATCTTTTGAATTTTGCTTCCCTGATTGAATTAGAGCTTGATTTTGGTGAGGAAGATGTGGAATTTGCTGACAAAAGTGAGCTTAAAGTGATAATAACAGGTGTAAAAGAACTCACTTCAAAACTAGCCGGGTCTTTCCTTCTGGGCAATGCGCTTAAGAATGGGATACCTGTTGCGATAGTCGGCAAACCTAATTCCGGCAAGTCAACACTGTTGAATGCATTGCTTATGGAGGAAAAGGCAATAGTGTCCGAGATCCCGGGTACCACGCGTGATGCAATAGAGGATACAATTGTTATTGATGGGACAGAATACAGATTTATTGACACAGCAGGTTTGCGTGAGACATCGGATGTTATTGAAAATATGGGAATTAAAATAACACACGATAAGATTAACATGGCCTCAGTAGTACTCCTGATAGATGAAATTTCTGATGATGCAGACTCCATTAACATACGGGCAAAGGCTTTGCGTGAGATGATAAAAAATACAGAGAAGCGTTTAGTTATTCTTATCAATAAAACGGACCTGGCGTCATCAAATGAGCAAGCTGATCTGTCCGGGAAGATAATTCTGGAAGAAAAAGATACTCTGCTTTTTATCTCTGCAAAAGAGAAATCCGGACTTGATGCCTTAAGATCCACTCTTAGCGACGTTATCCTGAATAATAAGTTTAATTCAGAAGATGTAATAGTCACAAATATAAGACACTATGTTGCACTAACCCGCGTTTCGGAAAGTCTTGACAGGGTTATTGCCGGGCTTGAAAGAAATATCCCTGAGGATCTCATAGCAATTGACATAAGGCAGGCAATACACTATCTTGGAGAGATTACCGGTGAAATTACAACGGATGAGATCCTGGGTAATATTTTCAGGAACTTTTGTATCGGAAAGTAAAATATGTTCAAAGACAAAAGACAAAAGACAAAAGTCACAAGACAAAAGTAAAATCTACCTGAAAACAGGAAGGTTTCCTGTCCTCTTTTATTAATTTTGCATTATGAAAGATAAAACAAAACCTGTTTTTGAAAAACGCATTTTCTGGGATGTGAATTTTGAGCTGATTGACTATGATGCAAAAGCTAATTTCGTTATAGAGAGGGTCTTTGAACGTGGTGATGTGGAAGATATTCGTCAATGCAGAAGATATTATGGTGATGAAAAAGTTACTGTTGCCCTGTTACATGCAAAATATCTTCCGGAGCACAGGATTCATCTTGCCAGCGCGGTAACAGGTAAACCTCTAAGTGAATTCAGATGTTATATACTGAGACAGTTGAACCCGGGACTCTTTCCTTATTAAAGAAGATAATGGATGTTCCATCTCTTCAAAAGTTTTCACTTGTGGGGGGAACTGCGCTGGCATTGCGATATGGTCATCGCAGTTCAATCGATCTGGATTTATTTTGCCATGAGGAATTTGATCATACGAGAATTGAAAGCGAATTGTTGATTGAATTTGGTGATGATTTTGTTTTTGAAAGTGGGCACAAAAACATCGGAATCTTCTGTAATATTAAAAAAATTAAAGTCGATATCGTTTATTATCCGCATTCTCCTATCGCAGAAGTTGTTGTTGAAGATAAAATCAGAATGTACAGCATCGCTGATATTTCTGCAATGAAAATTCAGGCTATTCTTGGAAGAGGCAAGAAGAAGGATTTCTGGGATTTGTATGAACTTCTCCAACATTATCCTCTTCAGCAGATGGTTGAGTGGCATAAACAGAAATATCCGAGTCAGATGTTGGCTATTAGCATTCCAAATGCGATTTCCTATTTTGTTGATGCTGAAGAAAGCGAAACCCCTGTTAGTTATAAGGGGCAAACCTGGGATGGTGTTAAAAAAGGCATCTCGAAGAAAGTTAGCGACTATTTAAGATAATCCTTGCAATCATTGTATTCTAATTTGAATTAACAAACCATATTAAATGAAACAAAAACATATTGCCTTTGAAGTGATTGAGAAGTTTATGATGACCGTGCTTGGGAAAGCCGGTATTCCAGTTGAAGATGCAAAGATTATTACAGATGTTTTGCTGCAGGCTGATAAACTAGGATTTGATTCCCATGGAGTTAACAGGCTTAAACCAATATATCTCGACAGGATTAAAGAAGGAATTCTGAATCCGATAACAACTTTTGAAATCGTTAAAGAAGGCCCCACAACTGCTGTGATAGATGGCCATAATGGCATGGGGCATGTAATTGCTTGTAAATCGATGAAGCTGGCCATTGAAAAAGCCAGAAAATTTGGAATGGGTATGGTAACTGTACGCAATTCAACCCACTATGGTTTTGCAGGTTACTATCCTCTTATGGCTGTACAGGAGAATATGATAGGTATAACTGGTACAAATGCCCGGCCTTCTGTGGCCCCCACTTTTGGAATTGAAAACATGCTTGGCACTAATCCTCTAACCTTTGGCATACCCAGCGATGAACCTTTTCCGTTTCTGCTCGATTGTGCCACTTCAATTACACAGCGTGGAAAAGTAGAGCTCTATGCCCGCGAAGGCAAGGAGATGCCAAAAGGATGGGTCATAGATCAGAATGGAGAAAGTAAAACAAATTCAATTGAAGTTCTGGATGACTTTCTTAAAGGACGCGCAGCACTTAATCCGCTGGGGGGAGTTGGAGAAGAGACAGGAGGTTATAAAGGTTACGGGTATGCAACTGTTGTTGAGATACTTTCGGCGGCATTACAACAGGGCGCCTTTATGAAAATGCTATTAGGGGTAAAAGACGGAAAGAAAGTGCCCTATCCGATCGGACACTTTTTTATTGTAATTGATGTAAATGCGTTTACTGAACCTGATGATTTCAAAAAGACAACAGGTGATATTCTACGAGAGCTCAGGGCTTCGAAAAAAATGCCGGGAAAGAACCGTATATATACTGCCGGAGAAAAAGAATACTATACCTGGCTGGATCGCAAAGATAAGGGAGTTCCTTTCAATGATCAGTTAATTGAGGAGTTCCGGGGGCTATGTAATACTTACGATCTTAAAGACTACCTGCGGTATTTTGATCTGTAATAATTTATTTATAGTCATTTCCGTTCATACTTGAGATAACTTATTTTAGCCATATATTCAGGATTGGGAGTCTGAATAACCGGATTGTAATGGACTTACTGTGCGCTTATGCCCTCAATTTTTAATGATGTGATTGATATAAAGAGGTTTAAATACTTCTGTTTATGACTTATCAAGTTGTTTTGCGAAAGTTTCAGTATAGCGTGAACCAATATTGGGAAAGCGCTTGAGTAAAGCTTCTATCTCGTCAAGATCCGATGATGTCAGCTCAATATCTGTTGCCCCAGCATTTTCCTCAAGATATTTTCTATGTTTGGTTCCGGGAATAGGTATTATATGACTGCCCTGTGCAAGTACCCAGGCCAGGGAGAGCTGTGCCGGTGTACAGTTTTTATCGGACGCCATGCCAGCAAATGCTTTAACAAGCATCTGGTTATTTTTTAAATGTTCTCCGGTAAAACGTGGTAGTTGTTTTCTG
>JFJP01024458.1_pt1 | contig 44652 bp, 45 predicted proteins | sample 431651 | NCBI WGS metagenome assembly JFJP01 (sample SAMN02602958, study PRJNA72255) | Microbial mat metagenome, whole genome shotgun sequencing project. | biome: fresh water; feature: sink hole; material: water; isolation source: purple microbial (photo- and chemosynthetic) mats found in...
TCTTCGCCGATACCAAGCAGTCTAAACACCTCTTTTTGCGTCTCTTCTTTGTGAATTCTGATACTTCCGCCGCCTATCTCATAGCCGTTTAAAACGATGTCATAAGCTACAGATTCGATGTTTTCAAGATTTTCATCATCAAGCGTTCGAGGCATTGTAAACGGATGATGAAGAGCTTTTACTCTGCCCTCTTCCACTTCAAACATAGGAAAGTCAACAACCCATAGGAATTCATACTTGTTTTCATCGATTATTCCCATCAGTCTTGCGACCTCTTGCCTTAGTCTGCCCATGTACTCTAGCACTGTAGCTTTTTTGCCAGCACCGAAGAATATCAAATCCCCCGCTTTTGAGCCGAGTCTTGCGACAAGCTCGCTTTTTTCAGCGTCACTTAGGAACTTCTCGATAGGTCCTTGAAGTGTCAAGTCCTCTTTGACTTTTAGCCAAGCAAGACCTTTTGCGCCAAATCTTCCGACATACTCGGTGAGAGCGTCTATCTCTTTTCTAGTTAGCTTCTCGCCGCCCTTGACATTTAGCGCTTTTATTCTATTGATATGCGGAGTTTTTGCGATTTCGGCAAATACTTTCAATTCAGTTTTTTCAAATAGGTCAATAACATCCGTAAGAGGAAGCGCATATCTCATATCGGGCTTATCGGAACCGTATTTTTCCATCGCCTCAGAGTATTTCATTCTGTTAAACGGAGGCTTGACCTCTATACCGGCCGCCGCAAAAGCAGCAATAAGCGCACCCTCTGCCGTAGCCATCACCATCTCATCGTCACAAAAGCTCATCTCGACATCCACCTGCGTAAACTCAGGCTGTCTATCGCTTCTCAGGTCTTCATCTCTAAAGCATCTTGCTATCTGAAAGTACTTGTCAAATCCGGCAACCATCAGAAGTTGTTTGAACAACTGAGGAGATTGCGGAAGCGCAAAAAACTCGCCCCCGTGAACACGACTAGGAACCAAATAATCTCTTGCGCCCTCAGGAGTGGATTTCGTAAGTATCGGTGTTTCAACTTCCAAAAATCCGTTTTGGTCAAAGTAGTTTCTCATCGCAACCGTTACTTTTGAACGAGCAATAAAGTTGTTTAGGTGCTTTGTATCCCTAAGTTCCAAATACCTATATTTTAGTTTTAGCTCTTCATTTACTTTTGAGTCGCCTATTTGAAACGGCGGAGTAGAAGATCTGTTTTCTATTGTGAGCTCGGTTACCACCATCTCAAGCGCGCCGGTTTTTAGCTTCGGATTTTCAAGCCCTTCGCCTCTTCTTCGCACAAGCCCTTTGGCTATTAATACAAATTCATCTCTTACTTCGCTAGCCGCTTTGTGAGCAGACGCGCTGTCCTTTGGGTCGCACACTAGCTGAACCAGTCCGCTTTTATCTCTTAGGTCTATAAATACTAGTTCACCGTGGTCTCTATAGCTATTAGCCCAACCGCATACGGTTATCTCTTTTCCTATGTCATCTATCGTGACTTCGCCGCAATAATGGGTTCTCAAACCTTTTCCTTAGCCGAAATTTTAGGCGGAATTTTAACAATTATCGCCTTAACACCGTGTTTTCTTTTTGATATTGCAATAAAAACTTACAAGATATATAACAAACTGTGCAAAAACAGCGATATAGGTGGTAAACTAATGACATTATAGAAAATCAAAGAGGAATAGTTGAAAGCAAAAAATAGCATAACTTTGGATGCGGCAATAACAAAAATAAAAGCGGTCGCCGACAAAATAATAGCTCTAAGCGAAAATGGAGTTGTTACCGTTATTGTGGCTTCCAGTATGGAAAAAATAAGCGAATTTAAAGCGCCTGGAGCAGATTTTTTTAAATACACGAATGGCTTTGATATTTCAAATGACGGCAGATATTTAGCTTTTGCAATAAAAGGTGAACCAAAATATCAAATATGGGATATTGTTCTCAAAAAAAGAGTTTTCGAGGCGGCACATCTGCACACGGCGGAGGTCTACTCTCTATGCTTTTCCAGGTTTTCCCAAAAACTTGCAAGCGGCGGAATGGACGGCAAGAGTTTCATTTTTGATTTTGAGAGTAAAAAGGCAAGCGGCACTTACGATATAAGAAGCGATTTTATATCCGCTTTTTCATTTAATCCAAACAATAAACATATTGCAATAGCAGGGTATGACCATGAAATAAGAGTATACAAACTAGGCGACACCGAAAATTACATATCTATAACTGGACTTGAAGAGCCGATAGTGCGAGTGGATTTTGTGACGGAAAAAGAGTTGGCTGTATTTTATAGAGATGGTCAAATGCTAGTGCTTGACGCTTTCACCCAAAAGGTAACGGCAAGTCCAAAAAAACTAAATGACGGCGTATCGGCATTTGAGCCGGCAAACGGCTGTCTATATATTTGCGGCAGAGAACGAAATATCAGACTTCTTGGAGCCTCCGACTACGAAGAGCTTAGTGAGGGGATTATAAAAACACAAAGCATTGTATCCGCTGCAACGCTATACGGAGATAATGGGCTAATACTGGGTTGCCTGGACGGCTCCATACTGCTTTACGAACTAGACTCCGATAACAAAGAGCTAGAAGAGCTATTAATGAGCGGTTCGTTTGCTCAGGCGTACGATCTAGTGGAGGCAAATCCTTTCTTAAAAGAGGACGATAACTTCTCCATTTTGGAAGAAGCGTGGCAAATGAGTCTAGCGGATATTATCCATGATATAGAGGATGGTAAAGCAGATGCTGCAAAAAAAATGGCGCAAAGTTATATGCAAATAAGCGACAAAAGGCTTATTCTTCAAACTTTATTTAAACAATTTGAAGAGTTCCCAAGACTAAAATACGCTATAGAGCGCTCAAATCGCGAGCTAATGAAATCGCTAATCCAAAAAAATAACTACTTCAAAATGACAAGATTATATGAAAAAATAAAAAATCGCTTCTAATGCTATTGACAAAAAAAGAAAAAGGCAGTAGAATTTCGCTCTCTATTTTGAACGGGGCGTAGCGCAGTCTGGTTAGCGCACCTGGTTTGGGACCAGGGGGCCGGAGGTTCGAATCCTCTCGCCCCGACCACTATATGAGATGTTATTTTTTATCTTTATAAATTTCACGGTAGGTGTAGCTCAGTCGGTTAGAGCATCAGGTTGTGGTTCTGAGGGTCGTGGGTTCGATTCCCATCACTTACCCCATAAAATTTTATTTACTTTTAAGAAATGTTTTTGTAGAATTTCGTTTCTTTTTTCAGCGCAACCTAGTAAAGGCCGCCAAAGAGCCGAATGCGTTCGTAGCTCAATGGATAGAGCAACTGACTTCGGATCAGTAGGTTGGGAGTTCGACCCTCTCCGAGCGCACCATTTTCGTTTGGGGTCCATAGCTCAGCTGGATAGAGCAACGCCCTTCTAAGGCGTAGGTCTCAGGTTCGAATCCTGATGGGCTCACCACTTTTTTCTTATAACTACATGCGGATGTGGTGAAATTGGCATACACGCTAGACTTAGGATCTAGTGCCGCAAGGCGTGGAGGTTCAAGTCCTCTCATCCGCACCACCCTATTCCATCGGTATTCCTTCATTCAAAACTTCCATTTTAAGATTCATATTTTTTGAGCTTGTGATAGATTTGTGCCAAGTTGCGTCTCAACACTCATGTCAGACCACATCTCTTTTTCCAAAAATGCCGCCCTCTTTATTTGCTTGATATTTATAAAATCAGCATAATAAGTCATGTTGTCAAACAGAAAGTTACACGACGGGGATACTTTCAATCAACAAAATACTCTCGCTTTCAAGCCTCATAAGCTCATCCGTAAAGCCGCTTTTACTGAAGACAACATAGTGTCTTATCGGAAGATTACTGTCAATTTTTGCAGACTTTGCTTTTAAAGATTCTAGAATATCGACGCCTACTTTTTTGCTGCTATACTTACACTCGGCTACTATCAAAAAATCTTCACCAACTCCAACAGCGTCAATCTCGTCGTTTTTATCCCACCATCTGCCACACTTAAGCACAGGATACCGCTTTTGGAGATATGAAATCGCTAGCTTCTCATAAATCGGCGACACAAATCCATTGAAATTCTCTTTGATTTTAGCAAGCACATAGCCTGTATTGCCAATTTCTAGTTGACTTTTATATGGCAGCGCATAAGTAAACCAAAATCTAAAAAAGTTATCTTTGATGAAATAAAGACCTTTTTTGCTTTTTAAAGGATTTTGTTCTGTAATCGGCACATCTTTGTAGATAATATCGAGCTCTATCAGCTTGGATATAAAAGATGTGATGTTTTGTACGCCTTTGCCTAGCTTGCCGGCGATGTTGCCTAATTTGTGTTCGCCGTTTGCGATAACTTCCAAAATTGAAAAATATGTAATCGGCTCATTTACTTCGTTTTGCAGTATAAATTGAGGCTCGTTATAAAGATAACTGTTTGGATTTAGAATATTTTTTTCAATACCACTATATACATCTCCTTCTTCTTTGAACATCTCAAGGTATTTTGGCACACCGTAAAGCAAAGCATAAAGCTCTATTAATTCGTTTTGTGTTTTGTCGGCAAAAAACTCCCCTAGATAATTAAACTCTATCGCTTCTAGTTTAATGGCGCTCGTTCTTCTACCGTATAGCGGAGAGCTATATGAGAGTGTTTGTTCATACATCATAGAGATGATGGAACCGCAAAGAACCAAGTGAATGTTTTTATTTTTTAGTAGTTCATCTACAATATATTGAAACTGCGATGGTATTGAGCTATCTATTTTAGCCAAGTACTGAAATTCATCAATAATTATAATAAGTTTTTTGTCAAAGCTTTTTTGCGAGATATACTCAAAAAGTTGTTTTATATCTTTAAGGTTCAAATTTTTTAGAAAACTATCATTTAAAAAATCAGCTACGATATCTTGCAATCTTTTTAAAACAATATTGAAATTCTCCAAAGTTACCAAAAAATAAATCGACGGCTTATCTTTGATAAACTCCTTCAAAAGAGTGGTTTTGCCAACTCTTCTTCTTCCATAAAGCACGGTAAAAGAAAATGCATCGCCGCAATATTCATCATTTAAAAGTTTGAGCTCTTTATGCCTATTTGCAAACATAACAACCCTTTATCGTTTTTTGATTATTATAATATTACAACGAACTTATTAATCTGCTTATAAAACAACAAAAAGCAAAGTTCCAAAACAGGGTTCTGCCCATTCAACACCAAAACAACACCAAATGTTTTAATCTTGGAGATGGACTTTTTGAAGTGAGAGCCAAAGGCGAAGAGGGTATCGGAAGAAGCCTTTTTTGCTACACAAAATGCAAGAGGATAGTTATACTACGCTCATTTATTAAAAAGATGCAAAAAGGAGATAGACAATGACAGCAATCAATAGATCGTCATACGCCGAATTTATAGTTTTTAGGTCTGACCCATGCTCCCATCCGAATGAATAATTTTTTGTGTCAAAACAGTTACAAAACTACCCACGGATAACTTTTTATAATCCAAAATAAATCATTAAAATATAAATTTCTTATAAAACACATATAATATACCTCGAACGAGTAGTCGTTTATAGCCAATTTTAGGAGTCTCAAGATGATGTTTACCGTAAAAAAGAGTGTAGCGGCGCTTAGCGCTATCGGCATTGGGCTAACGGCATTTGGCGCCGACACGGTCACACTGCAAAAAGCGATTTTGGACAAACCAAAAGAGAGCAGTGCAGATGCAAATAGCATCGAAGATGCTTTCAAAAAAGGGAAGTTTTCGGGCTATATCAGGCTCCACCATATCACAAGCGGAGATCCTGTAGCAAAAAACGGTAGCGCAATAGGGGGCAAACTAAAGTACGAAACTGCCTCCATCGGTGGTTTTAGTGCAGGCGCTGCCTTCTATGCAGCACACGATACGGGACTTACAAAAGCAGAAGATGGTCCGGCGCAAGGACTTTTAGGCGACAACCTAGAGGGATACGACACGCTAGGAGAGGCTTATATCAACTACAAAATATCAAAAACAAATATACGAGTCGGTAGACAAGAGTTTAAGACCCCTATGACGGAAAACGCCGTGACTATCATTCCAAACCTGTTTGAAGGTGCGGTAGTAAGCGTAGGTGAAATTCCAAACCTAGCTCTAGGCATCTCGCACATAACAAGAATGCAATACGGCACTCGATCGGCTACCGATAAATTACTTATTGGGGATGTCGCATACGGGCTTACCGCAGGTGCGGGAGAGGGTCTAGCCACTGCTACAGGCCTATACGGCGCTACGACGACAAACGGAAAAAACAGATTTATGCAGATAGGAGAGGCTGCGCTTGGAAGCAGTGCAGATGGTACAAACGGTCTAACCGTCCTAAACGCTACATACACCGGAGTCAAGGGGTTAAAACTGAGCTTTTGGGATTACTATGCATGGGATATCATGAATACAATCTACATCGACGGAGAGTATAAAACGAAGCTTGGAGGGGTGGGCGTAAAACTTGATGCGCAATACCTAAACCAAAAAGATGTCGGAGACTATGCAAGAACTACTGCGATTAGAGGCAGAATCAGTCATTATAATGAGTCAACAGACAAATTTGTATCTCAAAATCTTTGGGCACAAATAATAGACGCAAACGGAAATATAGATGCCTCGATGTACGGTGCAAGAGCTGCATTTACATACTCCGGACTTACGCTTATGGGCGCATTCAACAAAAACAAAGATGGGCATATCATAAATCCATTCGGCGGCGACCCTGCTTATACCAGTATGATTTTTGGCAGAAACGGGTATAGAGCGGATACTGATTCTTACAAGATAGGGTGTAAATATGAGTTTGGCACTATAGGTATCAAGGGACTTGTGTTTAATATGAGTCATGCCGAATTTAACACAAAAGCGGTTTACTACACGAGTGCTACAGGTAGTACAACCGTTGAAAGAGACGAAGAGACAAAAATCAACGACTTTATGCTCACTTACAACCCACCTTCGATAAAAGCTCTTAGCGTAAGGTTTTTCTATGAGCAAAGAGACAACGACACTAGAAAATACGACCAAGACCATACGAGACTTATCGTTAACTACAATTTTTAAGGAGCAAAAATGGCACTATCAAGAAGAGATTTACTAAAAGTATCATCCATAGGAGTGGCAGCAGCGGCTTTGGGCGGATGTGCGGCAAGCGAGGGAACGGGCACACCAAAAGAAGCGAGCGTTTCAAAGCCAAAAAAACTTTTGATGGGAGCGCCAAAAGGAAATAGAGTCGTTATCATAGGCGCAGGTTTTGCCGGACTCACTGTTGCAAAATACATTAGAAAGCATAATGCAAATAGCGAAGTCGTATTGCTCGATAGAAAAGATAACTTTGTATCATGTCCGATAAGCAACGAATGGCTTGTCGGGCTTACCCAGATAGACAAACTCTCATTCGGCTACTATGGGGTTGCAAAAAAACACGGATATAAGTTTTTGCATGCAACCGTCTCAGGTATAGACAGGGGCGCACGAATGGTCTCTACCGAAAAAGGCGACATAGGGTATGACTATCTAGTGCTAGCTTCCGGAATCTCATACGACTACTCCAAATATTTTGGCTCCGATACGGCGTTGGCGGAGAGATGCAGACAAGAGTGTCCGCCGGCGCTGATGTTTGGAAGCGAACACTTTGCTCTGAAGAAAAAAATAGAGAGCTTTGAAGAGGGAAATTTCATCATCTCTATCCCTGACGGTGTCTACAGATGCCCTCCTGCGCCTTATGAGAGAGCCGCAATGATTGCATGGCATATCAAAAAAAACAAGCTAAACGGCAAAGTAATAATACTTGACCCAAAAGCCAAACCGGCGCCCAAAGGAGCTGGATTTTTGGCGGCGTACAAAGAGCTTTATCCTAATATCATAGAGTACCATCCGCACACTGCCGTCTCAAAAATAGATCTTGATAAAAAAACTATCACGACCGAGAGCACAAAAGACGAAAAAGGCGGCTCCAAAACATTTTCATTTGAAGAGGCAAACATCATCCCTCCAAATGTTGCAAGCCCCCTAATAAAAGAGGCCGGAGTCGGTATGGGTGCCGCCGGATGGGGTCAAGTGGTCTCTCCTACTTTTAGGACAAAGGCGGATGAGAGAGTATTTGTAGTAGGCGATGCCGTCGGTGGATACCCATATCCAAAAAGCGGAGCGATAGCAAATGCAGAGGGCAAGATACTCGCCAAATCAATAGCAAATATACTAGCCGGCAAATCAGATGATAGTCTAGGCACACTACCTGAAAATGTATGCTATTCGATAGTAAACGGCGACCCACAAGAGGCGATAAGTATCGGAGTCTCATATCAACTAGTCAAACAAAAAGACGACAAAGGCAATGAGAGCCTAAATATAAAACCGACATCCAAAGAGAACAATACTCGTTCAAAAGATGCCGGTGTTGCGACGCACGAATGGTTTAAGGGGATTATGAACGACTTGTTTAGTTAGAGTTCTTTGAGGTTATACACGCTTTTCACCCTCTCTCCAACCAAAGAAGAGAGGGTTGATTTTATTTTTGGATGTATCTCTCTAGTAGTATTTTGAGCTCATCTATCTTCAGAGGCTCAGTTTCGGAGTCCAACCCTTGCCCGAAAAAACTGCGCCTGCATTGTGACCAAATAATACCTTTTTTGAGCAGTTTTTCAAAAAAGCCAAGTTTGAGAACTGCGTAAAAATTTTTGGCGCCTCGATAGCTTTACAAGCCCTAGACTGTTTCCATTTGTTCTCCTTCAATTCAACATCAAAGATCTCGTAAACTAAGCGCTACTTTTCCTTTGTGACTGTCTACTTCAATGACACGGATATGGGTAAGCTGTTGATTAACGCTCAAAAGTTCCAGTGGATGCGAAATACGCTTTTCGCTCATCTGTGAAATATGTATAAGTCCGTCATTTTTGAGTCCAATATCTACAAAAGCACCAAAATCTACAATATTTCTGACCACTCCAGACACTATTGAACCCTCCTTTAGCTCCTTAATATCCGTCAAATCGGAACGAAAAATAATTGGCGCTAGGCTCTCTCTGGGGTCAAATCCAGGCTTTCTCAGTTCAGTCAATATATCCTCTAGCGTCACCTCCCCTACCCCGAATTCTTTGGCTATTTGCGACAACTGATCTTTTAAAAGCGTGGCAATCTCATGCTCTCTCATAAGCCTCGTTGCAATCTTAAAGCTCTCAGGATGAACGCCGGTATTATCAAGAATACTTTTACCCTCCCGTATTCTAAAAAACCCGGCACACTGCTCATACGCTTTTGCTCCGAGTCCTTTTACTTTCAGTAGCTCTTCTTTGCTTGCAAATACTCCGTGTTTCTCTCTGTGTTCTATGATTGCTTTTGCGAGTTTTGGTCCTACTCCGGACACATACGAAAGAAGCGACGCGGAGGCGCTATTTGGATCTACCCCTACTTTGTTTACGAGATCTTGCGTAACATCGGTCAACTTTTTTTCCAGTAGTTTTTGGTCAACATCATGCTGATATTGACCAATTCCGAGCGATTTTGGGTCTATTTTCACGAGAGCCGCCATTGGATCTCGAAGCCTTTGCGCTATCGAAATAGCCCCTCGAATGGTCACATCTAGGGTCGGGTATTCATCGGCTGCCGTCTTAGAAGCTGAGTATACAGAAGCCCCGGCTTCCGAAACAACCGTATAATGCAAGTTTAGTCCACTCTCTTTGTTTAACCTCGCAAAAAATTCTTGCGTCTCTCTGGAGGCGGTTCCGTTACCTATTGCAACGGCCGTTATTTTATAGCGCTCCGTCAAATTTTTAACCACTTTTAACGAAGCCTCATAATCCGATTGCGGTGGAGTTGGGTAGATAATGGCATGATCCATATACATTCCGTGTTCATTGACGACGGCAAGCTTGCACCCTGTCCGATACGCCGGATCAACGCCGAGTATTACCCTTTTTGTCACAGGAGGAGAGCCGAGTAACTGTGTTAGGTTTTTGCCGAATGTTTGGATTGCCTGCTTGTCTGAGCGCTCTTTAATAAGTGTGTGAATCTCTCTTTCAATAGATGGGAATAGTAGTCGCTTAAATCCATCGAGATAGGCTTCCAAAATGAGTCCGCGGCTACTTTTTGCATCTCTTCGAATTTGACTCTGAGATATAGCGTTTTCTACCCGCTCCATATCAATTTGTATTTTGACTCCAAGCTCTTTTTCATTGACTCCTCTCATAATCGCCAAATATCGATGAGATGGTACCTGCCCTATTTTTTCACTTTTACCGGAGAGCTTGGCATACAATCCGTCCTCTTTTATCCCTTTTGTGGCTTTTATCTCAAACGAAGCATAATCTAGTAGCTGTTTCCTCCAATACTCCCTCTCTTTTGCATCATCACTATATCTCTCCGCCAATATATCCTGCGCCCCCTTTAGTGCCTCATCTCTGTTTTTAATGCTTTTATTCACAAAATCAAGCGCTTTTTGCTCCAGCTCTATCCGCTCAAATACGCCACTTTGAAGCATATCTGCCAAAGGCTCCAATCCGGCGGCGATAGCAAGAGCAGCACGACTGTTTTTCTTCTCTTTAAACGGACGATAGATATCCTCCACCTCGTGCAGTGTCTTCGCCTTCTCAAGGAGCGATTTTATCTCACCGCCGAGATGCCCTCGCTCTTCAATAAGCCTTGCTACTTCATCTTTGCGTTCCAACAGTTTTTTTGAGTAGTTATACACTGTCTCAAAATCTCTTAGCTGTTCGTCGCTTGCTCCACCGGTCATCTCTTTTCGGTATCTGGCGATAAAAGGTATCGTTGAGCCCTCTTCAAGAAGTTTTAGAATACTTGCTATATGTTTTTGAGCTATGCCGGTTTTTTGTTCTAGAAGATTGATAAGAGGGGTCACCTGAATTCCTGTTTTTACTTGCGATTATAGCGTTACGCATATTCCAACGGCGTTAATATGCTATTATCCGAAAAATTTAAAAAGGTTTTGAGAAGTTGAAGTCAAACAGTCCGTATTTTGTCTATATGCTTCGATGTGCCGACTCTTCGCTATACACGGGTATTACCATAGATTTGCATAGAAGAGTAGACGAGCACAACAACTCTGATAAAGGGGCAAAATACACCAAAAGCCGCCGTCCTGTTGCATTGGTATATAGTGAAGAGTATGGGAGTAAAACAGAAGCGATGCAAAGAGAGATAAAGCTAAAAAAACTTAGCCGTATTCAAAAAGAGTCTCTCATATCCAAAAACAATTTGGAGGTTTAGTTCAAAACTCTTCTCTTTTTGAGCTAAGAAGCAATCTTTGTATGCTTTTTGCCGCATTTTGTCCATCTAGTAGATTTACGACCTCTTCGGCTATCGGTGAATACAGCTCTTTTTTTGCGGCAAGCTTCAATACCGCCCTAGCCGTCTCTACACCCTCGGCAGTCTCCCCCAAAAGTGAGAGTATTTCGCTTATGTTTTTACCCTGTGCAAGCAAGAGTCCCACACGGTAGTTTCTGGACTTCTCGCTTGTGGCGGTAAGGAATAAATCTCCAACTCCGCTAAGCCCAAGAAAAGTCTCAACCTTAGCGCCAAATGCAATGCCAAATCTAGTCATCTCGGCAAGCCCTCTTGTGATAAGAGCCGCTCTTGCGTTGTTGCCAAGCCCTAAGCCGTCGCACACTCCTGCGGCTATCGCTATGACATTCTTATACGCCCCCGCCACTTCTGCGCCGGTTACATCGGTAGATGTGTAAAGCTTGATAAAAGATGGAAAAAACGGCAAAAACGACTCGGCGCACTCTTTGGAATAACTAGAGACCACAAGAGCGGTCGGAAGAGAGGCTTGCACCTCTACGGCAAAAGATGGACCGGACAAAAAAGCAAGATTTTCCCTCGGTACAAAATCCTCGTATATCTCGTTTAAAAATCTACCGTTTTTGCTCTCTATACCCTTTGAGGCAACCAAGATATTTTGCCCCCTAAAAACAAAACTTTGAGACAAAAACTCCGCCAAACTCTGCGCCGATATGGAGATGATAATGTGGCTACAATCAAGCACTTCATCCAAAGAACAAAAATTCGGCACAGACCTATGAGTCCTAGACCACACCTTCGTCTCACCCATTTGCGAAGCTGCAAATGCGAGAGCGCTTCCCCATTTTCCAAGTCCTATAACGCCAAGTTTCGTACCCATTTTAAATACACTCGCTTCTAAATCTCTCTATCTCATCGTCTTTGCCGATAACTACAAGCACATCTCCAGCATCTATCATATGGTTAAAAGAGTTAACATTAAACACAAACCGCCTGCTTATTTGATTATCAAGCACTCCGAGCACTATTAGATTGTATCTATTTTTTACATCTAGCTCAAATAGCGTTTTTTTGTCGCTTGCGGAGCCTGCGGCTACTTTGATCTCCGATATTATGATGCCGTGCGTCTGAAGCTCATTATCATCCCTATAAAGAATAGAGTCCAAAAAACCAAGCGCTGTCGGGCGTCTAAGTAGATGAAACACTCTATTTGCGCCTATTTCATTAAAATCTATTGTCTCATTTGCTCCCGCTAGCATTAGCTTTTTTTTGGAGTCTGCGTCGGAAGCTCTGGCTAAGATATTTGTTTCAGAGCTTATCGCCCTAACGCTAAGCGTAACAAACAGGTTTATATCATCGTCATCGCTGACGCAAAAAAAGTCGCTTACACTTGTGCCTACACCTATTTTGAGCAAATTTTCATCATTCGACAAATCCATCAAAATAGGATGAAAACCCTCCGTTGCGGCTAGCTTATATCCCATATCATTCCTCGCGACAAGCACTGTCTCACCAAATTCAGAACCCAGTCTAAGCATGAGCTCTTTTGCGACCGGCGAATAGTCGTAAATAACTATTTTACGCATGGGATACCTTTAGCAGTTTGAGTTTGAGCCCTTCTATTCTTTTTGGTCTGCCTATCGCTATTATTTTATCGTTCGCCAAAATCATACTCTCTGCAGACGGGTTAAACACAAGCTCGCCGGAGCTTCGCACAACGGCAAGCACTAAACATCCAAAATGCTCCGCCTCCAAAGCCTCCAACCTCGCTTCACGCATCGTTGGCGGCACAAAAAGCTCTTCTGCAAGTAGGTGTTTGTCATCCGCTATCAGCTCGTAAATAGCCTGATACGAGATGGGTGAGCTAAGAAACTGCGCCAATACTTGTGCTCCAAGCCCAAGTCCTATAGCCTCATCAGCGCCCGCAAAAAGCATTTTCTGCTCATTTTTCGTATCGTTTGCTTTTGAAATTATCTTGACGGTTTTTGAGATGGACCTAGCCGCCAGCACTATCGATATATTTGTAATATCGCTTTTTGTCAAGGCTATTACCGATGTCGCCTTTTGTCCTACCTCTAGAGTCTTTAGCGTCTCAACCTTTGAGGCGTCCGCATAAAACACTTTATATCCCAATGACTTGGCTCTCTCCGTCCTATTTCTATCGACCTCTACAATGACAAAATCCACCTTTGCGTCATGCAGTCTGGCTGAAAGCTCCTCGCCCATCTTTCCAAAGCCGCATACGAGTGCAAAATCTCGTAGCTTTCCTATATGCTGATGGCTTTTTTGCTCCCTAACCGCACTTATTCTCTGCCCCAGCGTAGTGGTCACAAGAGATGTTAGCATCGCAATAACACCGAGTCCGGCAAAGACTAGGAATATAGACGCCACTTTGGACTCTATGGTAGATGGCACCATATCCCCGTATCCGACGGTGGCTATCGTAATAACCGCCCAATACACTGCGTCAAAATATGTTGCAACTTTCGGATTGGCTGTCTCAAACACATAAAACATCGATGAAGCGATAAAAACCGTCATAGATATAATAATAAAAAGCACTCCGAACTCATATTTTTTGGTCGCAAGTACAGAAAACAGACCTCTTGTAATTTCGGAATATCTAAAAATCTTAAAAAGTCTAAGCGGTCTTAGCTCTGGATGTATTGACAAAAGGTCGATTATAGACATCGGGTGTAGCATAAAAGAGAGTTTATTTTTTATAATTATCCAAGAGAGTTCACGCCAGTTTGGCGATATTCGTAGCTCCTCACACTCTTCTAGTTTTGCGATAATAATAGTATGCACATCGGAGTGCACCCAAAATCTCAAAAGATACTCCGACAAGAAAAGCAAAATAGCGAATATCTCAAAAAGCCACAGTAGCTCCCCTATATTGTCCTTAATATCATACAGATATATACCGACGGTCAAAAAGACGATAACAATCATAGAGTAGTCAAAATATTTTTTATACCTGTATGAGTCGTTTAGAAAAAGGTTTTTAAAAAATGATTTTGTTGCCGCATAGTCGCTAGAGGTATCTAGTCTGTATGCGGTCTTTAGAAGCGTATCGGCGAAAAAATTACCCATCTAGCAGTTGTTTTAGCAGTTCATTTACTTTTGCAGGGTTTGCGCTGCCTTTGCTCGCCTTCATAGTCTGACCTACGAAAAATCCAAATAACGCCTCTTTGCCCGCTTTATATCCTGCAACTTGCGCCGGATTTGCCTTTATTACCTCTTCGATAATCGCAATTATTGCGCCGTCGTCGCTTACTTGTTTTAGCCCTAGTTTTTCAATGGCGGCGTCTACCTCTTCGCCAGAGTTGTCAACGATATAGTCAAGCACATCTTTTGCCGCTTTACCGCTAATTGTGCCATCAGATATTCGCTTTGTAAGTGCCGATAGTTTCACGGCGTCTATACCACACTCGGCAAGCTCTGTGCCTTTGGAGTTTAGCCTTCCCAGAAGCTCCGTAGTAAGCCATGTAACTGCAAGCTTAGTATCCGCCCCCTCTTTCACCATCTCCTCAAAATAACCTGCCATAAACAGCTCATTTGTAAGCACGCCCGCATCATACGCTTTTAGTCCATAGGCGCTTATGAATCTATTTTTTTTCTCGTCCGGTAGCTCTGGCAGTTTTTTTGCCTCCTCCATCATCTCATCAGTCACGATAAGCGGCGGAAGGTCTGGGTCTGGGAAGTATCTGTAGTCTGCGGAACCCTCTTTGCCTCTCATTGAACGAGTCTCGTTTTTGGACGGGTCATATAGCCTCGTCTCTTGCACGACCTCTCTCTCATATACACCGCTCATCCACGCCTCTCGTTGTCTTGCTACCTCATAATCTATCGCTCGTTGGATAAATTTGAAACTGTTGATATTTTTTATCTCTACTCTCGTATAAAGATTTGTGTCTCCGACGGGTCTTATCGATACATTGGCATCACAGCGGAAAGAGCCTTCTTGCATATTTGCATCGGAGATATCGAGATATGTGACTATTGCGTGCAGTTTTTTTAGATACAACACCGCTTCAAGAGAGCTTGACATATCCGGCTCAGAGACTATCTCAACAAGCGGTGTACCGACACGGTTGAGGTCTACCTTACTGTATCCGCTCTCATGTATATTTTTTCCGGCATCCTCTTCCATGTGTGCCCTGCCGATTCTAACGGTTTTTGAGCTTCCGTCTTCAAAGTCGATTGAGAGTGTACCGTGTTCGACTATCGGTATCGTAAATTGGGATATTTGATACGCTTTTGGAGAGTCTGGATAAAAGTAGCTTTTTCTATCAAAGATAGAGGCTTTGTTTATCGTGGCTCCCACTGCATTACCGAAAAGCATCGCTTTTTTGACGGCTTCTTGGTTGAGTACGGGCAAAGCACCCGGCAAAGCAAGACAAGTCGGACAAGTATTTGTATTTGGCTCATCTCCAAAGCTCGTTGAGCAATTGCAAAAAATCTTAGTTTTAGTGTTTAACTGGACATGAACCTCAAGTCCTATTACCGTTTCAAATTGCATAAATTAATCCTTATCTCACAAAATATCGTATAGAAGCAAAGCCGAAAACTCCGAGTTTCTCTATTTGCGCCGCTTTGCAGTCGTCATCTATGCCGCCTAGGGCAAATACTCTTGTTTTGTCCGTATGAGCCAATATATCCGAAAAAGCCTCAATACCCAAAGGTGCGCCCTTGTGCGGCGTATCAAACACAGGACTGAGTGTTACAAAATCGGCGCCTTTTTCAAAAGCGCCCGTTGCTTCTTCGGCGCTATGACAACTTACAATCACAAGCAACTCTGCGGCTTTCGCTTTTTGTATCAGAGCTTGCTGTGAACTTTGCAGATGGACGCCGTCCAACCCGTACTCCAAAGCAAGCCCTAAAGAGCCGTTAACTAAAGCTTTTAGCTCTTTGTCTTTGAGTGCGGATACAAAAGCATCTAAAAGCTCTTTTTTGTCACCGTCACTCTTGTCACGGAAACAAACAAAATCAGGGGTGTATTTTATTAAACTTCGGTTTAATGCTTCGCCGAACGGTTTTGGAGTGGTTGTGTAGTATTTGGGGTCAGTTATTAGGTATTTCTTCATCCGCCGATTCTTTGGAAACGGACATTTTCGCCGAAATCTCTCTTAGTAGCCTGGTCTGCTCTTTTTTTTCTGCGGCTATGTCTTGGAGTAGAGATAAACCCTCAAAAAAAGCTACGAACAAAAGGCCAAAAGATACACCAAGAATAAACAGTAGAATGGCAGAGAATATGCCGATAGGAAGAGCGTGCATAAAGAGATATGCCCCGAGAGTAAAGGCAAAAACCCAAGAAACCCCGAGGCAGAAGCTAATCAGGGATTCTAGGTATTTTTGTTTCATAAAATTAGTGTTTGTTTTCTTCTTCTATCACTACGGCGCCCGCAAGATAAACATATGTAAGTATCATAAATATGAAAGTTTGAAGAATACCGAAGAAAAATAGTAGGAAAAACGCCGGAAGAGGCACTATCCAAGGAACAAGCATCAAAAGAACCATAAGGAACATATCGTCACCCTTAACATTTCCCATAAGCCTGAACGATAGAGAGATAATTCTTGAAACATGAGATACAATCTCTATCGGAAACATCAATGGAGCAAGTACTTTTACAGGACCCATAAAGTGCGCAAAGTAATGTACAAAACCTTGGTGTCTAATACCTTCAAAGTTGTAATATATAAATACGATAAGAGCAAGCGCCAAAGTCATATTGATATTGCTTGTCGGAGATTCAAAACCGGGGATAACGCCCATCATATTTGATGTGAATACCACAAGACCGATAGTTGCGATAAGCGGCAAGTATCTTCTTGCTCTCTCTTCGCCGAATACGCCGGCGCCCATATTGATTACGCCCTCAAGATACACTTCCATAACATTTTGCATACCTTTTGGTACTAGTTTCATACCCTGAACCGCAACTACGGCGATAAGAACCACCAAAGCTACCATTAAAAGAGTGTGCGATACCAAAATCGCCGCTTGTGAATGGCCTAGAAAAGCGCCGAAAAAAGTAAAGAGTCTACCTTCCATTTTTTGCCTTTGAGACTAAGATTTTGGTGCATTTTACCCTAGAAGTGTTTAAATTATGTGTGTGAAAATTAGGCAGAGTGGAATAAAGTCCGCAAAAAGCGGACTATTAAACTACACGCTGAGAGAAGAAAGCGCAGAGTAGCTTGCAGAAGAGTAGTCAGAGGACATCTGCTGAAGGTAGGCAGAAATAACTTTTTTAACCTGCGTACTACTAATATTTGAAAACTCATCCCCATCAATAAGGCCGTCGCCATTGGCATCTAACGAAGAAAAAGCGTCGCTGCTAGATGAAATTTTACCGTTTTGAGTTGAAGCGGAATCAGGCGGTGGCGGTGGCGGCATAGAATCACTACCCTGCTCTTGCTTGCTAAATTTCATTTTATGCATCATGGACTTCATCTGCTCATGCATACTTTTCATACCGGCGTCCATCTCATCTTGCGATATACCGCCGTCACTATTGGAATCGAACTTTGTAAAAGTATCGTCTATATTTGAAGATGACGAAGCGCCGCCAGAACCTTTGCTCAACAAATCGCCAAACTCCGTTTTGTCAAGACCGCCGCTACCGTCTGTATCCGCTTTATTGAAGAGCTCTTTTTTCTTTGCCGCCATCTCCTCTTCAGATGGTCTTTGCCTTACTGAAGATTGAGCATAACCGCTATAACTAGAGCTGCTTGCATAACCGCCAATTGCGCTCATTGTTGCCTCCTTGCTTAAAGTTGCGCCTTTTACGCAAGTGATATATTTGCAAATCATAGTAAATACAGAGTAAACGCTTGGAAAACAGAGTTAAACACGGACTATTTACTTATCATTTACCCTCTCTTTTTATCTTTTGGCTAAAATAAAACCATGATAAAAGCTATTTTGATTGAAGACGACGCAAATATGTGTGAGATTTTAGAGGAGTATTTGAGCGGTTACGATATATCGCTCAGCGCCTTTAGACTGCCCAGCGAAGGGCTTGCGGCTATCGGCATGGGCGGTTTCGACATACTGATACTAGACCTAAATCTACCGCAAATGGACGGGCTAGAAGTATGCAGGATAGTCAAAGAAAACTCATCCATACCAATCATCATAACATCGGCTAGAAGTGCGGTGAGCGACAGAGTGGTCGGTCTTGAGCTTGGGGCGGACGACTATCTGCCAAAACCATTTGACCCAAGAGAACTTGTCGCCCGCATAAGAGCAAGGGTTGCCCAAAAGCCCACGCCCGCAACATCGGGCTTCACAATATCCAAATCCGCAATGGAAATCTCAAAAGAAAACAAAAAACTATCACTAACTGTAGCGGAATTCGAGGTGCTAAAACTATTTATCGAAAACCCCAATATCGTACTCACGAGAGACCAAATAGTAGATAGCGTAGAGTCGATGAAATGGGAAAGTGTGGGTAAAAGCGTAGATGTCATAGTGGGCAGAATAAGACACAAGATAGACGACGATCCGAAAAATCCGACACACATCAAGGCAATCAAGGGCTTTGGGTATAAGTTTGTCCCGTGAATAAAAATTCCATAAGCGCCAAAATATCCATCTTTTTTGCACTCTTTGTCGTGCTTATTTTGGCTATTGCAATAGGTGCGCTCAATGCAAACCGAATGCATCAAGGCAGAGAGTTTTTTGAGAGGATAAGGCATGACGCTTCGCTTCTTAGTATAGAGCCAAAGATAAATGAACAAATTATTATAAATAACAAGCAAGTTATCATTCTCTCGCAAAATGAAACAAAGCAAACCAAGCAAACAAAAACACCCTCTCATCGCCCATCTCCACCGCCACACATGCCGCCTCCTTACCCAGATGAACACCGCATGGGCAAGCCGTATATTTATGAAGATATGTTCGGCAGAGTGGCGATATTTTCGATAGAGGGCAAAGATATAGGCATCAAAGACAATGCGTCAAACTACATTTTTTATCTATATTTCACGGCGATTTTGGCAACAGTGCTTTTGGGTATTACACTCTTGTATCTTGCGATAATAAAAAGCTTGCGCCCGTTAAAAGAGCTTGAAAAAGAGATAGAAGCTTTCGGAATAGGCATAAAACCGCAAGCAAAAAGCAACTACCCGTCAAATGAAATAGGCAAAATACAAAAGGCATTTCATGCGGCATCCTCCAAAATATCCGGGCTACTTGATGCAAGAGAGATATTTCTAAAAAATGCGGCGCATGAGCTCAAAACCCCGATAGCAAAAGGGGTCATAGTGGCGCATCTCCTAGACGATGAGAGGCAAAAAACAAGGCTTGTAGACATCTTCTCATCAATGACGCAAATAATAGATGGCATTATGACCGCCGAAGAGGTGATAGCAAAAGGTTTTAGCACAAGGATAGAGCCGATACTACTCAGGGGCTTTTGTGAAAAAATAAGAAAAAAACTGCTTTTAGACTCCTCCGAATTAGCGCTTGACATAGAGCCTGCCGCCATAGCCATGGCAGACCCCGTACTACTAGAGATAGCCCTCGCAAACCTATTTGAAAACAGCGTAAAGTTTAAAAGCGAAGGAAGCGTTGCCGTCTGCTCTTTCAATGAAGGCATATTGTCGGTCAAAAATCTTGGGGAAGAGCTGGAGCAGCCGATAGAGAGGTATTTTGAACCGTTTTTTAAAGAGACTAGCATAAGAAATGCCAACGGTATGGGGCTTGGTCTTTACTTGGCAAAAAAAGTGCTTGAGATACAGGGGCTAAAGCTTGTTTATAAACACCGCGACGGAGAGAATTGTTTTACGATTGGCTAAGCCAGCTTCTCCTGCCCTATTCTATAGAGCGCAAAGTCGTATTTAATAGGGTCTTTTGGGTCAAACTCCCGTAGCTTTTCAGTTATCAAAATAGCCGACTTGAGGTCATAGCTTTTTCTCTCCAGAAGTCCTAGTCTTTTTGAAACATTAAAAGTGTGCGTATCAAGGGGAAGTATTAGGTGCCGTTTCTCAACAGCGCCCTCCCAAAGCCCCATATCAAGGCAGTCGCGTCGCACCATCCAGCGAAGATACATATTCCATCTCTTCAGCGGTGAGCCTGTTAGCTTGATGTCGGCGTCGCCTACTAGAAAATGCAGTCCGTGTGTGTCGGGCTTTAAAATAGCGTTTAGCTTCTCTATAATAAAGTGTAGACCCTCGATAACTGAGCCGTATTTTTGGTAGCCTCTCAAAAAGTGCTCTTTTACGCCGCCCTCTTTTTGCAGCTCTTCCAAGGCCTTAAAAAACCTTACCGTATCCGATGGAGTTTGGAAGCGGTAGTATTTGTCGGCAAATGCGCCCTCTATATCGTCCGTCTCAAACTCCAAAGAAGATAAAAACTTGACTATCTGAGAGGCGTTGCCGTACGCAAATAGAGCACAAGCAAGCGCTATATGTTCGTCATTATGTTTTTTTGCCACTATTAGCGGGTCTGGGCGTTCGACGCTTAGTTCACACTCGTTGTTTCTAGCTTTGTATTCCGCATCTAACCGTTTTTTTAACTCTTTCATATTTGTGCCGTACTTTTTGCGCTAATTTGATTTTGAAGTTTGAATGATAAACTAACAAGACTATAGGTAACCAAAAATATCATCAGCCCCGGGAAAAAGCTCACCCACCATGCTATATCCATCACATCTTTACCATCCGAGAGAAGTCCGCCCCAGCTCATATCAGGAGGGAGTATCCCAAGTCCCAAAAAGCTAAGCGAACTCTCCGCCAAAATAGCTCCGCTAACGCCGAATACAAAGCTTGTGAGCAGTATCGGGGATAGCAACGGGGAGTAGTATTTGAGGATTATTTTGGCGTCACTTACTTTTGCTATTTTGAGGATTTTGATAAATGGCTTGTCGTTGATGGCATATACCTCGCTACGAAGCAGTCTCGCCGTACCCATCCATGAGCTGATGGCTATGATAAAAATAAGCAAAAACGGTGAAATATCGATGTAGGCAACAAGAGCAAGTAGTAAAAAGAATGTGGGAACGGTCAAGAATAGGTCTATAGCTACAACCACCGCCTTATCAACAATACCCCTGTAAAATCCAGCAGTAACACCTATTGCCAAAGATATAGCCGTAGATACGAAAGAGGCTACAAAACCTATAAGAAGAGAGTTTTGTCCACCCTGCATAATACGGGCAAGCATATCCCGCCCAAGCCTATCAGTGCCAAATAAGGCAGAAAAAGACGGAGCCTGCAAAACTCCGTCTTTGTTGAAAGCGGCTGGGTCTACGCCGTAAAAAAGCGGACCGACAAAGCAAAAAGCAATCAAAAATAAAATCAGGAAAATATGAAATCTAAACTCTTTCATCTACTGCTTAATGCCAAGCAGGGTATTAAGCATCTGATCAAGCGTAGTTACGACTTTTGCAGACGCCTGATAGCCGGATTGAAACTTCATAAGACTTACCATCTCCTCATCGGTTGACACTTTGGATATGGACGACATCTCATCATTTACGGAGTTGTATACCGCCGTTGCAGCGTCATTATTCAAAACAGCCGTTTCCGTATCGGCTGCTACCCTTGTTGCCGTATCCATATAAAAACCGGAAATAGTATTTATGTTGATACTCTTATCGCGCATCGTAAACTCTATTTTATCATACTGAAGTTGCAGTATCTTATTGGCTATACTGTTATTCCCCAGTACCGGCTTTGAGTATGGGTGAATAATAGAAGGGTCGTTCAAAAACTCACCTTTTAAGCTCATAGTTGCGCCATTTGCGCCATCGAACAGACGACCAAGTCCCAAGGCTCCGGCAAAATTTGAAGGCGATGAAGTACTATCTTCTATTGCAATCTTAAAACCTCTACCGGAAGCGGCAGAGGTATCTGTAATGGCAAACTCCCCCTGAGAGCCGGGCACGAAACTAGCGTTAAAAAAACTACTAAAGTCGTTATTTGCATTACCGTCCGCATTGTCATCTTGCAAGGCATTTATTTTTGCGGCTAACGAATTTAGTGTGTCAACATTTACATCTACGGAAATGGTGCGCCTAGCCGTTTCATTGCCTGAGTTGTCATATGCAATAACATCAAATGAGCCGCTTTTGATATTTAACGGCAAAAACGAAAGAGGCTCTGTTCCCAAAGAGTTTATTTTATTCGAACGCATCTCATCGGCAGAGCTAGAAGCGTATGCATTATTCATATTCTCTATAAAAGTTTTTGAAAATGTATCCAATCTATCAATATACTCTTGCAACTTACCTTTCGTCGGCATACCTGTCTCATCTATCGCCGTACCCCTAAGGTCCATAATAGCACCAAGTTCACCTCCGGTAATTTTTTCAGATATATCTATCTGCCTATAGTCTTGATACTCAAAAAAGATACCGTTAAACTGTTTAGCCGAGCTATTTGCATCTGTTTTTAGCACTATAGGATGATATGTCGCACCGTCTACAAGTGGATAACCACCAACCTGCGCAACATACTGCTGTGTACCGTCATGCACACTTGGGTCAACAGTCATATCGCTAGCCACCCCGTCTTTGCTAATGGTAACATTCAGCAGTTTTGTAAGCGCAGTCTCTCTTTTATCTCTTTCATCTCTTAGTGTATTTGCTTTGTTGGTACCGTTGGATTCATGCCTTGATATTTGAAGATTAATGTCGGCTATCTCTTTTGCCAACCTATTCACCTCATCTACCAACGGTTCCATTCTATCATTAAGAGAGTTTTGCACCTGCACAACTCTATCTCTTGTATCTTTGACGATATTCGATAGATTCTGAGAGTGCTCCGCCACGGCTATCGCCAATTTTGAGTCACTTGGATTATTGGCATAATTTTGCCATGAGTCAAAATAGCTTTGAATATATGTAGAGACGCCGTTGCCGACAATATCAGGAAAATATTTTGATACCTCCACAAGAGTGCTTTCCTCAAAATCCGTAAACTCTTTTTGTGTAGAAGCGCTATTTAATCTTTTGTAGACATACTCATCGTGAATTCTCGTTACATTCACAACTTCAGAACCGGTACCTATATCGCCGGGTGTTGTCCAAAAAGGAGACTTTGCTTGTATGGTAGCTCTTTGCCTTGTATAATCAGGATTTTGAGCGTTTGATATATTATTACTCGTAACACCTACGGCTATCTGCGAAGTTTGCAAGCCGCTGTATGCAGTATACAGCGAATCAAATATTCCGGCCATTTTTAAGCCTTTATTTCTAGAATACTTGCGCGTCTTTGTATTAAGCCGTCATAGCCCGGTTTTTGGTCGTCTTTTGGCAACATCTGCTCTATTAGTCCGTTAAAAAAGGAGCTGACAGCGATAACAAGCTTTGCGTAATGCCTATTTGTAGCTTTTAGTTCCGTGAGTTTCTCTCTCATATCACCAAGTAAATCTCTTTGGCTTTCAGAGAGAAGATCTTTTAGTTCCAACGAAGGATTTGCAGCAGCCATAGACACTATTTCGGCGTCTATAAGATTTTTATATTTTTCAAAAGAGCTTACCATCTCTTCTTTGCTTTTTACTTTGCCGAACAATTTTTCATGTTTTGCTTGTTTTATATCTTCAATATCTGTTTTGGTTATGTCTATAAGATTTTGTAACGACTCAATAGCAAGATTAAGGTAGTGAACTAACATTTTAAACCCCTTTAAAAATACGAGAAAATCTAAAACTCTACAAGAGCCTTAGCCGTTTTTTCCATATCGAGCTTATAATCGCCGCTCTCTATAGATTTTTTCAACTTTTCTACTTTTGATTCTTCTTTATTTGAAACTTCAGATGAGTTTTGCTTTTTTTCCAGCTTCACCCCTTCCATCTCCATTGCTTTGTTTGTGAGTCCGACCGAGCCGGAATTTAGTGCGTTTACCATTTTATTTTCCTTCTACGAACAAGGGTTTGATTGTTAGTTCACGCACCATATCGACTGTCAGACTCAAAACTTTAGGCTCTCTCTTTCAAAAAGTCGAATAACATTTTGCTGTAACCAAAACCACCGGATACGGAGTTTGAAAGCGTTTCCGTATACATTGATTTGTAAATATCTTTACCGGCATCATCGGGAAATATCGAGTATTTCTCGTCTAGTGCAATGTCTAAAACTTGCTTGACTATCACAGATTCAAAAGCGTCTGTTTTTTCTTTTAGCTTTGCGTCATCCTTGCTAAGGGTGCCGATTCCGGCTGTTTTTGACGCCGAGTATGAATTTATAGCGTTTGATACATCTAGCATAAAAAACTCCTTATATAATCTCTATGTCGGCCCTAATAGCGCCCGCACTTTTCATCGCCTCGATGATAGATATAACATCCCTAGGTTTTGCGCCCAGTCTTTGCAGAGCCCTCATCAAAGTAGAGAGCGTCATCTCTGCGTTAGATGTAGATACTATATTGGAAGTCAGACCGACCTTTGTTTTATCACCGATATCAACCACCGACTTACCGTCTGCATCGGGCTCTTTCGCGCCCTCAGTCCTCACTTTTATCGTGATGTCCCCGTGAGTTATGACTACCGGGTCAATCCTTACATCAGCTCCAGCAACTACCGTTCCTGTTTTCTCATCTATGATAATTTTATTCTCTTTTTGCGCATCGATAGTTATCTCTTGCACTCTTGCTATGAACTCAACCATGCTCAAATTCGCAGGCTTTAGAAGCTTTAGCGTTCTTGAATCCTCAGCAAAAGCTATACCTTGCCCTATCGTTTTATTGATGGAGTCTTGTATCTTTAACGCATTTTGGAAATTGGCCTGTTTTAGGCTCAGCATCACGCCGTCTTTTTTGGCAATATCAAAAGATATTTCTCTCTCTATCAAGCCGCCGTTTCTAAGAGTCGCAGCGGTAACATGGTTTTTTTGCCCTTTGCCTCCGGCATTAAAGCCGCCGGTAGAGATAGTTCCCTGTCCTAGCGCATAGATTCTGCCGTCAACACCTTTTAGGGCTGTTAAAAGCAGAGTACCGCCCTCTAGCGATTTGGCATCGCCTATTGAAGATACCGATACATCTACTTTATCTCCCTGTCTAGAAAAAGCAGGGATATTTGCTGTCACCATAACGGCTGCTATATTTTTGGATTTTATATCTTTTGGGTCAATTTTGACATTTACGGTTGCAAGCAGATTTGAGAGTGATTGGGTGGTAAACACAGAGGTAGAACCGTCGCCCGTACCGTTTAGACCGACAACGAGACCGTATCCTATTAGTTGGTTATCTCGCACGCCGACTATATTTGCCAACTCTTTTACTCTCGTAGCAAACAAAGAATCGGAAAATAAAGCGGTTAGCAAGCAGGCAACTAGAAATCTTCTCATAAAAACACCCTCAAAAGACTAATTTATAGCCTTAAAGCAAAGTGTGTTCCAATGAAGCAACTAACGATTTATAGCGTGTAATAGGCTATTGAACTTTTACCGAATTTTTTTGATTTTACTTTATTAAATGAGCCTATTTTTTCAGGCAACTCATGACCAGTCATATACTCTACGGCAACTATATCCAGAGGCTTTGGATCTATAGCGGCAATAAGCGCTATGCAGTTTTCATAGATATTCTCCATATCTTCTCGAATGCTAAACGGTGGGTCAAAATAAAAAATTCTCTTTTCTTTTCTTGCCAAACTGCTCAAAAGCTCAGGAAAAAATTCAAAGCTATCCACATTGTATAATCTTGCGTTGTTGACGCCTATGATGTCTAAGTTTTTTTGTATACAGCGATATGAATCTTTATCTTTTTCAAGAAAATAAACAAACTCCGCCCCACGACTCAACGCCTCTATTCCAATAGTCCCGCTCCCCGCAAAAACCTCAACAAACACCGCTCCGGCAACCTCTCCTTGAAGAGCGTTAAAAACAGACTCCCTGATAATGCTTTTGGTGCTTCTGGTGACGGCAATGTCGGCCAAAAAGATACCCTTGCCCTTAAATTCGCCAGCTATAATTTTTGTACTAAGTTGTTTTTTCATCTATATTCTCTTATTGTTTTTACAAGTTCTGTTACAAAGTTTTCTGTAATAGCGGTTAGCTTATTTTCTAATTCAGAAATATTATTTTTTGCAATTTGCGACGGTGGCGTCTTTTGTCTATTCAGCTTTTTAAAATATTCATCTAAAGACTTTAGAAGCTTTGCCTTTGAGAAAGGTTTTTTAATATTGGAACTCTTACTGTCGCTAATTACAAAAACGGGTTTCTCCGAATCTATCGCTTTATCGGATATTACAAAATCGCAAGCCGAATAAGAGCTGAGTTTTTCTTTTAAAAATACTTCTAGGCATTTTTTTAAAAGAGGAGAATCACACACAACGGCAACTTTCAAACCTGAACCTTTACTTTTTTTAAAAACGATTTTAGCCAAATTTGAATTTTGTTAAGTTATGCCGATATGAAAAGTAATTCTAAAATACGCTACGAACGAGAGGGGGAACTTAAGATTATGGAACTACAAAGTATACAAAGCGGTGGCGGCTTTGAGCCACAAACTGGAATGAAACCTGCTTCCGAGGAGAGCACACAAAGCGCAAAAGCACAAAGTAGCTCGGCATCATCCATTCAAAAGCAAGCGGATGATATGAAAAAAAATACGGATCAAAAAGATTTAAAACAAGAGCTAATGCAACTGACAGAGAGTCTCAATAAAGAGATGAATCCTCTTAATATTAATGTTAAATTCGGTTTTGAAGACAAAATAGGCGAAATGTCGGTGTCTGTATACGAAAAAGACTCGGACAAACTTATTCGCAAATTTCCATCCGACGAAGCCGTAGCATTAATGACGAAGATGAGAGAAATCATCGGTATTATATTCGATAAAAAAGCATAATAAAGGATAAGAAATGGCAGGAACAATAACATCCTTAGGACTTGGAAGTGGTACGCTGACAAGTAGCCTAATAGACCAACTAAAAAATGCGGAAACTAGTAGCAGAATTACACCCATAACCACCTCCATAACCAAAACTCAAAGTCAAAAAGCGGATTTAACTTCACTAATCCTATCAATATCATCTGTAAAAACGGCAACTATGGATCTCGGGGATGAGTCAACATATCTAAAACGCTCAGCAACATCAAATAGCTCCGATGTTACCCTTTCAGTCACAAGTGGCGTCTCTCCTCAATCTGCAAGCGTAAGCGTCTCTCAATTGGCACAAAATCATATTATGCAGTCAAAGGGATTTGCGTCTGCAGACTCAACAATGTCTCTATCAACCGAATCATTTACGATGGAGATGAACGGTTCAACATACAATATAAGCACAGCGCCTGGTATGACGCTAGAGCAATTTGCACAAAAAATCAATGATGCAACCGGCGGGAATATAACTGCAAGCATACTAAATACAGGGGGGGATACCAACCCATACAGACTAATCCTAAAAGCAAAAGATACCGGTGCAAAAAACGACATAACAATGAGTGGAAACATAGCAAATAGCGTATTTGCTCCCGATGCAGTAGTCGGCAAAGCAAACGCCGCAACCGCTGTTGACGCTACAGCAAACGGCGATATAGTTATAAATGGGGTATCGATCGACGGCGTAACTCTTACGGGAGGCGCAAAAGCAAACGCCGACTTGATAGCTGGCAAAATAAACGAAAAAACAACAGATAGTGGAGTAACGGCTAGCGTTGATGATAATGGCAAAATAACACTTAGTAGCAATTCCACACAAGACATTAAGATAACAACAACAAACAGTGCAGCAACAAAAAGCGGACTGTTTGCTAGCGATGTAACAGACAATACTAGTTCCAGTACGCTTCAAGGAGCAAAAGATGCCATTTTTACATATAACGGCATAGCTATGAGTAGATCCAAAAACAATGTAGACGACATCATTACCGGTGCAATATTCAACCTCAATAAAGTAACAACTTCAACGGCTAACCTTTCAATAATTCAAGACACCAGCACTATACCTACACTGGTTGATGATTTTGTCTCGTCTTATAACTCGTTGAATAACAAAATCAATGATTTAACAAAGTATGATAGCGCAGCAAATACATCTGGATCACTGCAAGGCGTCTCAGATGTAAGTACGGTTTCAAGTAAGCTTTCATCTATGATTACAAAGCAAAATATAAATGGAATATCTCTAATAGACTATGGCTTCTCTCTTGATAAGAACGGATCACTTAGTGTTGACAAGACGATTTTAAATAAAAAACTAAGCGACGATCCAACCGCATTAGAGAAACTATTTAGAGGCGAAAGCACGGTAGCAAAAGCCACTTATACAGCGGCAAGAACAGCCGACGCAACCGCTACAAACATAGGAAGCGGTGCTATAACCATTAACGGTTTTTCAATAGCATCTGTGGCAACCACAGCAGGCAGCGCCGAAACAAATGCTCAGCTATTTGCAGATGCCATCAACAATGCGTATGAATCAACTGGCGTAAAGGCATACACCGACGGTAATGGAAAACTAACACTAGAAAATGCAAGCGGCGGAGCCATTACAGTAAAAACCACCGATGCTGCCGCTGCCGCATCGGGATTATCTGGGTCTGCGCTTAGCTCTATAGGAATGGCAAATGTGACGGTAGGGCTAGGTTCTACCACAAGAAAGGACGGAGTATTTGCTGAAATGAATACAGTCTTGGGTTCACTTATAAGCGGTGACAACTCGTTGCTACAAATGCTAGATAAGTCTTTCCAGAACGAACTAGATTCACAAAACACAGAAAAAGAAAACGCAATAGCCCAAATAGATAAAAGATATGAACTGATGGCAAATCAATTTGCAATGTATGATTCGATGATTAGCAAATTTCAAAATAGTTTCAGTTCACTAAAAATGCAAATAGATTCAGCGAGCAATTAAAAGGATTATAATGAGATCAACAGCGCTTAACGCATACGCCCAAAATGCGGCAAGAATAGAGTCGCCGGAAAAGCTCGTTCAGATGCTTTTTGAGGGCGTATTAAGATTTACAGGTCAAGCAAAAAAATGCATAGAAGATGGCGATATAGAAAAAAAAGTATACTGGATTAACCGCTCAATAGACATATTTGCAGAGCTGATAAACTCTCTAAACTATGAAAAAGGCGGAGAGGTTGCAAACTATCTAAACGGTCTTTATAGCCATCAAATCTATCTACTCAGTATGGCCAATCTAGAAAACACGACAGAACCGCTAGAGACTGTAATAACGGTCACAAAAGGCCTAATAGATGCCTGGAAAGATGTAACGGGAACACAAATATAATGGATTATATAAAAGAGCTAAAAATTGCATTGATTAATGCGGATATGACAAAAATTGAAGAGCTCTCAAGTGTTGCTTTTGATAGCAAAAACAAAGAAGAGTTGCAGATGGCCTCAGCTCTAATAAGCGAAACAATAGAACTTTTGGATTCAGAAAAAGCAAAAGTATTAGACGGTATGCGAAATATTCAAAAAATGAAAAAATATATGCTAGAAAATAAAAAGGAGTTACTTTAACCTGAACAGGGAAGCGTAAATAAGTACTAAGATGCGAGACCTTGACGCATCTTTTTTATCTCTTCAAAGGCGCTCTGAACTCTTCTGAATTTTGCTGTATATCGTTTTTGCGTCTCTTCGTCTTTACCATAGACTCTATCTGGATGATATATCTTTATAAGCTCCAAATATCGTTGCCTTATCGTCTCAAAGCTATCGCCATATTTAGAGTTCAGCTCATAAAAACAAGACTCTTTTGGATAATCACTGAAATATTCAGCAGAAAATCTTTTTTTAGACGCTTTAGCGTATGAGTTTAGTCTTACCAGCTCCTCTTCATTGTAGGTAAATTTTACCTGCAAAAAATCGCTAAATTTGATTTTTTTTGCTAGCAGTTTTCTAAGCGCGAAGTACTCTTCTTTGTTTGCTACTTTTACTTTTGCTACTTTTTGGCAATAATCAACATCCACTCTCATACCGAAAAAGCTTTTTCTTAAAAATTCTACAACCCTCTTTGTCTCGTCTGAAAATCTAAAAAAGACGCTATCTTTATGGCATTTGACTATTACTTTTGGAACAAGAGAGCCCTCTTTTGAGTTTGCAAATTCGACAAAAAACGGCACATCTGGATTGAAATCCATTGAAAGTTTAATTTGTTTTGTTTTGTTGAGATTATTAAGCAGGCAGCTCATAAAAAATTGTCTTTTGGTTTTGTCTTCGCTTTTTGGAAAGACAAGTATGGACTCTTTTAGATGTATAAAAAATTTGAAGTTTTTTTGAATGTAGGTTTTGATGTATTCAGAATATGCGGTATCCGTCCCATCTATACGAGCTAGTATCATATTTTCCGTATGACTAATAGCAAAAACTTGACTATTCACTACGCAAAACCCCACTGTTTTTTATATCTTTATAGCAAAAACCGTTCCTGAATTGCGTTGTTTTGAAAAATTTTAAAGCCGTTTTTGCTACGGCTTTAAAAGTGGTTTATCTAGCAAACTCCGTTACCCTAGTCTCACGAATGACGCTTACCTTAATCTCTCCCGGATACTGCACACCCTTTTCAACCTCTGTAGCTATCTCTCTGGCTATAAGGGCAGCTTCATCGTCATTTACCAAAGAGGCATTCACTATCACCCTTATCTCTTTACCTGCGGCTATTGCATACGCATTTTTGACGCCGTTGTGTGAAAGGGCGATTTTCTCCAACTCCTCCACTCTTTTAAGAAAGCTCTCCAGCACCTCTCTTCTAGCGCCTGGGCGTGCGGCAGAGAGCGCATCTCCTGTACAAACAGCGGCACACTCTATGGATTTTATCTCTTCTAGCCCATGATGGGCATATATGGCATTTATGACCACCGGATGCTCTTTGTATCTTTTGCACACTTCAGCGCCAAGGTCTACATGGCTTCCCGAGTAATCATGTGTAAGCGCTTTGCCTATATCATGAAGAAGCGCCGCTCTTTTTGCAAGCACCTCGTCGCCGCCTAGTTCTGCCGCTATAATACCCGCCAGATGTACGACCTCTAGCGAGTGCGCAAGGGCGTTTTGTCCATAACTCGCCCTGTATTTCAAACGACCGATAAGCTTTATTAGCTCCGTATGCACCGGTCCTACGCCAAGGTCCATCACTATGTTTTCGCCCTCTTCATACATCTTTTCATCAAACTCTAGCTTGACTTTTTCATATATCTCTTCGATTTTTGCAGGCTGTATTCTGCCGTCTTCTATGAGTAGCTCAATCGTTTTTGTGGCGATGGCTCTTCTAAGAAGATTGAAACTACTTACGATAATGGCGTTTGGAGTATCATCGATGATAATGTCGACGCCTAGAAGCATCTCAAGCACCTTGATATTTCTACCCTCTTTGCCGATTATGCGCCCTTTTATCTCTTCGCTGTGTATCGGCACTACATTAATGAGCCTCTCTGCCGCAAACTCTCCGGCAAATCTAGTCGTAGCTTGGGCTATGATATAGTTCGCTCTCTTACGCGCCTCAGCCTTAGCCTCCGTCTCGTACCTTCTTACTATATGCGTTATATCTTCCCTGCACTGCTCTTCGGTTTTAGCAAGCACGATTTCTCTAGCCTCGCCCCTTGTTAACCCGGCTCCTGCTTCCGCTATTTTCAGGGCTTCTTCCGCTTTTTGCTCATACCGCCCTTTTATCCGCCCAAGTTCTTCTTTGTTTGCCGTTATCTCTTGTTTTAAAGAAGCTATGTCTTTTTTTTGAGACTCAAGGTTTTTTAGCTCACTCTTTATCTTCTCAGATAAATTTTCCTCTTTTTTTGCAAGAAGCTGCTGCTTTGTGTCATATTCGCTTTTTAATCTTGAAAGCTCAAGTTCTAGCTTTTTTCTAGCGTCAAGCTCCAGATTTACCTCTTTTGCCTTGATACCCTCAAGCTTTAGCTCAGCCTCATGTTCAATAGCCCTAGCTTTTGACTTTGATTGCTCTATGTAGATTTGGTATTTTGTCGAATCTATTTTTTTTGCTACGAAAAATCCTATCAGCCCTGACGACGCAGCGGCCGCCGTAGCCGTTAATAGTGTTGTAAGCATTTTTTATTCTGCCTTTTGCGAAAATTTTATTAGGTAATATCAAGTAATCGCCTACAGCGTCATGCGCCTCACCTATATCTTCTTTGCTAAAGTTGAAAGTTCTTTGTGCAAATGCGATTACCGGTTTGTATCGTAGGGAGCCGAAAAATCTGTCGTACATACCTTTTCCAAAGCCTATTCTTCTAAACTTTGAGTCTATTCCAATAGCTGGAACGATAGCCATATCAATTTTTTTTATAAATTCGTGAGAATTATTGCAACTAAAAATATTGTAGACCCCTTGTTTTACGGGCAATCTGTATTTTACAATCTTAAAACTAATATCCTCTATAAAAGGGACATATATGCTCTTCTTTAGTTTTCGCAGTTTTTTTATCGCAGATATAATATTCGGTTCGATTGGAAGAGGCAAAAACATCAATATTTTTTTAAGATTTTTTCTTTTGACAAACAAGAGTAGATTTTTTTCAAACGCCTTATCTTTGCTATATACTCCTTTTTTGAGTTCTTTTTTTAGCGTCTCTTTTGCTTTGCGCCTAAAAACTGTTTTTTTGTTCTCCAAATCAGCCTCCAAAGCTCTATCGGTTAAGCGCATAGAGTTTATAATCTTTCGGCTGTAAAAAACAAAAAATTAGGAAAAAAATATGAAAAAAGTAGTAGTTTTGGCATTGCTAGTATCATCAATCGCCATTTTTTTTACAGGATGCAATAAAAAAGAGGATGCAAACTCTCTAGTAAGTACAAAAAATCTGACAAAAAATATCACATTAACAGCAATAGACGGCAAAAATCTGACTATGCTAAATACTGGAAGCGGGGTTAAATTCGCAGAACTTGAGGGCAAAACAACGCTTGTAGTTTTCTTCGCCACTTGGTGTCCGCCTTGCCGAGCCGAAGTGCCGCACCTTGTAGAGTTGCAAGAAAAATACAAAAACGACTTTGCGGTCGTGGCCATACTGGTTGAAGAGAATAAAAGAAACGAAGATGTCGCACACTTTATCAACGAACACAAAATCAACTATTTTGTAGCAAACTCTCCGGCGAGCATGGAAGCGGCGGAAATGTTCGGAATCAAAGGCTTTCCTACTATGTTTATGTTTGACAAAAACGGCAATAAAACAGCTTACTATCCTGGGGCTACGCCAAAAGAGATCATAGAGCAAGACATTCTAAAAACTATAGGAAAGAAATAAAATATATGTTTGGATTACTAAAAAAATCGCTACAAAAGACGGTCGCAGCAATTACTGAAATAGTAGGCACCAAACGCGACACGATAAGCAAAGATGAGCTCGAAGAAATCTTGGTGACAAGCGATATAGAGTATGAAATTGTAGAAAATATGCTGGAAAGCCTTCCAAATAGTATCAATAAAATAGCGCTTCAAAACTCGCTAGCATCTGTTTTTTTTAGCTCAAACACAAAAAGCGCCGCACGGATTTATTCGCAAAAGCCTTTTGTTGATTTAATTATCGGCGTAAACGGCGCAGGCAAAACGACTACGATAGCAAAACTAGCAAATCTTGCAAAAAAAGACGGCAAGTCAGTCATACTGGGAGCCGGAGACACTTTCCGCGCCGCGGCGGTTGAGCAGCTAAGTATCTGGGCGCAGAGACTCGGTGTGCAAGCCGTTACCTCCAAAATAGGTGCGGACCCTTCAAGCGTAGCGTACGACACGGTAAATTCTGCAACTTCAAAGGGCATAGACTACGCCGTCATTGATACGGCAGGCAGACTCCACACGCAGACAAATCTCGCCGAAGAGCTAAAAAAAATCGTCAGGGTGTGTGAAAAAGCCCTGCCCGGCGCACCGCATAGAAAAATAGCTATTATCGATGCGACGGCGGGAAGCTCCGCTATCAATCAAGCAAAGGCGTTTGATGCAATGATAGGACTCGACGCCGTAATAGTGACAAAACTGGACGGCACGGCAAAAGGCGGGGCGATATTTTCGATAGTAAGAGAGCTAGGACTTCCAATACTATATGTCGGTGTCGGTGAAAAACCAGACGATATAGAGCCTTTCGATACAAAAACATTCGTGGACGAGTTCGTCGGCGCAATCTTCAAAGACTAAAAAATGGCAAAGCAAAAAACGCTCTTCGAGTGCCAAGCATGCGGCTACCAAAGTGCAAAATGGATAGGCAAATGCCCAAATTGCGGGGCTTGGGAGAGTTTTCTTGAGGTCAAAGAAAAAGACCTTGAGCTTGCCAATAAATCAGTAACGCCGAAGGCAAAAAAAGCAGTTTCAATAGTAGATGTCGAAGATAGCGGCGTAGATAGGATACCTAGCGGGGATGAGGAGTTTGATATTGTCCTAGGCGGTGGTATCGTCAAAGGCTCTCTCGTGCTTATAGGCGGGAGCCCGGGGGTCGGCAAGTCAACTTTGCTTCTAAAAATTGCGGGGCTTCTGGCTGCTAAAAAAATGAAAATACTGTACGCCGCAGGCGAAGAGTCGAACCATCAGATAAAAATGAGGGCGCAAAGACTCGGCGCACTGGATGAAAATCTATTTTTACTGGGTGAGATAGAGATAGGCTCGATACTAGACGAAGCAAAAGCCGGAGAGTACGGGCTAATCATCATAGACTCCATCCAAACAATGTACTCAAGCGCACTAGACTCGGCGCCTGGGAGCGTATCGCAGGTCAAAGAGATAACATTTCAGCTAATGCGTCACGCAAAAAGCGAAAATATAACAGTATTCATCATAGGACACATCACCAAAGAGGGCTCTATCGCAGGGCCTAGGGTACTTGAGCATATGGTAGATACGGTGCTTTATTTTGATGGAGACGGAAGCAGCGATATTCGGATACTCAGAGGGTTTAAAAACAGGTTTGGCTCTACAAGCGAGATAGGGATATTCGAGATGACGAGCGAGGGGCTAGTGGCCGCCAAAAACATCTCGTCAAAGTTTTTTAGCAAAGACTCCACAAATCCAGGCTTTGCAATTACGGTGCTAATGGAAGGCACTAGACCTCTTGCGGTAGAAGTGCAGGCGCTCGTGTCCGAAAGCCCGTATCCAAACCCAAAACGCTCAAGCAACGGCTTTGACAGCTCTCGTCTTACGATGATTCTTGCGCTTTTGGAGAGAAAACTGGGCTTTAGCCTAAGCAGGTATGATGTCTACATCAATGTCGTAGGCGGCATCAAGGTCACGGAACCGTCCATAGATCTAGCCATAATAGCTGCGATAGTCAGTAGCTTCAAAAATAGACCGATTAATCCTGAGACCGTATTTATCGGCGAGGTCAGCCTTACAGGAGATATTAGAGAGGTGTCAAGCATCGAAAACAGACTCAAAGAGGCGGCGTCACAGGGATTCAAAAAAGCGCTTGTGCCAAAACTGCCGAAAAACATAAAAACTTCAATGAAATGCTTCGAAATAAACGAAGTAGTCAAACTAATAGACTGGATGTAAAAATGCACGATAATAATCTACTTGTCATGTCGGCGATAATATTTTTTGCAATCATCCTAAATCTACTTCTAAAACGCATGGGCATTAGCGCAATTATCGGCTATATTTTGACAGGTGTCGCCGCAAAGGCAACTTTTGGATTGACCGGTAGCGAAGAACTAACCGCTATAGCTGAATTTGGCGTCGTATTTTTGATGTTTATGCTTGGTCTTGAATTTTCCCTTGAAAAACTGCACTCTATGAGAAAAGAGGTGCTTGGGCTTGGCGGCTTGCAGGTGGCTGTATCGGGATTAATATTTGGCTTCATACTGCACCACCTGCTAGGCTTTGAGACAAAAATAGCGGTAGCTATAGGCTTTACTCTTGCGCTCTCCTCAACGACCATTATCTTAAAAATACTACAAGAGACGGGCAAGCTAGGCAGAAACCACGGTAGAAACTCCATAGGTATCCTCTTAATGCAAGACATCGCCGTCGTACCGATACTTATACTCGTGACGATACTAGCCGACACATCGCAAGAGCTAGGAACCCTGCTTTGGCAAACAGCACTAAACTCGGCTGGAGGCATAATAGCAATCTATTTTTTTGGAAAATACGGTGTTTCATATTTTCTAAGGCATGTGAGCGGCGCAAAATCAAACGAGCTTTTTATGACCGCCGTTTTACTGATTGTTCTCACATCGGCTTCCATCGCCCACTTTTTCCAAGTACCGTACTCTTTGGGCGCTTTTATTGCCGGTATTATTATCTCGGAATCTGCATTTAAGCATCAGATAGAGGCGGACCTTATACCGTTTCGAGACTTGCTTTTGGGCGTTTTCTTTGTTTCCATAGGAATTCTCATTGATATGAATTATTTGATTAAAAATATTTTGATGATAATGTTTTTAACAGTCGGCATCATGGGAGCAAAAACGATTATTATCTTTTACCTCTCAAAAATATTCAAATACTCCTCTAGAACCGCCATTAAAACAGCGATACTACTTTCTCAGGTCGGTGAGTTTTCGTTTGTTATATTCGCTTACGCAAAAACTATTCATCTTGTGAGCGAGGAAGTTGCGCAAACTTTTATAGCCGTTGCGGCGCTTTCCATGATTATTACGCCGTTTTTGGCTAAGTATATAGCTGAAATATCATACAAATTTACAAAAAGCAAAGACGGCGACATCATAGATAAATCAACCAGCTTTAAAAATCATGTCGTAGTAATAGGCTTTGGAAATACCGGCAAAGCAGTCATCAAAAACCTTGAAGCAAACGGATTTCACTATATAGCCGTAGAAACCCAAAGAGACTTGGTATATGACGCACAGGCCAGAGGATGCAATGTCATATTTGGAAACGCAATGCAAAAAAACATGCTAGAGACCTTAAAAGTAAAAGATGCATCCGCCGTAATAGTTACAATAGATAAAGAAGAAGAGCTGTTGACAATTTGCGAAATAATCCGCTTTAACTTTCCAAAAGTAAATTTGGTTGCCAGAACAAAAAACGATAGAGAATTTAGACTTATTAAAGCGGCGGGGGTTGATTTGTTGGTGGATGAAAGCGAAGAAGTTGGTAAAAAACTAGTGGAGATGGCGCTAACTTGCAAACTCGGCAAATAATCTCTGCCGCTTTGCGGCTAGCTTCAGCGGCTCAGCGCCTAGCGTAGCCAAACGGGCTTTGCCCGTTTGAGCGTACTATTTTAAATATTGTGCTCTTTTTTATAAGCCATAATCATATTGTATGCTTCATCTTTTAGGTGAAGTTTCTCTTTTTTTAGTTTTTCAAGTTCGATAGCATCCATATGAACACCATCTTTCTCAATTTTATCATCCAGTTCATTGTGTTTTTCAAAGATTTTCGCAAAGTGTGCGTTGTCTACTTTTAGTTTTGATACGACATCTCTATATTCATGGAACATAAATTACTCTCCTGTTTAAATTTTGCTTAAAAGTATTCTACAAAAAAAGCTCTTAAGTCCTGTAGTCAGCGTTGATTTTGACATACTCATATCCTAAGTCGCAACCGTACGCCGTAAAACTCTCTTCGCCAAGCCCAAGGTCGCAGATAATGGCAAATTCGTCTTTTGCCAATACCTTAGCCGCTTTCGCCTCCATCTCCTTATCAAAGCTGATTTCGCCTTTATCAAATACCACGACATCCTCGAAAGCGATAACAAGCGTGTCATAATCAGACTCTACGCCGCTAGCTCCTATCGTGGAAGCTATCCTGCCCCAATTCGGATCGCATCCGAAAAGCGCGGTTTTGACAAGTGGAGAGTTTGAGAGCGCCTTTGCCGCTTTTTCGGCATCCGCCGCGCTTTTTGCACCCTTGACCCTAAAGGCGCATAGTTTCGTAGCGCCCTCCCCGTCTTTTACCATTGAAGTCGCAAGGTTGTGCATTACTATCTTTAGCGCCTCTTTCATCGCCTCTTTATCATACGCACAGCTTTTTTTGTTTGCAAGCAGCATCACGGTGTCATTTGTCGAAGTATCACCGTCTACCGATATAGCGTTAAAAGTCGTATGGCTGATTTGCATCAGAAGCTCTTTTATATCCGCTTGCGGCATATCAGCGTCAGTCGTGATAAAGCAGAGCATCGTCGCAAGGTTCGGATTTATCATCCCTGCACCCTTCGCTATCGCCCCTACTTTAAAGATCCTGCCGTCTTCCAGCTCCACCTTGAGAGCTATCTCTTTTTTCCATCTATCAGTTGTCATGATAGCCCTAGCCGCAGCGTCGCCATCTTTTGAGCCAAAATCAAACTTGTCAAAAGTCGTAGCTATTTTTTCTTTTGGAAGTCTCACTCCTATCACGCCCGTTGAACTCATCACTGGATTTTGTATCTGAGGATATTTGGCTTTTAGGTCTGCAAGCAGCTCTTTTATATCATCCACACCTTTTGCGCCGGTCATCGCATTTGCATTTTTGGCATTTACAAGCACAAAATTCGTCTGAAAAAGCCCAAGCTCCTTAAAGTGCGCTATCGGAGCCGCTTGAAATTTGTTTGAAGTAAACACGGCGTCTATATCACATATAGCGTCCGAATAGATATATGCCACATCCGGCTGGTCATTACCTCTTAGCCCTGCGCTTACACCGTTAGCGAAAAAACCTTCCGGTGCACAAACACCGCCGTGAATTGGTAAAATTTTGAACATAATTATCCCTTTTGGGTATATTTTTTGAAAGTTTATAATAAAAAGATTTTAAATTGAAGACGAAGAGGAAAAAGAAAGCGCTTAAAAAATTAAGCGCCTTTTTTCATTGTTCGAAGAGTTGAAGCTGCTACTTTGATTTTTCTAGTAGTCCCGTCTTCAAGCTGAATTCTTACCGTTCTAAGGTTCGGAAGGAATCTTCTTTTGTTTTTGTTGTTAGCGTGGCTAACATTGTTTCCGGCTAGAACGCCTTTTCCGGTTACCATACATCTTCTTGCCATCTTAAAGCCTTTAAATTGATTAAATTTTTGGCGGAATTTTACTTTAACACGGCTTAAATCTTTCTAAGCCATATTCCAAGTTATTGGCTCTAATCTTTTCTGACAAGTTTATTTTTGTCTATTTCAAGAATATCAGCTTTATCAACTTCTAGGTCACTACCGGCAAAATACCATTTCCCATAAGAATAATTTGCGACCACCCATCCTGAACCCTTACTGTTCACCCAATAAGAACCTGATTCTCGTTCAAGTGGTTTAGTCTCATCCTTCTTGTCTTCTGTTGGTTTAGTTTCGTCGCTCTTAGCTTCCGTTGGTTTAGTCTTGCTGTTCTCGTCTTCTGTTGGTTTACTCTCGTCTTTCTTGGTTTCTGCTGGTCTGGTTTCATCGTTCTTGGCTTCCGCTGGTTTGCCCTCGTCTTTCTTGACTTCCGTCGTTGCACTTAATCGACCTTTAGTCTCACTATGCGTCAACCATTCTTTAACCTTCATTTTGCTGTCTCCAATTTGCTCTCGATTGAAGAGTTCCGGCATATCAAGTCCTGACTCATACAGGAGTTCCAATCCTCCCACAAGATCATTAAATTCTCCAATCAAGGCGCCCATGTTGGATTTTTGTGTCTCTGTGTTTACATCGTCGATACCAAAGCGGAGACATTTAGCGGCTTCCCGTGTGACTTCTGCGCATTTTTCCATTACGATTACTAAGTAGTGGTCTTGAGGTGTCATATCTATCTCCTGATTTATGTGAAAGCATTCTACCCATAAAGAGAGAGAAGTGGTCAAACAGTTTTAAAATTCGTATTGCTAACATTTTTTAACACGGCTTAAAATATAATTTCACAAAAACAGAAGGCTTTTCGATGCTAATAGCGCCAAGTATTTTATCCGCCGATTTCGGCAATCTCTCTCGTGATGTGAAGGCGATATGCGATGCTGGGTGCGATTTTGTGCATGTGGATGTGATGGATGGGCACTTTGTCCCCAATCTTACAATAGGACCCGTAGTCGTGGAAGCGGTCGCAAAAGCGGCTACAAAGCCTCTCGATGTGCATCTAATGGTCGAAAACAACAGCTTTTTTGTGGATATATTTGCGCCGCTCAAGCCTGAATATATAACTTTTCATATCGAAGAGGAGAAACACGCTCATAGGCTTGTCCAAAAGATAAGAAGCCTTGGTATCAAGCCGGGTGTGGTGCTAAACCCGCACACAAATGAGAAAAGCCTGGAGTATCTACTGGATGATGTAGATATGGTGCTTGTAATGAGTGTCAATCCGGGCTTTGGCGGACAAAAATTTATTGAGAGTGCCGTACGAAAAATTGAGAGCCTCAAGAACGAGATAAGCAGGCGTGGACTAAAGACGCTCGTGGAAGTAGACGGCGGAGTAAATGATAAAAATGCGGGGATGCTGAAAGATGCGGGGGCTGATGTGCTCGTGGCGGGAAGCTTCGTATTTGGCTCAAGTGATTATAAAACGGCGATAGACTCTCTCAGATGAGGGTAAAAATCTGCGGAATCACGAAGCTTGAAGACGCATACGCCGCTATTGATGCGGGGGCTGACGCTCTGGGCTTTGTCTTTTATGATAAATCACCTAGATACATCACGCCAAACACCGCAAAAGAGCTGATAGCGAAGCTTCCGCCTTTTGTTGAGAGGGTCGGGCTTTTCGTAAATGAAGAAGCGGCAGTAGTGAATGAGATATGCTCGTTTTGCTCTATCTCACTTGCACAGGTACACTTTGACGCAAAGCCATCTTTTTACGATGCGCTCAAAACAAAACATATCAAAGTCGTAAGAGCCGAAAAAAAAGATGATATTTCTAAATTTTCAGATGAATACCGTCTAGTCGATAGCTTCGTTGAAAGCTTCGGCGGTGACGGAAAACGGCTAAATCTGGAGTGGTTTGATGGCGTAGACACTTCAAAAATAGTGCTTGCGGGTGGGCTAACGAGCGATAACCTAGCCGAGCTAAAGGGTATGGGGTTTTACGGGGTGGATGTCTCTAGCGGAGTTGAGAGCCAAAAGGGCGTCAAAGACAGAGAGAAAATAAAAATATTTGTGGAGAGAGCCAAAGCCATCCCCGCAAAATAGATTTAGTACGAAATATTAGTGTAAATTGTTATGTGACTCAGCGGCGTTTCGCTAAATTTGACTATCTCTTTTCCTCTATATGTGCCATAGTTATTGTATCCGGAAAGCACTTGTCTGCTCTCGGTCTCATATTTGGTTTTACATTTTTGGACTACTTCTCGTTGCGGAGTGGAGTCTCCTCGTGAAAGCCCCTGCCCCGCCATTGCGCCAAGCACTGCTCCGCCTATCGTTGCGGCTGTCTTGCCTGTACCTTTGCCGACTTGATTTCCAAGCGCTCCGCCTATCGCTCCGCCGACTATGCCGCCCACCACATCGTTGCCGCCGGAATTACCCCTTCTCTCGACACTCTCATCCCAACACTCTTTTACCGGGCGTTCACTTGTTATTGTCTTATATATAGGCTCGGAGCGGGACACTTTGACGCTCTCCGTAGTCGTAAAACCCTCCGCAAAAACGGTAGTTGCGGCTAGCGCAAGGGCGCATAAAGCAAAAGTTTTCATTTTGAGGCTCCTTTTGTGCAATTTAACACTGAAAGAATACCAGCCCAATGTGAACCGTCAGTGAAACTCAGGTAAATGAAAAGTAAATGAAACGCTTACAATAGCTCCGCTATCTTCGCCGCAAATTCATTAGGATTTTCGCCTATTGCTTCCATTTTGTGCGATACTAGATACTTTGTACAGTTCTTAACAGGCTCTTCATCGCTTACGAAGTATCCCCCGTTTAGCCCGATAGTCAGCTCATTTGCCACCATCCGCTCCGTATCTTTAGAAAATGTCAGTCCTAGCATCAGATATTTTTTGCCCTCTCTGTACTCTTTTAACACGGGCGGTACGGCAAATCCACCCATCGCCTCAGTCAGCCAATCTACAAAGTCCGCATCGGAGACGATAAGCGACGCTTCAGGCGCTACACCACCCATAGGCTTGAAGATTATTGGCAAATCCAGTCTTAAAAGCTCTTTTGCAACTCTCGTATATGTCGCCATTTCAGGACTCCACTCAAATATCTCAAACCTATCAAGACTCGCGCCGATACGAGCCTTACCGTATATCACAAAGTGTGGTACGCCTGCATATATCTTTGTAACTCCTTCATCATAGTTGGTGTCAATAACATAATGAGGCATTAGCTTTTCGATAAGAGCATGCACAGATGTTTTTTGTATCTCTTTTTTGTAGATTGCAAGCAGTTTTTGCTCCACATATTTTCGCCCACGGCTCTGCTCCATGCTCATCGCCGCCCTTGCGTACTCGTACATCAACCTAGGCGCCATCGGTCTACCGTCGTTCATGGCAAGGATGATGGAGTCGCTATCGTGTGGCACGCTACTGCCGTCCGAGAACGAAAGCCCTTTGAATATCCCCATTCCGACATAAAGTATCGTCTCGCCGCTTTTTAGTTCATCCGCTATTTGTGCTATATCTGCCATGTTTTACACCTTCGGCTTTTTAGCTATTACAGTGCATTTAGCATTCCGACTACACAATCTTTTTTAGTCCAAGAAAATGAAAGGTTCTTACAATAACAAGCGACAAAATAAACACAAAAACAGCTTTAAGCGTCAAATCATCTATAAAATTCAACTGCTCCAAAACCAACGGATGAAGAAGATAGACTCCGAGTACCAAAGGAGATAGCTTTGCGATATACTCAAGCGATTTTGCCCCATCAAAACTTTTAAACAGTGCAAACACGGATACGGCTTGTAAGAACACAAGAGGTGTGGCATAGTCATAAAATGCGGCAAACAACTCTCCTTTTTGCGAAGAGAGATAGCCGGTCAAATAACATATCGCCGATGAAGACAAAAGAAAAAGGAATAAAAATAAAAAGGGGCGCTTGAACTCTATACGGTGTAGATAGTATCCGAGCATAAAATAACCGCTATAGGCGCCGAGCTCCCTATACGCAAACCCAAACTTCAATCCAAAGACAGCCTCGATATGAGGAGCCGCAATAGCTAGCGTAAACCAAAGCGCAAACAGAATTTTTGCTTCAACGCCGTTCATAGATACGATAAGACGGCGCATAAACGGAGAAAGCAGATATAAAATAACTATAACATATAAAAACCATAGATGATAGTATATTTGCCCGTCAAAAAACATCATTACGGATTGCAATACACCCATCTCTTCGCCTTGGACGACTATGCGAAAAACCAGATAGAGTAGACTCCAAAAAATAAGAACGGGGATAATGCGAAAAAGTCGTCTTTTGTAGAACTGCAAAATATCATAATCACGGGATAAAAGCAGTGCGCCACTTGCCATAAAAAAGACCGGAACGCAAAAACGAGAGAGTGAGTCAAGCAGATTTGCATGCACGAAAAGCATCTCATCCGGTGAGCTTGAGTAGAGCGTATTGGCGACGGTATGAATAAGAACTACGGCAAATATAGCCGCAACTTTAATGGTATCAATGTAGTAAATACGCAAGATTTGCTGTTCCATTTAACCCTCTTTAAATACGCTCTATAATAGAATTTAGACATGAATTTTAAATACTTACTCCTAAAAAGCATTCTTTATACTATTATCATCGCCCTCTCCTCTTTAATCATAGGCGGCGGGTACGCATATTTTTATCTGACCGAAAGCGTCACAGCACCCGAATCCGTAAAAATAGAGAAAGGCTCAAGCCAAAATGCGCTCGACGCCCTAAACAAACTCTCCGTCCAGACCAACATCATCGACAAGATAACGCTATCTTTGCTCGGCGGAGCAAAAAGCGGAAATATCTCTCTTGATGGTGCAAAAACCAGAATTGGGCTCCTAAAGGCGCTGGCAAAGGGGAAGCAAAAAAATATGACCGTAACGCTAATACCCGGCGAGACGACAGAGGTGTTTTTGCGCAATCTATCCAAAAAAGAGGAGCTAAATCTCGAAAAGCTAAAAGCCGCATACTACACGCATACATCTGCGCCGGATGGAATGCTCTATCCGGAGAGCTATAGCCTGATGCTAGACTCCAACGAGACAAAGATAGTAGATGAGCTCTTTGCCTTTTCCAAAAAGAAGTTTGAGGCGTTACAAAAAGAGTACGGCATAACAAGTGAGGAATTTGAGAAAAAGATAATAGTCGCATCGGTGGTAGAAAAAGAGGCGGCTAGCAAAGAGGAGATGCCCCTAGTCGCCTCCGTCGTATATAATAGGCTAAAAATCAATATGCCGCTTCAGATGGACGGCACTCTCAACTACGGTATATATAGCCACCAAAAAGTAACACCTCGGAGAATTAGAGAGGATGATAGTAGCTATAATACCTACAAAAACAGAGGCTTGCCGAAGTATCCCGTTTGCAACCCGTCAAAAGAGGCGATAAACGCCGCACTGCGCCCCGCAAGCACTGATTTTCTTTACTTCATGCGAAACAAAGAGGGGAAGCATAACTTTTCAAATAGTTACACTGAACATAAGTCAAATATCAATGATGTGAAGAAAAGTAACAGATAATCTGTTTTTTGAGGAT
>JFJP01037130.1_pt2 | contig 44636 bp, 29 predicted proteins | sample 431651 | NCBI WGS metagenome assembly JFJP01 (sample SAMN02602958, study PRJNA72255) | Microbial mat metagenome, whole genome shotgun sequencing project. | biome: fresh water; feature: sink hole; material: water; isolation source: purple microbial (photo- and chemosynthetic) mats found in...
TGCAAAGTTATCTACTACAGACAGGTCAGTATACTGTGTATTAGACTTCATTGCAAAGTTATCTACTACAGACAGGTCAGTATACTGTGTAAAACTAGTAGTTACGACACTACTATATTCTGCACTTGTTACTAATAGTTTGTCGAATAATGTTTTTACCGCTTTACCTTCGTGACTTGAGGCTACTATCTTTAATGGTTTTGTGATTATACTTTTATTTAAGTTATTTACGGTTATACGGACTTTGCGGAACACTACTCCTACATTATAAGCTGACTCTCCGACTGTTATACTAGATAGACTACTGTTATAGTATGGCGATAGCCCTGATGCTATAAATAACGATGAGTATATAGTCGTAAATAGTTTTTCTATTCTATGAATAGTTGGATCTGAAGAACTGTCAGCTATTTTAGATAGAGCGTCATCGACATAAGGCTCTAACATTCTAGTTGTAACATTCCAATCAGAAGTTACGGCATGTGCTGTTCCAACTATTACAGAATATGTTGTTTTAGTAACCATTGGGAAGAATGTTAATATTTTTATAGCTACGGTGTCTCCAAGTTGAACTGTTCCTACTTGTGTGACACTATCCACATAAGTATTAACTTCAATGCCGTTTATTATTAATATTCCTTCTGTTAAGAAGATAGGTAGTATAACCCCAAGAGGTATACCACTTATCGTTTCAGTATTTGACGTATACTCTACATAAGGAAGGTCAGCATTGTACACATCTATGAAATGTAACGGATCAATTTCAACGTCATCTATAGTCCTAACCTTCCACCATAGCTTAGAGCTTTGGTTATGGTCACAAGTAGACTCTAAATTTAATGTTAAAATATGATCTAATGAATTGTTAGGGAGTGTTCTTATTTCCAGGTAAATACTGTAAGTGACTCCTGCTGTTAAATGTGCGTATGTTATTTCAGTACTATTAACATATAAAACAGACCTAAAAGCGTTATTCAAATAAATTTTAGTATTTACAACAGGTGTGTAAGTTACTGTATTAGATTGAACAACAGTTAATAGTTCAATTTGGTAGAGGTCGATAAAGTTAATAGGATTATCTACACACTGTACAGGGATTTCTTGTTTAGTTTTTATTAAGTATGGTGACTTATATGACCCTATAACAACTAAAGCATAAACATCTGTAGTATATGATGCGCTTGAAATTAAGTTTAATTGTATTGTATCACCGTGTTTTACATTAACATCGTTACTCTGCTCAACTATACCATTTATTAGCAATTCACCGACTGTATCCCCAATATAATACACAACGAGTCTTTCTGTATATAAAAGATCTGTAGTTGTAATGTCACTTGAAAATTCTATAGTCTCTATATTAGATGTATAGTTAGTACTTAAGTCTGCGTCATAAACAGGACTGAACACTAAACCATCATAAATATAAGATCGTTTTAAAGTTATTGCTGAAAAATCTAATAAGTAACCATTAAAGGCAACATGCGCGACGGTTTCTTTTTCGTAGTTAATGTCTGTTTTAACTAGAAGGCTAATAAAGTCTCCGTTTTGTATACTCACAAACCTATCTGTGGTAATAACTCCATTTTTAATTAGAAATATAGTCGATGAATCTGGCTGCAATACAATTTTACTACCAGTAGGCGCTGATAGTATTTCAATAGCATTGGACTCTACATATGTGTCTATATCGCAGTCGATTACATCTATAAAGTCTGTTGGGTAGTACAGTAGAGAAAAAGACAAATCTCCATATAAATCCCCGTACAACGAGTACATATAAAAAGTATTTGACTCAAGCTCGCGGCTAAACCCAATAGGAGTCTTATTTGGCCTAAATACAGTTACTTCTAAATTTGTTACATTTATTGCAAAAAAGTGATGACCAAAATAATCAGCTACAAGAACTTGGTTGGAATCCTGATCATAAGCTAAGTCTACAGGAACGACGGTTAACCCATAAGGCTGTAGGTTAATAGAGTCAACTTCTGTATAACTATTGTCGTATACGGCTATAGATTGTTTGCTAGATAGCGATACCCATATTTTTGAATAATTTTCTATGTATGTTATACCTGATGGATAACCATCAGAAACTATAGTATTTTTTATAGTAAATGTTGTCTTATCTATAACATATATATTGGAATTTTTGTAACCAGTTACCCAAATTTCATTACTATTCTTAACATCACAAAGTGAATGTACTTTGTCGTTTAAAATAATAGTCTGTACTAAGCGTAAAGGTTGAATAAGGTCGGCTAAATCACACTCAACAACATAAACATGTCCCAAAGTAAACCCAGTTACATATATTTGTTGTGTATCCTCATCTATAATAAGGTCAAACCCACCAGAGAGTAAATTTAATGTAAAGTACTCAATATAGCAATAAGTTGTGCAGGATTCACCAGAAGAATACGATACTTTAGGGTTATCGGTATCCGGTTTATAAATAGTTAGACCAGTAAAGTATCCAGATGTTATAAAACAATATGGTACAGTAATGTCTAAGCTTAACGACTGTTGTAAATATTGTGCTCTGTATGGTTTGTCGTTTGTTTGAACAACCTCTACCACTCTTTGGTATAAACCATCATACCTATACACAACCCTGTTATGAAAATCAGGTACAAGAACTGGAACATATTCAGACTTAATGTGTTGAATTGCAGATTTAGTGTAAAGTATACTGGTACTCTGGTCATCAGGGTCAGTGTAACAAGGAGATACATTATCACAACCAGGGATAAGAATATTAGCAAGTGAACATGGAATAACATCTGCAAACATGGATAGTACAACTATGTCAGAGTCTGTGTCAGAGTTACCACTTATAACTAATAGTTTACCTTCATCTGTCTGGTAAAGTACTTGACAGTCTATAGCTGGTTCATTATCCGCATCAATACTTATAACTTCTTTTACGAGTGAGTCAATATTGTAAGTAATACCAGTTTCTGAATCTATACCTATAACTGTAAGCGCTAAATCCGTAATAGAGCTATCACCTTGTAGGTATCCCTTACAGAATATTTCAATGTCATTTATACTCGTATCTAGTTCTTGGCTGAGTAATATAATATCGACTAAGCCTTCATCACTTAAAGCCTGAATGTTGAATTCTAAATTTGCATCCATTAGAACAACGGGTTTTTTAATAGTGTTTAAAGTGGTGTTATAAACAGGGGTATAACTTATTTTTGTATCAAAATTATCTGTTGCTATCGACGCGTCTTTAAGAATAACAAGTTTTGTATAATCTGGGGTTACTTGAGTTTCTGTACTATTTAATCCTGCTGCGTTTATAAAGTAAAAACCCGGAGTCAAATATTCAACACGATAAATTGTATTGAACTCATTGTATATATTGCTAATATATTCACCAGTATCTCCCACGACTAAGTAAGGTGAAGACTGTGTATTAAACCCTGTAACTAACAATTCCCCTGTAGTTCCAATATCGTCTCCATTTATAAAACTTATGTCCTCTCGTATCTTTATAGGCGGAACGTTAAAGTCTAATGAAGCTTTGCCTTTTGTGTTAGTGTCTAAGTATAAACCTCCGACTGAATAAGTCGATACTAAAAAAGAGTCGTACTGGTCATCTATATATAAATTTTCAATATAAGTAGTATCTGCTGTGGAAGGCGCTTTAACTTGAAGTGTTATAGTTCTTCCAGCAGATACTAGAGCAGACTTTTCTGTTAAAGTAACGCCGTTGACAATAAGACTTGCCCCTGATGAACAGCTTACTAGCACTAGTGTAACGGTAGGATCGGTTATCACAACTGTTATTTCATTAGAAATAACAGTTTCAGAAAAAGGCACACCAAATCTTGGAGCAATAATAAATGGTTCCATGGTAAACTCTAATGGTAGGCGAAGGAACACGATACTACTGAATTGATAGAAAAACCCGACCATAGGCCGGGTTTTGTTCTAGTTAGCCCTTAAAATACAGCATCAAGTTGAAACGAACTTTGTACCAATAGAAGTATTAATCGGCGGCCACGCATAGTCTACACCACCCCCATCTACTAACATCAATATACGCATCCCCTCGTTAATTGGTTTGTTAGCCATCATTCCTTGGTACCGTCGTTTAAATGGTGTTATTCCGTCTGCTATTTTTTCATCATACATATGAATATCTGCCATAGTCCATGCCGCTATAACACGAGCGGATGTATAACCGATCATATCAAGCTCATGCACATACGCATACCGGTCGGTTGACAAGTTGTTAGGGAAATTAACAATGAACTCGTTGTTCTCAGTAAAACTAACCTGGTTCATCGGATTGACTAAAGCTGTGCTGTACCTGGAGTGCTTAACAGCATTTCTTTGAATAGACTGTGTTAGTACGTCTTTTTCAGAAACAACATACCAGTAAATATACTTATGGGCGTCTATTTGGCCATTGATACTATTCATTGCGGGAGGGCTTCCTCCTTGTAGACAGTACATACAAAACAAAGGACACTTACCGTTGGTTAACACTTGTCCAGTCTTAGGGTGGACGGGACGCTGTACAACAAACCAAGAAAACATTTCCCCCCAAACGTCTTGCGACTCATACCAAACACAAAAAGCAACTCCATGGTCGCTGATACTTAGTCTATACGAAAAAGGAAATGACGTACCTGTAGGCCAGCTAGTATCTGGGTCAGACCCAATATATTTTCTAATCAAAGAGTTAAGTGCTGTTGTCCAGCCTTTCATTTGTGTTGGGTCAGATGTATTAGATGTGCTTGTTGTGGTGGTAAGAGTCGGTTGCCAACCTCGTTGCACAAAACTGTACTTCTTAGGATCATAAGTTTTATGTGATTCGTCCCTGCGCCCCAACTTACCACTTAAAGTTCTTTGTATGCTATATTTAGTTAAATTGGTAGCAGAGTCTCCGCCAATTAACTGCTCAGTTGGATAAGTATCTGTAATTTCATAAGAACCATCTTGAACCTGAATTTGAAGCGGTGTTGCGACATGAATGGTAATATCAGGGTCTGACCCGCGCACTTCAAAAAATATCCGCCAAGGAAGTTCATCGGCTAATGGGTCTACTTCTGTTGTAGCATCTACAACCCAGAATAATGTATCCTGACTAGTAATTAAAGTTGCGTCTGGTTGCCCTGTTTCGTCTTGTGGATAAACTAAGCTAAAACCATGAGCGATCATGTCAGTGACTAACTGATGGCAGACTCGATAACCATCAATCATACCATTTCTTTCAATTGAAAAACCCATTAGTGTTCTCCTGTAGTTTTACAAACTAGCTTAAATTGTACCGACATAGTTAGATTGAGCTGGTGAAGAGTATTTAACACCGCCTCCATCCATTAAAATAAGTAATCGCATATAAGATTCGTGCATACCATTAGCTGGCATAGCTACATACTTACGTGGTGTGGCTTCTCCGTACATTGTTATTTCTGCTACAACCCACGCCGGAATAACGTCTGCGCTAGTATACGCCATCATGTCATATTCGTGAATATAAGCATAGCGTGACGTTACAAGACCATTAGGGAAAGTTACCAAGTATTCTTTGTCTTCTGTGAACGATATTTGTTTTGTAGGATTAATAACTGCATTTCCCATATCAGTATGGTAGACAGCACTAAACCCACGTCTTGGAACGTTAATGTCAATTTCACGAATAATAATCTGACGAATCCCGTGCTCCGGGTACAAATCAGGATTTGTAATACTAACATCACCACCAGACTGTGAGTATATACAAAATAGTGGACATTTCCCTTTTATTAGAGGTGCTCCTGTGTCCGGGTGAACAGGTCGTTGAATAGCAAACCAAGAAATAGTTGGTTTCCAATCCACAGTCAAAGCTTCTCCCCATATAAATACAATCAAACCACGGTCTGTAACTGTAAGTCTATAAGATAACGGCCAGTTAGTCGTTCCAGGGGCAGGAGTTGTACCTGGTTTAATATCCAGTAGTGTATTTATTCCCCAGTCTTCATAAGAAATAAGCTTTGGTTTTGTTGGGTCATCATCGTTTAACTGTCCGCACTTTAAACTTGTCAACCACGATGAATTTGCAATATACCCAGTATCATCTATTTGTAAAGGTGTTCCCACATTAACGACCATACCACTATCGATATTAAAAGCAAGTCTCCACGGCTGAGTACCGCCTAATAGAAACTCACTTGTACTTTCAAGAACAATAACTCCGGGTCCAGCTTTAACTTGGTTCAAAGGTTTAAAAGTTGCACCACCGGATACTGCGGTGTAAGCAGGAGTTGTGCCAAAATTTGTTAAGGTGTCAACAAAGTCTGTCAACAAGCTATCAAGGTCTAAAAACCCATTCTTTTCAATCGAAAAACCTGGCATTGTATATTCCTCAGTTCTGAAATTTTTAATCTGCCGTGTTACTATGGTTCAAAGACCATATAACATATAGTTAAAGTTGGCTGTCTATATTGTATTATTGCTCCGCCTGAGTCTTTACTGGCCTCAGTATTAGCTAGGTATTTTATATGCCAATAAATTTTATTATCGGTAGGGTTATCCATATTAGCTAAAAAGGAATACCTTCGAGTTCTTACATATGACCCATCTACTAGTTCTGAAATACCTGTATCTGATAATAAGTACTCGGTCGATATAAACTTATAAGGGTTATTATCTAGCATTTCATCAGTAGAATATGCTTCTACCAAAATATCTGGTATATCAACTTCTAACGATAATAAAGCAATAAATCTACCGAGTTCCAAAGTAAAGTTTTCTTCAGGCGCATTAAAAGCGTCTAGAAGTGCAGTTGTATAGGATTTATATAAGCGAACTCCAGTAAAACCAGCAGAAGATAGTGTGGTCCACTGTGGTGTTAATGTAGAGTCTAGTACCACCACGTTACCCTGATTAGCTAAAGGAGCTCCAGTAGTAGGATCATAAACAATAGGAAGAATTCTAAGTGGGTCTATAAAAATTTCAGAATTCGCTGTTATTGCAATTGGGTCAAGTCCTACATAATTTCCTCCAAGTTCTAACTCTACCCAAGTAATAACTGATCCAACCATAGACTCAATTTGCCATATTTTTCCACCATCTTCCGGAGTGTATACTAACATGCCTAGTTTACAACTACTAAGTGGTATTTTATTTCTGATGGCAATGGAGGGCAAACACATAAATCCACCTCTTACATATAAATCCTCTACAACAAATGGAGGATTTAATGCTGTCTCATATGGGTGTTTACCACCTGACCCAGCAGAAAGTGATGATGGGATAAAGAATGAAGGTGTTTGAACAGGCATTATTTTTAACCCATTTGTGCTTATTTACATGAAAGGGCGGTGTGTAGACTAAAACACACCGCCCTTTTACTAGCTCCTATGCTTTACCCGTTCATGTTAAGCACGGTAAGTGGGTACTCAGCGACAATACCTTGGAATGTTGCTGAAATCACCAGGTGTACAGGCGGATTAGTTACATTGTACGTCGTTACCAATCCGTCACTACTAACAGTAGCAGCAATTTCTATAGTACTTGCCCATATAATATCAGGGCTAGAAGACACTACAACAATAGCATTATTGCTGTACCGAGCAGATGCCTCAAGCTTAACTGTCCCACCTTCAGCTATTTCATTCTGAGGAGAAGTTAGCGGCGACATGACCGCCAATGAAATCACATGCGGTATATCTACCACAGTTGTTGTCGATGTAGCTGTTAGGCTCCCCAACGTTGCTGTGAATATAACGTTTGTATCAGTATCAACACTGCTGGCATCAAATTTAAACGCTGTGCCATCATCTGTGATTGTTACAACTCCACTATTGGCAGCAAGTGTTACTCCAACACTAGGAGTAATAATGGCAGTTGCACCATTATTAAATCTCGCAGTAACTTGAACACCTGTATTATCAGTAGTATTCTCGTTAACCGTAGGCGGTGTTACTAACGTAATATCAACTGGAACAATGTTAATTACCTTAACATCAACCATGTCCGACAAGGTCGAATTTGGGATATAGTCAGCGCTAATAATAACATCTGTATCTGAATCAACAGATGTTGTAACTACCATCCCATCAGTATCAATTGGTGCGACAACAACATCTGACGAACTAAAGGAAATGTCAGTAGTTGGCACAATAGCTGTAGTACCGTTGTTGTACGTCGCTTCAACATTGAGTGTAAGCGACTCTCCTTCGTAAAGGTTAATAGGAGAAGTGTTTACTATCCCAATAGCCGTAACAACAATGTCAACCACAGTTATATCAATGGTAGAAGTAACACCATTATGCTCAGCACTAATAGTGCAAACAGTATCAGCTGTAACAGGCTTAGTCAGAATATTCCCTATACCATCAGTTACTTCAATAACGTTACTATCGCTAGAAGACCACACAACTCCAGCTAAACCAGAAGCATCGACAACAGAACCATTGTCGAATGTTTCCTTCAGTGTAACCTTTGCTGCTTGCCCTTCAAATAGACTAATCAACGGCGTTTCAAGGGTTGATCCCGTCCTAATAGCGACATAACCAATAGTAATAGGAACACTGGTCGATTCACCATCGTATTCAGCAACAATAGTGGCGTCAGTATTCGCAAGAATATCCGCGCTATTTGGAGTAAATACTGTTCCTGTAACAGAACCGGCAGTAGCTGGAGACACTGTGTATGTTGCCAATAACATTGCATCAGTTACCACAGCATTGTTATATGTGGCAGTTAGCGCTGTAATATCAATAGTTTCTGACTCAGTAATACTTGTAGCTGAAAGAGTCATTACTAAACTGTCCATAACAACTGGTCTTACAGTAACATCAATACTACTGCTAACTCCAGTGTGTGTAGCAGTCAGCGTTACTACCGTTACTTCTGTAATACTAACGGCATCAGGTGTAAACACTGTACCAGTGAAAGACCCTGCTGTACTTGGGAACACTGTATAAACAGCTGTTGCGCTAACATTAGCATCAGGTATAACGTCAAACGTGGCAGCAACAGAAACAACACTCACAGTTTCAGAAGTAAACACGTCGTTATTTGAAACGGACATTACCAACGTTTCAACAACTGGAGGCTTATACTTAATAACCAAATCAAAGAATGTAGCTTCCATTCCACGGTAGTTAGCTTTGATCGTTACCATTTTATCAGCTGTGACATCAGCTGCTGTTACTACACCATTTACAACAGTACAATCAGCCGGATCAGGTACTGTAGTCCAAATTACTTCTGGAGAAGTAGCAACATCCTTAATCACACCACTATTATACCTAGCAACCAAACCCAAGTTAAGAGTTGTTTGTTCTAGAACATCAATCGCTCCACCAGTATTAAGTGACAATAGGTTAAGCGGGGATACTGCTACATTGATTATTATACTTGCTGTCCTACCGTTAATAGTTGCAGTGATGGTAGTAGGTACTGGAGAGTTAGTGGCAAGAATCCCGTTAGCTGTAACCAACAAAGACTCATGCCCAGTATTATCCAATGTAACCAAACCAGGAGTACTCGAGGTAAACGACACAGCAGATGGGTCAATAACTCGAACAACAGAATCGTCGTAAGACCCAGACAGAGTCAAATACTGAGTACCGTATTCATCCATAGCTACAGGTGCTGTTTGATCGAATACTACTGACATCAAAACAGGTGGGTAAGCTACAATATTTACGTCTTCTACTGTAGAAATGAGGCCAAAATAGTTAGCTGTAATAGTTACAACCTTGTCAGTTGTAATATTCAGTGTGTTCATTATACCACTAGAAATAGTAACAATAGTCGGGTCAGATACCGACCATATAACCGATGCATCTGTAGTAACATCTACTGTCAAACCATTATTCAATGTAGCTATTAAGCTAAAGTTAATAGATTCAAGCTCACGAACAACGGTAACATCTGGGTCTATACTCAGACTTACAGAAACAGGAGTAGCAGTCAGTAACTGGATTTCTGCTACAGCAGTTTGCCCCAAATATTCAGCAGTAATAGTAATGTCTACCGGGGATATACTAGAGTCAACAGCGTTTGCCAGCACAGACAACACATTAGTACTACTATCCAAAGCTACCAAACTTTCATGACCTGTTGATACTGTCCATGAAGTAATTGAACTAGCAGGAATAGACACTGTTGTGTTGTTTTCATACATGGCAGTTACCGACAACGCCATTGTCATATGCTCTGTCAACAATAGGGCTTCTTCACCAACTTCGTTAAACTTCAATCCAGTGATAATGGCCGATACAAAAGCCACAGTCAACGGCAGTTCATCTGTGTGGGTAATATCAGTATAATCATCAGTCCAAGCAAGGTTAATAACCGCATTGGTATTTTCTGCGACATTGCCGATAGTCATCATGCCATCTGCATCAATAGCAATTTCAACTTCGTTGGAAACTGAAGGAAGAATAATCACACCTGTCAGGTCGGTCATTACATCATTATGCCCGTCACTCCAGTTTCTAACCACTTTCAACTGCATTGTTGAATTTTCATCAACAACAGAAGAAGAATCGACAGTTTGAAGTTCTACAGAAATAACAACAGGAGGTTGGTAAACCAACGAAATAACGGCGTTCTCAGTAACAGTAACTAGATTTCCATCGAATAACTCTGTATACGTGGCTGTAATTGTTACTGTTTTATCCTCAGTAATATCAGCAACGGTTAGCATCGATCCATCGAAAACAGCTAAAGTTGGGTCACTACTAACCCATGTAACTGTTTTAATCTTAGTAGTTCCATCCGTATACACAACAGATGCTGAGAAGTTATCACTAGACTGCTCAGTTAGCTGTGTTGGTCCAGAAATAATAATAGTTTCCGGGTAAGGTGTAACGTCGTTAACAACGATAGCAATAGTTGCACGATGCATAACACCACTTACTGTATAATCCGCATGAAGCTTAAGCTCTGGAATATTACCAAACATCTCACCAACAGTCAGCTGTTTAGTATTTACGTTAAAGCTTATATTGATTGTGTTAGTAACTAAAGTTCCGTCAGGCAGCTCTATACTCCAAGCACAACTGTCAGAAATGTCTTCTGCAAAACCATCGTCATATTCAACAAAAACTTCATAAATATGCGATGTTTTTTCATCTATGGTAGTAGCACCAACAATTCTCGTACTTACCACCACATTATTTTCACTAACAGTAACCAGTTTAACATTATGGAGCGTATTTTCAACACCCGTGCCTGGGTGCTCATACGTATAAGCTACAGCTACTTCTACATCCTGTACAGTATGGAGTACTCTGCCAAATTCGACTTTGTTTACTTGGTCATCTGGAAAATTAACAAGGTCAGAACTTGTTGTCCAAACAGCTGGGTTAAGTCCAGTTACAGGAAGATCTTCTGTCATCCCGTTGTTGTACGTTACTCTTGGCGTATATGTTACAGTACTGCCTTCAGTTACAACAGACGGACCAATTAGCATAATAGAGACAGGAAGTACATAGTCCTTGTCTATAATTTTAACAGTTTTAGACGCTACAACCGTAACAGGAATAGGTGTAGTAGTGTCCGTAAACGACGCTGTGATTACCACAGGAACGCGCTTATCCCCACCGGCATAAACATCGTTAGCCGTTAGAACATTGCCTGCGAATTCAGCGTAAGCCAAATTATCAACCATCCAGACCACATCTGTCACAGCCTTAACTGTTCCATCTGTATACCTTGCAGTAGCCGTAAACTCTGTCGAAGACAGCTCGTCAAATTCATCAACGCTATGGATAAACAGAGTTTCTGGCCCAGGAACATTAATCACGGCAATGTTAGTAGTGGAGGATAATACATTACTGGTAATTGGATCAGAGTACGTAGCAGTTATAAGAACAGACACACTGCTAGTTACTTCTCCAAACGTAATCGTATTACCTACAACGGCTATATTATCCAAACCAGTCGTTGTAAATACGGTATTCTCTGTCACTATTGATACAGTGCCATCGTAAGCTTCTGTCTCAGCACCAAGGGTAACAGCACCATGCTCGTTAACTTGATAGTTATATGATTGTTGCCCTATAATACGAAGCAGTTTTGGTGGTGATATATAACCAGCAATATCGTCTACAACTGGCTTTCTCCAAATTGCTTGGTTGTCTTGTCGGCAAACAAGAACGTCACCGGCTTCTGGAGCATTGAGTGTCTCTAAAGAAAAGTTGCCATTACTTGTAGCAATGGCAAGTCCTGGTCTATTTTCAAACTCAGGGTGATCATGTGCCACAGGAGCACGACTATTAGTCATGCGAATATCGTTATCTCCAACAACTACTGGGTAATGGGCAGCCGTATTGTCAATGTTAAGCAGTACTTTACCAGACACTGTTGTAGAAGACGGGTAAATAATGAATGGATTCTGAGGAACGTAATCCCCACGAAGTGTAGAATCATAAATGTCGTAATATTCAATTTCATCCAGAATACTTTGCACCGACAGTACTTCAATCCAAGTATTTCTATGACCAAACGGGTTAATTGGTAAAGGTTCTTTACCGATACGCCTATACAGTTTTTTGTAGTTGGACAGACCTGTATCAAACGGCATCCAGAGAACGTTAAATGGCAACGCTGTGGCAGCCGGTTCTCTCTTAGAAAGAACAAAGGCATAACGCTTGTCACCGAAGTCTCGGTAAGTAATAACCATTCTTCCAGAAGGAGCTGCTCTAACAGACCCTAAAGAAAAAAGCTTATTACATAGCTTGTCAAAGTCGTAGCTGAAGCTCATGTATATTAACCCTCAATTAAACACTGGTAAGATCAGAGTGTACCAAATGCTTCCATGTTACACTAGTCGGAGAAGTTGCATACAAAATCATACCATTTTCAGGAGTAACAGTCTGGTCTACAGTGATGATACCAGTAGCTGTTTTAATCTGAGTAATAGGCGGCATAGCATGTGTATGAGGGAGTGGTGTACGTGCATTTGACAACCGAGGATCATTTGCCCCAACAGCTACTGGGTTAGATGAGGACAACGGTTGAACAGACAGTCTAACAAGGCCAAGGCGATTGGACGATGCCGTTCCTACATTAATACTGGCCTGTAGCCGTTCTTTATCTTCGTCGTCATACTCTTGAATAATGTCGAGAGTCGCAAAAGTATCGACATTCATCCACTTATGGGTGAACCCGTTAACACCAGTATTTTTTTCAAGACGCTGCATCAAACGCAAGTAGTTACCGCTTGACCCGTTCAAGTTTAGCCAAAGAGCATTCAACGGCAAAATTGCCGTAGTAGGCTCTTCCATTGAACAGACAACAATTACAAGGTGTGCAGAAATAGGAATAGTAACACGGATAACAACAGGATTACCAGGTGCTACTCCTCGAAGGTCTGCAACTTTACGCACAGATTGAATAAAGTCGAACAACTGCTTGTCTACTCTTAAATTTGCCATGATTTTATTCTCCGATGTAAGTAACAGTTATATGATTAGTCAGTTCTTAGTTTAAAGAAGTTACGCGAGCGCCTGTTTTGTTAACAATGGCTCGAAGTAAAATACGCTTGGCAGCAAGACGAGCCTCCGGGTCAACTGCCATATCAATAACAAGATCACCATTTGCTGTAATATAAGCAGGATTATTAACTTCATCGCAAACAACTTTGTAATCCCCAAAACCGTCACCTTGTTTAATAGGTTCAAGAAATGCCTCTATTCTGCCAACAAGGTCTTTACGAAGTCTGTGATCATTAGGGTCAAACAAGGACGGCACTAACGACTTAGAAATTGACTTCTCAATGTAGTTCATCAAACGACGTACACTGATATGCTGTTGCGCGGATGGAATATTAAATAAGGTCGCGTTATTCCAAATAGCAAAATTACCACTAGGAAGACGACGGATCATGTTAATATGTGCGTCGTTCAAAGCGTCACGCTGATTGATGTTGTATAAGAACTTAAGTTCGTCAACAAACAAGTTACCACGTCTAACACCTGCTGTTGCATACCACACATAGTCAGTACGATCAGTCTTAGCCATAGCCGCCGCAACATACCCTGACGGTGGAACAAACAATGACATATCATTATAACGGTCGTAAATTTTAACATCAGGTGTGAAAATTGCACTATACGATGAGTGCAAATTCAGTGTCATTTGACGATAGTTGATCGCATCGCTAGTTTGCTGATCTAAAGAAGGCATGTCCAGAATAGCAATAGAATCCATACGCTTAGTCGCGATTTCATCCATCTTATTATGAACAGCTGGAACAGCATAACCAGCATTGATCAAAATACCAACATCGGTACTTTCAACATCTGAGAACAAATTCCAACCGTTAACAATATCAGATGTCGTGTAGGTGTTACCGTTATCTCCACCGGATAAAAACACAAATGACGATGTCTTAATGGGTATAGCTTGATTGCTGAACGGGTTATTCTTAACTCGAATCAGGTTAGACCGACGATTAATAACGTCCTCAATAAACAACGGATTTCCATAACCGTCTATCTTTACTTCACGGCAAACAATAAAACTTTCTAATGGGTAGTCATTTGGCCCGGTAAAGTTTTCAAAAACTTCTACTTTAAAAATAGTCGGGTCGTCAATGTCACCTGGGTTATACCCAATAGACGCACTAGGCGTAACACGGATGAACAGATTATTATTCCATGTGCCAGGATTTTGAGCACAGACGTAAAACAATACGTGGTTAACACCAGGATCAGACTCAATAAACCCAACATTGTTAATCGGGTCATATCGACCTAAAGGATAACCGTTAGTATCATTGAAAGCATCCAAGCTAATAGTTGGTGTAATAGCTTCTGGATCATCAACAGTGCAATAAGCTCCTGCTGTTAATGCGTTTGTATCAACCCGAACGACATAAAGCTGAGAGCTTTCTTTAAGAAATGCTAAAGCGCTGTAATGCAACCAGCCCTGTGATGGGTGTGGTTTACCAAAAGTATCCATGAACTCTTGGTTGGTTGTAATCAATGTCGGCACTCCGACAGGTCCCCTGCTAGAATGTCCTACGACGGCACCAATAGACGTCGACAGACCCTGAACACGCTGTGTTAGGTCTATCTCTTTCAAGTAGACGTTAGCGGAAGGGTTTATATTGTTAACATAGGGCATAAGCTGTGTCCTCGTAAATAGTAAAATTTAATGAACTTAACGGTCGTTGAAGCCATCTTCATAGGGATTAGCATCTTGTATTTTTTGTTTCTCTAGGCTTACAATACGGGAAACCAAACTAGAATGGTAACGCGGCAAAAGTGAGTCCTCAACATTATATATGTGAAAAGTACCTCTGTCTACATTATAGTAAATAGACTTTGGTAAAGGAAGACTAGAGTCAAACAATCCTCCAAAGTTTTTAGCACCCGGCTCAAAGTCAGGACTATCTTCAAAGTCAATCTTAGCTTGCATACTTCCTTTACCCCAAATTCCGTCAATTTTACCTTTATAATAACCTAAATACTTAAGAATTTGTTGGTTACGTGCTACCACTAAAAAGTCAAGCGAGTATTGGTTTATATTTAGGTTATCGTCATTATACACCTTTTCTATGTTATTTTCTGTATTCAGGTAAGGTTTAAGGTCTTCCTTTATTTTATTTTCAAGCCTTTTGTCATTCTGCTTATTTAAAAAACTGTCTGGAAGCATATCGACACCACCAGCGAGTGCCATGCCTAAAGACATTATCGCTAACTTCATTTGTTCATCCATATTCCAACCTAAAAAAACACTAGTTACTAAAAATATGCCTTTCCAGGTAAACGGCTCACGAAGTCTTCCGGCAAGGAAAGTTAATAACGTGTTTAACATGGTATACATGCTCCTGTTAGATTTTTATAAGCAACAAAAAAGTCCTGTGAGATAGGTTTATGTAAAGCGAACCTATCTCACAGGACTCAAATTAGCTTAAGTGATTTGTCTACAAAAACCAATTTAAATTATTTAGTCGTCTTCATCATCTTCAATATCTCTAAAGTCATCGTTGCTACCATCGTCATCAACATCGTCAGGGCTATCATACTCCATTAACCTGATAGCGGCTGACTCCATTTTACCACACAAATAACCATATTTAACCAACTTATATACTCTGTCGTCAGAAGCCATAACAGAGCCGATTAAAGCTCCTGCCATAATCGAGTTATATTGCGAAGTATAAGCTAATGTGGATAGGTCATTATCAGTATCGTTAGCTGGGTCAAACCCGCCCAAACTTAGAAGTAGCTTTTCCACAGGGTAAGCACTGACTTCTTTATTAGGGGCAACAATGTCTCCGTTACCTGTAGTATCATCCTCTTCGTCGGAGGAAGTGGTCTCATCAGATCCGGTATCAAACCCTTCTACAAACAAAACAAACCTAAAACCGTTTTTAGATAGTGTTTTGTTGAGGTTGATAACTGCTGTGTTTATTTCCTGAAAAGAATTTTTCATAGTAATACAAATACCTTGAGGTTAACATGAACTGATTAAAATTCAGTTCCTAGTTTGAAGTGTGAGAGTTGTTAAGCATCGCCTGCGGCATAGACAGTATACGCTTAAGGTCGGTTAGGCTTTGTTCTGAAAGGCCAAAGTCCTTTTCACCTAGATCTTTCAACAAATGCTTTTTAAGCCCTAGGAAATTACTTCCAGAGTCAGAAACAACTCTACGAAAATCTGGAATAGTTAGTTCTTTTCGGCTCAAAATAAGATTCAGGTGTTCCAAGTTTGTCATGTCAGAAATGCCTTATTCAAATTGCGTTGATGCCAATATCGTCATCGGGAGCCTTTCGATAGTCCCAACGAAGTATTTTGGTCATGTTATTAAAAATAAGTCTGCGCTCGATTGTTTCCAACCAATAAGTCACAATCGTCACAGACTTATCTGCGTTAATAATGGTTTCTTTAACTGGTATCCAACAAAAAAATGTATGCCAGTTATAAGGGTCTTTAATGTCTTTGCGTAATACCATGGGCAAATTACTCTTTGGGTTATGGGTCAAAGTGTAGTTACAGTCCTGTTACCAGGACAAAGAAATAATCCAGCTGTCACCATATAGTGCAACTTAGTTGCGAAGAATGTCAGCGGATCATCGGGAGAAGTAATAACAATTCTTGGAATGTCAGAGTACTTATCTAACAAGTCTCTTACCTTTTCTAGTTTAGTGTTAGACGAATTTACGTCTAAGTTAGAAATGACTAAATAGCAAGGGTAATCACTGGAAACTGTATCTGTGCTGTTAGACTTATCTAGAAGGGAGTCTTTAAAACCGGAATAAACGCGATGCCATATAGGGGAAGCTTTAGTTTTAATGCGTCTTATTTTTGATGTATTATAGCAGTCAATAGCTCGGTTCATTAGGTAAAGGGCGACTTGTTTTGCCCGTAAATCTGTAGGAAAACTTGATAAGCAAATAACAGGATTGCCAGTTAGTGGTTTTTCCACCAAAGTATTAAAAGTTTTGAGTTGTTTATTCACAGATACATTTTTAGCCATTACTTTTGGTATGTCTGTGGTTATTTTATACAACGAGTCACCTAAAGCAAAACTAGACTCCCTTCGCATAAAAGAGTCATGATCAACACCACTGGCTAATAGAAATCTACAACGGTTACTCGAAAAAGAATGTCGTATAATGTCATCAGATCCATCTTCTTCTTGGTAACTAAGATTAGATTGTTTTGTAGAAATTGTGCCTGACATTGTTGCAGCCTTTGGGGTGGGTTGGTATTAAGTTTTAAAACAATTTTTTTGTTCGAGTGATCGGGTATGTGGTTATGATGTACTCCGACACGGTGGTTTGCATGTCTTTACTAGCATGGACTTTAGCTGTCACCCCTATACGACGATTAACAGAAATGCGATGAAAATGAAAGCCCTCATAGATTTTTTCTACAAGATCCTTACCGTCTCCGTCACCTGTGTTAGACATCATTAAAAACGACCCGTTAGAAGAATGTGTTAGCATAAATTCTTTCAGACGCTTTTGATCGTCCAAGGTAAAGGTCTTCTTCCCATAAGGAGTTATGGGAAGATTAGCGTTAGTCCTAACGTAAGGTGGGTCTAAATAGCAAAAAGTATTATTAGTCATTAAACAGCTTGCCGTACTAAAATCACCAAAACCTATTTTAGCACGCTTAAATAATTCTGCACATTTGTACAGTCTGCCGAAGGCAATATTCAGCGGCTTATAGGTCTTTTTATAGTCTACTAGGTTAAAAGTAGTATTAAACAAACCAGACTTATTATAAGCTACTTTTCTACCAAAAGCTGTATTGATAAGGAATATAAAGCGGGCAGTCTGCTTCACCTCACAAGGTATATCGTATGTATCTGCTATAGATTGTTTTCTGGACGATGCGTTACTGTCATTAAACCTATTACGCACCTGATAGTAATATACTTCACGATTATCTGGGCTTAATTGGTTAAACACGCCTTGTAACTCAGACAGGTAGGACAATAGTTGCTCAGTCTTACTTCGTAAAGTATTATGAGCTATAACTAAGTCCTCGCTATTGTCAAACCCAAAGAGGTCAGTAAAATGAAATGCTTTATCGACATAGGTACGATAAAGCATTCGCAGTAAAACTGACCCTCCTCCCATAAATGGTTCAATATATTGAGTCAACTTACCATTAAGCACTTCTTTTGGTAGTTTGGACTCTATGTCCTCAAGCATACGGATTTTTGTTCCCATATAAGGAAACGGATACAAGTTAACACCATCTTTATCTAACCTTCGTGCGTTGTGCCTCATACTAGGTTGTTGTTGGTTAGTCATAATCACTGTAGGCTGAGACATGTTTAAAAATACCCGTATTGTTTTTAAAATTGAAAATAGTTTATAGTCTTCTACGACGAGAACTTGCCTGGTCCACACCAGCATAAAGCTTTGTATCAAACAAAGTATTACCGGGCGATTTAGCCGCTTGTGCTTTATTATACCCTTGCTCTGTTGTTACGTCTATGTCTTTACCGTAGAACTTACCCCCACCATGAAGTATATTCCTTAGTTTTTCTTTAGAATTTTCAGTCCAATGGTAGTCAGAAAATTCTGCTTGTCTTAAATGTCCCATAGTCGCTCTAAAACAACCCAAAGACTGTCCAATCTCAATGTCTACAAAAAACTTAATGCGTGGTGATTTATCGGGCTGTTTATCGTGCGGTGTCCTAATACGGGATGTTTCTTGGTAGAGCATAGGACGATTAGCAATTGGCATTACTTCATATAGCATATTCCACGCTGGACAATCAACACCTAATTGTAACAACTTCCTTATTCCAACAATAACGCGGGTTTGTCCAGATCTTGCTCGATTTAAAGTATCCTCACGAAGTTGTTTGTTCTTAGCTGTACCACCACCTACAAATATTTCAGCAATAGGTTTATCCGCACTACAACCCATAGCTTCGTTGATAGCCTTAGCCATGTTAACTACATGTTCTTTAAACATTAAAGGCATAACAATCGAGCATTGTGGGTTAGCTTTAAGATCATGTATGATGTGGTTTAAAATATACTCATTACGGGCTTCATGTCGCGATAAAAACCTCATAGCGAAGACAAAATTCACATAGGACTTTTTAAATGGCACAGGTGTCTCAAAAACACTAAGGGTTACTGGAAGCGACTCGCGCTTAGATAACGCTGTCACAGGTCCAATTATCCTTTCAGTAATAATATGACGCTTATCCTTTCTTTCAGGCGTAGCGGTCATGCCGAGTAAATACCTTGGGTACAATAAACCAATAGTTTCTGCAAACTTAAGAGCTGCTACACCGTGTGCTTCATCGATAATAACTGTTCCATAGTTACGTTTGATTACAGCTAGAAGTTTCTTACCTTTTTCAGAAATAAATTTCTGGTAAGTTGCCATGCAGAATAGAAATTGATCGTACTCTTCTACAGTCTTAGCAAAACCTACAAGTTTCTTGCCAGTTATCGCTTCTATTTCACCTATATTGGTCATTGACCTTATATGGTTTTCAATTTGCTTGAGAAACTCATGCTGGTTGGCTAGTATTAAAGTTCTTTGTCCGAAGTGCGTAGCAATATAAATAGCCATAGCGCTTTTACCCGTTCTTGGCGGACATTGCATCATACCGTACTTAGCTTTTAAGTACTGGTCTACCACAGGTGTTTGGTAGTCGTAAAGATTCGCCGTAAATTTAATGTCGTGGTTAAATGGCGCAGTTATCCTATTGTCTACAACTTTATAATCAGAGAAGTCAACTCCAAAGTTTTTATAGTATTTTTTATCCCCTACAGGCAAACCTATATACTCTAGGTTTTTAATAATGCGCTCTTTGTATAAATGCAGTATGTCAATGAATGCTCCGCGAGGGCACTCATCACACAGTTCGTTATGGCGATGTGGTAAGTTGGAGCAGTTACGGCAAGTATTTTCATCGTAACGGTTTATAGTATACCGTTTTTTAATGTCTTTAATAGAATCGGCTGTTAAAGTCTGCTTTGGAATCCAAGCCTTGTATGTTACATACAAGGAAGGCTTGTTGATTGCTGGAATATTAGTTGTGTTTGACATGGTAGTTTTGCCCTTATGAGTTATTATACTGTTTAACAGTGTTGGTTTAACGTGCTGTGCATCACTGTTGGCAATTTCTAGCAGTGTATCTCCATGACATGGTTGTGGTGAGCAGTGAACTACCAGATTTTTACCCTTTAGATCTCTTTTTATTCTATTTAATAAGTCCGGTTGCGAATAGACCCAATGCTTGTGCTTAGCTATGACTTCTGCACGGTCTCCGTCCTTACCTATTTCAAACCTATTACCCCCACCTAGAAGGTCTTCCGATATAGACGTCGTTGGAAGTTATAGTGTCGCGGTACCTGTTTAGAACTCTTGGTGTCATTGCAGTTTACGCTCAGGGACATGGATTAGTTTTAGCGCCTCAACGATGTTCTTTAACGTCCAGTGCGACTTGTCTATGTCCTCAATTATGGTCTGTACCACAGTTTGCAAAGTGGCCATTTTGTCTAAATACCCATAATGGGATGATACGTACAACTTAATAAGGTTTTCTTTGTCGGTTTTACTTCTGTACCCAGGCATGTTTTCTGAGTATACAGTCAAACAGTAATCAACAAAGGAATCCAAAGCCGTTTCCACAGTTCTACGAATTCTTAAACCTTCTGACAATATTTCTGCAAGGCGAGACCTTATAGCTTGGTCATTAATAGCTGCTTTAATGACACGCTCAATAAAGTCAGGTGAATTTATAGCGTTTAGGCTTTTAACTTGCCTTAAACTATTAAGGTTCATTACCTCATCTAGCAGGTCATCAACATTAATATTGAACATCGGCAATGTGGCGAACGAATTTTTCAAACGTATATAGCGTTTATCCTTTTGTAGTCTAAGTTTAAGTTCTTTAGTAGTATCAGAACTTAATTGTTGCTGTGCCATGGTTTAAACCTCTTAACGTAAAATAGTCAACACAAATCTACAGCGGAAAACTTCTGGTCGTCGAAAAAAGTAGATACAATGCAAACATCCCCTTTTATGTTAAACAAAGTCAAACACCCGTAATATTCAGAGTCTGCTACCAACTCGAAGTTATCTAAGTTACTTAGAGTGTTAGCATCTTCTTCTTGTTTATTTTGATCTGTACTATCTGGTAATACTAAACCGGTCTTAAGGGCGCTACAACCTACATGCCCATACCGGCTATTATTAACCAAGCAATACCAAGGACTAATAGTTGTTTTAGCGTATTCAGCCACAAACGCAGCACCAACAACTACATCAATTTCTGTAACTAATCTGTACCTTGTGCAGTTAGTAACCACTTCAAACTTTGAGCTAAGGTCGACTTTTAATAAAGTCGTCTTAGCAGCTGGGAGGTTAAGGATATAAAAGTGAACATGTCCTAAGTCAGTAACTCCTAACGAATAAAATATTCCTATGGGCTTGTCTGACATAAACATGCCACTAAGATCTTGTTTAAGTAAACTTTTAGGCTCTGAGTTATACATTAAAGCACCTTGTTTATGTTCAACAAAAAACGGGGTTATATTGACAAAATAACCCCGTCTTGATTTGTACTGATTTATACTTATTCGTTAAAAATACTACCCAATAAAGTCAGCGTATACTGTCTAGCTTTTGGAGTAGTAGGTTTTTGTTCATCTTCACTCTCTTCGACTTCAGTGGCTTCAAACTTGTCATCTATACTAGAATAATCGATACGGTAACAAGTATCGAACACATTAAGGGAAGCTGTGTTTTTTACAAGGTCTACCTTAGCTAAATGTTTAACGAGGTCTTTAAAAATGTCAGGGTCAAAACTTATGGATAGAGGTTTATTGTCCTTTAGAAATAAATTCTTGCTCGGAATTTTGTCACTAGCATCTCCATTGCTAGTCTTAATCGACATATATGCTCCAGCCTCTTTAACATCTAGTGTATATTGCAAACCCTTAACTGTCATCAGTGAATACAAGTTAGTAGCGGATGTTATCAGCCTCTCATTAAACGAGAATGATGCTGACTGCGGGCTAGGTAGGCTATTTAAAACAGTGGTCGGAGAATCGAAGTCCTTTTTGTTAGCTTGGACATAAGGAACCAGCACTCTAAAACCAGCACCACTCAAAGTCAACGAGTTATGAACCAAACCAAAACCAAAGTAGTCTTCAATAGGCTGAGTTGCAGCTACGCTTTTTGACTTAGACGTTTTGGCTGTTTTGCCAGATCCCGAGTCAGCACCGATATTTCCATAACCTCCCTGAGATACTTTATCGAGCATATCGAACAACGACGTAGAAAATGACAACGCAAAAGGCTTATCTTCATTCTGAGCCTGAATAGGCGTCGTGTACATAGCAAGGTGCCACCCATCATAGCTAAATACTTTTAGCTTATTAGTTTTAACACTAAATACTACATAAGTCAAAATAGCTTGACTAGTATTATAAATATTCTTAATGGTAGTATTCTTAACCCCATCTACCATGGCTGAGAATATTTCTTTACGAATAGGGGTCTTTATTTCAAAAGAGTCTATCTTGTCGTTAACCAGTGGCAATAAGTGGTCTTCCAGCGACAGTACAGCTAACTCACCTTTGTAAACTCCCTTTACAGACTTAAAGTTAAGTAGGTTTTTAGTTGATTTGGCATCGTAAGAAAATGTAAGTTCATTACGATTCTTAACCAATCCTTGTAGTACAGCACTGTTTATCGATACATACCCTGAACCTTGAATAGAGGTTGCAGCTTGTACTCGTATTTCAGAAAACACCTCATTGGTGAATCCCACTACAGATACAGATCCATCGTCGACAACCAACAAATGGTGACGAATACTAGACGACGAGTCAAAAGAAGTAGCAGTGGCTACTTTTTGAATAGCATTGTCTAGGCTAGAACCGTCAACAGTAAAAGAAAACTTAGTGTTGTTCTTACTGTTTAACTGCGAAATAAATGTTCCAAAAGAATCAAAAGTAGGAATAAGAGCCATGGTTATTCTCCAAGCAAAGGAAACACGTAATCATCGTCAGAAGAAGGTCTGACAGTGACAATGAAATGACTGATCGACTTATCGTCGACCAGACGATTATTGTTCTTACTTTCCGTTTCACAGAAACCAGCTTGCGAAGCTGTATGTCCGCTTTTAAAGACAGCAGAAATTCTAAAAGTTCTACCTTTAGTGTCTCTAAAAGCCAGTATTCCATTAAGCAGTGCGCAAAAATTAGTCATATGGTAGTCAGAACTTAGCTCAACCATATCTAAACTATCGTTTTTTGCACATTTAAACATAAGCTTCATTACAGAGTCAATAGTACCCGACTCTGTAACTAAGTTATTAAGACGGAAGCAAGTAGTTTGCAACACAGCATACCACTCACCCCTTAACCATATACGGTCTTCTGTTAAAATGTTACTCATCGTAGTAAGCAACCTATTTAGGTGTACTATCTATCTGGTTGATCAGCCAAGCGGGTCCATCTTTATACCTACTTAGAATATTAGCCAGTGTTTTTTCAGGGTCAATATTACGTAATAACTCTGTCTTTTGAAATTCAAGCGCTTTTTTCAAACACTTTAATAAAGACTCATACGAGTTATTCCATTTTTCTAAGCCCCTTGCATCTGCACCTATTTCAAAGTCGATATCTAGGTCGACGCTAATATCGTACTGGCAGCGGTTATGCAAAACTCGTTTAACCCCTTGGGTCATAGCGTAGTCGATATATTTCAATCCAGTAAAGAAGTCCTCGTAAGACACTTCTACTTCTACAGAGTCATGTACCATGTTGTTAATATGAACATTTGGCATACGACCTGTTTTACAAAAGTGATCCCATTTAAGGCGTTCTATAACTCTTGCTCCTATAATTGCTTGGTCGCTTGAAAACCCTTGAATAAGAGAGTTAACAGCACGTCGGTCTCCTGCTCCGTGTAAACTGTTAGACATTTCTGTACCTTCTGGAACTAGATAGTTAAACAAATTTCTTCTGCGGCCTAATGGTGATTGAACATATAGCTTGCTTTGGGCAAACTTCTTTGTTTGATCGAACCATTCCCAACCTACTTTAAACTTATCAGAAAAGCGCTTCATTAGATCTAAAGTCTCTTCTTTAGTTCGTTTAACCTGTGTTGCCATTTTATTGACACCAAGGCCATAAATAAGACCAAAGATAACCCCTTTAACACTGTCACGTAGTTCTTTTGTGACCTCAGTGGTTTTCACACCAAAAAAGAAACTAGCGTTTAGCTTATGTACGTCTGCTTCAAACTCAATCTTAGTCGCAAGTTCAGAGGTTGGGGATTTCTTATATGTCTCTTGCAGCTTTAGCCCATGATAAAACAATTTAGCAACTTCTTGGTCACTGGACACAATAGCCCAATTTCTGACTTCATGTGCGCAGTTATGAACTATAATACCGTTTGCGGTAAAAGAAGGTGAGTGTCCAGCATCTACAGTAAGATCGTATACATGGTGCTGGCCGTTGTCACGAATACCTATAATAGGTGTGAAAAAATACCCCCTTTTCTGTATTTTCAACATATTAACGCCTTTAGACTCCCAGTAAGTGACGTATTTACCAGGGAGCTTACCTAGTCTACTAATCCGGCCACCTACATAAGCGTCTAATTTTTTAGATACCATAAAAGGTTCTATCTCTTTCCAGAATAACTGAGAGTCTTCTCTTCCTAAATGAAGAGACTTTGTATTACGTCGAACTCCTGTTAGGGATGTTATAAAACCATGACTATTTAGAATAGCACGTAACCCGCAAATAACTTTATAAGAAGTTGAGTCCCAACATATATTGTGAGTAGAATTTCTAATCTCCCCATCGGCTTCCAAATAGGCGGCTAGAAAAGACATTTGAGACTTTTTGTCTGCTTGTAGAATAGACCAAGGCACATGCTGATAATGGGATTGAGTCTTCCCATTTTTTCTGCCATGTTGAGAATATACACCTAATTCTACTAGCCACGTTACAATTTGGTTAGACCTAACTCGAACAGACCAAAAATCTTTAGTGTGTGTAAAAATCGTTCCATTAAGATTCCTAGTATTACCTTTTAGTCCTATACGACTACGTGAAGCTTGATAACCAAAAACATTGAAGAGACACTGTATAAATTTATCCAGAAAAGCAGTGTCAGTATTGTAGAAAAATAGGTGGTTATATTTTTCATGTGTGGTTATATAACCGTCAGATACAATACAACCTAGAATATAGGCTAAATCAGGTGTCATCTCAAGTGGACGTAATAGTTCCACCCTAGACCGATTACCTGAAAGTCCGTGACTAGCGTAATATCTATCACGCGCTTTGGCTGCATCTTCTGCTGTTTTAAACCCACCTCGGATTATATCATAAGACTCGCCGTTTTTTATTTTTACAAAGTATGTATCTCTATCCTTACATACGTTTGTGTAACCGGTAGAGTTATTACGATTTAACTCGATAGAGTCGCTTAGAGATAGGCTAAGATGGGTTTCTCTTACCATTTGTTGTGATGGTAAGCACAGGTAGTCACCCAATACACAATTCTCAGCTTCAACCCATTGTAGCCTACCATCGCGTAGTACTAATACCTTGTGATTACCTGTACAGGAGATAGAGTTTCCTGACTTAGCAGTAATGCGTAGGGTGGATTTAAACCCAGTGTATGTGCAGGAAACAGCAGGTGCTTTTCCTTTAGCCCCTATAACAGAAATATCTTGTAGTGTCTCTGTAGAACCTACAATTCTATTTTTACATAGGGAATCTAGGCGGACTAAACCTTCACTGGTAGTGATTAAAGTACTACCAGTTAAACAGAAGTCAACTTTGATATATAAGTTGTTAGGCTCTGCAATAAAGAGCCGCTTGATTAATTTTCCTAAAGTTGTTCTACCCGGTATCTGTTGCAGACTAGGTTTACTAGCTGATGTACGGCCTGTAACAACGCCAGTAAAATTGTAATGAGGCCGTATTCTTTTGTCTTGCCTGAAATCCTCGTCATTCTGCCAAAAGCGTAACAACGACTTCACATAAGCGTTACTCACTTTTTTAGCTTTTGTTAAGTTAGTGTACATAGACACTAACGGTACGTTACTATGTTGCTTTTGAAAAGCAGCGTCTAGCTTTTTAATACCCGTTTTTCCTACATTGTCTTGTTTTAGGTCGAGAATATCAAAAAACAGCATGTGTAGGTGTTCCCGCTTTCTTAACGACAATAAGATCTGACTGTCTCGATCTACACCAAACAGACCTTTGGATGGAATACCGGCCTGCTTTAACAAAGTTTTATTAGCAGTTTGTCCTTCTGGAGTATTTACAATTTCAAGCTCGAGTTTAGCTATTTCCTTGGAAATAGGTGAATCTTTTGCTCTTAAAGAAAGTAAGTAATCAACATCGACATGTGTGCCGTGGCTTTCCATACAGGAAAAAGTATGGATCATGTCAGACACCTGATGCCTAACTACTTTTTCGTAGTCGTCTAAGTAACCAATATCCTGTGCTTTTTGCTTTTGTGCCAAATGAATAGCAAAAGGAACAACGACGTCCAAGCAGCAGTATTCTATCAAGTCTTTTGTTAAGGATGAACTTACAATAGTAGCCCGTTGCTCTTTGGAAAACTCGGCTGTTAGATACACATCGGTTCCGTAAGACAGCGATAAGCTTAACAAAGAGTAATAATAACTCCCTGTTGCGTTTTTTAGAAATTTGGCATTTTCATCCAAGCAAAAATCGCCAGCGAATATGTCCCATACGTCGTTATAAAAGAACCGAATATCCAGTGCAGACCTTAAAACGTTAAGGTCAAAAACAGCATTGGTGTAAATATGATACTCGTTACTATTATTTCCCTCAAAATAATCCCGCAACGTTGTTGTAATATGCTTAAGTTCTTTTGGTGAAAAAGGACTTTCAAAATGCTGAATAGGTATAACATACCCTGTTTTAGAGTTAAAGCTAAACTGAATAGTTAGTAGCTTATTTTTGACCCGATTAAGGTTAGCTGTTTCCGTGTCTACCGCGACATGTGGTTTAGTCTTAATAACAGCTATAAGCTTATCGAATTTTTCAACAGTGTCTACCAATAAACTACGGTAGTTTGTTTCGTCGAAAAACTTATTTAAGCTATTCCCTTGGACACCGTCTACTATCGAATAAGCTTGCCTGCCTAACAAGGCAGTCAACAATGACCTACAGCTATGCCCTAGTAATGACGAGTAAATATAAGTCCCTTCCCCATACAGGGCTTTAGTAAAGTCTAAACACGGAACGATAAACTGATCAGTATTTGTGGTAGTCGGAATAAGTCTACCATAAAACTGTGCAGGTAATGTTTGTCTAGTATAGGTTTTAATACTAGAAGCTCTTAAAGAAGTGTAAGCCCCATCACCTATAGACACAATAATATTTGGTTTATAGTGTTCGCAGTGTCGAACAAATCTAGCGGATGCGCTGTCATATGGTTCACTGAATTTACCATCGTGGTCTTGGTAGCCATAGAAATAAGTAAACACATAAGTAGTATTGTTTAGATACTCTACCATGGAGTTTGGTTGCTGTGCTGACGTGCTGTGTGAGAATATTGGATTTACATCCTGAACAGGTAAAGACATAACACGCTTACCATAGCGATTAACAGCTAAAGCAAATAAATTTTTAGTCAGTTCAGCAACATGACTAGGTAAAACAGTTGCGGGTACTTTAGTAGTATATGTTTTATCGTCCGCTATAGTTAAAGGGCATTTATCGAAGACAAACATAACTACACGATTTTCATTTCTAGCTTTAAACACAACATTCTTAACTTGAACAATACTATCTTTCTTATTAGTATCCAAGTTAAGGGATAGAGGCTGGTCTAGGTTAGTTGTTCCATGCTTATATGATCTTTGGTTAGTTATAAATGAATAATCGTACAGTGATCGTTTTGCTGGTTGGTTTTTCAAAGTTACGTCAGTACGAGCCATGAGTACACTCCAGATGGATATATAGTTTATTTTTGTGTTGAACACAGACGCGACTTAAGCAGACACATCTGCTGTTATGTTATTAACAGCTTTGGTTGGAGTCTTAATGTTGTTTTGTTGAAAAGAAAAACGCCTGACTTTATTTGATGTCAGGCGTTTTAAACCCTGTGTTTAATAACACAGGTTAGTTTAAATATATCACATAGCTTCTGCTGCTATTTTTAGTTCCTGATCAGCTTCCGGTTCTTTACTAGAAAGAATAGCCGAAATAGGAGAAGAACTTGAACCAGAGGCTTGTTTGGCCATCAAATCACGCTCACGAAACTGTGTTGATGGGTAAATAGTTCCAGCAACAGGAGCAATATCGTTAAGTGTAGATAGCGGAACAGGAGCAGATTTCTCTTTAGTTTCCGATGGCGCAAGACTATCGACAAGTATCTTGTCTTCTTCTGGAAGTAAGCTATCTTCCACATTGCGAATATGCATCAACCCAGTGCTGTCAATGTACAGCCCATGAGGGTAAGGAGGGTGAAAAGCAAATGGGTGACCATAGTTAGGGATACAAGGTTTAAAAGACTGATGGCGCTCAAAAGCTTTCTTAGCTGCTACTGTCTTTGGCCCCCAACGACCGTCAATTACACCGTCATAAAATCCCAAATACTTAAGAATTTGCTGCTGACGTGCATAAGCTTTAATGTAAGCTTTGGTATCAATCGACATTGTGTTATTCCTCTGTGTGATATTACTGTTGAGTTTGAAAATTGTCCACGTAGTTAAACTATGGATTAAGCAGGAACGAGATGTTCGCTGTACGCTTCAAACAATACGTCAAAAGCAAAAGCGTTAACTTCAACTTTACCTGCAAAATGTGCTGCTAGTCTTTCTACTATCTTTGATGCGTATAAAGAAGCGGCTTTGTGCTCAGATACAGGAAGTCTAGTATCGCTCATAACTAACATGGCTTTTTCAGGCTCAGTGTCGAACATAAACCTAGACGAATACGTTTTATCACCGTGCTTAAATTGGTATGTCAAAGGATTACCTAAAGGAACACGAAGTAGTCCTTTAAGGGTATTCCTACTCTTAGCATCAACACATAACTTTAACCGATAATTAAGACTGTTATCGCTACCAATGTCACAAGTGAACATATAAAAAACATAAATGTCGTTATCAGGAATATGCCCATCATACACCTTTTGAAACGTGGTGTTAAAACTGCCCGTTTTAATGATTGGAAGGTGTACATTACTCCCAAGCTCCTTTGCGTTGATCCTTAATACTTTGTAAATAGCTACAAATTCAGCCTCTGATTCCTCAGCTAACTTAATCTTTGTTATGCTGCTAGTCTTATTAAATTCTGCTATTCTGAACTTAATATACTCAAAAGCTCCATAGAAGTCTAAACTTCTTGTGACGTCTGCTGCTATAAAACCACCAAATGGTTTAAACATTTTTGTTGTAGCGGTAAGTAATCCACCATGTTCACCATGGTAGTCAACCAAAGCAAACTTATTGTTAATGACAATGGGGAATATATCAATAATATTACTTTCTTCTGTAGATTCAGTAATATCGTCGATACTATCATCGTTGTCTTCTTCTGGAGGCAACTCTGATATCGACACTGTTATGTCAGAATGTGTTACAGGGTTGTTCCTAACTACCGCAGTATTAACAGCCGTAGTCGCTATTTTTGTATTACCATTTAAAATGGCATTTTCAAAACTGCTAACCAAAGCATCTCTTTCTGCTTTTTGTGCATCATCGTTAACGGCAAGCTTACCACGACTAGTTCCTACTGGTTTTATATCCGCAGCTAAACCCAATCTTGTAGCTTCTCTAACATTGCCTACTATAAAGACACTATGCGCGTTAAGCTTAGCAATCTGACTATTTAAGTACTTAAAACAGTTCAGTAACTTAACTTCAACTTTTTTAACGGGTCGACTGGGGTCAATGACCAGTTTATTACCTTCTTTGTACGTATTAACGTCAATTCCAGTAATTTTACCAGATCCATACTGTGTAAGAACAAATTTACCGTTAAGCGCGTTTTTATTACCGCGAAGTTTATTTAACTCCGCTTTATTAAGAATCAAATATTCAGAAAGTTTAGTTAGACCGAGGTCATGAATGTCCTTCATGCTTTGGTCTGTAACCATCGGTTTAAATGGCATCGCTTTGAATACTGTGGGAGCAGGAATTTGTTTAATATCATGCTCTTTTGCTTCCGATGTCGCTTTTCTAGCTGTATCGATGTCTATTTGCTGCATAGCCAATAACTGGTTGTATGCGTCAAAATATTCAGTAGCACTATCTGCGTTATAAGCATCCATAGTGCAGAAGTTTTCTACTGTCATCTTAATCGGCGCTAGACTAAAATTCCGCAGACCTGCGAAATTTGGATTACGGTGCTCACTAAGTTTATTAGTTTCAACCGACTTGGCAATTAGCCGCATCATCTTAGGAATTTCTAAAGAAGGTGTGGTAATAAGCCAGTCAATGTTAATACACGGTCTAGGTTCTTTAGATTTTTTATCTGGTCTAAATATACGGCTCGCTGTTTGGTCAACTTCACCTGGAGTCCAAGGTGTCTCTACACGTATTATACGTGTTGCTATTTGTAAGTTATGACCTACTTGAATTTTCTTTTCATTAGCGATTAGGACTAAAACATTTGAAGTCGGGTTAGAAAAATCAGCTAACGCTTGTTCTACTTCATCGCCAGAATGAATATACTTACGAACTTGATTAGGGTTTAGTAAGGCGGAATCCATTAGCTTATGTAAAGCGTTTTCAAGAATTTCAGCAGTTCGAGTGTAACTGCACACGAAAATAATACGACCCGGAGCTAGTTCTTTATACCAACGCTTTGAATCTTTGTCTGGAGTAGTGCTAGATACAAATTTAGACGCTATAGTTTCACCATCTGCATAAATACGCTTAGCAATATAAACAGTGTCGTTGTACATAACACGGTCATAGATCTTATAAGTAGTCCTAGCTTTCCAAGGGTTAGGCTTCTTTAAGTGTTCAGTGACAAGTTCAATGCACTTATGAATTTTCGGTGAAAAATAATTATTAGTACTAAGCGATATATCGTCACGGTTATCCTTGATGTTCTTAATAGCTTGGGATATCTTTAATAAGGTTTCATACTTACTATCTATTCTCACCATCTCGTTAGCCAAACGATTCTTCTTATCGTCAGCTTTACCGCGTGAGTTTTTAATATAGGTAGTCGTTACCTCTATTTCTTTTTGCTTGCTGAAATTCAGGTCTTCTTCTGTCTGAAACAGACCGCCATCTTCTGGAGCAGCGAATAACGTCTTGTCATTAAACGGATCGACAATGGCTTGTTCCAGACGTTGTAACCAGTATTTTAGAATTTCAGCAGAAATACCTAACAGCTCGTCACCACTGTCTTTTATGCCAAAAGTCTGATCTGTTGGGTCATCGTCAGAACCAGCAGTCTCTCCACTCGGTTTAGGGGCAAGACCTAGTGCGTACCGGAAATTTTCAGTAGCCCTGCCTAAAATAGCTTCGTACAAGTCTTTATGTAAACCGCCTAAAACTGTATCAACATCCGCTAAGGGTGTTATGCTTAACGACGTTAATAGTTCAGGGTATAAATGCGCCCAGTCTCGACGTCGTGCAGTAATCAAGCTAGTAAACCCGGAAAGAATACCCATTATACGGTCAACAGCGTCATCCCGCATAACATCGGTTGGTTTACCCTTGACCGTTTTATAGAACTGCGACTTAAATTCCTTTTCTGTTTTGAAAATATTGGCTCCAAAAATACTGGATTGCCCTAGAATGTCCGCAGCCGTATTAGGTATTAAAGTACCTGTAGCTAGTCTAACATATTCAACATTGCTTCCAGAAGATAGCAGCTTACTGGTTAAGTGGCGTCCTGACTCGTCGTTTTTAAGAAAATGCGATTCGTCAAACACCAAATAATTGAACCCCAATTTCTTAAGGAACTCAATAGCACCGTAAACAGGAGTTACTCGAGTACCTACTGACATATTAAAGCGGTTGGTCTTAATAAAGTCATAACCAGTTACATAGATGGTATTAGGTGGTGGAGGATTACTAGGGTCGTCTAATAACTTTCCAAGTTTATCTTGGCCCCAAGCACCGTCAGTCCCAGATCGATTAAACACAGTCGATGAAATAGGAACCACATTCCAAGTTTTACCTAGAAATGCCGTCGCTTCATTACAGACTGACTTAATAAGGTTATCAGGACAAACCACTAAAGGTTTAAACTTTAGTTGTGGTGCGCTGTTATCCTTAGCATTTTTAGCATTAATGGTACGTATTTCTTCAGCCATCCATCCGATTTCACTAATATACGTAGCAGTCTTACCGCCACCAGCGCTTATGTCTAAAATAGCCCTAGCTGGTTTATTGTGTAAACGTGAAATAGCTCGAAACTGGTGAGGCATCAAGCTAAAACCTTTCTCATTTACATTAGGAATTGTAACGTCATCCTCAGTAATATCACTTTGTGACCTAGCAGCATCAACTTCTATAGTCGCTTCTGCAAATATAGCATCGCTATTGTACACATACTGTGCCATCATGACGCAAAATGGGTATATTGTTTTACTTAAAGTGTCAAACGTAGGACGGTAAATAGTCTCGACACCGATCCCATTAGATTGTTCTTTGACTTGTTTACGGTACTCGGTAAGTAACTTATATTCATCTTTATTAAGTGAGAATACCAGTTTCTTGTCTAGAGCCAAAAACTGATTTATAGCAGTCAAAATAACAGCACCGCCAAAAAACTTAAACAGCTTCTTATAGTCAGAGAGCGGAGCTCCTTTATTTATTCTATACTCTGATATGTCTAACCCTATTTTTGCCATATTATTCAGAATAGCGTGGTTATCCGTACCAATAGCCTCTTTAGCAGCGAGATCAAGAAGGTCAAACAACGCCTGTTGTGTGACATAGACTTTATCAGCTCTATCATTAGCTTTAACCTTGAAGTTATTATCAAGGTGCGCATAATATAAATTCTGTGTTTTCCTAGTCAGCCAGTCTTGTGGGGTATCCTTTTCTGAAAAAGCACTAAGTGTATTCCACGGTTTGGACATTTTCTTAGTTATTTCTACAAGTTCTTTAAACGGTTTTAACTGCCCTGTCATTACAAAGTAACAGTAAGCGTTTAAAAATTCTTGAAACGGCGAAGTTTTAGCAATATTACTTAAACTAGTGTCTGACTTAAAGTTTGTTGACGTACCTTGTGCAGTTGGACTTTCGCTTACTGTGCTTTTAGGGAACAATAAACTGTAGGACATACTTGCGTCTTTGCGGTTGTCCAACTCAATTTCATTACCATGCTCATCAACTGTTTTATATTTTCCAAAGGGAAAGCCTAAATAGTCAGCGATGTCGATAACGTTTGGAGGTGACGATAAATGCAGGCTAGTGAAATCGACAAAGCCAGACTCCTCCCAGGAACTAGCTTTACAAATAACATTGGTATTCCAGCTACTCGTTAACAAAGCTCCTTTCATATGAGTGAGAATGTTGCCAAACCCGCGCTTTTTTTCCAACGTCGAAACAATATCGATTGTGCTAGTAGAATTTGGATCATTGTCTGGTAGAATCAAAGTGTTATTATAGTCCATGTAACCCATTGTTCTACTATTACTAGAATCAAGACCAGCTCCAGTAAACGGACAACCTAAAGAAAACAAATGGTTTAAATAAGCATCAGCATACTTGGTGAATACTACTGAGTTAGTATCTGCACCTGTTTCTTCACTTTCTTTTGGACAGTAATTAAGCCTTCCTTCTTCGTTTACAAAAATTCCATCTTCGTTGTTCTTACCTTCCTCATGGTAGAACCCATGCTTAGCACGGAGGTCTTTTAACTCTTTAGCTTTAGTTAATGGGAAGACAAATAGCGGTATTCTTTCTGCTTCCAAAGTATCCTTTTTCTTAATAGCTGATTTGATCCAAGTAGAAATCCAAGCGTTAAGGTCAAACATGGAAACAGTAGGGGACTGCGATATAAAAGCAGCAATATCGTTAGGTATTCTAATAGAAAACGATACAGATACAACAGGTTGCAATAACAAAGCAGCAGTCTGTAAATATTTATCGTTCTTAATAGATTGCTTTAATGTTTCTGTAATCATTCCAGGAGTTTTAATAGCTTCAGGATCAGACATTAAAGTGTTAAGCTTATTTACATAAAACTGTGCTATAGTTGGGTCTGGTTCCCGGTACACCATAACATTAACATAATCACTTAAGTTAAATGATCCAGACTTAGGTGCTGGAATATTGAACTTTACTGGGCTTATTAACTGTCCAAGAGAAATAGCTTTATTTTTCCCGTCAGACCCTGTAACCTTAATATATTGCTTATTCAACATGCTAATAAAGTCGTACTCTAACGGAAAATTCTTGCTAATACGCTTATGGGCTTTTACTTGAATTTTAACTAAATCTGGTGTACCTGATGTAACAAACCCTTGGCCGAATAAACGACATAATAAAGTCAAAGCAGTACTCTGACAGGCAGTTACCAAAGGTATAGAAGGATGACCTTTAGGGATACTCTGTAAGTCTATAGATTTTCCAGAGCTATTAATGGAAAAAGTCGATAGGTTTGTCAACCTTTTAGCTTCTGTTGTTCTTACTTCAATAACTGAACCGTTTTCATCTTGGAAGTTATGCTGTAAGCTCATAGTCGATGATTCAGTAGAATTTCTTGGCGGTAAACCACAGAATTCTACTACCCACGATTTAGTAGCTGGGTCATACTTAATAACATGGTTATTCCCTGACCCCATATTTTCACAAAACCCAGTTAACAAATCCTCCATTATTTTTTCGTCAGCGAAGTTATTGTCAAAAGCACCTATAGATGCATTTAAAGTTTCTTCTATGTCTTCGACAGTTAACGGTGTACTTGAATTTACTGCGTTGGCACAAACGGCTCTAAGCGCGGTAAATGTCTTGTTAATACCGCCACTTATCGAAGCGAGATATATAGGCAGTGTTTCTTTGTAAAAACCAGAGTATTCTTGCTTAGCGTCTTTATATGATACATTATAGTTTTGTAATGTAGACCGTTTTAGCAGCAGCAGGTCACGGTAAATAGACGAATCTGCATCGCTTATTTTAACCGTAGCCATAGCTTTCAACATAGGCGACTTAGATATATGTTTATCTACAGTCCAGCCTAGTTTTTTGTTTATTATTGCTGTAGCATTTTGGCTGGCGATGGAGTCATCATCACCATCGTCATCAGTAAGCAATTCTTGTGTTTTATTAGTGGAATCTTCTGGCTCAGCGGGTTGTGTCTGTTGTGCTTTAGGAACTAATGCAGAATTCTTTTTTAGAGCATTGGGGTTAACACGTTTTGCAGATAACGAGTCAAATAAAATTTCATTAACAGAGCTTTGCGCTTCTTCATGGTCATATAACATAGCTTACGACTCCAAATTTGTTCGACATTAAATATTTTAAGATGTTTACTGTGACGCCTGTTTAGACAGATGTCCGCCAGCGTTATATACAGATACCCAAAGTGAACAAGGGTCGTAGCCATTAGACCTAACATAAGATATAAGGCTAGTGCAAACAATTAATCTTGCCCAGTCTTTTTCTATGTTAATAAGGAAGTCATAATTATACCCTTCTTGTAGATCGTGCGGAGACTGTCCAGAATCTTCGTACACTCTCACAAGCGACTTCATATACTTACTTAAATCGTCCCTGTCGAGTGAGTTAATAAGTAGTACTTGTTCTGTTGAAGTGTAGTTTAGCCCGCTTTTACTTTGCATTTTATGTTCTCATTCAAGATCATTGAGGATAGAAGTGACTTAACCATACTTTTTTAACTTTTTGTGTAATGTAAAGTTTAGAAGTGTTCGCTGAAAATAAAGCACACTCCATAGCCACATTGTAGCGAAAAACTATTGTGTTGTCGACAGACTTAGCAGCATCTAGACTAATACCTGACCAATCAAACAAGGATAGCCACAAAGCTGAACAGGAATTATGATTTCCAACCAAGCGATCAGCACTTACCGGCTTAGGCGGAAAGAGGAGTAACTTGGGGGGAGAGTTTCCATACAAACCACCACGTAAAGCAGCAAGAATCTGGTATAATATACTAGTTTTTCTAGCCTTATAGGCTATGGTTCCTGTGACTCTAAAGTAGCTGGCAGCGTTAAGTTCAGTGTCAATTGACCCTACATCAATATTAGTAATTCTGTGCTTTACAAATTGTAATTTTCTAGGCAATAGACTTCTAATCAACAAATTGTTAAGCATAGAAGCTTGTTTACTCGCTATGTCATTTAACATAGCCATAGGAGTGTCTAGTACATTAAAGGACTGCGACCTTGAAAATACTCTATACCCCAGCTTATTCATATATAAACAAAAGCATACAAGAAAATTTAACAAAGTTTGTTTACTGTTATTTGCTATCAATACTGGATTACGTTTTTCGAGTAGAAACCAGTTCCAGTACTGAATAATGTCATCTCTAAATGCACTGGGCAGTGAGTCTAGAGTAACCACAGAGTCAGTAGCTACTCCAAACTTACGTAAGAATGTCGATAAGGTTGTTTGGTTGATTAGCGTTTTTCTGCGCGTTCCCATGACTCACACCTCCCTACTTATTCAAGTCAATCCTGAATATTACCTAAGTTTCTTAGCCAGATGTTCATGTCCGGGCATTTTTGAATGACAAACAGAACATAATGTCTTTAAATTAAGCTGGGAGTTATTTCCTCCCTTGCTAACGGGTATTATGTGGTGAACCTCAAGCCCAAAAGTAGCGCCGCAAATTACACAAGAAAAACCGTCACGTTTTCTTACCTGATAAGAAATAGTTGACCAATCATCCGTGTAAGGGTTGACCCTACGAATCTTAGAGACTACTTTAGCCCGTACTGTTTTAGAAGTAGTTTTTCTGGCATTTAAACCAAACTTAGCTGGTGTAAAGCGCTTCTGCATAGTAATAACCTTTATTAGTCAACCAGTACTTCAGTGATTCTATCGGACATCTTTACATACTGATCTTGAAGTAATAAACCTGAATCGCGCATCATTTCATCGACTCGACGGATGCCATACTGAACTTGGTCATCGCGAGCAATTTCACGTATAAGCAGTCTAATGTGATAAAACATGTCCACAAACGACTGTGCGATATTAGAAATCGACGGTTGCACGACTCTTGTCACTATGTTTTCCGCATGGTTACTCATGTCTGATATAGACCTAATGTCGGCTATTACTTCTCTAAGCTGAGAATACATAGTCATTAGGGCGTAGACTTCTTTGGTACTATTTCCTTCTATATAACGATCTTCACTTATGCGAATCATTGTACGCAAAGTTTCAAATAAATGTAAGTATTCGTCTAGATAGTCTTTTTCATCAGGCGAAGCAGTAGGAATAGTTAAATTCGACATTTGACCAATTACTCTTGTCTGCATAGCTTTGGTTTTCTCCATAGCTTTTACAGGATCGCGCTTTTTAACAGAGTTTTTACTCGACTTAGAGGTTGTAGACATTCCTGTTCCAAAACTGTTTAGCTTATAGTTATTTGCGTCTTTTTCATGTCCTGTTCTAGTCCCACCAGCTTTTGAATGCGGTCTTTCCATATTCAGCTTAGCTGGTTTTTTAGGGTTAGGTGTAGATGTTTTGGCTCTTACTGATGCAGCAGACTTAACGACGGACTTCACAGTATTTGACTCCTATTTTTAAATTTGTGGTCTATTGCAAGCTTATCGATGAAGCTATACTCCAGCGTAACAGCCTATATCGCAGCACAAAAAAATCCTCGATTTTGAATAAACCATACCGCAGCATTAATCACACGGAGTAGTTACAATCAAAATCGAGGAAATTTGGCAAAATATAAAACTGTCGGCACCGAGTTTATCGCACTTCAGCAAACACTCTTAGGAGTTAATCTACTCAAAGCTTAAACCAATGCTAGACTCCACCTGAACTTTTCGGCAGTTTCATACATCCAAGAAAATAAAATCTTTGAGCTTACTACACTAAATTAACCATAAAAGCGCGAACGAATCCGCTGTTCAAACTGCGCAAAATAATCAGCATTGCGCGAGAACAGTGTTCTATAATACGCCAAAATATCCTCAAGCGACACGTTAGACCGCAAACTTGACGCTGTAGATGTCAAAGCTGACTGGTCACCATCAGCTGAAGCAGCCATTTTAAGGCTCTGTGTGTCATCAGACGAACAAATTGACAACAACATATTACGGTCTACAATTTCATAGTTGTCTTTACCACGTCCTTGAATAACAACTTCACGTTGCAGCTTACCATCTTTGTCCTGAACTGTCGTAACAACAAAACCCGTAGAAAAACCAGAAGTTACTGTACTATCAGCATTGTTGGACTTCGACACATACGCAACATAATCACCCCCTTCCACTTTACATCTAAATTCCGCATCAGGTGAGTTCTGGTGGTAATCAAAACGGCTACTATTAGCGGACGACATAGAACTAAGTAGTTCTTCCAGGACTTTTTCGTCATCATAAGCAGTAGTCTTAACCCAAAGCTTACCACCATCAGTCTCTTTCAGCGTCCACATATTCTTTTCTTCGTCCATAAACATATTGGACGAAATAGCTCGGAACTTACTTTCCATTTCTGGGTTATATGCGATAACCTGTTGGTTACAGGCCATCATACCAATAAGGTCTTCAGATACTGTAGTTTGGTTTGTAGACATCCAAGTACCAGGTACTGGAGTTGCCTTATGGTCAAGAGCATTAGCAATAGCCGAGAATACTATATCCTTATTATTTCTAGATTCACCACGATGTGTCACAGAAACAACTACTCGAGCATAACCAGGATCAGCTTTTGAATAAGAACGAACAATAGTCATAGGAAGATTGTGTCCAACCGTATCCGCAGCAGCTGAAGCTTTAAAACCAGGACGATACTGTAACATGAGTATAACCTCTTTAAAAGTTTAAAAGTACCAAAACAGCGTTCAAAAAACACCCCGTCTAATGGGGAAATTAGGGATAATCCGTGACCCGGCAGACACACCACCACCACAAGCTGCACGAGATAACGGGTTATTTGTTAAAATCAAGCGGCCAAAAGATCTACCAAACGACAAAGCTCCCTTAATGTTACCGTCACCCCCGGTCACTCCAGACTTGATCAGGGTTTTCTTAAAAGGTTTTACTGTACTATCTATTAAACCTTCAAGTCTTCCGATTGCACTTTCTATTGCTTGTGTTCTATCTACATTTAAAGTTACTGACTGGCCGCTAAAATCAAACGCTGTGGCACCTTCAGCTTGAACTTGTGCTGTCAGAATATAATAACTGGAGCACAATAACCAACAATCTAACAATGACCCTGCCATCGCCTTGCCCGTAAAACCAGTTATTTGAGGCGGGTAAGAGTTAAACAAAGACAATCCACGTTCTAAATACAACAGCATGTCTGACATTCTGTAGTCAAGTTCTGGAATTATATTTTTTATACGAGCTTTATTTATATACTCTTCCAGAGCCATAGTAGCTGATATTATACTAGGGTTTACTACAAAAAGCCAAGATGCTGCCCGATTACTTACTGCATTGCTGCTAACACCAGATGTTAGTAACACTAACGGTTTTAACTCTGCTTCTAAATTTAAACTTTCTACATTAAGGTATAAGCTTGAACCATGCTGATTTGTTGCTGTTATGTCATACTCTTGTTCAGGAGTCCCATTCTTGTCCCAAGTAAATATTAGGTCATTGTCCCGATACAAATTAAGCTTAAACTTATTAGGGTTTACTTCAAAAGGGAAAGTTGCAGCAAAACCATCATCACTATCTAAAATAACCCATTCTGAATCCCTTGTTTCAGAAGGGGATACCAGTACCGTATCCCTAATATTATGTATGTCCCCATTAGAATCTTTAAAATACCATAATAAGTAAAGTTCTAATGGGCTTGAAATTTGTAATACAGGTACAGTTATTGTAGCTAACCACTCGCCGGGTATAGTTCCTGGCATAGCTGTTACTTTAAATATAATGTCGCGTTGGTCATCAAATAAAGCGACAATGATAGGTTCAGTAGTATCGGGTAACAGCGGAGAGCTGAGTGACGATACAAACATTTCTTTTACTATTAAGCTTGATCCCACTGTACAGCGATACATAGTCAATCACCAATATCGTCACTAGGTTTAACAGAAATCAGATCCTTCCAAGAGATTAGTGGTTCGCCTATAGGATTAATGTTATTCGTTAAGTTTATAATGATGTTTTGGGTATAACTAGGGTTAACTCTTGCTATTAAACCACTAAGTTGATTCTTAAAAGAGTTAACACTGTATAAACTGGCTAGTTGTCTATACAAATAATTTAGCTTGTCAGGTTGAAGTGATTCCCTGCCATCTAATAACCACACTAACAAGTCTTTGTCCATTTTAACGAATAAAGGTAAAATTGTAAGGACTTTGTACCAGTTTTTATAATAAGTATCATACTTATGTGGTCTAGGCATACCTTGGTACTCGGGGTAATACTCAGCCATAATATAAAGTCGGCTATTGTTTTCTTCTGTATTGTCAACCAAGCTATAAGTTTGGTGTTCAAAATCTTCAAGAAACTCACTTCTAAGTGTAATGTTAGACAGTCTATCTATTCTTTTATCTGTTGACTCTATACTAGGTTTTTCCAATATAGACTGAAGCATAAGCAGCGACCACTTAATATTTCTAGCCAAATTCGTGTTTTTGCTTAAATAAGTCAAAGCCATATTAGAGAAAGCTTGGTCACAATAAAAACAAAGTATATGAAACAGCACACGGTCAGTACAAATAAAATTAAATATAAGTGCTGGTTGGCGGTTTATAATATCGCGGCAATAAACCCAGTTAGCATAAGGTTCGGCTGTTATAACGTCATATACTGACTTGTCTTTAATAACAAAGTATAAATAAGCTATATTGACACTATCAACACCCATAATAGTATCAGTAAACATGTCAGTTGTGAGTCTGTCGCTGTTTAAAACAGGTGTGAATAACCTGCCCGATAAAATAGCATAGATCGACAAGTTTAGTACACAATATAAGTACCTTAAGTGTTCTATCTGCAATGACTTAGTTAGCTCGCAGCTGTTTACTTGCTCAATAGTTAGGTTAATAGTTATGAACTTTTCAGTGAATTTTTCCTGTGTATTTTCATTAAAAAACTCAACTTGCCAATAATATGCTCTTTGCGTCAAATACATATTAACTGGTTGGCTTACTATATTAGACTCGTCTGTTAAATATGAGTGTACTTGCAAAGAAAACGTAACGCAAAGTTTAGTACCGGATTGTAGTACAGACTCAGGTGGCGTAAATTTTCCCATTCTTGTATTTGAATATGGACTGTATAAACTAACAGCAAATATTTGTTTCTTATGAACAAAACCTTTTTTAACTCGAAGCAAAGTATACAAGCAATCCCATATAAACAGGTAACTTTTGTTAATATGTGACTTTTCTTTTAAAATATACGGCATTAACGTATTAGGATGCCAGCGTACTATATCTATAGGCGGCTGTTCAGGCAGAGTAATAGACTCTGATGTGAATTGTTCTATATTGTCGGTATCTGTAAGATCCATAGTTTTGAATCCTGTGCTATTTTTGTACTACACTAAGAATCTTGTTAGCTTTTCTTGTGAAGTTTGAACTGTCTGCTACTTTTAATGTATTAGCCAGAAATATAAGCCTATCCTTTAACATATCTAAGTTTATGTTCTGCTCTGTACCGTGGTTAATATTTAAAATCGGTATTAGGTTTAAGTCTATGAATATAGTGTTGTTATTCTGCTTAACGTTGACAAAAGGGTTCTTGTATAGATTCTTATGTGTATCGTTAATAAATATAAGACTAGACAGTAACTGCAACCACTTGTTTATAATTGTTAATGTTGATTGTTTTGTAGTTTTGTCATTTAAGACTAACTTAAGTGTTAGATTTGTGTTTAACCAGCCGATAGTCGATGTTGCTATATTACTGTCAATGGCTGAAAAATACTGTGTATGTAAGTCTAAAGGCATATACCCTGATAGTAAACATAAAGACAACACAGCTTGTTTTATTTGAAATGGGCTTGAACTCTGAGAAACACTATAAGATAGTGAACAAGATTGACTTCCAGCCGGGTATTTAAAAAACGAAACACCCAAAGTATAGGTATCTGGATCAGTATTTTGGCTACATAGTATAAAAAAGTCATCCGGTTTATAGCTGTAAGCGGAAATAGGGTCACAAGACACATAACAATAAAGCAGACCATCTGAATAACCATAGTTTGCTTTTATAGTAGTGCTTGGAAATAGACTTTGTACTTGCTGTTCTAATACCGTAAAAAAGCTATAAGTACTTGAGTACTGGTCATTAGTTACCAGCATATTATGTGCAAGTTTAGATATAACAGCTGTTAGTTTAGACTGTGTAGTTAAGCACTTTATTCTAGTCTTATCTATTTCACCGCTTAGCTTGTCTTTTCTATCCGAGACTGGAAAACTAACTAGAACTACTAATAGCAAACGCAGTTCCTCGTCCATAAAAGTAAGAGACACCATACTCTTTTCAAAGCTGGACAGTGGTGTCTTGTGCGCTTTAGTTATATTATCTAGTATAGAAATAAGAGTTTTAATAATACGGTTGTGGTGATAGCCTATCTCTCTAACAGACCTTGCTCTGCGAATGTTGTCTAAATGTTCTTCATGTGTACAAGAGTTCTGCGAAGTTTTAAGCTGAGTTAAATTCATCGATAAAAAACCTTATTGTGTGAGTTTTAGTCAAGGTGAACTACTACATTAGCTTGAATTCACAGATTTTGGACAAACAAAAACGCTCCCTTGTGAGGAGCGTATTGTTTAAAACCTAATCAATAAATTGTGATTCTTTATTTAGGGTATTCTTGGCATACTTAGCCTGACGACGCTTGTTGCGAGCAACCAGCTTATTCAAACCACCAAGACGTCCTGCACGAATCTTCGCAGTCTTAGTAGCTTTCTTGGTGTAACCCTTAACAGACACACCAACTCCACTCATAGAGTTATTAGCAAACTGCTTACGCTTAGCGATAGCAGCATTCAGACCACCCAAGCGTCCAGCCTTGACCTTAGACTTGCGATTGTTCTTCGGAGCCATTGGGATTACAGAGGCGGATGGAGCACCACCAGGCGTCTTATTCGACTTCGGAGGAGCCGTACCTGCACCCTTCTTAGGAGTGATCTTATTGATACCGATACCAGCAGCTCCGGCACCAGCAGCACCCGGCTTACGACCACGCTTCCGGCCTCCATGATTCCGTCCAGCCAGCTTACGCAGACCGGTCAAGTCACGACGAGCATCCTGAATCACACGAACCGCTTGGTTCTTGGAAGACGTCAGAATCGCAGCAGCTTTCGCTTTTGCAGCAGCAATCTTGGTCGGGCTACCAGTCTTATTCGCAGCAGCGATGATCTTGTTGGCGCGAATAATGCTCTGACCTACGATCTCATGAGCACGGTCTTTAGCACTCATCTGCATACGCTTACGATTGCCAGAATAAATCCGCTTGGAACCCGTCGTCAGAGCCTTCAAAGTCCGAGCGTCTTTCTTGCCGAGTTTACCCTTGGTCTTCAGCTTACGCTTCAGCGCATTAGCTTTACGACGCAGGGCAGTCGACTTCTTGAACAGACCATGCTTAGCACCCGGCTTGTTCGGACGACCCTTACGCTTACCAGCGCGGAACTTGGCACGAACCAAGTCGAACTTCTTATCACGAGAATTCCGACGCTTCTTGTACATCATGTAGGCTTTACGAGCCTTCATTTTCTCAGCAGCAGACAGACGCTTGTGACGAATCTTACGCTTGCCAACTTTTTGCGTAACGGAGTTCAATTTACGTTTAATAGCCATGTTATATCTCCAAATTACAATGTATATGTACGGAATCGCTTAAGACTTGTAGTTATTAGCCTTGGGCTGCTTTCTTAGCTTTGTATCGCTTATAGAGCTTATGTGCTCCGTAAGCCATACCTGCTACTGCGGCTCCAGCTGCTCCAATCTTACCAGCTTTCTTCCAGTTTACACCTTCCTTAGCAGCTGTTGTTAAACTCTGCGCAGTACCAGACATAGCTGAACTACCCTGCTTAACCTTCTTAACTCGATTTCTCGTTAAGTCAAGCTTACTCTTTGCT
>JFJP01029692.1_pt1 | contig 44628 bp, 30 predicted proteins | sample 431651 | NCBI WGS metagenome assembly JFJP01 (sample SAMN02602958, study PRJNA72255) | Microbial mat metagenome, whole genome shotgun sequencing project. | biome: fresh water; feature: sink hole; material: water; isolation source: purple microbial (photo- and chemosynthetic) mats found in...
TCCTTTTGCCTGTCGGCCGATAAAGTCCGAAATAGTAGGATGTAATGGCGGCAATCCTTTACGGAATGCGGAAAGGGCGGTGACAATCCTTTCCAGGATGAGGAAAGAACGGTGAGAATCCTTGCCGGAAGGGCTTTCCGGGATGTATCATTGTTACGAATTGTATCTTATCATGCACCCTTTCACAAGAACGGCCACAGTCGAATGAATCGGAGCGAACGCACGCCAATACACGGAAACGACCATGGAGCAAGGATTGCTGTCGAGGGTGACAGCCGGAGGAATGCTTATGTACCGGAATCCGATCTGGAAAGGGGTTTCCTGGATAGGATGCCCAACCGAAGCCGTTGCCGATGGGAAGCATGACAGTGCACATGCCATCGAAGCTGTCTGTTTTCGTCATGACTTTACACTGGCGGCAAATGCAGGCAGCAGCCTGCTGCTCTCCATCAGTGCATCCAGCCGATACCGGCTCTGGGTGAACGGTACAGCGGTCATCTCCGGTCCCTGCAAAAGCGGGCGATGGGAGAAACATTATGAAACGGTGGATGTTTCGAGCCTGCTGCGTGAGGGGTCCAATGTGCTGGCTGTGAAGGTTCTGGCGTTTCCCCCATATGAAGCGCAGTCCGGGGATATGTGCGCACCCTTCTGGTTCATGGGGAATGCCGCAGGTCCGGCCCTTGTCGTGCAGGGTATCTGCCTGGATGAAACCGGTCGTATCCTGGCAGAGATTACCACGGGAAAAACCGGCTGGTCGGTCCTTCGGGATGCGTCCATGGGTTGGCGCATGCAATATATGTCCTTCTGGATGGGCGCCATGGAAGCGGTGGACCTGGAGTCGGCGCCGGATGGCTGGCAATTGCCGGTAGACAGATTGCATGCGTCTGGAACGGGACGTGAATTTCCCTGGCTGGATGCGGAGACGCGCTGGGCCGTGGAGCCGAACGGATTTGGCGAGATCATGCCGTTCCCGCTGACCGAACGTCCTATTCCGCTTCCCTATGAAACTACAAGGCAGTTCGAACGTGAAATGACCATCCGAAAAGAGGATTTGACGGCTTTCTCCTTCGGTTCCTCCGCTTTTTCCTTCGGTTCATCGGCATTCTCCGATGGTTCATCGGCATTCTCCGATGGTTCATCGGCATTCTCCAATGGTTCATCAGCGTTCCTCGACGGCGCATCAGCGTTCTCCAACGGTCTGACTGCAGGACAAGTTGTTCTGCCTGCCGGTGCGCACGTTGCAGCCGAGTTGGATGCCGGAGAACTGACGACGGCATTTCTTTCGCTTCCGCTGGCCGGCGGCAAAGGCAGCAGGATTGTCCTGACATATGCGGAAAGCTATTCCGTTGAAGCCATCGGTTCCGGAACCCGGCTGGTCAAAGCGCGTCGCGATGATGCTGTAAATGGACGAATTGCCGGAAACCGGGATGAGGTGATTGCCTCGGGGCGTGACCAGGTCTACGAACCCTTCCTGTTCCGGACCTTCCGTTTTCTGCGGATGGAAGTGCAGGTGGGAGAGGAACCGCTGACCTTGTCCCTGCCGACCTTGCGGGAAACCGGTTATCCGCTGGAGGTGAAATCCTCCATATCCGCATCCGCAGACTGGATGGCGCCGATCTGGGACATGAGTGTGCGCACCCTGCGCCGCTGCATGCATGAAACCTACATGGACTGTCCTTACTACGAACAACTCCAGTACACGATGGATACCCGGCTGCAGATGCTCTACACCTATGCGGTTTCCGGAGACGACCGGCTGGCCAGGAAGGCGATTTATGACTTTCATGCCTCGCTCCTGCCGGAGGGAATCCTGCAGTCCCGATATCCCAGCGACCTGCCTCAGGTGATTCCGGGATTCGCTCTGTACTGGGTTTTCATGCTGGAGGAGCACTGGTGGGAGACCGGTTCCGTTTCGGAATTCCGCCGATATCGACCGACCGTGGATGCCGTACTGGACTGGTTCGATCGGAAAATTGGCCCGGAGGGTCTGATCGTGGACGTCGGACACTGGGATTTCGCCGACTGGGTGCCGGAATGGGACAAACGGGCAGGTGTGCCGTTCGCCGTGGATCAGGGACCTTCGACCATCCATAACCTGGTCTATGCGGCGGCACTTCGATCGGCAGCCTGCATGATGCGGGAATCGGGACGCGACGGAGTTGCCATGGAGTATGGGGAAAGAGCGGACCGAATCCTGGAAGCCATCGACCGTCTGTGCTGGTGCGAGGAGGAAAGTCTGTTCGGGGAAGGCCCCGGTCTTCGCGATTTCAGCCAGCATGCGCAGGTTTGGGCGGTCCTGAGCGGACTGGCTGATGGAGAACGGGCCAAAAGGGTCATGAGGGAAGCGCTTCACAGACCCGGCCTCTACCAATGCACATTTCCCTGGATGTTCACTTTGTTCCGTGCGCTGGAGAAAGCGGACCTGTACGAGGAAACCGATGTACTGTGGGATATGTGGCGGGGATTGCCTGCCATGGCGTTGACCACCATTCCCGAGATCCCGGTGAACACCCGGAGCGATTGCCATGCCTGGGGTGCGCTTCCGCTCTGGGAGTTTCCGCGAAAAGTGCTTGGGGTTCAACCGGCTGTTCCGGGCTGGCGTACCATTCTTATCGAGCCGAAAGCGCTTTTCCTGCCGGATGCGTCCGGGGAAGCCATCACGCCGCACGGACCGGTCTTCGTTTCCTGGAAGCTTTCCGATGAAAAATTTACTCTAGAGTGCCGCCTGCCGGAAGGAATTCCGGCTGATATCCGGTTGCCGGACGGGTCCGTGCATGCAGTTGCGCCGGATGCGGCAAGAATAGTCTCCCTGCAATGTGCGTTGCATGCCGGTAAAGATTGTTGTAGGCTAAGGTTGTGAGTTCGGTGCATATATGGGTAACATGCTGACATGGAACCGGCGATCGACGCGGAGAATGTGGAAATTGGCATCCTGGTTCCGCCTGTAATGTCCGCGGTCATTTGCCGGAACTGCAAGAGGAGGTATTGCCATGCAGGCACACCGTACGAAAAGGACTGCGCCCGTACCGGAGTCGAACATGCAGGATGGGCCTGCTCCCCGGGCGGAAGCGATGCCCAACAGCCTGATGCTGAAGAACCTGCAGGGAGCGGAGCATCTCGACCCTGCCAGAGGGACCGGCAGACAGCTGCCTGATTCCCTGAAGGAAAGGCTGAACGCGCATTTCGGCCATGATGTCGGCAATGTTTCCTTTCTGGAGTCGCAGGATGTGTCGGATGCAGGCATGAAGGCCTACACATCCGGCAGCGTCGTCAAATTCGCGCCAGGCAGCTTTCAGCCGGAATCGCCTGCAGGGCAGCGCGTCATCGCGCATGAGCTGGCACATGTGGAGCAGCAGGCATCAGGACGGGTATCTCCGAATCTGCACGGTGGCCTGAATTATGATCCGGCACTGGAAAGCCAGGCGGACCTGCGCGGAAATGCCTTTCAGAACAGTACGGCCGTTCACGCGCCATTGCAGGCGGAAACCGCACCGCTGACCCCGATGCCCGTGATGGGCATGGAATCGGCGCCGGTGCAGGGGTGGGGTGCCGGTGGCTGGATGTCCAGGCTCATCGGCAAGACGAAAATCAAGGAGGGTGAACATGAGGCTCTGACCCGCCTCGCATCGGAACAGGCGGACTCGAAGACGGGGAACAAGCCGTTTCAGAGCAAGAAGGCGCAGAAGGACCTGCGTTTCGGTTCGCGATTCAACGATGTATACAATTCCGGCAGCGGCATCGGAGGCAGCATCGGCTTCGGGGCGAAGTACACGCTGCATTCCGACGAATTCATCAATCAGTCCCATCACGGCGACATGCAGTTTCTCCATTCGATGAGCAACAAGGAATCGGCAAAGGTCAACAAGGAGAAATCGAAGCGATGGGCGGAATTCGCAATCGATACACATCGGAACGAACACAAGGACGGTAAGAGTTTTCAGTCGCAGAACATGCTTGATTATACCCTTGGCTCGGATGATACGTTTCAGGACATGATGCTGTCCACCATGGTTGACAAATCAGACATGAAAAAGATTGAGAAGGAGACCGCCTGGCTCAAGAAGCGTGATCCGAAGATGGATGAACGCGCCAAGCGACGCGAACTGATGCGGTCCCGACTTACCGATCTGGATCCGGAAGAGGAAGCCAAGTATCAGAAGTATGTCGACAAAGGGAAGGGTGAAAAGGCGGAGAAGTACAAGCAGAAGCAGATCGACTCCCATCGGTCGAAATATGCGAAGGGTTCGATCGCGGAGTTCTTCCAGGGTGGCGACAAGAAGCGGGATGCCGGCACCGTCGCCACAGGCAGCCTCTCCCACATGCTCGAGGACAGCGTCGCGGGGTCGCACGGCCAGCGCATCTTCAACACAAAGACGGCCCGGCGCACGGACAAGGAGAATGCCGACATCGACGTGTCCGATGAAGCGCAGGTGCTTGGCACCCTTTCTCCGGTCATGCTGCATGCCGACTACGGGGAACAGGATGAAAAGCGGCATGGCCTGGCGGATTTTCTGGACATGGAAGGGGAAGGGAAATTTTCCCGCCAGACGAAGGACGCCGATCTGCAGAAAGCCATCAACCGTTCGGAAGGTTCCCGTCAGGGCCAGCTGCTTGCCGGCCACATGATGCACTCACTGGCGACCGGCAAGGACAAGAAGTCGATGCTTGATTTTGTGGACAAGGCCCTCTCTGTGGATGAGAATGCCCTGCTGCTGCAGGAAATCCAGCAGGCGAAAGAAGCGAAGGATCCCGAACGGATCGCGCAGCTGATGGAGAAGGCCAAGGATACCGATCTGGCCGGACTGAACCTGGCGGACCTCGACATCGGCACGACGAAGAGCGGTCGGCAGTATCAGAAAGGGTCCCTGTACGAAGCGGAGAAGACCCACGAGGATGCGGAAACGAAAAAGGCGAAGACGAGGAAGCACTGGTACAGCCTGCGGAAGACGGACAGCCGCCCGAAGGAGGAGCAGGAAGGCAACAAGCAGCTCGCCGGCGCCTCGGACAGCTACGAGAAGATGCTGGCGGGACAGGAGCGCGGCAACAAGGCCTATACGTCGGAAGTCAAGCTGCAGCAGTATGCCGACCAGCTGTCTGCCCTCGAGGAGGCGAACCGCGTCGCGAAGAGCGATGAGACGCGTGTCAGGGTCCGCCAGCACATGACGGAGATTCTTCTGAACGTTTCGGGCATGAAGCAGGACGAACGCGTGAAGGACAAGGCTGGAGAAATGCTCAAACGAATCAAGGATTCGATCAACGGAACAGGCAAGCTGAAGTGAGTGCATGGCTGAAGTGAGGACCGGCAGTCTGGAGTGGGTACAGGCAGCCTGAAGTGATGTGGTTCAGACAGTCTGAAGTGGGTGCAGGCATGCTGAAGAATGTTCTGGAGGACATGCGTGAAAAACCGTGAAGACCAGTTTCAGACCCGGGAGCCGGAAATCGCGCGTCAGCCGCAGGGCAGCCGTACTTCTTCGGGCAGGTCTGCCCGAACACCGGAAACCTCGGCGTCACACCTTGCCGCGCTGCTGGATGGTCTGGTTCCACGGGTTGACGGTACCCGCCTCAGGGAAGGGTTATCCCGCATCGGCAACCAGACCATCCTAAGCATACAGGAGAGAAGAGCCCGGGAAGCGGACGGTTTTGCCCGTTTCGCCGGAGATCCGGAAGCCAGTCCGGAAGAAACGGGTTCTGTGTGCAGGTATCTGTGTGCAGGTGCAGGATATGCGGAAAACACCATCGAAGGAATGCCTGAATCGCAGGATGCGGGTGTTCTGCCTTCGATGGGCGGGAGCGCCGGTCAACTGCGTCCGGTCCTCCTCGCCCCGCTGTTCGGCCCGGAGGCATTGTCATGACGGATGAACGACTGGCTGAAGACCGGCTGAAGGAAGACTTCCTGAAGGAAGACTGCCTGAAGGAAGAACACCGGATGGACGACCGCCTCGACCCTGTGCGGAGGCTGCTCGACCGGGAAGGGTGGCAGTATGCCGAAGGAGACAAGTCGCTGCTGTTCACTGCGCTTCATGGTGGGAAAAAATGGAACATGGCCGTCTCGCCCTTCGGAGAAGCGGGGATCTGCTTTTTCTGTGCATATCCCTGGAAAGTGGATTCCGGACGAGAATCCGAAGTTCTTCGCAAGCTCAACAAGACGAATCTCCTGCTTCGAAGGGGATGCCTGATGTATGAGCCGGAAATGGAACAGGTGGTTTTCCGATGCGGCGAGCAGATTTCAGATGTCTATGTCTGCATGTCGCAGCTTCGGGAAACGCTGATGACCTGTGTTGCTGTGTTTGCTGCACATTGGGATGGCATCGGCCGGCTGCTGCAGCCAAGCAGCTGTGGTCCCGGTCTTCACTGAAAAACGGGCGCTGATTGCCGTGAAGCCACACGAAAGCAGAGGAGGCAGCCTTGATGACGGACAGCGGGATGCATGCCCCGGAACCCTATGCCGACCAGTGGTCGCTGCTCGATGATTTCATGCTGGTGCTGAATCTCCGGCTGTACTGCCTGTACAAATACCATAGCTGGGTGGGGCTGGAGAACAACCTCCAGAATATGATGGGACTGGCTGTTTCGCGCACGGAATTCGAGATGAATCTGGCACGCGCTTCAGATGCAATCGCCCGCATCCATCTGAGCGGAGAGGAACACGCGGATCTCGAAATACTGGATTCGGTGTTTCGTGCCCGTATGGCAGCGACTGCCACTGCACAGGGAACCGAAGAGCTTCCCGTTCTGCGTCTTGTCCGTCGCCTCTTGCTGGATGGATTCGAGACCGATTGCCTGCTGCTGGCCTTTGCCGTACAGATGGAACGACGGTATGAGAAGATATTCGCCTATCTTCAGGATGACATCACCCGCAGGTGGCCTCAGGCTGAAATCGCCATCCGGCTCTTTGCGCGGTCCGGAGAGCGCATTGCGGACTATATCCGTTATTTCGCCCCTTCTGGTGTCCTGTCGCGGTATATCCTCACGGGAGGAAACGGTACGGATCAGCCGTTCAGCATGCCGCTGGTGCTGCGGCAGCGTCTGATTGATGAACTGACCGGAAATGCCGCGGAGATTCCGCAGGGATTCATGGACCTTTCCAAACCGGCAGATCCGCTTGATCCGCTCATCGGGGCGGATTTCCCGATGAAATGCATCGATGCCCTGCTGCCGGAAGCCGCAGATCGCCGGTTGGCCGCATCGGAACACATGCTTCTTTTTCTTGTGGGTGGCAAAGGAAGCGGACGAAAGCATCTGATTCGTCATGCCGCGTGCCGTCGCGACCGGTCCTGCCTGTTTGTGGATGTGCGCGAATTTCTGGACATGCCGGGGTCCATCGAAGAAAAACTCGGCGAGGTGGTGCTGGAAACGCTGCTGCGCGGCAGTCTGCTGTGCTTTTCAGAATTCGATGCGCTTCTTGAGGAAACACGTCTGCGTGACCTTCACCTGTTCGTCCAGGCGCTCTCCCAGACAGCGGCCGCACTGCCGGAAACAGTCTTCATGACCTCGGCCCGGGCGTGGAAGGACACACATCTGCCGAAAGCCATCGTCAAGGCCGACATCACGCTGGAGGCGCCCGATGAGGAGGAACGGTTGATCTTCTGGGAATCCTTCCTGGCGGGTGTACTTCTCGAACCGGACCTTCTGCTGGCGGAACTGGCGTCGAAGTTCAAGTTCACCCCCGGTCAGATCCGCCATGCGGTTCATGAAGCCGTCGGCCTGATCGGCGCGCGGGGCATCCGGGCACTTGACGCCCACACCATGCACCGCAGCTGCTATGCGCAGGTGGTGATGCGGCTTGATGCGCTGGCAAGCCTTGTGCGGCCCGCGCATGACTGGGGTGATCTCGTACTGCCCGACGACCAGGTCGCCCTGCTCCGGGAGGCCTGCGACCATGTACGGCATCGGCACATCGTATACCGGCAATGGGGGTTCGACCGGAAGATTTCCTATGGCAAAGGGCTTTCCCTGCTGTTTTCCGGCCCGCCCGGCACCGGCAAGACGATGGCTGCACAGGTCATTGCGAACCAGCTTCATATGGAAATGTACAAGATACAGCTTTCACAGGTGGTGAGCAAGTATATCGGGGAAACTGAAAAGAATCTCAAACTCGTCTTCGAGGAAGCCCGCAGCGCAAACTGCATTTTGTTTTTCGACGAAACGGATGCCCTCTTCGGCAAACGATCGGAAGTGAAGGATGCGCATGATCGTCATGCGAACATTGAAACGGCCTTCCTCCTGCAACAGATGGAGGAATACGACGGCGTCGTCATCATGGCCACGAACCTGCTTCAGAACATCGATTCGGCTTTCATGCGGCGCATCAGCTTTGTGATAGGTTTTCCTTTTCCCGATGCGCCGACCCGAAGACTGCTGTGGGAGAAGATGCTGGAAGGCGGCGCGCCTGTCGCGCCGGATATTGATTTTGCATTCCTGTCCGGACAGTTCAGACTGGCCGGCGGCAACATCAAGAATATCGTGCTGCATGCCGCATTTCAGGCGGCGGCGGCAAACTCCCCCATCACCATGAAGCACCTGCTGGCCAGTACGGTGAACGAACAGCGCAAGAACAGTATCCTTGTGGCGCGCGAGGATCTGCGGGAATACGCCGATCTGGTTTTCTGACGGGCTGCTGCCGAAGATGAATCAGACGGGTGAGGAAGGCTTGAAACGAATCCTTGCAGTCAACGGGTGTGTCATGAAAATGTAATAATCAGCCGAAGGAGTCCTTTATTTGCAAATCCGCTTCAAAAGCGTTGCGGATGCGCATTTAGAGGGATAAAATCATGAAAGGCAGGGTTTCAACTCTTCCTCCGAAGGGAAAGTGACAATCGTAGCTGTTGTGCCGGATTCGCCGGTCCGATGGAAACGGGAGGAAACCGATGGGCAGTTCGGGTGTTTACCTCAGAAGGGGCACGAAGGCGGCCCGTCAACTGCTGAATGAGGTCTCCGTCAGGCGAAGAATGGAGGAAGATCTCTTCTCCACTGCCGGACTTGCGGATCGGCCGACTACCGACCCGCTGCAGCAGATGACCATGCATTTCCAGGATGTGTTCGACCGGCGGGGCCGATCGGCTGCGGAAAGGAGGGCCGGCGAATCTGATAGTCAGAACCTATTCGATGCGAAAGCCCTGACTTCAGGAATGACCGGGCGTCGCGATCCGGTTCCAGGTGCACCGGAAAAGCTCGTACATCCTGCTGTTGATGGGTATGGTGCAGAACATGGCGGCCGCGGACTGCGACAGACTGGGAGGCCGGCAGGTACTGAAAATGACATGACCCGCGACTGTGCTTTTTTCCGGAACTTCGCGGAGACCGCGTTCGAGCGGGGAACCCTTTCATCCGGAATACTCGGAGGAACCGGAAAAGCCATGCTTGTATCCTGCCTCCGGCGCACGATGGTGAAGGCGGGATTCCGGCAGAAGCCCTTCGGGCGGATGTTTTCCCAGGCACCTGCGCAGATGGCCGTCCGCAACACGAAAGCATCGGTTGTGTTCGGCCGGTACGCGGGCAGTGCCGCCGGACTGGTGGTTGATGCCCTACAGGATGCACGCAGAACCCTGCAGGTCTTCGAAAGGCTGGCGGAAGGGGATGCGACGCAGACACCGCCCGGATGGGACCCTGAAGCGCTGTTTCGCCTGTACCCGTTCCTGTCTGAGCGGCAGGATGACGACAATATCCTGACATACCGCAACTGGCTCGGACAGATGGAACGGAATGACCTTAGACCCGGATTGGCCTCTCGGGGCGGGACGCAATGGCGGGACGTGCACGCAGGGTTGGATCGGGCTCAGACGATGCGGGTGAGGAAACGGCAGATGCGGGAATCATTCCTCCTGAAGCTGCAGGAACTCCGGGAGAAGGCGCAGGAAGCGGAAGAGGAATACACGGCTTCAGATTTCCCCGGATGGCTGGCAGAACAGCTTGAGGAAACGCTGGAACCGCCGCCGGACGATGGGGATGACGAAGATGGAAACAACCGCGGTACAGATGGCACAGGCGACGTAGGCGGAAACAACCGCGGAAAAGACGGTCAAGGCAACGAAGGCGGCAACAGAGGCAAGGACTGAAAGACAAAATTCAAGCTGTTCCTGACTGCCGCAAGGCAGTGAATAAAAGGGAGAGGGGGTCCGGTTCCTCCGGCAGACTATGCCGTTGAAGGAATTGGAAGTAACATGGCGGAGTATTTGTCTCCAGGCGTTTACGTGGAAGAGTACGAGTCCGGTTCTGTACCCATGGCGGGGGTGGGAACGAGCACGGCTGGCTTCATCGGACTGGCCGAAAAAGGACCAGTCATCGGAAAGCCGCAGTTCGTCACCAGCTTCAGCGATTACATGCGGGTGTTCGGCGGTTATCTCTCGGAGTCCAAGTATGGCGACAAGCGCTATCTTCCCTACGCGGTGGAAAGCTTTTTCGTCAATGGCGGCTCAAAATGCTATGTGATGCGCGTTGCGCCCTCTGATGCGAAGTCATCGGTCGGCAAGGCACCCGCGATTCTCACGTTCAGCGCCGCAAACCCCGGTGAATGGGGCAATCGCGTCAAGGCGGTCCTGTCACCTGCCAGCCGTCAGAAGACGCCTGTCTACGAAGTGGACGGGTATGACTGTGTCTTCAAGAGTGTCGACGGGTTCTGCGCCGGCGATGTCGTCGCGTTCGACGATGGCCGCAGCAAGGTTTACAACCGCATCAAGGCCATTCAGGAACACACGGTCACGTTCGAGACCCAGCCCAGTCCATCCATCATAGACAAAGCGCTTGTTCCGACGAAATTCATCCGCAGCTGCGAACTCAACGTCAGCATCCGCTGCGACGAAACGAAGGAAGATTACACGTTCGTCTCCTTCAACCCCGATTCACCCGACTACATCGTCTCCCGCATGGCCAAAAGCGACCTGGTGACGGTGGAAGTTTTGCCACGCACCGATACGAAGCCCGTTGAAGTCAAAGCTGACAAAAAAGCCGACAAGGGCGAAGAAGCGGCACCGGCAGCACCGGTATCTGCTCCGGCGGCCGGAGGCTTCCAGCCACCGTTCGAAGGCACCGGTGCCACGGGTGCAATCTTCACCATCTTCTTCGAAGGCGGTTCCGAAGGCAGCATCGCAAAGGTCACCGCAGCCGAGTACATCGGCGTCAACGGCGGACCGGGCAAACGTTCCGGTATCCAGTCCTTCATTGAGAACAGCGACGTGAGCATGATGGCGGTTCCCGGGATCACGATTCCGGACGTGCAGCTGTCGCTCGTTGCCCACTGCGAAACTGCCAAGAGCCGTTTTGCCGTGCTTGATGTTCCGCGCAACCGCAAGAAGATCGACGAAATCCTCGAATACAAGGACATGTTCGACAGTTCCTATGCCGCCATGTACCATCCGTGGCTCGAAACCTTCGACGCGAATGCGAAGAAGAGCTTCTTCCTGCCGCCGTCCGCCTCCATGTGCGGCATCTATGCCCGTTGCGATCTCACCATCGGCGTGCACAAAGCACCGGCCAATGAAGTCGTCCGGACCTGCACGGGGCTGGAATACGGTTACAACAATGCAGAACAGGACAGGCTCAATCCTGCGGGCGTCAATCTCATTCGTGCGTTCCCCGGCCGGGGCATTCGCGTATGGGGCGCGCGCACCTGTTCTTCCAACGGAAACTGGAAATATGTCAATGTCCGTCGTCTGTTCATTTTCCTCGAGGAATCCATCAAAGCCAATACGAACTGGGTGGTTTTCGAACCGAACACAGAGCTTCTCTGGACAAGAGTGCAGCGTTCCATCGAATTGTTCCTCTCCTCGATCTGGCGTTCCGGCGCACTGGCCGGAACGACGCCGGGTGAAGCGTTCTTCGTCGACATCGGCCGCTCCACCATGACGCAGGATGACATCGACAATGGCCGTCTCATCTGCGTCATCGGCGTTGCACCGGTCAAGCCCGCTGAATTCGTCATCATCAGAATCGGTCAGTATACGGCGAACGCGTAAATTCCACACCGGATGGAGAAAGGATAGATGAGCAATGCCAGATATTAGGTATCCGTTTCGAAATTTTCGCTTCAAGGTGGAGTTTGACGGCGTCGAGAGCGCCGGCTTCTCCGAAGTGTCCGGCGCGGACATCTCCGTGGATGTCGTTGAATACCGCGAGGGCAATGAAATCCGTACAACTCCCCGCAAGCTGTCCGGCCTGACAAAGTATGGCAACATCACACTCAAATGGGGCGTCATCGGTTCGATGGAAATGATGGAGTGGCTGCATACCGTGTCTTCGGACAACACGTCCGGTCCCACCGGTATCGCCAGGAAGAATCTCATCATCAAACTGCTTGACGACACCGGTGCCGACGGTCCGTCCTGGGAGGTCATCAACGCATGGCCGTCCCATTACAGCGGCCCGAGCATGAACGGTCTCGGTTCCGAAATGGCCATCGAGACATTGGAACTGGTGCATGAAGGCATCTTCCGTGTTGACGGCGCAGCGATAGACTCCGCCTCGCCTTCACAGGTCTGAGGACTGACACGTGAAACCGGAACGTGAAGCGGGAACAGGTCTGTTCCCGTGAAAGCGGACAACCGGGCAAACCCGTTTAATGAAGGTATCGTACGGGAATGGGATTCCCGGCCGGCTGCTGTCATGCAGGGCTGATAAGCTGCCCTGCATGACAGTTGTCGCATCAGCTGATGAAAGAGACATGGGTTGCACGCAAGTCATAGAACCGGCTGCGGACCTCGGGTTCGTGCCGGATTGTCGGGACTGAAGATGCATTCCCGGTGGAAAGATAGGTGGTTGGATGTCCTTCCAGACCGAATTCGAGTTTGAACTACCCCGCGGGTATCTGGACGCAAGCGGGGACCTTCACAAAAAAGGGTCCATGCGGCTGGCGACTGCCGCCGACGAGATTCTGCCGATGCGCGATCCCCGGGTACAGCAGAATCCGGGCTATCTGACGGTCATCCTGCTGTCACGGGTTGTCACGCGCCTCGGAACGCTGCATTCCGTCAACACGAAAATCATCGAGAGCCTGTTCACCATCGACATGGCGTTTCTGCAGGATCTCTACCAGCGTGTCAACCTGTCCGAGGTTCCTTCGTACAAAGTTCAGTGCCCGAAATGCGAGCACACATTCGAGGTGCCGCTGGATTTTTTGACCGAGTAGAGCTTTCCCTGTATCCGGAGGAAAAGCTCTACGAAGAAGCATCGTTTCTGGGCTATTACCTTCACTGGTCCCACGAGCAGATCATGACGCTCGATCACAGGGAACGGCGGCGCTGGTGTTCTGAAGTATCGAACATCAACCGCAAGCTCGGGAACAAGCCGGAAAACCTTTTTGACAAACGATGACGGAGCCGGACACTCACGGGAAGGCGGAGGCTGGTCATCATGGCGCGAAAACCAGTCGGACCTATGGACATCAACGAGTATTATCGAACCATGGGGGCCCGTCCCGAATCGGACGAATGGGACATGCCTCTGTATAATGCAACCAATGGAAAACCAATCACGGGTTCCGGCAGGGAGGCGCCTCACAGCAGCGGCACCTTCCATGCACCCGCCTATAACCGGGAAGGGAAACCCGTTCTGAGCGGGAACTCGGCAAACGGATCCCAGGCGGGGAGTTCCGCCTTCCAGTTGGAGGTGTTCCGACCCGGAACATTACCGGGGAGGCTATTTGATGCGCCTGCCTATAATGATGCATCCGGAAAACCCGTCCTCAATGATTCCCCGACCGGAGTTCCGGAAGGGGGAGTCTACCGGCCGTCGCAGGTCAAGGCAAAAGGAGTGGCGACTCCGGCTGCGCGATCGGAAAGCGGCGTTCTCTTCGGTGAAAACAGACACCTGTACCTCAACAACGGTTTTTCAGCCGATGTCCTCGGAACGCCGCTGCCCTTGGGCAGCTTTTCACGTATTTCAGGCCTTGAGGTCGAATGGGAACTCGAAACCTATCGGGAAGGCGGAGATAACAGCGGAGACCATTTTTTCCCCCGGCAGATCAAAAATTCCCGTATCGTCTTCGAATCCGGCACCGGAAAACTCGAGCCGCTCCAGAAATGGTTCACCTTGACGCAACAGGGCATGATGGTCAAACTTCCGATGCTGATCTATCTTCTGGACGCACAGAAAAAACCCCAGAAAATCTGGATGCTGCTGGATGCGCTGCCGGTAAAGTACTCGGTTTCGGATTTCGACGCGATGGCTTCCGATGTGGTCATCACCCGATTGGAATTCATCCATAACGGACTTGTCGGCATTCTCTAGTACCCCGACCGCATGCACCGGTCGAAAGAAATTCCCGAGGAGAGTGGATGGTGGAAAAGGAAACAGGGCATGTCCCGGAAACCGGCGGAACCTTACGGCGGATAGTCCGAACAGACATGCTTACGCTCAGAAAACGGAACAGTTTCGTCGGACCGATGCGGGCACTGGTCGGCACCGGTCTTTTCGACGTGATCGGCAACCGTTTTCTGCTTCGGACCTTTCGCCGCTGGCAAGGGCTGTCCCTTTTCTTTCTCGAGGAATCGAAGGACGGCGGATTCCGGCCGGTGCCTGCCCCGGTTCAGTACGTTCTGCAGCCGGAGCTGCACATCCATTTCGACACGCCATTATCAGATGATGCTGGAAAACGGGATGAGAAAGGGTTTTCTGCGTTCCGCCCCATCAATGGGGGGGCGAAGCCGGTCTTGTTCGATGCCGGGTCAGGTGGGAAGAGTGCCGGAATGGCCGAAGCAACCGCTGTATCTGCCGCCGCATCGAAGGCATCCGCAACTGACGCATCAAAGGCCGCAGATTGGCAATTTTTCATGGAAGCCTTGGCTTTCAGGAATCCAGCTGAAACCGGAAAGTCTGCACCCGCCGTATCGGGCGTAACTGGCCGAACCACAGCAGATCGGACATTGGGTCGTCCCCTTCCTGTCGGCCATGGCGGAAAGGTCAGAGACGCAGACGGAAAGGTCAGAGACGCAGACGGAAAGGTCAGAGACGCAGACGGAAAGGTCAGAGACGCAGGAGACGCAGACGGAAAGGTCAGAGACGCAGACGGAAAGGTCAGAGACGCAGGCGGAAAGGTCAGCGATGCAGACGGAGACAGAGAGACTGGCGAAGTCGGCGACAATGCCATCGTCCGGACTGCTGGCCGACCGGACGGACGCGTCGTGGAGTTTTCCGGGCGGGGTATGTTCAGGAACGTTCCTCCGACCAGCATGACGAATGAAACCGTTTACCGCATCGGAATGGATGCCGGTTCGGTTCATAGGGAAGCGCGCGCCTTTCCGGCCTGTCCCGCAGATCCTTTCCGGCAGGCAGGACTTTTTTTCAGCGGGCTCCTGTCATTGCCGGGATGGCCGAAACGCGGACGGATATCTGATTTTTTTCCTCTGAATGGTCAGAACATCCTGCGAGGAACCGCAACCGTCCGATCCGACCTCGATCTGCGGGGCGGTCCTGCCACCGATTTCCTGCAGGCACCACAGCTGGCAGGCGTTTCCTCTTTGCCGTCTGAGTCACACGCTTCTTCCACATCCCGAATTGTCGAAAAAGCTACGGATGGTCTCGTGGAATGGCTTATCGGCGCAGTTCACGCGCAGACCGCCACGCGCCTTTCAGCAAAAGCCGACACCGGACGGATGGCGGAATCTCCTGCAGGCGAAACGGAAAACGCACCGACCGGACAGGGACGTATCGCTGCTTTCCGGCGAACGGCGGGCAGGACCCTGTTATTCGGCAGGCACAGCACAAATGGCACCAACAGCAGGAATACCAACAGCAGGAATACATACTACGGGAAATCCGGAAGGACGGTTGTCTCCGGGGCAGCCGGTTTTCCGGTAGAGTTCGGGTCGGCCGACATGCCGACAGAGTTCAGATCTGCCGACATGCCAGGGACGGCGGATTCGGTGCGCACATCGCGGTCTGCGGAAGTAACGGAACAAATCGGAAGAACCGGTTCGGCAGATATGTCCGGACGAATGGGTCTGACGGACATGAAGGGCACCAAGGGCGCAACCGGCGCAAATGGCGTGCCCGCTTCCGCCGCGGCAGCCAAAGCAATGAGTCACCTTGGTTCAGATGGCGCTCTTGGCGTTTCTGCTTCAGATGGCGCTGACGGCGCTCTTGGTGTTCCCGGTTCTGCCGGCGCAGACGGCCTTTCCGGTTACAATGGGACTTCCGGTGCAGGCGGCCTTTCCGGTTACGATGGGACTTCCGGTGCAGGCGGCCTTTCCGGTTACGATGGGACTTCCGGTGCAGACGGAATGGCTGGGTTCGTCATTCGGGAGAAATCTGCAGCACGGATGGATGGGACCGATACTACCGAACAGAATGCTTTTTTTAGCGAAGAGGTTGAATATGGGCGTATCCTGCAGGCTATACCCGATGCAGGCTCGTTGCGTGGTTTCGATTTCCGGGAAGAAACGTCGGGATTGGCAGCTTTGCTGATGGAAGAGCAGTTTCAGCCGAGAACGGCATTTCTTCAGCAGATGGGAAGTGCTGCAAACCGGGGAGCCAGAGAAATTGGTTCCCCATCGGAAGGGATCCTCGAACATCTGGCAGGGTACCCTGATCGGCTGCTGACAGGCAACGGAGAACGAACCGGAGCACGCTCCGGTCTGCCAAAGGGCTTGAACGCGCGGTGGCCGCATCCGAGTGATTTCATATCGGCTCTCGGAACCGGCATCGCAAACAGACTGATGACGTTCGTGCAGAATCTGCGGTCGAGTTTTTCGGAGAGGCAGGACAGTCTGCGAATCACGGACACTGAAGGCTCAGCAGGGGCGGCACAATCGGGGAGAAGTAAATCTCCGGCGATACCGCATGAAGGAAGTGCGCGGCGCGGCAACCTTGAAAAAACGGCCCTGCATGCAGCACGATCGGGAATTTTGCCGCTGGAAGACGTGCTTGTTGAGAATGTGCGGATCACCAGAGAGAAAACGGGTTTATCCGGTGACTATGAGCTGATGGATATGCCGTCGCATGTGATGGAATCCGTCCGAAAAATGGCATCCGTCCAGATGGAGCAGCCTGCGGCACTGACATATGGGAATACGGCAACCGGTACGCCGCGCAGTTTCCTGTTCGGACGCATGCTGTTGCAGCGGACCCTTCAATCCCTGGCATGGAGAAGCCTCGCGCGGCTTGCGTCAGAACATGAGCGTCTCCTCCGGCTGTTCCCGGGCGAAAGCCGTCAGGGAAGCGACCTTGCGGGTGATGGCCGTACGCAGGCCCCTATGAATGTATTCCTTGCATTCCGCGAAGAAATGGCGACTGCAGAGCAGGTGCTGTCCGGGCGTTCGCCCATGTCTTCCGCGAAAGGACGTTCTGAGGCAGGGTCGGCGCTGCGTCCGACGACGGGTCCTGAGCGTGATGCGACAGAACGTGATGCGGCAGAACGGGGAATGGGATTTCTTGCAGCCGGAGTGGAACCTGGCATGCCTGCCGGCCCAATCCGGCGTCAAGTCGGCCTAATGGCACTGGCGCACTCCGAGCAGGCGGGGAGGTTTCAACCAACGGAAAATCCGCTACATCCGGAGACCGGCCTGCATTCGGTAAAACGAGTCACCGATATTTTGCCGTCGGCCCGTCAATTCGGCATCGGTGCGCGCACGCGGCCGGGCATGACACTGCTTCATTCTGCAGCAGACGTCTCAACCGGTCAGACACTGATTCATCCTGCTGCAGGGAAACCCGTGACCTCAGCCACCGCCGGCGATCAGCCTTTTTCAGCAGCCTCGAGAAGGCGGAGTACTTCAGCAGACCATGTCGACGGGGGTTCATCAGGCCTGTTCCATTCAGATGCAGCCGTGAGTTTCCTGTCCGATAGGGTCAGGGATGATTTAAAGAGAACAGGTGCAGTTGGAGCGTCAGGTCCTGGTGCGATCGCCGTTTCACGTCGGGGATCGGCCTCTGATACGGGAACCGGCGTGGCCGCGGCTGCAGGACCGGGTGCGGTCGATGGCGGAGATTTTGGCAGTTTTATTGATTCCATGGAAAATGAGATGGTACCGGACGATGGTTCCGGTGCCATTCTGCCGCTGCAGGCCGGTTTACGTGAAGGTATGCGGCTGCTTCATCCCTCTGAGGTATCCGGCACAGCTGCGGGAATTTCCAGAGGAATGTCTGCTGCCGGGTCCGCCGGTGCTGCTGCGAGCACGATAACGAGTGCTGGTATGGGTACTGCCACGGGCGTTCCTGCGGGCACTGCTTCGAGTGCGGCCTCCGGCCCGTTTTTCGGCCAATCCGGTGACCAGGCCGGTTCATCCCGCGGGTCCGGACTGTTCTCCGGTTATGCCGGGCGGCAGCCTTCCGGCATGATGCCGACCTCATCGCGGGAATCGACGCTCGCCCGTAATGCTGCTGACAACCTGCACCTTCTGTCGGCAGACCGGACATTTCGTCTGCCGGAGGGCATCCGCACGCTGCAGGAACCTCGGTCGACCAGCAGGGCATTCCGTTTCTCGGCAGGCCGGACATTCCGCCCGCCAGGGGGCATCCGTACGCTGCAGGATCTTCGGCCGGCTCTCCGGACAACCGGTCCGATTCGTCGCGGCGGATCAGGGGATACGGCGGAGCTTCTGATGCTTCGTCAGCAGACATCAGGGGAGTCGTACGCAGGCGGTTCATACACCGGAAAACCTTTCGCCGGCGGAGCATACTCAGGCGAAATGTATGCTGACAGGACAGAAAAAGGTGCGGACCAGGTACCGGTACTCGAAAGCACGTTTCTGCCGCGCCGACCGGCGGAGACGGTCATGAAATCACTGAACACGCCGGCCGATTCATCCGTGAGAGATGCACGACGGATTTCGGGAACAGGCGAATGGCCCGGTCCGGTCGAACTCAACCGGCTTGTGGACAAGGTCTATGCGCAGCTTGAAACGCGACTTGCACGGGAACGAAGGCGATACGGGAAATAGGATGCGCCGCATGGAATCGATACGCTGCATGGGTTGAATGTGCCGCATGGAGTCAATGCGTCGCAGATCTCATGCGAGGCAACGGTCCGGGTTCATGAATGCGGCTGCAGGGGTATTCCCTGAAGGGCAGCACAGTGAATTTTCGAGGCAGACAAGGGGGGAACCATGATTCTGATGAAGAAGGCAAGCATCCGGGTGAAGGAGGGAAGCGGCGGTCTGCTGGGTGCCGTTATTTCCGCGCTTGGCCTGGATGACAGCAAGTGCCTGTTCAACCCCTCGGAATTCTCCATCCAGCGGGGTGTTTCCTATGCCGAGCACAAGGTGCCCGGCCTTGATCGGCCCATCATGCAGTTCATCAACGGCGAAGCGGAAGTGATGCGCTTTTCGCTGTTCTTCGATACCTATTCCGCGGGCTTTGAATCGGGTCGCCCGAAACTGGGTCTGACGAACAAACTGCCCACCATGCTCAAGGATGATGTGCGCAACTATACCGACCCGTTCTACAAACTGCTGAACGTCAGCGCGGACCTGCATGTGCCGAATCTCGTCATGTTCGAATGGGGCAAGACGAAGTTCACGGGCTATGTCATCGACATCACCCAGAAATTTACAATGTTTTCTTCCGGCGGCACGCCGCTGCGGGCAACGCTGGATTTTACGCTCAAATCCGCAAAAAAGGACGACAACGTACGCAATTCGCCGGACCGTACGAAATATCGCACGGTTCACAGCGGGGACATGCTGTTCGCTTTCGCCAACGCGGAATACGGAGACTGCGGAGAGTGGAGGCGGATCGCCGAAGCGAACGGTCTGGACAATCCGCGGCGGCTCCGATCGGGCAGCTCGATCGTCATACCGGCCATTCTCTGACAAAAAGGAGTACGAGGGAGGAAGCGCATGCCGCTGGATTTCGAGGCACTGTCAAAACGGCACAAGGAGTTCCATGCCCCGCAGTACATCATTTGGGTGGATTTCGAGAAGATCGCACCCAAAGATTTTCCTGTGCTCGATGTGAGCGTGATGATGTCGGCCGGATATGACATGAGTACCTGCGAATTCACGGTTGCCGGCATATTCGACGCGAAGAGCAGCGGATTCAAGCCGGATGTCTACACGAAATTCAAGCCGGGCCGCGTCGTGGTGGTGGCGATGGGGTACGACAAGCCGGTTGAACTCTTCAAGGGATACATCAATGCGCTGAACATCGATTTCAATGCCGAGGGCGGTCCCTTCGTGCATGTGCAGTGCCTCGACGCCAAGGGTGCACTCGTCAACAATGTCACCTGGAAGAACTACGGCGAGCAGGACCTCGAGGCTGTTGTGACCGACATGCTGAAAACCCAGTGCAGCAAGTATGCGAAAATCGGGAAAGTAGAAGTCGCGTTCGACAAAAGTGATCAGGGTTCGCAGGCGAAGAGTCCTGAAATCAAGGACAAGCTCGAAGATGACTACGCCTACCTCAAGGCTCTCGCCGCAAGGACCAACAGCTCGTTCTGCGTGCTGGGCAAGGAACTGTGCTTCCGAAAAAATCTTGCGTTCGCCTCGGACACGAAGACCTCGGTCGAACTTCGATGGGGCAGGAGCTTGCTGAATTTCAACATCGACATCGACATTTCCGAGCAGGTCGGCAAAGTGACGGTGTACGGAGAGGGCGTCGACCCGCTGGATACGTTCATGGCGGTCTGCGACGATGTGCCGGGGACGGGGGAGAGCGGGTCCGAGATGGCGGCCGTGGCCAAAAACAAGAACCTCATCGTTACAAACGGAGACGTATCGAACAAGGAGCAGGCGGCCGCCCTGGCCAAGAGCATACTGGAGTCCCATGCGGAAAAGCTGGTGAAATGCAAGGGTTCCGCCATCGGCATCCCGGAAATCAAGGCCGGCGAAAAAATCAAAATGGCCGGCATGGGCAAGGGGATAGACGGAACCTATTTTCTGAACCATGTCACGCACCGCATCAACGGCGGAGGGTATGTCACCAGCTTCGACTGTTCGGGCATGGAAGTGCCGGTCTGATGGACAGGCACAAAAGCAGGGTAAAAAAAAGAAAACCGCAGGATGGGGGATGATTGCATGGCGCTGATGGACCAGTTCAATGACGATGACCGGGAACAGAACCGCATCAGGACGGCCCGACCGGGCGTCACCCTGGCCAAGGTCACCAACCTCAACGATCCGGACAAGCTCGGGCGGGTCAAGTGCGCGTTCCTCACGGCGAACACGGAGGCGAAGGAACTGGATTGGGCGTACGTGGTGACGCCGTTCGCCAGCGCGGACAGCGGCGTCTTCTTCATGCCGAACGTGGGGGACGTGGTTCTCGTCGCATTCGACGGCGGGGATGTGCGCAGGCCGTTTGTCATCGGAAGCATCTGGGGGAAACAGGCGACACCGCCGCAGAAACTGACGGACGGTAAGAATGAGAATTTCCTCATCAAGACGCCGAACGGCAGTGAAATCCTGTTTGCCGACAAGAAGGGCGAGGAAATCGTCACGGTCAGCACAGCAAAAGGAAATAAGGTGACGCTTGACGAAAAGGCGAAGAAAATAGAATTGACGGATGGCAAAAGCACGATCTCGATGGAACGGGACAGTGGAACGGTGACCCTCGACTGCAAGAGCAAGCTGGTCATCAAGGTGGGCGGTGCACCCGCGATGACCATCGACGGCACAGCGGGCACGATCAAGATAGAGAGCAAGCAGTCAGTCAAGGTCGAATCCGTTCAGGTGAACATAGAGGCAAAAGCGGCTGCGACAGTGAAGGCCAACGGCCAGCTGACCGTGGAGAGCACTGGCCTGACCACGGTCAAGGGCAGCATGCTCAAGCTGAACTGAGCCGGAAGGGGGAGGACGATGTCGGAACGCGATACGAAACAGTTTCTGGGCCGGGGGTTCCGGTTCCCGATCTCCGTCGATCCGGCGACCGGCCGCATCGCCATGTCCGAACATGAGGAGGATATTCGCGAGGCCGTCGGCATCCTGCTCCGTACGAGTGTCGGGGAACGGGTGATGCGCCCCGATTACGGAACGGCTTCGAAGGATTATGTGTTTGCCGTCAACGGATTGGAGCAGGTCGCCTCGTTCGAGGAGGAGATCCGTGAGTCGCTCGAACGGTTCGAACCCCGCATCCGGGACGTCGAGGTGAGTATTTCGAATGAAGACGGCGATCGGAGCACCGTGACCGTGAACATCCGGTATGTGGTCCGTACGACGAACAATCTGTTCAATCGGGTTTACCCATTCTACATGCTGGAGGGGGCGGGTTCATGAGCCTTGTACCTGGAGGGACACCGGGAAATGCCGATGCCATCCTGTCCGACATCCTGCGGAAAGCCCGCGTCTATGTGCCCGAATGGAATCCCGGAAACGGGGAACCGGATGGCGGAACGGCGCTGGCTTCCCTGTTTGCGCATCTGTTCGGAGAGACCGCTGATCGACTCGACCAGGTTCCCTACAAGCATTTCCTCTCGTATCTGAATCTGCTGGATGTATCCGCGCAGAGCATGAATCCTGCCACGGGTATTGCGGTTTTCACGCCGGCTGCAGGAACGACGGAACCGGTTTTCGTACCGAAAGGCACCCGCTTGTTCCGTGATCTCCAGGATGAGGGCGAGGATGGCGGTGAAAGCCGACGCATCTTCTTTGAAACGGATCGGGATTTCGTCATGACGCCAGCCGCTTTACTCGGTTTTTTCGCCGTTGACCCGAAACATGACATCATCGAACAGCTTCCTCTGGCGGAAATGCCGGTCACCCCGTTTTCTCCTGCCGGGAAAGCGAACCTGCAGCGCCACTGCTTTTCATTGGCCTGCGACGATGTCTTCCGGGTGGAAAGTCCGGCCGAGATTGTCCTCGCCCTTGAGAACACTGCGCTTGGCTACCTCAACGAGGAAAATCTGACCCGTCTGGCGAACCCTGCGTTCGCGGCATGGTCCTTTTCAAATGGGGCGTCACGGGTACCGTTCGCATCGGTTTCCGTTCGCGATGGCCGGCTCGTGCTTCTCAAGGATGATTCGCTTCCGGCCTTGCCGTTTCAGCAGGCCATTGGTGCGGAACTGGACCGGCCTCGTCAGTGGATTACCTGTGAGATGGTGCCGGACAAGAACCCGAATGACATCGTGATGGACCGGATGTCCGCCGGAAGTGCCTCCCGCCGGGCGGAGGACGGAACCGGCGGACTGGTTCCGCGACTCGTGCAGGCCAACGACCAGTCGCTTGACATGGAGGAAGGCGGATATCCCTTCGGAAAGCAGCCGACGGTGTACGACTGTCTTTACATTGCATCCGACGAAGCTTTTTCCAAGCGCGGCGCGCGCGTGCACCTCGCGTTCGGACTCAAGACGGTTCACCGGCCGATCGGAGCCGACCGGGAAGCTTTTACCTATTCATTCAACAAGCGTTATATTGTTGAAAAGGCCGATGTGCAGGCTGTGAAGCCAGACCGGGTATTCATCTCCCGCATCGTGTGGGAGTATTGGAACGGAGCCGGCTGGAGCCGGCTGCGCGTCGAAGGCGACTCGAATCCGTTCGATGGGGCGGAAAGTCAGCGGCGCAGGCAGATTTCGTTCGAATGTCCGATGGACATGACCCTGAGCCTTCAGAATGCGGCCGAAAGCCACTGGATCCGTGCCCGGGTGGTCGAAGTGGAAAATGCGTTTTCCCTTTATGCGGATGTCTGTCTGCCGTACCTTGAGACGCTGGAGATCGATTATGCCTATGGAGACGCCCGTCGCCCTGTGGAGTGCGTGCATGCCGAGAACAATTGCCGGCAGACCCTTTTCACCTCTCCGTCCGCGGCCGGCGGCATGATGCTTTATGAGCCCCTGCGCGGAACGCAGCGCGGCGCATACCTCCTGTTCAGTCAGCCGCCTGCAGGCTTCCCGGTGCACCTGTATATCCGGACCGAAGGCATCGGTCGCCGGGGACAACCTCTGCGATTCGAGTACCTCACCCGGGACGTGAAAAGCGAGCCGACCTGGGTGGAAATCAAGGCGGTTGACGGTACAGACGGCCTGACGGCGGATGGCACTATCGCCCTGTATGCCCCGAGGGATTTCCTGCAGGCGGAGCTGTTCGGCCGGACCGGGCACTGGGTCCGCATGACCGACCGGGCAGACTGGCGTGCCGAAGGTGAAACTGCCACGCCGATTGTGCTGGATATCGTGCCGAACACGGTTCCCATTGTACAGCGGCAGACCGTGCAGAAGGAAATGTTTCCGTCAGGGCCCTATGAAGCCGGCCGGGAGCTTGTTCTGATCAATAAACCCGTTCTGGACTGTGAAGTGTGGGTGGACGAACTGGCTTGCCTTTCGTCGGAAGAACGGGACCGCAGGATGCATGACCAGCCGGACACCGTCATGGCCGAGAAGGATGAAGCCGGCCGTTTCCGGGCATTCTGGGTGAAATGGACTTCGTGCTCCTCCTTCGGTTCCTCGGACCTGCAGGATCGCCATTACCTGCTTGATCGGCAGAACGGACGCATTCGGTTCGGAGACGGACGCCGCGGCCGGATTCCCCCGGCGGGCGACCGTGACGGCATCCGCGTCGATTATGCCTTCGGCGGAGGCAAACGCGGAAATCTGCCGGCCGGCGACATTGAAGGACTGCTTGTGGGTCTGCCGTTCGTGGACAGGGCGACCAATCTTGAAATGACCTGCGGCGGCAGTGACCTGCACGACATCCGCACGCTCGAGCGCGTGGGACCTCAGCGGATTCGTCACCGCGGACGAGCCGTGACGGCGGCGGACTTTGAAAACATCGCGCGCGAACGCTTCCCCGAAGTGCGGGATGCGCGCTGCTTTTCCCATTTCGACCGCGAAGGCCGCAGAAGTCCGGGGAGCGTCACGCTGGTTGTGATGCCGTACGATCTTTCCGACCGTCGGTACAGCCTCAGCCTGTGCCGCCGTGTCGAATCCTGGCTGACGGAGCGCTGCTGCGGCCTGCTTGCAATGGAAGGGCTGGCCGTTGTGCCGGCAGTGGTGCTCCGTCTGCAGGCATTCCTGTCGATGTCCGTCGTGGAGATGGACCGGGCGGCGGAAACCGAAAGACAGGTACTGGACGCGATCGCGGCGTTTCTCGACCCGGCGGCCGCCGGACCGCAGCGACGGCGTATCGGCGAAATACCGGCGGCTGAAGACTTCTACCGCCTGCTGCGGCCGGTCGGGAACATTGCGGGCATCGAAGAGGTCCGGCTGGAAGGCGAATATCATGACGGGCGCATCCGCCGCCTGGTGCCGCTCGGGGAAGACAACGGCCTGAAGTACGCAGTGGCAGTCAACGGTACGCACATCGTGCGGATTCACGGATGAAAGGAGGGAACGGGACATGATACCATTGCCGAATCTGGACGACCAGCGTTACGAAGAGATTCTGGAAGCGGCCCTGCGCCGGATTCCCGTCCTTTTTCCGCTGTGGACCGACCTGAACCCGCATGACCCGGGCATCACGCTGCTCGAACTGTTCGCGTGGCTCAAGGAGATGCAGCAGTATCAGCTCAACCGCATCACGGACGCAGGACAGGCGAGTCTGCTGAAGCTCCTCGGAGTCCTTCCGCTCGGCGCGGAAAGTGCTTTGGCGAGGCTCGCACTTCCTCAGATTGGGCAGCTTCGCATCGAACAGCCGCGGATCGGGCAGCTTCGCGTCGAACAGCCTCAGCCGGAGCTTGAAAGGCTCCCGGGAGGAACACGGCTGCCGGCTGGCATGAGGTTCGAGGCACAGGGCGGGCTGCCGTTCGAAAGCACCGAACCGGTACTGCTGTACGGCGACGGTCTGACTGCCGCCGTCGTGTCCGATGGAAAGGAATTCCGAAATGTACTCGACAACCTCAGGGAACCGGACATCTACTTCCACCCGTTCGGCGCGAAGCCGGTGCCCGGCGAAAGTGCGTTCTATCTGGGGTTCGAACGTCTGGCCGCCGACTTCCCGCTTCGGCTGCACGTCCGCGTGGAAGATCGGTATCCGGTGCACCGCAATCCCATAGCGGCGCAAGAAGCCGTACCGGAAGACGTCGTTTGGGAAGTGGGGGTCGCCGGAGCGGAAGGAATTGCGTTTGAACCGGCCGCGATAGTTCGCGACGGCACATTTGCCTTTGCCCGAACCGGTCTGGTGCGACTGATGACAGGAATGGAACCAGCCGTGTTTTCTCCGGCAGAGGGATTGCCGGTCTGCCGCTGGATACGGGTTCGGCTGCTGCGTCCGGGCTGCGAGGAAAACCCGCGGATTATGTCCGTCGACATCGACACCGTGCAGGTCTCACAGCGCCGAACACATTGCCGCATCTCCCGGTTTCATGTTCCGACCGGGTCCGCGCCGATGAATGAAGCGGCAATGAGTGATGCGCCGATGAATGAGACGGCGATGCGTGATGCGCCGATGAATGAGGCGATCGAGTTGCGGGACTGGCTTTGCCTTGAAGGCAGGCATTCCGTTTTCGTGCGTACGCGGGAAGGCTGGAGGCTGCATGATTCGTTCCGGGAACAGCGGCGCACCGGAACGGACGGAGAATTCCTCGAAATGGTGCTTGAACAACTTCCAGCCGAACTGATCGGTCACCCGGACGGCAACGTTCTTGTGATTGCCTGCGAACCGGGTTTTGCGGATGCAATGCAGTTGGGCGGTTCAGACGGACTGCCTGGCCAGAGGTTCGACCTACCTGCGGATGGCTGGGTGCTGGCGTCCGCTCTGACCGTTCTGGTGCGGGAAGAAACGGAAGAAGGTCTGCCCGTGTGGACCGAATGGCGGTGCGTACCGTCATTGACTGGTGTCGGACCGCATGACAACTGCTTTTCCTATGACAGCGCCACCAGCGAAATCGTGTTCGGCGACAACCTGCAGGGGGCCGTGCCGACGGCCGGGGAAGACAATCTGCTGCTTGCAGAGCTTGCGGTGACGGCCGGTGAGACAGGCAATCTGCCCGTGCGTCCTTTCACGGCAGAAGTACCGGAAGGGAATGGATTCACAGCGGCCGGTCTGCAGGCATCCGCAGGAGGCCGAAATCCGGAAACGGTGCAGGACGCCATGGAACGGGCCAAAGCAATGCTGAACCGCTGCACCCGCGCCGTCACGGCGGCGGACTGGGAAAAATTGGCATCTATGACACCTGGTCTCCGCGTGGGCGGCGTCAGGGCGCTTCCCGGATTTGATGCGGATTTGAATCAGGGGGGAGAATCTTTCGTGCCTGCCACGGTGACGGTGGTCATCACCCCTTTCGGTGCCAGACCCTGTCCGGTACCGGATGCGGCGTTCCTCGAAGCGGTTCGCAGGCATCTGGAGGCGTATCGGCTTGTCACGACGCGTGTGAAGGTGATGGGACCCGTGTATGTGCCCATCTCGGTGCATGTGGAAATTCTCGCCGAAGGCGGATCGCTGCCGGATGCCGATGCAGCGGTTCGAAGGGCTTTGGAAGACTACTTCTCGGGGGTTCGCGGGGAGACGACCGGACAGAGACCATCCTTCGGAGAACCGGTGCGGGAGAGCATCCTGACGGTCTGCACCGCGGATGTGCCCGGGGTTGCCCGCGTGAAGCGCGTTACGCTCGGGGTGCGGCATCCGGATTGCCGACGGGACCGCTACGGTACCATTGTCCTGCCTCCTTACGGGCTGCCGAGTCTGGGGGATCTGCAGGTCCGGGTGCTTCAGTGAGTCGGTGCAGCCTGCAGGTCCGGGTGCTTCAGTGAGTCGGTGCAGCCTGCAGGTCCGCGCGCTGCAGCAAGGTCAGTGCGAATGAACTGGAAGACAGTGAGGTGAGGGAAACCATGGGTCAGGACAGGGGCAGGATGATCATGACGCTGAATCGGTCGGGGGAATGGCGGCGCGGCCTTCTTTCCGGCCTGCGCGCCGAGGGGCATGAGGTGGTCTTTTCCGAGCGGACTGACAGCGGCGGACTGCTGTCCGGAGCTGTGCTCGTGACAGGTTCCATCGACAGCACGGAACCCGGGTTCGCCTGGGGCGGCATTCGCATCGATGCGGACCTGCCGGAAAACTCGGTTCTGCGTGTGTCATGCCACGCTTCGGACAGCCGGGAAATCACGGTCGACGGGGAACCGGCGGATCTCGATCGGTTTCTCCGCGGTTCTCACGGCGGGGTAGAGTCGGCGCTGGCTCTTCTTTCTCCGTTGTTCTCCCCTGCATTTTCCGGGTCGCGGGATGGACTTGCGGGCGTAACGGGCCGATGGCTGTGGCTCAGGTTGGAACTGCTCGTACCGCAGCCCGAACGGTTCCGCCTTCGCAGCATCAAACTGGTGCTGGCCCGGGAAAAACTGCTGGATTATCTGCCGGAAATCTACCGGGATACGCCGGAAGGGGATGATTTCCTCCGCCGGTTTCTGGAGGTGTTCGACAGCACGTTTTTTGAGATGGAGGATCGGATCGGACGCATTCCGGAACGGCTTGACTGGACGGTCACGCAGGGACCGATGCTGCGCACCCTGGCCGAGTGGGTCTGTCTGGGCGATGCGCCGGAGCTTTCGGATGCAGCCCTGAGGGAGCGGATGAGCGGTCTTGCCGAAGAGTACGGCGCCATCGGCACACGACCCGGCATCGAGCGCTTCGTGGAGAAGGAGCTCGGTGTGAAGCCGACGATCGTCGAATGGTTCGATTGGGAGCGGATGTACCGGGAAAGCCCTGACCGGGAACAGATGGAGGAGCTTTTCGGCACGGATCCGCACCGATTCTTCCTGCTTCTTCCCGACGGCGTGTTTCCCGGGACACAGGCCGCAGCGGCATTCCAACGGAAACTGCGTGAAAACGTCCCGGCAGGCGCGGAGGCGGAAATCGTCCTGCTGCGCCAGGGAATTGTCCTCGGGAAGCATACGTACCTCGGTGTCAACAGCCTCGTCGGAGCCTGGAGCCCCGTACGCATCGACGAAAACGTCACCCTTTCATACGACACGCTGATAGGAGGAGACCCCGATGAATAACAAGAATCTGTTTCCCCTGGAGAGAAACCGTTATTTCCATGGGAAGATGCTCACGGCCAGAGATTTTGAGACGGAGCAGCGGTATTTCAACGACAAGCGTCGGCTTGTGAACCGCTGCCTGTTCGGTGCCGGCGTCGTCTGCGGCCTCGGGGTCTACCTCAACGACGACACGTCGCTTTCGGTGGAGACGGGCCTTGCGCTCGATTATGCCGGCCGGGAGATCGTCGTTTCCTCTCCCGTCATCCGCAAACTCCAGATGATTGACGGCTTCGAGGCCCTTGCGGGCAAGGAGCAGGCCTGGCTTTGCCTGGCCTATGGCGAACAGCCGAAGGAAGCGGTCAACAACATCGGTGCGCCGGACTCAGAAAGCAGACAGTTCAATAAGGTCGAGGAAGGTTACCGTCTGTTCGTCGATACCGGGGAACCCGATGCGGACGTGCTGTTCGGGGACGGCGGACGAAACGGGGTACAGCGGCTGTACACCGGCAGGGGGCTCAGCCTGTACCTCATCGTACCTGCGGTTTCTCTTTCGGATCAAGCACTGGCCCTCCGGATGATCCTTGTCAAGTGTGCCGGTCTTCCGCCAGTTTCCTTTACGCTCTCATTCCGTTCCGACTACCTCCGTCAGGGTGATTCCGACAGCATCTCCCTCTCCTTTCAGGAAGACCGGAATGCAGGGCGCGACATCCATTTTCTCGATTTCGAACTGCAGGCCGCGGCCGTGGCCGACATGCAGGTTCCTTTCTGCAAGGGTGCCGCCGCGCTTGCGCTTCGCATGGGCGACTTCGCCGACCGCGCGGACCTTCCGCTGCGGCCGATGGTTCATCTGTGCGGCAGCGAGGCCGCCTACAGGCAGATGATGGACATCCAGATGAGCAGCCTCGAGCGTCGGATGGGTGGAGACGATACGCCTGTATATCTCGCGAAAATTGATTACGCGAGCGCTGGCAGCACCCATGTCCTCCGGCGGGTCACATCGCTGCCTTTCGGACAGCGCGTGTCCGGCATCGATGGCGGAACGGGTTCACAGTCGCCGACAGCGGGTGCCGCAGGCGGATCTTTCGGGGAAGTGACATCCGAGGTGTCCATGCTCAAGTACTGGCAGAAACCCGAAGTCACGGTGCGGAACAACCCGGCGCGCAAGAGTCTTCATTTTCATTTCGGCGTGCCCTCGACCGAGGCATATGATTATGCGACCTCTTCCGGCGAAGTGAATGTGCCGCTCACCGGAGCCATTCGCGTCAATGGGCGATATGCTTCGGAAGAAGTACCGCACAATCTCGGCATCGGCAACGTCAGTCTCAGCTTTGCCGTGGATTTCGGCAGCGGAGAAGCGCGACGGCTGTTGTTCGGCAACGGCGACGTTTTCAATTCGAAGACCGAAGGCAAGGAGGTACCGCGCGTGGAAGTCGCCGGCATCCTTTACCCGGACGCGGGAACCTTCCGCATCGGCGTGCGTTGCTTCGACCATGTGGAGGGACATTTCCTGAAGGTCCGCTGGTTCGCCTACAAGGTGACGCGCGACACGGCCGATCTGCGGTCGAGGGATCTTGTCAGTGTGAAAATTACCCCGGAAATCCACAAGCTGCGGGTGCGGGAGCGCGTACATTTCCGCGCGCTTGTCACAGGCACCGAGGACAAGGGTGTCGTCTGGAATGTGAAGGACGCAGAGGGCGGCAAAATCGATCAGAGCGGTCTCTACCAGGCTCCGAGCAAGCCCGGCACGTATGAGATCGTCGCAACCAGTACCCTCGACCCTGCGGCGGAGGCGAGTTCTTTCCTGATCGTCGAGGAATGAGTCGGAGGAACCGGTCGAATTTTTTGCAGAGCGGTTGACACATGCAGAAATGCGCAGAGATGACTGACAGCAGGAGGAAACGATGAACACCCTCATCTTGGACGGAAAATACCAGGTGCAGGAGGTGCTGACGGCGTGCGAAGGCTTCAGGGCCTGCCTTTGCATCGATGTCGAGACCGACAGCGGGTACCGCCCGGTGATCGTGAACACCTATACGCGGGATGACGATATCCGTCGGCTGCTGCCGGCGTTCTACGACATGCGGGAGTCCGGGAGCCCCGGCCTCGTGCGGGTTGTGCCGGGGCTCCACAGCGTGTCGGCCATCTTCGACTGCCGGCGCGGAACCAGGCTGGCCTCCTTCTTCGGCCGAAACTGCCGGAGCGACTTTGCGGAGCGATGCCATTACGCGCACCAGCTGCTGGAAACCTGCCTGCTGCTTGACACCGTGCCGGATTTCATAGCGCATGCCTGCCTTTCGCAGGAAAATATCATGGTGCTGCCGGCGACCCGGCAGATGGCGATGCAGTGGATTCTTCCCCCGGAAGAAATCCGGGAGCCGGGGTTCCGTCCGCGAAAGATGGCTCTGCTGCTGTCATGCCTGTTCGAGAAGAACCGGTTCCTGCCGGAGGCCGTGCCCGGTTTCATCGGGGAACTGATGACCGGAGAGTGTCCGAGTCTGGCGGCTGCCCTGTCGAAATGGAAAGATCTGCGCAATGCCGTGCTGGAGGAACACCGGCGGCTGCTCGCGGAACCCTGGCTTCGGAGCGTGCTGCGACGGTTGCGGCAGGCGGCGGAAAGCGCCTGGATTTCCCGGCGGAAGCGCAGGGGATAGACAGCGACTGGATTTCCCGGCGGAAGCGCAGGGATGGACCGCGCATATTTCATTTGAAACACCTGGAAGTCATGGATGCACCTGCTGATTTGCAGGCCCCATTGTCTGCCGGTGCGTTTATCGGATAAATACGCATGGAAGGATGTGCCGGATGAAGAAGGCAGTCAGTTTCATCATTATTCTGCTTTCAGTGGGGGCGCTGGCCTATATTTTCCTGACGGTCGCCTGGGGCGGCAGTCTGCTGCCCGGCGAAACGAGCACCGATGCCTGGGAATCCTCCCATGCGGTCGACCGCAGCGGGAACCTGTACTTCGTTCAGAAGGAACAGGAGAGCGTCTCCCTTGTCAGTCTCGACTCGACGGGCCGAAGGGTATACCGCCGCGACATCACGGCGGATGTGACGCTTCCCTGCGTGTTCGACGATCTGTTCGTCGACCAGGACAAGAACCTCTATCTGACGACCTATTCGCTTGTGCCCGACACATCCGTCATCCGCCGGGTTTCCATCTTTCGGTACCGGGAGGACGGCAGTTTTGTGGGGCGCATCTTCCAGGAGGACATCGTCGGCCTGCAGGATGGAAAATTCCGGCTGATTTCAGCAATGAGCGACGACGATGCGGCCGTGTACTTCGGCCTGCTCCGGGAAACAGGCGCCGATCTGTACGCGTATGCGAAAACCGGGGAAAACATGGCGGTCAAGACCGGGGCGCAGGCTTATCCGGCAGACATGAAACCCGTCAACACCTTCTACGTCCTGCCTTCGGGAGACTTGATCTTCAGCCTGGAAGGCGGAACACTGCTGAAGACGGCCCGGGACGGGACGGAAACGCGGCATGAATTTGGGGCGGGCGTCATCGTCGATCGCATCTGGTTCGCCGGCATCCAGTTCTATTTCCGGGACGCGGCCAGCGGTACGGTGTATGTTTCCTCCGCCGCGAACCTGGATCCGGCCGTGGCCATCGGCGGCACCGAGACGGTCGAGGATGATGCGCGGACCCTGTTCCGGCAGCTCGATCCGGTTGCGATCGGCAATGTGGGCAATGTCATGGGCATTCTGCAGCGTGACGGCACAAGTCGGATATTCCTCGGCGGATTCGCCTTTCTGCCGGATATCGGCAGCAGTACCGGAACCGGGGAAGCGGATCTGCTTCGTTGGCTCCTTCTTGCCGGCATCGCAGCAGGCTGTCTGATACTCACCCTGCTGCTCTGGGAATTCTACTGCAGTTTCCTGAACATGCGCATGCCCCTCCTGCTGCGGCAGGGACTGCTTGTCGTGCTGGTTGTGTTCCTCTCCCTGTATTTCCTGATCAACCGCATCATCGTGCCCCAGTCGCAGCAGATGCTCCAGGGAGTCGATCGCGAGGATCGCATCCGTGCGGGCCAGTCGTTTATCGCAGCCTTCAGGAGTCACTCGGAAGCTGCGGCGTCCGGAACTGCGGAAGCGACCGAAGCAGCCGCCTTCTTCCTCCGTTACCGGGACAATCTGCAGGCCGGTCTGCCCGGTCTGCGCAGCGGAAATCCGACGGATCTCGAGATGGCCGCACGGGCACTTGACACTTCGCATTTCTGTTTTTTCACGGGCATCGACGGCGAGTATCGCATTCTGGCTTCGACCGACCGCTATGAGCCGGGGTTCCCGGCAGTCCGTCTGGGATACGGAACCGGCATGATTCTTGAACTCGCCGACACGGCCAGATACGGCACGCTCTCCTTTGAGGCGCAGACCCGCAAGGGCAGGGAATTATGCGTGCTGATGCCGACGAGCATGACATACGGCGGGTCGCCCGTCCTGCTGGGCGTCCTGACCGGACTGGATGCACGGGAACGGAACACGTCCGCCATGGTGAACACGGTTTCCCGGTTTCTGGTATTCGTGGGCTTGGCGCTGGTGCTGCTGATGCTGCTGGTCGAGGTGTTCACGGTCTACAACCTCCGCAAGCTCGAGCGAGGCGTTCACCGCATTGCCGCAGGGGAGTACGGCGGCGATATCGGGGTGCGGTCCGGAGATGAAATCGAAGACCTGTCGAATTCCATTCAGGCACTTTCACTTGGAATGAAGGACACACGCACGAGTCTGAACCTGCTCAATGCATCCTACCACCGCTTCGTGCCGGAGCGTTTTCTGGAGATGATCGGGGAAACGCATATCGAGAAAGTCGGCAAGCAGTCACAGGCCTACAAGGAAAATGCGATTCTGCTGTTTCTTCGTTTCCGGTTCCTGTCGAGTGCGGAGGAACGAAGCGAGGAAATTTTCGCCAGCATCAACACCGTGTTCGAGGCAATTGCTCCGGTGGCAGGTGAAAGCGGCGGCACCGTGTACAACTTCATGCCGGACGGATTCAATGCCGTGTTTGAAGGCGGCACCGAGGCTGTGCTGCGCACGGCGCTCCGCATGCGGGAAGTGATGCATGGCCTGAACGCCCGCAGCCGGGAGGAAGGCCGGGGGGAAGTCGACATACGCCTGTTTCTCACACGGGGCAATCTCATGATGGGGTTCATCGGCGAGGAGAAGCGCATGGAACCGGCTGCCGTCACCAACGAGGCACGCAAGGCAGAACCGCTGCTGCAGCTTTGTTTCGACAGCGACATCCATATCGCGTGCACCCTCGAGGTGCTGGAATCGCTGCCGGTCGGCGTTTATCGGAACCGGCTCATCGGCGAAGTGATGGTGCGGGAGGAGCGGGTGGCGCTCTATGATCTGTTCGACAGCGATCCGTACGACCTCGTCAAGGCCAAGGAAACCTTCGCGGACCGGTTTGAACTCGGTGTCCGCCTGTTCACAAAAATGGATAATGCCAACGCACGCAACATGTTCATGGAAATCCTGAAGAACACCTCGCTCGACGGCGCTGCGCGCAACTACATGTACATCACGGAGTACAACCTCCGCGCCGGCACGCGGCAGTCGACCTACACCACGATAAGGGAACTCGAACGCACACGCTGACAGGGAGGGAACCATGATCCTCAAACTGCTCCTTCGGAATCTGCAGATGGTGTTCCGCACGGTGAAAAGCCTGGTGGTGCGTCCGTTTATGCTGATCGGATACCGGCTGCGGAGCCTCCTGAACCTCAGCCGCCAGCTCAACAAGATTCCGAAACTGTTTGCGAAACTGATCGCAGGTCTGAGGGTCAAGCCGGAGAAGCGCGCGGACTTTGTGGACGCCGGACCGGTGTTCATCGCAAAATCGCTGCTCGTCATTCTGCTCATCCTGGCGGTGGCACTGCCGCTGCTTATATATTTCTTCTTCTGGCCCTGGCTCGTCAGCCTGTTCTTCACAGCCAGCTTCCATGTCGGTCAGCCCATAATTGAGGATTACACAGGCCGCGTGCGCATCTACCATGAAGCAGCCCATGATAATGTGAAGTTTGAGGGGCGCCTGGAGAAGGGGAAATCCCAGGGACCCGGGTTTCTGCTGTACGTGAACGGCATGCCGCAGTATAAGGGGGATTTCCTCAATGGCAGCTATGAGGGCATTGGCGTGCTGGGCACCGAGGATGGAACGAAGCAGTACGAAGGACAGTTCAAGGCCGGTCTCTACGAGGGAAAGGGACTGCTCGCGCTGACAGACGGAACCCGGTACGACGGAGATTTTATCGCTGGAAAGCGTACCGGACAGGGACGTCTGCTCGCGGGCGAGACGCTGCTGTATGACGGAGCCTGGCTGGACGATCGCCGCGAGGGCAGTGGAACGGGATACGACAAGGAAGGTCGGCTGTATTACCGAGGCCTGTATGCAGCAGACCAGCCCGACGGGAACGGCATGCTGTATCATCCGAACGGACAGAAAGCCTATGAGGGCGCCGTGAAGGCTGGTGTTGCCGAGGGGCAGGGGACGGAGTTCGATGAACAGGGCCGCAAGGCGTATGTGGGCAGTTTTTCAAAGGGATTGTACAGCGGAGATGGCATCCGGTATGACGAGACGGGTCTGGCCGTTTACACCGGCACGTTCCTCAACGGATTGTATGACGGGAAAGGAAAACTGGTTTTCGTGAAGGATCTGTCCTGGTTCGAAGGCGGATTTACCGCCGGTCGCGCAAGCGGAGCCGGAAAGCTTTTCGATGACGGGGTGCCGCTGTACGAGGGCGATTTCGCAGACGGACGCATGTCTGGCCTGGGTACGCTGACCCATCGGGATTCCGGCGTGGTGTTCGCCGGGCAGTTCGAGACAGGTACCATCGCATACGGTGCGCTGTTCGCGCTGGCGGCGGAGGACCTGTATGCCGCATTCCCGGAAGGTCTTGCGGAGGACACGTCTGATGCCAAGGCCTTCTGGCTGTACAACCAGGCGTTCGGATTGGCCATGCGTTTTTCGTACGCCGGGACGGAAACGCCGGTGAAGCTGGAGGCGGTCTATGCGGTCCGCACACCGGATGGCCCGGAAAGCCCCGGTCCGGAGGGAGCGCTCCTGCTCCCGGGTGGCGGTGCATCCGCCGAAAGCGGAGCCGGCACGCCGGATGTGCGATTGACCGGTTTTCTGGGTCTGAAACCCGCGATGACGTCGTTCACCGCTTCGCGGTATGAAGGATACGATATCCGGCTATGGAAGGGTGAGATTGTCGATGCGGCTGTCCTGCTGGAGTACCTGCCGTCGGAGGCGACCGCCGCCGATGTCGGAGCTTCTTCCGACGGTGCGGCCGGCGCAGCCGGAGGAATCGGGCCGGGAGGCGCAGCGGCAGCGGATGCGCAGGCACAGGCAGAAAAGGAAGCCCTCGTGCGTGCGTGCTTTGCCGATTTGGGGCTGGACCTTGAGGATTTTGCAAGTCTCGGCTATTGAGGAAGGGAGGGGATGTCATGAAACGGAGCTTTTTTCCATGCAGGGCCGGCCAGTCTGTCAGTCCGGTGCCCATCTGCCTGCCTGTCAACGACCGGCAATCCATCTCCCTGCCTGTCAACGACCGGCAATCCATCTCCCTGCCTGTCAACGGCCGGTCGACCGTCTGCCTGCTGACCATCCTGGTCCTGACCATTCTGGCCATCCTGACGCTGACCGTTCTGCCCACCGTATCGGCTGCAGCATCCGGAACCGGCACGAAGACTCCGGAGGCCGCGAAAGCGACACCCACGCCTGTTCCGGCGCTGCTGACGCTGGAACAGGCAGTCGACCTGGCCATCGATCGAGCTGCGAAGACCAAGCGGGAATCAGCCCGCATAGCGGCTGCAGAAACCGGGACTTCCGATGAAACTGCGGCATCGCCGGCACCGGCGCTGACCGAGGCGGCGATCGGTACTGCCACGACGGGCGGTGCGGCCAGTCTCGGTGCTTCCGTCGGCAGCGGAGCCCTGGGTACCGATGCATCCGCCTGGCTTACCGTGACGCTGACAGTCGCGGAGAAAAACGCCGCTGCGCTGGAAGTCGCCCTCGCCGTCATTGACCTGGATACGGCCATGCAGCGGAAAACCTATCTCGAAGGAAAGCTGGCCCGATTCACCGTCAAGGCGGAAAAAGCGGAAATCGCGTTCAAAACAGGACGAATCAAGGCGAAAGATCGGGATGCCGCAGCCAAGGTTGTTGTGCAGGCGGAGGTCGACCTGGGTCTGTGCAGGCTTCAGGTGGAGAACGGCGGAAAGACGCTGCTGCGGCTGACCGGATTGCCGGTTTCAAAGGATTTCGCATTCGGTCGGGCGTACCTTCTTCTCGACGGCAGCCGGCTCATTCTGCCAGCCTGGGCAGCGGAAAGCGACAGGGCTTCGGAACTCGAAAAACTGCTGGCTGATGCGCTGACGGCTTTCGGAGAACTCGGCATTCGGATTGGCGCCTACGTCGAGGCTTCCTCGCTCCTGACACAGACAGAGGTGGATTTCAAGACCGGCAAGGCGGATGCCTCAGCCCTCTCCGCAGCCGTCGCCGCGAAGGATGAAGCCCGCATGCAGGCACTGGAAGGGAAACAGATGTATTCCGCCTGTCTGTGGCGTCTGGATGCCGGTCTTGGCGGACATCTGTCGCGGGAACTGAAGAAACGGTCAAGCCCGATCTTTTTCTGAAGGTGTATGATTGGGTTGCATGATTGGGTCGTATGATTGGTTTGCCTGATTGGGTTGACGGTTGCGCCGCATGCAGGATTATTCGGAATTGCCGGGGCTTATGCGGGGCATGCCGACGGGAGGAAGAGGACATGGGAGACTACAATGCGGTATCGGAAGCGGGTCTTTCCCTGGTGGAGCTGTTCCGCCGGGAAATGACCCCCCAGCCCATCGCACGGCCGGAAACCATTGGGCTCTGCATGCCGCAGGAACCGGAGGACTTCCAGCTGACGGTGTGGATCTACCTCATGGAAGAGTACAACGATACCGGGATGACGGCCGGATATCGGTCGGATCCGGCCAATCTGCAGCAGGAACGGTACGCGCCCATGCAGCTGCGCTGCCACGGGCTCGTGACGGCCCATTCCAAGGCACCTGTTCAGGGAAGGCTGCCGGACGAATATCGCATTCTCGGCCGTGCGATGCAGATTATACGTGACAATCCCGTGATTCCGCCGGAACGGCTAGAAGGCTCGCTGGCAGCCGATCAGACAGGTCTGCAGGTGACCCACGCGCGCATGGGCATGGAAGAGCTGAGCAAGGTATGGAACACCGCGAACCGTATGTACAAGCCGTCCTTCGGCATTGTGATTTCCTCGTTCTCCATTGAGTCCAACCGCATCCGTTCCGCCGGAACGCGGGTCGCCAGCGCGACCATCGATCTGGTGCAGAAGAAATAGGCGAAGGAGGAAGAATCGATGCAGACGCATGCCTCACTCATCCTCCGCCTGGTCGACCGATTCGGACGACGTGCGGTGACCGCACACGAAGTGTCCGTCTTCCTCGGCGGGCATCGCGGTCGTACCGTCTGGAAGCCGGGTGGATTCTTCGTTCTCGCGGATCTGGAACCGGGACGCATGCAAGTGGAACTCCGATCCACCCGGTATCAGGCGGAGTCCTTTCCGGTGGATGTGCCGCTGCCGGGAGCGGGATACGTGCTGATGCACCGCATGCTCAACCCCGCTCCCGCCTATCCTTTCGGATCTCCGGTCACCACACTGTCCGGGCACCTGCTGCTCGACGGGGAGACTGTATCCGGGCGGCCCTTTCATCTGGTTCCCGGCGAGGGAACCGAAGTGCTCAAGGTGGCCGAGGACGGCATGGAAGCCGGTGCCGTCGGGCTGAAGCTGTTTGCTGCGGTCGCGGCGGGCAGGCTTTCCATTCCGGGGCACTATCTCGTGTTCGACCGGGAGGAGGCGAACCGGGAATTCTGCCTGATTGTGCAGCCGGCGGATCGCAATGGCCTTTATCTGCTGCAGGATGGTCTTTCGCATGCCCACCCGCGAGGGACGCCGCTGGTGGAAGTCATCGAGGTGCGGACGGCTGCAGACGGCGGATTCTTCTGCGTACTGCCGGACATCCGCGGGAAAGAGGCCCGGGTGGAACTGCTGCTGCGGGATACCGGGCGGGAAAGCGTATCCGTGAAACTGACCGTTGCGGCGGAACGGCCCAATGACCTGGGAGAGATCTCTCTGGGCAGCGGTGCCGTTGGAAAGGGCAAGTGAGACAGATGGGCATGCTCGTGACAAGCCAGGCCTTGTGCCAGTGTTCCTTTGGGGTCGCGCCGGCTCCCCTGATGGCGACGACGTCACCGACGATCGTTGCGCTGAATCAGCCGGCGGCGACCATCATGGATTTGCCGAAGATTCCTTTCGGCATGTGCAGTTCGCCTGCCAATCCGACGGTGGCCGCCGCGACGGCCGCCGCGCTGGGTGTGCTGACCCCGATGCCCTGCACGCCGATGGGGACTCCTTGGATACCGGGTTCCCCGACAGTGATGATTGGCAATTTTCCGGCATTGAACAACAGCAGCAAATGCATCTGCGGGTATGGCGGCGTCATTCAGGTTCTGATGACCCCGGCCGTGACCGTGCAGGTTCCGTGAATCCGTTCCGGCCATTGCGGCCTGCGGCGTCCGTAGTCCGCGTGACAGGGCGCAGCGACCGGAACTCACACGGCCGCAAGGGTTCATTGCCGAAGTAAAGACAGGCAAGGAGATGACCATGGGCAAACGGATCAAGTCCCTCAGTGTACTGCTGCTGCTGCTGTCGCTTTCCGCGGTGGCCTGGGTTTCCCTGACCATGAAGGAACAGTCCGCAAACGAGCTGTACGAGGATGTCACGTTCATGCGCATCGCGACCGAGGTCAGACGGTATGTCAGCACTATCGAGTACGGGGTGAAGAACGGCCGTCAGCTCGATAACTTCTACAACATGCAGGATACACTAAAGGGCATCCAGAGCTGCTCCTCCTATATGGAAGGCGCTTATGTCATATCGGCTGACGGAAGGCTGCTTTATCAGCGCGGGCTGTCGGCTGGCAATCTCCGTCTTTCGGTACCGGCCATGCAGAACACGATGCTCAGGCAGCTGTATGACCGTACGGGTGATGACCTGCATGATTATCTGGCACTGCCTGTCCGGAACGGGGCTGGACAGATCGAAGGCCATGTTGTGCTCTGCATCGCCAAAGGCGCCGTGCGCAACGGCGTAATGGAATTCGACAGACAGAGTCTCATCCAGACGGTCGTAATCCTCCTGGAAGTGTTCGGTCTGGGTCTGTTCCTGATTTCCCGCCGCAAGGTCAACCGTCAGGGGCACATTGCCTTCGGGCTTGTTCTGCTGGTTTCCTTTTTTGTCACGTTTGCCGCCGCTCTCGACACCGGCGTGGTCATGGTCCGCTTCCACCAATTCACGGAAGATGCCGTGCGGCAGTCTGCGAACAAAATGGCGCAGGCGCTGCAGAGCGAGGTGGATGCGGTCGTCGCCAAAGGCGTTTCGGCGGAACGGATTCATGACCTGAATGGATGGCTGGCCCAGAACGGCAGCGAACTGACCGTGGTCACCTCCCTCACGCTTGACAGGAACCGCCGGGTGACTGCCAATCCATCCGAAGCCTACATCAACAGCTTCATGAACCGCTTCCTGTTCCGCACGCTCCTGCTGATTTCCGTCTGTGTGGCAGCCGGAGTGCTCGCATGCGTGGCGGCGGCATGGGGAGAACGATGGAAGCGGCGCTCCGCCAGGTCCGACCGTCTGAAAGGAGTTACCCATGCATGAGTTGGACAACGAAAGCATCTTGCTGACACGTCTTCGGGAAAAACGGCCGGAGCACGCCCCGCTGCAGAATGTGGTGGAACGAGGCTGTCACGAGGCTGTCGGCATCGCCGGCGATTCCTTCTGTATCCGGGACAGGCTGAGCGGCTATCACCTGTTTGCCGCAGCCGATGAACTGGAACTGGATGTCCTGTTCGATGAGACGGAACCGAATCTGGACACCTTCCTGCTTCAGGACAGCCGGTTGATCGGCACAGCCCTCCTGCGATACCCCAAGGCAGCAGCAGCCGAATACCACCTGTATGTGCTGCACCGGGAGGATCCGCTGCCCGAGGCCGTGGTCCGGGCGGAGGATGATATCGTACCGCTCGATGCCGGCTGGCTTCCGTTCATGCTGGAACGGTACCTGGACCCGGAGTTTGGGCATGAACCTTATCTGGCTGACCGGATCCGCCGTGGACCGGGCCTGGGTCTGCTTCACCGTGGGGAACGGGCGGCTTTCGTCCTGCAGCACAAGAACGGCGAGGTCGGTCCACTGGTGGTGGATCAGCGGTTCAGGGGCCACGGCATCGGTCAGGAGCTGATGAAGCGGTTCAATCGGGAGCTGCTTCAGTACAATTCCTGCGCATATGGGCTTGTGAAGCCGGAAAACCTTGCCTCCGCGGGCATGATGGCGGCCAGCGGATATCATTGGACCGGACACAGCATCTGGTGGGTCTGCCGCATGCGGAACGATATCCTGTATCTGCCGTAGGTGGGGATCGAAGAAATGAACCGTGCCGGGAAATGGGCGCATGAATGGTCCGGGAGAATCATGAACCGAATAAAGCGCAGACAATGGATGACATGCATCGGACGCTGGTCCGATGGGAAATGGACGGGTGAGGTATGAAACGGATGAAGGCTAAGTCCTGCACACGGGTGTGCGCGATTCTTCTCGCACTTGCGGTTCTGCTGTCCGGATGCACGGCGCTGGAGACGGGAAAGACGGACGACGGCCACGAGCGGCTGGATGTGGACACCTCGTCCGCTGCGGCGGCCCAGGGCCGCATTCCGTCGACACCGGCGGCAAAGCCGGGTGGAGGGAAGTTCCGCATTGCCTATGTCGACATCGATGAATACCCGGTGTCCTCGGGCATGTGGTTCGAAGTGGTGGAAAGTCTGCGCCGCGATGGCTGGATCACCTGCGAGGATCCGCCGATGACGGTCGACACCGCCGATGCGAAGAAACTCGTCGACTGGCTTTCGAAGCAGGACCTCGGCCCATACATTGAATTTGCGGGTGATGCGAACTATTACCTTGCCTACGAAGGTGAGGAGGCGGTCGGCCAGAGTCTGATCGATCACGCGAAGAACCGGAAGGATATCGATCTTGTCTTCGCCATGGGCACCTGGCCTGCCCGGTTCGTAAAAAGTCTGGACCTCGGCGTGCCGCTTCTGGTGTACGGCAGCATCGATCCTGTCCGGGCCGGCATCGTTGTGTCCGCCGAGGACTCCGGATATGATGATATCTGGGCGCAGGTCGATCCGTCCGCATTCAGCCGTCAGATTCAGTTCTATCACGATACGATTCCGTTCACGAACATCGGCATGGTATTCAACGACGAGATCATCGCCTCGATTCCGGATTATGAAAAGACCGCGGAAGCGGCGTCTTTCCGAATCACGAAGGTGAAGATCGAAAAACTGGCCAGCGACAACAAGGAAGACCAGGACAGGTATTATGCGGATCTTGCCACCATCTACAGGCGGCTGATTGAAGAAGACAAAGTGGATGCCTATCTCATCAACACGGATGTGATAACCGACGACACCCGCATCGATGCGCTCTTTGCACCATTTCTGGATGCACGCATCCCCATCTTTGTCCAGGTGGGAGACAATTATATCCGGCACGGCGCGTTCATGCAGGTTTCCCCGCGTGATTACAAGGGGCTCGGTGCCTTCATTTCAAACCGCATCGGGTCATTTTTCAATGGCGCGAAGCTGAGGTCCCTGTCGCAGGCCTACACCAGTTCACCCTATCTGAGCCTCAATCTGGATGTGGCGGAGCGGATCGGATTCACACCCAGTTTTGAGATGCTGCTTTCCTGCGGCTATATCTACACAAAGGAAGCGGCAGCCCCGTGAGGTTCCTGCCGCAGAGGCCGGACGGAACAGACAGATTCGCATTTCAGGAGGAACACGGATGAAAACGGCAATGGAACGCAGATGGCTCGTCATCATTTTCACGGTGCTCATTGTCCTTTCCTTCCTTTTCATGTGGTGGATGAGTTTTTCGAGTTTCCGGGGCGGGTACCGGGAAATCCGGAGCCAGTACTACGGCATCGTCGCGAAGCAGGTGTCGGGTGAACTCGAAACCTCCATCCGATACGGGAAAAGCCTCGATTCTTTCTACAATATCGGCAGCCTGTTCGACAAGGTGACAGGCATGCTGGGCAATCAGGTTGAGGCGGCCGTCATCCGTGAAAACGGAGCTGTCCTGTACGACTCGTTTGCCGGAAAGCCGGCAGAGGCGGATTATCGGCGGGTGATCGGCGAACCCGGTCTGGCAGCGCGGATTGCGGCTGTTCCGGAAGGGCAGGACCATTCCGTCCTGAAGCAGGGAGGTTTCAATCTGCTTGGACTTCCGATTCTGGACAAGACCGACAGCGTCATCGGACATTTCATCCTGATATACCGGGACAACACCAATGAAGAAGCGCTGATCACCCAGCGGGACAGCAGCCTGCTGGGCACGCTCGCGGTCATGCCGGTGCCGCTTGTGCTGCTCATCGTGCTGCAGTTCTTCTGGTCCCGCCGTGAGAAAAAACGGGTGACTGAATCTTCCGCCACAGAACCGGCTGCACGGGCTCATGCGTCCGAGGCCCTGTGGATGCGCATTCTGCCGGCCTTCATCGTCATGCTGGGCATCCTGCTGCAGAGTTTTGTCATGTACGGCCAGTTTCAACGCGTCTACAAGAGCACGATGACCGATGGCGCGCGGGGAATCCTGGAATACGTGGAGAACACGCTGGTGTCCGTGCACGAACGGGGTGTCGCTTATGAGAAGATGCAGGGATTGTCCGAGTATCTCACTTCCAAGGTCGAAAACACGCCGATCCTCTGGAACATCCGCATCAGCCGGACGATTGCCGATACCGATCAGGCACTGCTCCGCGGAAAGGAATGGACGCTTTCCAAAATGCTGGAGGGTGATGCCGGCGGTCAATCCGTCCAGATCGAGGTGGATGTTTCCGAGCAGTACATGCGTGACAAAATGACGGGCATGCTGCTGCTGTTTCTGGCAACGATGGCTGTCGCCGCCATCATCGTGTTCGAACTCACCGGTTTGCCGGACATGCTCCTGTTCCGCAGAAGTCCGGCGTTCCGTTCGGCAGGGGAGGAAGGTCTCCGCCGACTCGCACCTGTGCTTCGGATGGGCGCATTTCTTTCCTTCATGGGTGTGTATGCCAGTTTTCCCTATTCGTCGGTCCTGCTGCGGCAATGGGGGAAGACCATTCCCGGCCTGTCCGTCGATGTCGTCGCTTCGCTTCCGATCACGGCGGAACTGCTGACCATCATGCTGTTCAGCCTCGTGCTGCCGGCCCTGCTGAAGCGGCGGAGCCTCCGCGGCGTGCTCCTTGTCTCCTTCCTGCTGCTGGCCGCCGGAAATGCGCTGTGCGCGTTCGTGACTGGTCCGTGGGGGCTCATCGCGCTGCGTGTCGTCTGCGGCATCGGATTTGCCGGAATGAAGCAGGTCACCAATTCAATCATCGCGCGCGGCAGTGACGGGGGTGAGCGAACCGGACAGCACATTGCAGCCATGAATGCCGGACTTCTCGGCGGCATCATGTGCGGCGGTTCCCTTGGCGCCGTGGTGGCCAATTCGCTGGGCCTTTCATTTGCCTACGGGCTCACAGCCGTCATCCTGGTCGCACATGTTCTGCTGCTCCTGCGCGTGGTGCCATGGCATCGGCTGATGGCACCGGCTCCGGAACCGGAACATGAAAAGATAGTTCGGACGCGGGACGGAGCGGAAGAAAAAGTCATGACCGCGGATTCGGGCAAGAAATTCCGGAAGGATGCCGCTGGTCCTGCCGAGAGGAGCGACCTGGGGTCCGGCGTGAAAAAAGAGTCGAAAAAAAGGTTCCC
>JFJP01011847.1_pt1 | contig 44522 bp, 38 predicted proteins | sample 431651 | NCBI WGS metagenome assembly JFJP01 (sample SAMN02602958, study PRJNA72255) | Microbial mat metagenome, whole genome shotgun sequencing project. | biome: fresh water; feature: sink hole; material: water; isolation source: purple microbial (photo- and chemosynthetic) mats found in...
CAGCACCGTTTCTCTTTCTAAGCCTTTCGTTGTCCCTCTTACTTTTTACAATTATGGCCATCAGTACCGCAATTTCTCGGCTGCGCTGATGCGGCTTTCGCAAAAATATGACTTTTGGTAGCTTTTCTCTGTTGTAGTATAACTTATCGCAGGAGAGATCTCCTTTGGATTAAGTTAAGAATGGTGGCTAGAAGATGACTCAAACGAATGAACGAAACTTCCAACGCGCTGAACGGGGAGATCAAAATCCTCTTGATGAAATGGAGCGCAGTCTGCGGCAACGAATCTTCGGTCAAACGCGGGCCCTTGATAGCATCCTCCGCTCCCTTAATCGGGCCCAATTTGGCTTTGCAGCGGGCAATCCGCGTCGCCCTCGCGCAACTTTGCTCTCCACGGGCGTGGGCAAAACTGAAACCGCCCGCAACTTAGCTCAACTACTCCGCCCGAATGGGGAGGCTTTTCTCAAAATAGATTGCTCCCTCTTTAGCCAAGGCCATGAGGTTTCAGCGCTAGTTGGGGCTCCACCTTCCTACGTTGGGCGCGATCAAAAGCCTTTAATCAATCCCGACATCATTGAACAAGAAAATAGCGTTATTCTCTTCGACGAAATCGAAAAGGGGCAACCCGAACTCTGGAATCTTTTGCTTCAAGTAATGGAAGATGGCGACCTTTTGTTATTAAATGGGGGTCGCCATGTCTCTTTTCAACGCACTATCGTCATCTTTACGACCAATGTTGGGGCTAAAGAGATGGTGGATTTCCTCGACAAACGGACAATTGGGTTTCGGACTACGCATCAAGATGTTGAATCCACGGGCCAGCAAATTTATCAAATTGGGTTTGATGCGTTACAGCGAGTTTTTTCCCCCGAATGGATCAATCGGTTGGATGAAATAGTTGCTTTTCGGCCTCTCTCCAGCGAGACTTTGCGCCAAGTGCTAGAACGAATGCTTGCTGAGAGCAATGAACAATATCGCCGCCACGGTCTTAGCGTAGAAGTTACGCCAGAGGCAAAAGAATATCTCTTGCAACGGGGGTTTGACCCGCGTTTTGGGGCACGACCTTTACGCCAATGCCTCTTGAAAGATTTGGATGCTCCTTTGGCCGATTTGGTCGCTTCGGGCGGGATTCCAAAGGGCAGTCGGGTTTTGGTGAATGTCAAAGATCAAGGCTTGTTGTACCAAGAACTAGAGTTTTTCTACGAACTAGCGCCCGAACTTTTGCAAGAAGCCGAAAATTTGCGGGCGACAGAAGTTGGCAATACCTCAGACAAAGGTTCGCAAATGCCAAGTGTCAGCTTGCATAGCGAACGCGGTGGAGGGCTTGAAAATGTGGCCAATCCTTTGGGCCCGCGCCTTAATCCGCCCCGTCGCCTCAGCTAGTTTCGCTTTGCCCCGCAGCCCTCTCAGCATAGCCTGAGAGGGCTTTTTGGGTTTTAGATGATAAGACTGTTTTTACTACCGTTATTGACAAAAGCAGGGTCTGCTGCTATACTAAGCCAAACCTCATTTCAAAGCTGATTCCTTCAATGCCCGAAACTTCCACAAGTCTCGAAATAGAGTATTCTCGCTGCAAACCCCAAGGATTTAAGATATGAACAATGATCTTGTTATTCAGAATTTGCGCGTCAATGTCGGCGATAAAGAAATCCTCAAAGGCGTAAATCTGACGGTGCAACAAGGCACGATTCACGCGATTATGGGGCCTAACGGGAGCGGCAAAAGCACTTTGTCCTACACGCTGGCTGGTCATCCAGGTTATAAAGTTACGGCGGGCGAAGTTTGGTTCAAAGGGCAAAACATTTTGACCCTGGAAGCCAATGAGCGCAGCAAATTGGGGCTTTTTCTGGCTTTTCAACACCCTGTTGCTGTGCCAGGCGTGTCAGTGGCCAATTTTTTGCGGGCGGCTCTCAATGCTCACCGTGCTGTGCCAGGCAAAGACCCCAAAGAAACCTCAATTCCCATTGCTGAATTTCGCAAACTCCTCAAAAGCGGCATGCTTTTTTTGGAAATGGATGATAAATTTGCCCGGCGTTATCTCAATGAAGGCTTTAGTGGTGGCGAAAAGAAACGTTTAGAAACGCTCCAAATGATGTTGCTCAAGCCAGGAATGATTATTATGGATGAAACGGATTCAGGTTTAGATATTGACGCGCTTAAAATCGTTTCTAAAGGCGTAAATCATTTGCTGAATCCTGAAATAGGCGCATTAGTCATTACGCATTATCAACGTTTGCTCGATTATATCAAGCCTAATTTCGTTTCAGTGATGATGGAAGGGCAAATTGTGCAAGCTGGCGGCCCAGAGTTAGCCCTTAAATTAGAGGAAAAAGGCTACGATTGGGTCCGAGAGGAATTTGCCCATGCCAGCTAAATCTGAATTGCTACCTTTAGCCGCCTTAACAAGCTCTTACCTAGCCGAGCAAGCCACGAAAGCCAATGAACCGCCCTGGCTGGTCGCGCAGCGGGCGACGGCCTGGGACTTTTTTGCCCAAACTTTGCCCCCCTTTTGGCAACGCACCGACCTCTCAAAATTGCATCCAGAGACTATTTGTCCGCCAGCTAAAGCGCAGGGAACGTTAATTCAATCCTCTGAAGCGCTTGCAGCGCTGGAGGCCAAAGGGGTTGTTTTCACAACTTTAGCTGCTGCGCTCCAGACGCACAGTGATCTTATCCAAGAAAAACTTGGGAAAGCTGCTAATCCCTTAAAAAACAAGTTTAGCGCTTTGCGGATGGCTCTTTGGCAAGATGGCATTTTTCTCTACGTTCCCAAAAACGTTGAAATCAATCTTCCTTTGCATGTCAATTATACTCTGAAAGAGAGCGATCAAGCAATCTTTCCTTATTCGCTTCTGATTCTGGAGCCAAATGCGCGAGCAACCTTTGTAGAAGACTTTTCCTCAAGCGCAAGCGAGGATTTAGCTTTGGCCGGCCCGACAACCGAGATTTTTATGGGTGCGGGCAGCGAGCTACGGTTTGCCAGCATTCAGCAATGGGGCCCAAAAATCTATCATCTTGGGGCCCAAGCGATAGTTTTAGAGCGGGATGCACGGTTTGAATTGACATCAGTTGCTCTGGGCGGTACAGTGCAACATCTTGAAGCCGAAATCGCTTTGCAAGGCGCTGGAAGTCAGGTCAATTGGCTGGGAGCGACTTTTGCCTCGGCTGACCAGCAGCTTTTGACTGAATCCCTCTTGCAACATAAGGGAATAAACACTTCCAGCTTCATTTCGTTCAAAACCGTGGTGACTGAGCAGAGTTATAGCGTTTTTGATGGCACAATCAAGATTGAACAAGATTCAAAAAACACTATTTCTCGTTTAGAGGAAAAAGCCATTCATCTTAGCCCCGATTCGCGCAGTGATTCGATCCCTGGACTCAGAATTGATACCAATAATTTAGAACGGGCGGGGCACGCCAGCACTTGTGGCTATATTGATGAAGAGCAACTTTTCTATCTGCAATCGCGGGGCCTAAGCAAAAATGAGGCTATTCACATGATTATTATGGGCTTTTTTGAACCCGTTTTGCAAGCTATTCCGCTTGAGGAACTACGTGCAACGGTGGCAAACACTATTGAGTCCAAAATTTTGTAGCCTTTTCCTCTTTATAGTCAATTTTCAGCCTTAGCTGAGAACTGAAACCGAGAAATCCTGTGAGCGATACCTTTCCCATTTTCGATGTTTTAGCTTTACGGCGTGATTTTCCCATTTTACACCAAGAAGTAAATGGTAAACCGTTGGCTTTCCTCGATTCAGCGGCTTCGTCGCAGCGGCCACGCCAAGTTATTGACTGTTTAGAAGATTATTATCGGCGTTATCATGCGAATGTGCATCGGGGAGTCTATAAACTTAGCGAAGAAGCGACTTACGCTTTTGAGCGGGCGCGGGGCAAAGTTGCGATGTTTATTGGGGCCGCTAATCTCCGCGAAATTGTTTTTACCCGCAACACCACCGAAGCAATAAATCTCGTGGCGCATGCTTGGGGCAATACCTACGTTCATGAGGGAGATCATATTCTGATCTCGCTTATGGAACATCATTCAAACATTGTGCCCTGGCAGATGTTAGCCCAAAGAGTAGGAGCCAAGCTAGATTACATAGGTGTTGATGGCGAAGGGCGTTTAGTGCTGGAAGATATTGAGCGTTTATTAACGGAACGCACAAAAATCGTTGCGCTTACTCATCAATCTAATGTTTTAGGTACAATTAACCCCATTAAAGAGATTGCCAAACAGGTCCATGCGGTTGGCGCGAAATTTTTAGTTGATGGAGCGCAAAGTGTGCCCCACATGCCTATAAATGTCCAGGATTTAGACATAGATTTTTTGGCTTTTAGCGGACATAAAATGTGTGGGCCGACGGGGGTTGGGGTTTTGTGGGGAAAGCGGAAAATTTTAGAAACGATGCCTCCCTTCTTAGGCGGCGGCTCGATGATAAAAGTTGTTGACCTCGATAAAAGCACTTATGCTGATATTCCTGCTCGTTTTGAAGCGGGAACGCCTGCAATTGGCGAGGTGATCGCGCTTGGGGCCGCAATTGATTTCTTAATGAATGTTACCCTTAAAACCATTCATGCCCATGAGCTTACGCTTATCAAATATGCCTTAGATCGCTTGAGCAATGTAGATGGTCTCACAATTTATGGCCCCAAAACGATGGAAAATCGCAGTAGCTCAATTTCTTTTACCCTTGAAGGCGCACATCCCCACGATATTGCTTCGATTTTAGATGGCGAAGGCATTGCAGTTCGGGCGGGCCATCATTGTACCCAACCTTTGCATCGGCAAATGAAGGTTGCGGCCACGACACGAGCCAGTTTCTATCTTTACAATATCCCCGAAGAAGTGGATCGTTTGGCAATGGGGTTAGAAAAAGTCAAAAAGGTTCTGCGCGGTTAAATTAGGTTTTAAGAGGAAAGCTTTATGGATAATTTCTATCAAGAACAAATCCTTGAACACTATAAGCATCCAAGTAATTATGGTAGATTAGATAATCCCACGATTTCCCACGAGGATACCAATCCTTTATGCGGTGATATTATTCGGATTGACCTTCTTATCGAAGATGAGCTTATCAAAGAGATTAAGTTTTCGGGGCAAGGCTGTGCGATTAGTCAGGCTTCGGCTTCTATGCTTACCGATGAGATCAAAGGTAAAACCCTTGCGGAAGCTAAGGCGTTCAGTAAAGAAGATTTGCTTGAATTGATTGGTATTCCTCTCCAAAAAAATCCTTCACGCTTAAAATGTGCGCTTCTTTCGTTGAAAACGCTGAAAGCGGGTTTGTATGGCATGGGAACGATGGATGATGAGGATTTGTGATTGGCTAATCATAGGTTAGATTCATTTTCATTATCATCTGTCCTTTGTAAAAACTATTTGGCAAATTGCATGATCTTACTAAACGCAAAGGTAAAACTATGACTCAAGAACGGCCTAACCTTGATTTTGATTATTCCAAATACGGTTTTCACACTGAAGAGCAATACATTTATAAGGCTGCCAAAGGTCTGACCGAAGAAATCACTCGTGAAATATCGGGGATGAAGGATGAGCCTGAATGGATGCTCAAACGGCGCTTGAAAGCCTTAGAATTATTCCATAAAAAACCTGTCCCTTTGCTTGGAACTTGGGCGAATGCGGAATTAGCCAACCTAGATTACGATCAAATCCGCTATTTCGTGCGGGCAGGCGAAAAACCCCAAAGTGATTGGGAAGCTGTGCCTGCGGAGATCAAACAAACTTTTGAGCGGTTGGGCATTCCCGAAGCGGAGCGCAAGTTTTTGGCGGGCGTGGGGGCGCAATATGAGTGTTTAGACGGGGCGAGTCGGGTGCATACGCAGCGGGGCCTTATCCCGATTCAAGACGTTTTGCCTGGTGATAAAGTCTTTTCTTTTGATGAGCAAAGCAATCAAATCATCCCTTCATTAGTAAAAGCTACGGCTTTCAAAGGCCAAAGAGTTGTTTTTGAGGTCCGAGTTGGCTCACGAGTCATTAAGGCTACTGCAAATCATCCTTTTCTGGCCCTTGAAGCGTACAATGAAATCGGTGAAAAACAGAAGAGTGCCACAAAAAAATGGAAGTATCTCCATGATTTAGTGGTCGGCGATCTGGTGGCCACGGCGAATAACCCATCTGAAAATGGTGCTTATGAACTGGTTTTTGCCAAAATTGACGCGATCAATCTTGCGGGAGTTGCTTTCGTTTATGACCTTGAAGTTGAGGGGCCCCATAACTTTTTAGCCGAAGGGCTGCTTGTTCACAATAGTGAAGTCGTTTATCATTCGCTCCGTGAGGAATGGACGAAGCTCGGTGTCATTTTCTTGGATACTGATACGGGGCTTAAAGAATATCCTGAGCTTTTCAAACAGTATTTTGGCACAATTGTCCCTGCAGCAGATAATAAATATGCTGCTTTGAACACTGCTGTCTGGTCTGGTGGGTCGTTTATCTATGTTCCACCTGGCGTGAAAGTAGATATTCCGCTCCAGGCTTACTTTAGAATCAATACGGAAAACATGGGACAATTTGAACGGACCCTAATTATTTTAGATGAGGGTGCTGAAGCTCATTATATTGAAGGCTGTTTCACTGCTGGAGCACGAGTTATCACCCACAAAGGCGAAAAAGCAATTGAACAAATTGCAGTTGGCGATGAGGTAATGACGCATAAAGGGCGTTATCGGCGCGTTTATCGCACGATGCAGCGGCCTTATCAGGGAAAACTCTATACGATTCGCTATTGGGGTGATAGCACCCAAACGCTTAATGTAACAGCAGAGCATCCTCTCTTTGTTAAGCGAAATCGTAACATTGCGCCTGAATGGGTTGAAGCAAAAACGGTTCAGGTTGGTGATTATCTTGTAATTCCTCTTCAAAAGCCAGATCCGCAGCCTAAAGAAGACTCAAGGATTTCTTTTCCTTCCGATGAGAATTATCTCTATGTTCCCATTCGGAGCATCGAATCTTCGTTGACAGAGACTGAAGTTTATAATTTTTCAGTCGAAGAAGATGAATCGTATGTCGCTGAAGGAGTCGTTTCACATAATTGCACTGCTCCTATCTATAGTACCAATTCTTTGCATTCAGCAGTGGTCGAGATAATCATCAAAAAAGGTGCGAAATTTCGCTATACCACCATTCAAAATTGGTCTAATAACATCTATAACCTCGTTACTAAGCGAGCCGTTGCGTATGAAGAAGCCTCCATGGAGTGGGTTGATGGCAATATCGGGAGTCGACTAACGATGAAATACCCTGCGGTCTACCTTTTGGGGCGCGGCGCTCGCGGCGAAGTGCTGAGTATTGCTTATGCGGGGCGCGGCCAACACCAGGACGCAGGAGCCAAAATGGTGCATGTTGCACCAGATACCACGAGCCGCATTACCAACAAATCTATTAGCAAAGATGGCGGAAAGACAACTTATCGTGGTTTGGCGAAGGTTGCGCGGGGCGCAACGAATGCAAAAGTCAATGTCAATTGCGACGCTCTGATTTTAGATGCAAGGTCGGCGAGTGATACGATTCCCTATATCGAAATTGAGGAACAAAGCGCAACTTTAGCCCATGAAGCTACCGTTGGCCGCATTGGTGAAGAGCAAGTTTTCTATCTAATGAGTCGAGGCTTATCTGAAAGCGAGGCTCTTTCAATGATTGTGTTAGGGTTTATTGAGCCTTTTCGGCGGGAATTGCCGATGGAATATGCCGTAGAGCTTAATCGGCTGATTGAAATGGAAATGGAAGGCTCAGTTGGTTAGGAGCATTTGAATGCCATTTGTTCAACTCAGTGCTACAAATGATATACCAGAAGGTACAGCTAAGGTTTTCAATATTCAAGGGCAAAAGATAGCGGTATTTAATGTTCGTGGCAAGTTCTATGCCCTTGCTGATGCCTGTTCACACGCTGACATTTCGCTTAGTCAAGGTGAAATTGATGTTGAAGACCTTTGCGTTGAATGTCCTTTACATGGCTCACTTTTTGATTTGCAAACAGGATACCCACGTACTCTCCCTGCCATTAAGTCTGTGAAAACGTATTCTACGAAGGTTGAGGGAGCTTTGTTGTTTGTTGAGCTGCAAATTTAAGATAGAAAGTAAAGTTAGATGTCGCTTACAGAGGATGTTATTCGAGCTGCGCTCCAGAATGTTCACGACCCTGAATTAGGTCTGGATGTTGTCAATTTGGGGTTGATCTATCGAATAGATATTTTGGAGGGGGGCAAGGTTGACATTGATATGACGCTCACTTCGCCACAATGCCCGATTGGGCCGCAGATTATTGAGCAAGCCAGACGTGAGATTCTCGCGCTGGGCGAAGTTTATAAAGATTTGGAAGATGTGCGGATTAACTTAGTTTGGACACCTTTTTGGAATCCTTCAATGATGAGCGAAGATGCGCGAGAAGAATTAGGTTTCTTTTAGGTTTGCTTGGCGTTTGAAGCAGATAAAGGCAAGCATATTTGACAATTTCAAACCACGCCAACGCTCCACAAAGAAATAAACCTAGAAAACCATCCCGCCAACCCGCTAAAGTTTTATATCTTCGCCAAAACTCGCGCGCTGGTGCGCCAACAAAATTGCGCCAGCGTGTTTGTTTTCGCTGCTTCCAGAGAATACGAGCCTCTTCCAAAGCGTATTTTGTTTGTTTCTGCCAAAACTCAGCTAAACGATCTATATTATAATGCAAGATATGGCCCGTAAGCCTTCCAGCTTTCCCTCTTAATTGTGCAACTTCGTGGACATGTTGGTTTTCATCATAAGAAGTCTGCTCTCGCCGTAATAACCTCAATTGATAATCGGGATACCAACCTCCGCCACGCAAAATTTGTCCAAAAAAGATGTTTTTACGGGGAATCCAATAACCGTCAAATTCATTATCTGAAGTAAAAGAGCGCAATTCCTGTGCTAATTGAGAAGTTACACGCTCATCAGCATCCAGAAAAAGCACCCAATCACCACGACATAATTGAATAGCCCGATTGCGCTGCCCCGCATAACCACGCCAAGGCTCAACGTAAACCACAGCTTTATGCTGATTACAGATATTTTCCGTCTGATCGCTTGAGCGATTATCGAGAAGAACGATTATTTCGGCGGCGAGATGAGCAACACTTCGCAAACAATCGCTGATGTGCTGTTCTTCATCTTTCGCAAGAATAGCAATGGAGAGCATTTTTTCTGCCTAAAAACTACATAAAGACCTGCCAGGTTTTCAGAACTTGGCAGGTCTAAAAGTTTATCTTGCAAAGAGATTAAGCGATAGTTTGTAACATGGGCAAATGAGCTTTTTCGTAGTTTGCGATAGAATCTTCTTGCTGAAGCAGAAAGCCCAACTGATCGACTCCATTTACCAAACAATACTTCGCAAATTGGTCTATCGGAAAAGCTACTTTTTGTCCATTGGGTAAGATAACGTTCTGATTAGCAAGATCAAGCGTTACCGAGGTCTGGGGGTCTTTTTCCCAGAGACTGATTAGCAAATTGTAGGTAGCTTTATCAACGACAATCGGCAGAAGGCCGTTTTTGAGCGCGTTATTTTGGAAAATGTCGGCGAAATAGGTGCTTATCACGGCCTTAAAACCGTAGCCCAACAAAGCCCAAGGTGCATGTTCACGGGAACTGCCAGAGCCAAAATTATGGCCCGCAACGAGAATCTGGGCCCCTTGCGTTTCAGGGCGATTGAGAACAAAATCAGAATTGGGTTGACCGCTCGAATCTCGTCGCCAATCGGTAAAAAGGCCCTCGCCTAAACCTGCTTTATCAGTTACTTTGAGATACCGTGCAGGAATTATCTGATCCGTATCTATGTTTTCGATAGGTAAGCCAACGATTTTTGCGGTAAACGTTGTGATTGGTTGCATTAGTTCACCTTCCTTTACGCTATTGCCCGTGCATCGGTGACAACTCCCGTGATCGCTGAGGCTGCTGCTGTGAGTGGGCTGGCGAGAAATGTGCGCCCACCCTTACCTTGTCGCCCTTCAAAGTTGCGATTGCTCGTGCTAACCGCATATTGACCAGGTTCCAATTGATCACCGTTCATTGCAATGCACATTGAACAGCCAGCCTCGCGCCACTCGGCTCCAGCAGCCAAGAAAATCTCGTGGAGGCCCTCAGCTTCAGCTTGACATTTGATCTGCTGCGAGCCAGGCACGACCAACATCCGCACTTTCGGGGAAACTTTGTGGCCTTTGAGCAATTTGGCCGCTTCTCGCAAGTCGCTTAACCGCGAATTCGTGCAACTTCCTAAGAAAACCACATCTATCGGCTGATTCAGCAACTGCTTTCCTGGTTGTAAACCCATATAGCGCAGAGCTTTATCCAACGATGCACGTGAACTTACATCTTCAATCATTTTTGGATCAGGGATAATTCCATCTATCGCTATTCCCATTCCAGGATTTGTCCCAAAAGTAATCATTGGCGTTAAAGAATTGCCATCCAAAGTTAGGGTACGATCATAAGTTGCCCCTTCATCGGTGGGCAATGTGCGCCAATGAGCAATTGCTTGTTCCCAAGCTGCTCCTTTTGGGGCAAAAGATCGGCCAGCGAGGTATTCAAAGGTGGTCTCATCAGGCGCAATCATCCCCGCCCGCGCTCCCGCCTCAATGCTCATATTGCAAACCGTCATTCGCTCTTCCATCGAAAGTTTGCGAATAACCTCGCCCGTGTATTCAATAACATATCCCGTGCCTCCGCCCGTACCAATCTTCGCAATGATTGCTAAAATTATATCTTTAGCAGTAACCCCTGGCTGCAATTGCCCATTAACCTTAATTTCAAAGGTTTTAGGCTTGTTTTGGATAAGACATTGTGTCGCTAAAACGTGTGCAACCTCACTTGTTCCGATCCCAAACGCTAAAGCCCCAAAAGCCCCATGTGTACTTGTATGACTATCACCGCAGACAATCGTCATTCCTGGCTGGGTTGAACCCTTTTCGGGGCCTACCACATGCACGATTCCTTGGTTTTCTGTGCCAAGCTTATAGAGAGGGATGCCAAAATCAGCGCAATTTCGTTCCAATTGCACAAGTTGCGCCGCCGCTTGCGGATCAGTTATGGGAATGTTGCCATTAGCATCACGAGGCGTGGTGGGCGTGCTATGATCCATCGTTGCGAGCGTTTGGGCAGGGCGACGAACCTTCAAACCACGTTGATTTAGCTCCGTAAAGGCTTGCGGCGAAGTAACTTCGTGAATTAGTTGTAAATCAATGTAAAGAACTGCGGGCGCTTCTTGGCTTTCAGGCTTTACGATATGACTATCCCAGATCTTTTCAAAAAGTGTGCGAGGTTTAGACATTCTTAAAACTCCTCTGTTATGAATTTATTGCTTTTTGCTCCTGATCGCGGAGCAAAGGTAATTCTAAAGCATCCCACAGAGCTTGCCAACTTGCTTCAATAACGTTTTGGGAAGCCCCAATCGTACTCCAACGCTCATCTCCACGGGCACTTTCGATCAAAACACGCGGAGTCGCGGCTGTACCCCGATATTCATCAATGATTCGGACTTTGTAATCAACCAACTTAACGTCGGCTAAGATCGGATAATGAGGTAACAAAGCCTTCCGAATCGCCTGGTCAAGCGCATTCACGGGGCCTTCGCCATCGGCGGCAGTGTGCATCATTTCGTTGCCAACACGAACCTTCACTGTAGCCTGAGCATAAATATCGTTACTACCACGCTTCTCAATGCTCACTGTGAAGTCTAAAAGTTCAAATGGGGGCAGATAATTGGGGGCGCTGCGGCGCACAAGCATCTCAAAACTGCCTTCTGCGGCTTCAAACTGAAAACCTCGGCTCTCTAAATCCTTAATGCGCTGAATGACGGTGTTTTCGTTACCGTTAAGCTTCAAATTCAATTCCTCAGCCCGCATTCGTATATTCCCACGCCCCGCAAGCTCGCTTACAACGACCCGCTTCTGGTTGCCAACTAAAGTCGGATCAATGTGCTGGTAACTTTCTTCAAGTTTAGCAATCGCGGCGACGTGGATGCCGCCCTTATGGGCAAAAGCACTTCGCCCGACGAAAGCCGCGTGGTGATCGGGGTTGAGATTGGCAATTGCCGCCACAAAATGCGCCGTATCGCTAAGGCGACTTAGTTGTTCTGGCTTAACACATTGATAGCCAAGTTTCAATTCGAGGTTTGCAATCAAGGGAATCAAATCCATATTGCCACAACGTTCGCCATAGCCATTGATTGTACCTTGAACCTGAACACAACCTTCTTGAACTGCAAAAATTGCGTTGGCAAGAGCCAAACCACCGTCATTATGCGTATGGATGCCCAAAGCTGCACTAGGTATTTCAACACGGACTTTACGGACTACTTCCGTTATAAAACTGGGCAAAGAACCACCATTTGTATCGCACAAGACCAGAAAATCAGCGCCAGCATTTGCAGCAGCTTGCAAAGTTGCTAAAGCATAATTAGCATCCAGTTTATAGCCATCAAAAAAGTGTTCTGCATCGTAGACAACTTCTTTGCCTATTGTTTTGAAATAAGCAACACTTTCGCTAATCATTGCAAGGTTTTCAGCAAGCGTTGTCTCTAAAACCTTCTCAACGTGCAGGGTTGAACTCTTCCCAACCAAAGTCACGACAGGTGTGCCAGCATCCACTAAAGCGCGGATATTAGCATCGTTTTCGCATTTGCCATTAGCTTTGCGCGTACTTCCAAAAGCAGAGATTCGCGCATGTTTTAGCGAAACTGTAGCTATCTGTTGAAAGAAATCAGCGTCTTTCGGATTAGAACCAGGCCAGCCACCTTCAATATAGTGAATTCCAAGCGCATCCAATTCACGCGCAATCTTTATTTTGTCATCAACTGAAAAGGAAAGCCCTTCCCGTTGCGAACCATCGCGTAAAGTTGTATCATAGAGTAGAATTTGCATCGTTATTTCTCCAGCGCGGATAACTACCAAAAACCTTGAGCATTCCAGTTTTTGTTGCAATTCGCTCTAAGGCTTGGGCAATTTGCGAATCACAACGATGGCCTTGAACATCAATAAGAAAGATATATTGCCCTAAAATTCCCTTAGAAGGACGAGATTCAAGCTTTGTCATATTGATCTTATCATGGGCAAGCTCTTCTAATGCACTTACCAAGGAGCCAGCATGATCTTCTTCGGTAAAACCAAAGCAAAAACTGGTTTTATCATCCCCTGTAGGTGCTAGATCATGCTGCGAAAGAACAATAAATCGGGTAACATTACTGCGATTATCAGCAATATCGTGAGCTAAAATCTGCGCTTCGTTCAATTCGGCAGCCCGTAAAGTGCTAATCGCTGCCGCAGGCCGCTCATCGGCCAGCGCTTCGGCGGGCGCAGCACTGTTGCTCAACGAAGCCACCGTCGCAACTCCTGGCAGACAACGTTCTATAAAGCGCCGACATTGCCCTAAAGATTGCGGATGAGCATACAAAATCTTGATTTCCTGCAAGGTTAAACCCTTGCGGGCTACCAGATATTGCTTAACAGGGATAACAATTTCGCCTGCAATCTTTAAATCGGTTTCGTGAATCAGGAGATCAAGCGTAAAAGTAACGCTTCCTTCTAACAAATTCTCAATTGGCAAAATCCCAACGGTTGCAGCACCAGTTTCAACAGCGGTCACAACGGCAGGAAGGTTGCAGCACCAGTTTCAACAGCGGTCACAACGGCAGGAATACTAATCAAAGGCAATAAAGCTCCTTGATCTTTACCTTTAGCATAAGCAATCGCTGCTGCTTCGCTAAATGTACCGCTTGGGCCCAGAAAAGCAATTTTTGTCATAGCAGAAAGAAGGAGAAAAGAGAGCCTAAAGATGATTTAAGCACCTAAAAACTCTCTTTCTCCTTAGTTTTAAACCTTTTCGGCCAGCACGTTTCTCCCAAACATATCTACCGCGTAAGTCGGTGTTTCCTTATCGTAGCCTGCCGCGTAGGCCACTTCTTCCGCATTGATTTGCTGCTGACGAGCCGCCAACATCTTATTCAAAGCGCCAATATAGGCTTCCGCCGCCGCTACTATCGTATCAGTATTCACGCTATAGCCACTGAAAATCTGTTGCACAGGCTGCCGCGAATACCGATTTTGCTCCTCAACAGGCGGCGCACCCTGATCCCGAATCCGCACCGTAACCTCTGCGACGGCATCCAAACCCTCAGTCACAGCGTTGATTGCAAATTCTATCAGTTCATTTGGGCGTTGAACAATCCGATTGATCGCCTTATAGACCGCGTCCACGGGGCCCGTGCCGTGGTCGCTGTCAATGAGAATTTCCTCATTTGGGCCGCGCAACCGAATCGTAGCTGTGGGAATCAGCCCCATGCCACTCGTCGCTTGGACATGCTCCAGCTTATAAATCTCTGGGGCCCGTTGGATTTCACCTGCGATTAAGGCTTCAATATCGCGGTCATCAACGACTTTTTTCTTATCACACAAATCTTTGAATCTTTCAAAGACTTGTTGAAAATCGTTATCGTCCAAGTTGTAGCCCAAGTTCTCAACGTGCTTGCGAAAAGCGTGGCGGCCACTATGCTTTCCCATAACCAAGAGATTGCTTTCCAAACCAACGGTTTCAGCATTCATTATCTCGTAAGTCATTCGATTCTTCAGAATGCCATCTTGATGAATGCCTGACTCGTGAGCAAAAGCGTTTGCACCGACAATTGCTTTGTTTGGGGGCACAGGAATGCCTGTGAATGAACTAATTAGGCGACTGGCGCGAGACAATTCACGGGTATTGATGCACGTGCTAAGGCCAAAAAACTGCTGGCGCGTGTGCAACGCCATCACGACTTCCTCTAGCGAAGCGTTGCCCGCCCGCTCCCCAATGCCATTGATCGCGCACTCGATTTGCCGCGCCCCCGCCCGCACGCCCGCCAAGCTGTTGGCGGCAGCCAAGCCCAAATCGTCGTGGCAGTGGGTTGAAATCGTAACGCGGTCTGCGCCAGGGACATTTTTGAGAATGCCCGTGATCATTGCGCTATATTCTTCGGGCGTGGCGTAACCCACCGTATCGGGGATGTTGAGCGTTGTCGCGCCTTCCTCGACGGCGGCAGCCAGTACCTTATAGAGATATTCGGGGTCAGAACGGCTGGCATCCATCGGCGAAAATTCGATGTCTGTACACAGCGAGCGAGCGTAACGTACCATTTCCCTCGCTCTTTGCAAGACTTCCTCGCGGTTTGAGCGCAGTTGATGCTCAATGTGAATATCAGAAGTTGAAATGAAGGTGTGAATGCGTTTTTTAGCGGCAGGCTGGATGGCTGTCCAGGCTTTGCTAATATCATCATTGTTGGCTCGCGCCAAACCTGCAATAATTGGGCCATCGGGCGTGCCAACCTGAGTTGCAATTTGGTGAACCGCGGCCCAATCGCCAGGCGAAGCCGCAGGGAAACCTGCTTCAATTATGTCTACGCCGAGTCGCGCTAATTGACGGGCAACTTCCAGCTTTTCTTCCAAAGTCATGGTGCAGCCTGGGGCCTGTTCCCCATCGCGCAACGTAGTATCGAAGATGCGTACATGATCTTCCATTAGGAAACTCCTTATGAAAAACTAATTTCGCTTAAAAACAGCTATGACAGAAAAGGTAAAATCTTTCAAACGCTTTACGAAGTAATAAACTTTGATTTCAATCAGTTTGGTTTGCTGATCTGAGCGATTCAGCATTGAAAGAGAGCGTAAGCATTTGGGGAATGCCTACGCTCTCGCTCGTTAGCTAGGCTCCGCCCTCACCAGGATTTACTTCTTTGGGGTTGACAAAAGGCATCATGCGCCGCAATTCACGGCCCACTTTTTCGATAGGATGCTCAACATCTCGCAGCCGCATGGCATTGAAATTAGGGCGACCTTTGTGATTCTCGTCAATCCATTCCTCCGCAAAGGCTCCGTTTTGAATTTCGGTTAGGATTTGGCGCATTGCAGCCCGTGATTGATCGTTAATCACCTTTGGCCCAGAGACATAATCGCCATATTCAGCAGTATCGCTGATTGAAAACCGCATATAACTAAGACCACCTTGATAAAGTAGATCAACGATAAGTTTTAGTTCGTGCATACACTCAAAGTAAGCGACTTCAGGCTGATAACCTGCTGCGACCAAAGTCTCAAAAGCTGATTTGACCAGCGTACTCACACCACCACAAAGGACAACTTGTTCACCAAAGAGGTCGGTTTCGGTCTCTTCTTTGAACGTAGTTTTCAGCACACCCGCACGAGTATTCCCAATCCCTTTGGCATAGGCGAGGGCATCTTCCCAAGCCCCACCTGACGCATCTTGCTCCACGGCAATCAGGGCTGGAACGCCGCCGCCTTGCACGAAAACTTCGCGCACGCGATGCCCAGGGGCTTTGGGGGCCACCATACTTACGTCAATGCCAGGAGCCGCCACGATCTGCCCATAACGGATATTGAAGCCATGCGCGAACAAAATGGTTTTGCCCGTCACCATATAGGGCGCAATATCTTCGCGGTAAATCTTCGCTTGCGTGGTATCGGGGGTGAGCAACATAATCATTTGGGCTTCTTTGGTCGCTTCGCTGACCGTTTTTACAGTCAACCCCGCTGCCTCAGCTTTGCCCCAACTTTTGCTGCCTTGATACAGCCCTACCCGCACATCCAGCCCACTATCCTTGAGATTCATCGCGTGGGCGTGCCCCTGGCTGCCGTAACCAATAATCGCTATCGGCTTGTTCTTCAGGCGTTCTAAGTCGGCCTGCTTGTCATAGAAAATCTCTGCCACAGTCTGCATTACTCCCTTTGTTTGAGCCAAATTGAACGAAGAAAAAGTTTACTTTGTTCAAAATGCCTAATTCAATGTCAAATCCGCTGCGTAGCCATTGCCTTCAATTGCTTCCAAAGAGGTTTGCGAAGGACGAAAACCACGAACCATCGCAATTTGTCCTGTCCGCATCATCTCTTTGATGCCAAAAGGTTGAATTACCTCAATGAAATTCTCGACTTTGGAAGGTGTCCCAGTCATTTCGATAATCATTGAGTTGATTCCCACATCCACGACCTTAGCCCCAAAAACATTGGCCAGAGCCACAACTTCTGTGCGGCTTGCGCCCTTGACTTCCAGCTTCACTAAGGCCATTTCACGGTCAACCGTCTGCTCGTTGGTGACATCGCTAACTTCAATAACTTCAATCAAACGGTAAAGTTGTTTGACGACCTGCTCCACATCCTCCGATTCGACCACAACCGTCATGCGACTAACCCCAGGGATTTCAGTGTGGCCAACGGCCAAACTAGCAATATTAAACCCCCGTCGCCGAAATAAACTCACGGATCGCGTCAAAACCCCTGGTTGATCTTGCATTAACGCGACGATAGTATGCTTTTTCATGCTTAATCCTTTAAGTTGCGTGGTTTAGTAGGAATACTTCGCTTTTGGAACGAGTAAGATACTCAAAGCATTCCTACTAACCACGTAAAAATGTTTAGACTGCTGCCAAAACTGATTCTTGAGCAACTTCCGCTTCAGATTGAGGGTCTTTAGTAATCATCTCCCCAATGCTATTGCCTTGTGGAACCATTGGAAAGACATTAACTTCGCGCTCAACGTGGAAATCAAGCAGAATTGGGCCATCATGAGCGTATGCTTCCAGAATTGCAGCCTCAACTTCCTCTAATTTCTTTACGGTTATGCCGCGCACTCCATAAGCTTCGGCAAGTTTCACAAAGTTGGGGCCCGTAAGCGGTGTGCCACTGTAACGTTTGTTCTCAAAAAGTTCTTGCCATTGGCGCACCATCCCCAAGTAGCCATTATTGATAATCACTACTTTGATGTTCTTAATGCCTTCCTGCATAATTGTGATCATTTCCTGATTGGTCATCTGGAAACCGCCATCGCCCGCAATGACCCACACGGTGTCATTGGGACAGGCCACCGCCACACCTAACGCGGCAGGTAAGGCAAACCCCATTGTCCCTAAGCCCCCACTTGAAATATGCGTTTTGGGGCGATACCAATCTATCAATTGCACGGCCCACATCTGATTTTGCCCCACATCAGTAACAACACGATAATTGCCTCGCTCATTGATAATCTTTGTCAAGGCTGCAAAAACATCGTGAGGCATTAAATCGCTCTCAGCATGGCGCTTTTGATACTGATTGCGCGTGTATTGTTGCTGAGGTTGATATTTAGTTTGCATCTCGCGGATGTGTTTCAACCAATCCTTCGTATCCCGTGCGGGCATTTCGGCCACTAGAGCTTGAAGAATCTGTTTAGCATCCCCGATAAGAGCTAAAGTAGCTTTGACATTCTTATTGATTTCGGAAGGATCAATATCAACGTGAATGACTTGGGCATGAGGCGCAAAAGTGCTGACCTTCCCCGTCACGCGGTCTTCAAACCGCCCGCCAATGTTGAGCAAAAGATCACATTCCTGAATAGCGCGATTGACATGCACCCAGCCGTGCATTCCAGGCATTCCTAGGCTAAGGGGGTGATCTTCGGGGAAAGAACCAACCCCTAAGAAGGTTGTGGTGACCGGAATGCCTGTCTTTTCAGCAAATTGGAGCAATTCAGCACTAGCTTCAGCCTTAATTATGCCATGGCCGGCCATGATCAAAGGCTTTTTGGCATTCCGCAAAAGCTCAATAGCTTGCCGCAGCCCGTGCATATCCACTTTAGAAGTGGGATTGTAGCCAGGCAAATCAATTTTGAAATCCCAATTTGGCACAGTGCTGGCTTGCAAAGCATCTTTTGTAATGTCAATCAACACTGGGCCTGGGCGGCCAGTTCGCGCAATATAGAAAGCCTCTTTCACCACTCGTGCAATATCGTCAATCTTCTTGACAAGATAATTGTGCTTGGTGACCGGCATCGTAATGCCCGTAATATCGGTTTCTTGGAAAGCGTCGCGCCCGATTACGGCACTGCTAACCTGGGCGGTAATCGCCACAATCGGGACACTATCCATGTAAGCGTTTGCAATCGCCGTGACCAAATTCGTTGAACCAGGGCCACTCGTCCCCAAACAAACACCGACTTTGCCCGAAACGCGGGCATAACCGTCAGCAGCGTGGCCGCCACCCTGTTCATGCCGACACAGCACGTGATGAATTTTATCGCGGTAATCATGCATGGCATAATAGAAAGGCATAATCGTGCCTCCAGGAATGCCAAACATGACTTCCACGCCTTCGCGGACTAAGGCTTCGCACAAAATCTGTGCGCCCGTCATTTTCTCAGTCATTTGAAAACCCCTACTACAATGATTTCACCGTGAATCTTCACGACCCTTACTATTTTGCAAGATAAAATCTTGCTAGTCTGAAACCCAAGCTCTTTTCCCTCGGAGTCACCAGCTTTAGCTGGTGGGCCACGGCTAAAGCCGTGGATTTCCTCGGAGGCAACCTCCTTCTCGGTCTTGGAAACAACCTGACACCCAGTACTATTTTGCAAGATAAAATCTTGCTGATTATTCAACTACAGCCCCTTTGCTGGCATTTGTTACTAAGCGTGTATAACGACCTAGCCAGCCACGGGTATATTTTGGTGGTGGAGCAGTCCAAGCGTCTCGGCGCTTTTGGAACTCTTCAGCACTAACTTCGGCTTCCAATTCACATTTTACCAGGTCAATTCGCACAAGATCGCCGTCGCGCAAGAGGCCAATTGGGCCACCTTCGGCTGCTTCAGGACTAATGTGCCCAATGCACAGGCCGCGTGTGCCACCGCTAAAACGCCCGTCAGTCAGGAGCGCCGTGGTGCTACTTAGCTCTGGAGTTCCTTTAATCATCCCTGTCAAAGCCAACATCTCTCGCATCCCTGGCCCCCCACGTGGGCCCTCATAACGAATGACTAGCACGTCGCCAGGCTTAATTTCTCCGTTGACAACCGCATTGGTCGCAGCTTCTTCGCTATTAAAGCAGCGAGCAGGGCCTCTAAAAGTCATTTCGTGCATTTCGACTGCCCCAACTTTGATAATTCCACCTTCTGGTGCAAGATTGCCAAAGAGCGCAATTAAAGCACCATGCGAAGTATGCGGATTAGTTATTGGGCGAATGCACTCAGGATTGCGATTCTCACTGTTTTGTAAGTTTTCGCCCAGAGTTTTACCTGTAACGGTCAAATTCTCAAGCTTTAAGATACCTGGCTTTTTGGCCAATTCAGCCAGAATCGCAGTCACTCCACCAGCCTCATTGACATCTTGGATATGCCATTGCCGAGGGCCATCCCACGCGGGTGAAACTTTCGCTAAGTGGGGGACACGCTCCGAAACCTCATTAAACCGTGAGACGGGATAGGCCAATCCTGTTTCATGCGCGAGAGCTAAGACATGGAGAACGGTATTTGTACTACCACCCATTGCCATATCGAGGGCCATTGCATTATCAATTGCGGCGGCGGTAATTATGTCCCTGAAACAAATCTTTTGCTCCAGCAAAATCATAATTTGGGCCGCTGCTTTGCGGGCTAAATCTAAGCGGTCAGGGGAAACAGCAGGAATTGTACCGTTGCCAGGTAAAGCGATCCCTAGGGCTTCACAAAGGCAATTCATTGAATTAGCGGTAAACATCCCGCTACAACTGCCGCAAGTTGGGCAACTGATTCGCTCTAATTTGAGCAACTGTTCAGCAGTCATTTGGCCGGAGGCGTGTTTGCCCACAGCCTCGAAAACCGTGATCAAATCACTTTTATTGCCCGCTTCGTCAACGCCCGCCAACATCGGCCCCCCAGAAACGAAAATCGTGGGGATATTCACTCGCGCTGCACCCATCAACATTCCAGGCACGATTTTATCGCAATTAGGAATGCAGATCATGGCATCAAAACAATGAGCAGCGACCATCGTTTCGACACAATCAGCGATCAATTCGCGGCTAGGGAGCGAAAACCGCATTCCCTCATGCCCCATTGCGATTCCATCATCCACCCCAATGGTGTTAAATTCAAAAGGAACCCCACCCGCAGCCCGTATAGCCTCTTTCACAACCCGCCCAAATTCCTGTAAATGAGCATGCCCAGGAATAATATCGATGTAAGAGTTGCAAACTGCGATGAAAGGCTTGTTGAAATCGCTCTCATCCTTGATCTGGCCCGTAGCTCGCAAAAGACTCCGATGGGGGGCCCGTTCAAAACCGCGTTTGATCTCATCTGAACGCATATTTCCTACCTTTACTGATAGCTAATTCCGATATTTGGTTGATCAATAATGATTCAAACCTGAATCTCGCCTCTTAAATAAGTCACTGCTTTTCCGGAAATCAAAACCCGCTCTCCATCAAGTTTGCACCAAAGCTGGCCACCTCTTTCTGAAAGTTGGAGTGCGGTCAATTCGGTTTTGTTTAGTCGTTTTGCCCAAAAAGGAATCAATGTTGTATGTGCTGAACCGGTCACTGGATCTTCATTGACACCCACTGCCGGTGCAAAAAAACGGCTTACAAAATCTACTTCTGTGCCTCGCGCTGTGACAATTATTCCCCGTGCATCTGTTTGTTTCAGCAAATGAAAATTCGGCTTTAAGTTTCGGATTGTTTCTTCTGAATCAAAGAGTAACAAATAATCGGTTCTTCCCTTAAATGTCGTTAAAACCTCAATTCCTAACGCTTCAGCAAAATCAGGGCTGGAATCAACAGGTTGAACAAAATCAGCAGGAAAGTCGAGTTGCAACTTGTCGTCAATTTTCCTGACTGTCAGCATTCCGCTTCGGCTGTTGAACACAATTTGTTTCTGGGGAAGATTCAATTCATTGAATAAAATATGGGCCGTTGCCAGTGTTGCATGTCCGCAAAGGTTCACTTCAGCTTTGGGCGTGAACCAGCGAATGTGAAAATGATCGCCTTCAGGAATAAAAAAAGCGGTTTCCGAAAGGTTGTTTTCGGCAGCAATTTGTTGCATGACTTGATCAGAAAGCCATTCTGTCAAGGGCACTACCGCAGCCGGATTTCCCTTAAACAGCCCGGAAGCAAAAGCATCGGCCTGGAATATTTTCAGTGTTAGTTTCAAATTTAATTTCCTTTTGGTCAGGTAATTCGGTAGACCGAACATGTCTCCCGAATTGTTGGCCACCCACAAAAGAGGCGAATGTTTTGGACTGGAATCGGAACAGGGACGAATACGGGCTGAGGCTGAGGAGCCGTCAAGCCACCGAGTAGCTCTTTGAGCAGTTTTTTGAGTGTCTCCATTGACATTCTCCATTGAAAAAACCCCCCAAGTTGCTTGGGAGGTTTAGGCTTTCGCGTAAGTTCTTTCAAAAGCTAAGGCTTCGATTCTCCCAGACACAAATTGCTCCCACAAAGAATAAGAATGGGGAGTACCAAACTAAGTACAAGTACTAACGGATTTTGGGATGGAATCGAATTTGGAATTAGAGCAAAAATCATAAGATGCCTCCTAGCCTTATGCCCCGTAGCATACCACGCTTCCCTAGGATTTGTCAAGAGCAATTTTGCCCAAATTGGGAAATATTGGCAATTTTCCTTGAAACGAGAAAATGCTTAACTTAACTGCCTGAAGCGAGAAGAGTCTGTTGCACAAGGTTGAAAAGCGGTGTGGGAAATATTCCAAACAGTAACGTAGCAATCGTTGCTAGAGCAATAGATAAAGCTAAACTATCATAAAGTAAGATGGGGCGCGGTTCGGTTGCTGGTTCTACCATAAACATCCGTACAATAACGCGCAAATAGAAGAAAGCAGCAATGGCACTTGAAAGCACACCAATTATTGCCAAGATTTGTAACCCACTTTCCCAGGCAGCAGTAAAAATATAGAATTTCGCCACAAAACCTGCGGTGGGAGGTACACCAGCGAGCGAAAGCATAAAAACCGCCATTGCCAGGGCCAAATTACTATCGCGTTTCCATAGGCCATTGAGGTCATCCAGGTTCCAAGCTAATTCACCTTTTTGCTCTAAAGCGATAATGACCGCAAATGCCCCTAAATTAGTCAAGGTATAAGCTAAAAGATAGAAAAGCAACCCTTGCATTCCACGTTCATTAGCAGAAATTACCGCTAAAACCAGATAACCTGCGTGACCGATGCTACTGTAAGCCAACATGCGCTTGAGATTCATTTGGGCAAGGGCCCCGATATTCCCCACAAGCATCGTGAGGATGGCTAAAGCAGCGAGTGCAGGCATCCAATATGGCCGCAAGACAGGCAAAGCAAGCGTTAGAATGCGTAAAAGTGCTGCTAAGGCTGCACCTTTAGTTCCTACCGACATAAACGCCGTTACGGGTGTGGGCGCACCTTCATAGACATCAGGAGTCCACATGTGGAAGGGAACCAACGCAATTTTGAAACTAAAAGCAACTAAAACTAAGCTACAACCAGCTAATAAAAGCGTTAATTGATAGGATTTTTGATAGATTCCTTGTTCTATAACAGCGAAGGTATTGATTGCAGCTAAATCAACGGTATTTGTTGCCCCATAGATCAGCGCAATCCCATAAACTAAGAAACCCGTCGCAAAGGCCCCAAGCAAAAGATACTTCATTGCCGCTTCTTCAGAGGCTGGTTGGGGATAGGCAAAGGCTACTAAGACATATAAAGTGATTGAAAGTAGCTCAATGCCCAGAAAAATCGTTATAAGGTTTGTGCTTTGAGCTAAAAGAAGCATTCCACCAGTGGCATAAAGCAACAGAGGATAGAATTCTCCCTGTTCAATACCTTGGCGCGGCAAATAATCAAGCGCAAGCAGGGTGCTAATCAAGGCCGCAAGCAGGAAAATCCATGTAAGGATAAGCGAAAAGCGATCTACAGTGACCATCCCGCCAAAAGCAGTTTTATTCATGCCCCAAAGCGGTAGTGCAATACCCCCCGCCGCAATTAGCCCAGCAAGAGCGAGATACCCCGTGATTCGCTTTTCTTCTTTGGGGATAAAGAACAAATCAACCAGAAGTAGTGCCGTTGCCCAGCTAAAAACCATTAGCAGTGGAGCGATAACGCTCAAATCAGATAATGAAAGCGACATTTGTGTTGTTCCCATATAGAACTAGAGGCTTGGTATTGCGGATACACTGCTCTGCATTGAAGCAAAAAGAAGATTTGGATAGAGACCAATAGTTACGATAGGAATAAGCAAAGCTAAAAGCAGAGCTAATTCTCGCCCATTGAGGTCGCGTAAGTTTTGGTTTTCTGCAATGGTGACTTCGCCCATAAAAGTAGCCCGAAACATGCGTAAAAGGTAAACAGCAGCTAGAATCACGCCGAGCGAAGCGAAAAAGACAAAAGGCCAACCTAAATCACGGGAGTTAAAGGCCCCTTGCATAATAGTGAACTCGCCGATAAAACCATTCAGACCAGGCAGACCAGCGGAGGAAAGCACCATTATCAATGTTAAGCCACCATATATGGGCATAACTGACCACAAACCCCCAAAATCAGCTAAGGCCCGAGTGTGGCGACGTTCATAAATGATCCCAACGATCAGGAAAAGTGCGCCAGTACTCAAGCCGTGATTGACCATTTGCAAGATCGCGCCCCCAATTCCAATCGGATTAAGCGCGAAAATGCCTAAAACCACAAACCCCATGTGGCTTACAGAGGAATAAGCCACCAATTTCTTCATATCGGTTTGGGCATAAGCTACTGCTGCGCCATACAGAATGCCAATAACCGCTAAAATCGCAATTGCGGGAGATGCCCAGCGCGAAACTTCGGGGAAAAGAATGAGGTTAAAACGAACGAGACCGTAAGTTCCAAGTTTAAGCAAAACACCTGCCAAGACAATTGAGCCAGCGGTGGGAGCCTCAACATGGGCATCAGGAAGCCAAGTATGGAAGGGCCAAAGTGGTACTTTGATTGCAAAAGCGAGGAAAAAGGCCCCAAACAGCAGCCGCGCCGTGGTGGTATCTAACGGGATAAGACCTTTTTTCAAATCCATTGCGATTTGATAGAGATCAAATGTCCCAACAAAGCCTGGGTTTTTGAGAGCAATAGCATTGCGATGAAGAATAAAGAGGGCGATAATCGCTAAAAGCATCAGAACTGAGCCAGCGAAAGTGTAGAGAAAGAACTTAACCGCAGCATAGACGCGATTCCCACTGCCCCAAATCCCGATCAGAAGAGCCATTGGGATGAGCGAAAACTCCCAAAAGATGTAAAACAAGAACATGTCTTGTGCTAGAAAGACTCCAAGCATTGCTGTTTCAAGCAGTAAAAGCAAGATTTGGAAGGATAGCACTTGATCTTGGATAGCTTCCCAGGCCGAAAGAAGCGCAATTGGCGTGATAAAGGTAGTTAGCAAAACCATCCAGAGGCTAATACCGTCTACCGCAATCAGATAATTTATGCCCCATGAGGGTATCCAGGGAATTTGCTCTACAAACTGCCTAACTGGAAGCCCGACCTCTTCTTGAAGAGGTGTTTTCTGAAAGATAAAGGGTAAAACAACTGAGATCAGAAAGGTTAAGCCCGAAAAACCCAAAGCTCCAGCACGTTGTAAATCAGTTCGCTCACGCGGCATGAACAATAGCAGGAGTGCGCCTACTGTTGGCAGCCAGAGGATGATCGAAAGAATCGGGAAATGTAGCTGATTCATAGTTTGTTTCGATTCAATTCTCGGTGCTAAACTCTATTTTAGCTTAAAAACAAAATTCAGCAGCGAAAAAGGCCTTATCGGGTCACCAGAAAGCCGAGTACAACCACTACCCCGACCAAAAACATTAAGGCATAGTTGCGGAGATAGCCACTCTGGATTGTTCGCACGCCAAAGGCTGCGCCATTGAGGACGCGCCCAACTCCATTTACAATCCCATCAATCCCTTCAGGATCGAAGATTCGAGCAAGAAAATTCGCTAAACTACGATAAATTGGAACCACTGTATACTTTTCGTAAAAATCATTGAAGAACCAAGCATCTTCCATCAAATCCCAAATATCCCCACTATAGCGGTGGAGCGGATCTCTATCATTTAATTTGATTTTCGCTTGGTTTTTCACATAATAGCTCCAGCCAAAATATCCTGATCCTAGAGCCAGAAGGGTTGTGATGATGGCCAAAGTAATTTCAGTGGGGCCAAAATGTCCAGCTTCTTCATGTAAAACTGGCTCAAGCCAAGTGGTCAAAGTATGCAAGCCTGGTAAATTCATTATTCCAGCTAAAACTGCCCCAAATGCTAGAATTACCAGGGGAATAGTCATGGTTGAAGAACTTTCGTGAGCGTGATAGGTCGGGTCGCGTTGTTGCCCATAGAAAACTAGGGCAACTTGTCGCCCCATATAAAACGCTGTTGAAAGCGAGGATATGAACAAAATAAAATAAATTGGGGCATAACCACTTGTCCATGCATGAGCTAAAATCTCATCTTTGCTCCAAAAACCTGCTAAAGGAAAGATACCTGCTAATGCTCCTGCACCAATCGCATAGGTCTTGAAGGTTGTAGGCATTTTATCACGGAGCCCACCCATTTTACGCATATCTTGCCGTTCGTGTGTCCCGTGAATCACTGAACCACTGCCTAAGAAAAGTAACGCTTTGAAGACCCCATGCGTAAGCAGATGGAAAATCGCTATCGCGTAAATGCCCATTCCCGCTGCGGCTACCATATAACCAAGTTGCGAAACGGTTGAATAAGCTAAAACGCGCTTAATGTCATTCTGGGGAATCGCGGCGGTTGCGCCTACCAATGCGGTCAAAGCCCCAATCCAAGTTACCCAGCCAAGCGTTGCAGGCGTGAAAAGGACGTGTGTGCGAACAATAAGGTAAACGCCTGCGGTCACCATTGTGGCGGCATGAATGAGTGCAGAAACAGGAGTTGGGCCTTCCATGGCATCTGGCAACCAAATAAACAGAGGAATCTGAGCGGATTTGCCTGTAACGGCAATTAAAAGGAGAAAAGAAATCGCTGTTGAGACTAAAATCTGCTCGCCAGGAAAATTAACCATTTGCCCTGCAATGAGAGAAGATTGCTCAATAAAACCTTTACCCTCTTTTGCAAAGAAACTTAATGTTCCAAACTTACTAAAAATAGCCATCATTGCTAACAACATTGCAGCATCGCCAATTCGATTGACGACAAAGGCTTTTACTGCTGCCGCACTTGCTGTTCTGCGCTCATACCAATGGCCAATTAGCAGAAAAGAGCAGAGACCAACGCCTTCCCAACCGAGGAAAAGAACCATGAGATTATCTGCCATCACGAGCAAAAGCATCATCGTGATAAACAGATTGAGATAGGCAAAATAACGACCTACGCGCTTATCGCCGTGCATATAACCGATAGAATAGATATGGATAAGGCCACCCACCCCCGTTACTAACAAAATCATCACGGCAGAGAGTGGATCAAGCAATAGACCAAAGTGAACTTGGAAGTTACCGATATTTATCCATTCCCAAAGCTGCGTCTCAATCCGTCGATCCTCGACTCCACGCATTGCTAATTGAATAAAATCAACCAGAGCTACAGCAAAAGCGAGTAAAACTGCTCCTGTCGCTACATAGCCAGCATTACGTTTGCGCCGATCTTCGTTCGTATCGTGCCAGATTAGCAGGGCATTACTCAGAAAACCAAGGAATGGGAGGAGTGGAATAAGCCAAATTGGTAACATTGCTTTCCCTTAAAATGGTGAATGCTAAATGCTAAACGTGGTTTTCGCCTTCCACTAAGCAAAATTAGCCTTTTAGGGTACTTATCTGATCGACATCTGTTGTATGTTTAGAGCGAAAAATGGTTACAAGGAGCGCTAACCCAACCGCTACCTCTGCCGCCGCAACAGTAATCACGAAAAAGACTAAGACTTGCCCATCAATATTCGCTTTTTCGCGGGCAAAAGCGACAAAAGCTAAGTTAGCGGCATTCAACATCAACTCAACAGCCATCAAAATGACAATTGCATTGCGCCGCAACAAGACCCCTAAGACCCCTAAAGTGAAGAGGGCCGCGCTCAGAAGGATATAGTAACTTGTTGGAACCATTATAGTCGTACTTTCCCTCGCTGATTCAAGACCACTACGCCGATGATTGCCACTAAAAGAATGATTGATGTGATTTCAAAAGGCAAAAGATAGGTCGTAAAAAGGACTTCGCTCATTTTTACGGGGTCGCCAAAAGTTTCTAAGGCAGGATTAGTTGAGTTTGCCTGGGAGAGAGAAGCCCAATTGATCCCTACTATTTCAATAAAAAGCAACAAACCTAGCCCAGAAGCAATTGGGCGTTGCCATTCTAAAGTATCCTTCTCATCTTCGGCCTTTTCTGCGCCTAATAACATCACCACAAAGAGGAACAATACCATAATTGCTCCTGCATAGATGGTTAATTGAAGCGCAAAGAGAAAAGGTGCATTGAGCAAAAGGAACAGAACAGCAAGCGCAGCGAAATTCAACAAAAGAAAAATCGCGCTATGTACCGCATTCCGACTTGTAAGCATAGCAATGCCCCCAAAAAGGGCAATCGCAGCTGTAATGAAGAAAATCAGCAATTCCATAAGATCTCACAAATCAATCTGCGCGGGTGGGCTAGGTCGTTTGTTAAGTTTCGCCAGAAGCGGAGGCATTTCGCCTTGGCCCTGATCGGCGGAAACAAGCAACTTTTCTTTTGTAAAGATTGCTTCGCGGCGATCATAAAATGATAATTCGTATTGATGCTCCAGAACAATAGCATTTGTTGGACAAGCATCTTCACAATAGCCACAAAAAATGCAATGAAGCATATTGATTTCATATTTTTGAGCATAACGCTCGCCCGCCGAATGAGGTTTTTCGGGGTCATTCTCCGCAGGAATCACTAAAATCGCATCGGCAGGACAAGCCGCAGCACAGAGCGCACAGCCAATACAGCGTTCCAGCCCATTAGCAAAGCGTTTTAATTCATGTCGCCCCCGAAAACGCTCTCGTACAGGTCTCTTAACTTCGGGGTATTCTACTGTGAAAGGTTGCCGTAACAGATATTCGCCTGTTGTTTTTAGTCCCTTCAAAAGTTCATTTAACATGATTTTTCCTTTTTATCCTAGAGATCACACTGTTTAGAGATTTTTCACAAGCTCGATCTCTATTTTAGAATGGTTTGGCTTGCTCAAATTGGCTGCTCCAAAGAAGATAACTATACCAGCAATGAGAAGAATTATGGCTTGAGCAGGTAAGGTCAGATTAGCAAAAGTTGCTTTTTCTGGGACGAGTACAACTACAATGGCAGTCATTGTAAGATTCAGCAGAGCTAAGGGTAATAACCACTTCCAACCGATATTCATCAATTGGTCATAGCGCACTCTTGGCCAAGAAGCTCGCACCCAAACAAAGACAAAGAGCAAGATCGCTACTTTTAGCAAAAAGGAAAGTAACGAAAGAATGCCAACTACTGTTGCGCCAGCCATTGGCCCTGCGGCATTAGTAACAATTGCACCAAGCATTTGCAAACCAGGGAAATGCCAACCCCCCAAATATAAAGTTGTGGCTATGGCACTTACCACAATCATTTTGATATATTCTGACATGAAGAAAAGTGCAAATTTCATTGAGCCGTATTCGGTATTGTAACCGCAGGTTAATTCTTGCTCGGCTTCGACCAGATCAAAGGGCGCACGGACTAATTCGGCTGTTGCACTTGTGATGAAGATGGTAAAACCTAAAAACTGGGGGACAATAAGCCATAAATCAGTTTGATAATCCACAATTTCTTTGGTACTTAACGTTCCAGCCATCATAATTGCGCCAAGAATTGAGGTTCCCAAAGCTAATTCATAAGAAATCAGTTGAGCAGATGAACGAATTGCGCCTAACATCGCATATTTACTGTTACTGGCCCAACCTGCTAAGGTAATTCCATAGACTCCGATAGACGTAACCGCTAATAAATAGAGGATTCCAACGTTAATATCGGTAAGCTGAAAGATATTTTTCAAAGGCCCAACAACAGTTGGCTCAAAATTGAAGCAAGCGCGATAATCGCCCGCAACATTCCAACAGCCCAATGGAATCACTGCCCAAATAATCAAGGCGGGAATCACCGCTAAAGCAGGCGCGATTAGGTAAACCCAGCGGTCAGCCTGCGCGGGGATAATATCCTCTTTGAAAAACAACTTGACAGCATCGGCGGCAGGCTGGAAAATGCCTTGTGGCCCCGCTCGATTGGGGCCGATTCGGCCTTGGAGTCGCGCCAGCAAGCGGCGTTCATAGAGCGTCAAATAGGCAAAGCCAGTGGTGATGCCCAGCGTCAGAATGAAGGTTTGAAGTACCAGAAACAAGGTTTCCATTATTTGTTATCCTCGAATTCGGCTACTTTAGTGATAGCTACGCGGGTGCGAGGGCCAGTTTGGATGACGATAAGCGGGTCATTGGGCAAATTAGCAGGGACAAGAATACTACCTTCAGGGACATCTGATGAGATTTGCACAGGTATCTCTACTGAACCTGCTAAAGAAGCAAGCTGGGCTAATGAACCAGGTTTGAGATCGAGTTTTTGAGCATCTTTAGGATTGAGAAGAGCGTGAGGCGTTGGAATATGCGCTAAGAGCAATGAATCACACAAGAGAGAATCATTGTCATAGAGCAAGTGTTTAACCAACAGACTAAAAGGATAGCGTTTATCTGAAGTTGTTGTTTGTCCAGCAAGAATCTTCAAAGTTGGGCGATATTTCCCTTCAATCGCTGCTGGATATTGAATGCCAACGCCTTCTGTGTTTTCGTAACTTGTACCATCATAATAGAAGGCTTCATTCGTTTGTCGCCCCCAAGCCCCCGATTTGCCCGTACTCGCTAGACTTGTGTGCGTGATACCCGCATAACCAGGCACGCGCTCGGCGATCTCTTTCGCAACTTCATTAACTGTCAAATAATTCCACCCAAAAAGGCTTATCTGATCCTGTTCTTGCGTTTTTGACTTGGCTTTTTTGGCCGAATTTAGGCTTCCCGCCGCGCCGATTCCCGCATCCGCCAGAGCTTTAGCCACATCCTGAATAATCTCCCAATTTGGGCGGCTTTCGCCCGGCGGCGGAAGCGCTTGGCGCGCTCGTTGCACCCGCCGTTCCGCATTGGTATAGGTTCCATCGCCTTCGGCAAACGCCGCCGCAGGCAAAACCACATCCGCAATTTTGGCCGTGGCGGTCAAAAACATGTCTTGGACAACAATGAAATCGAGCTTTTCCAAAGCGGTACTACTTACGGGATAATCCTTTACAGGATCAAGCCCCACAATGTACAAACTGCGGATACGGCTCTCCATTGCGGCACTCCAAACTTCACGAGTTGTCAAGCCACGGTTGGGCAAAAGCGCGTAACCCGGCCCACGATCTGGGCGCACTCCCATGTCAAGCACGCCCCGTGAATTGCCGCTTGGCAAAAGTGCAAGCAAACCATTATTTGGCTTCCCGACTTTGCCCGTCAAAATGGCAAGATTAGCCAAATCCTGCGTCAAAGTCGGGCCAAGAGCTAAAGCTTCGGCTCCATAGACAATTATGCCATTTTCAGCTTGAACAAACTGTTTCGCTACTTCACGGAGGTCTTCTTCACGAATTTCTGTTGCTTTCGCCGCCGCTTTTAGCGATAAGGTATTAAGCGCAGCCCGTAATTCTGCTAGACCTGCAACATTTGGCAGGTTTTTGGGGCCGATCTCTTCTAAAACTGCAAGTAACAAAGCTCTTAAAAGCTGAGATTCAGTGCCTGGCCGATAGATCAAAGAGCATGTTGCAGAACGGTCTAGTTTAGTCGGGCGCGGATTAGCAACAATCAGATTGCCCCCTCGTTGAGCAATCCCGCGCAAGCGTAGCATATAAAGGGGCGCTTCTTCTTCAGGATCAGCCCCAAAAACTAAAATCGTCGTCCCTGTGCCCAGAGTCAGGAGGTTTGTACCACTTCCAACACCTATTTCTGCGCTCAAATCATCATCTTGTAGATCAGCAAGCGTACCTACTTGATGATTCAGATGATTACTTTTGAGAATATCACGAAATAAACGTTGAAAAAGATAGAGGTCTTCATTAGAAAGATATTCGCCTGCGAGACCTGCAAAGACTTCACCGCCACCATGTTTATGCAACGCGGCAAATTTTTCAGCAATAGCTTGAAGTGCCTCGCTCCAGGAAGCAGGTTGGAGGTGACTGCCGTGGCGAACAAGAGGAGTCGTCAGTCGCTCTTGGCTCTCAAGAAAGCGTTGCCCAAACCGCCCTTTATCGCACAGCCAAATATCGTTGACGGCAATATTCTCACGAGGCATTACTCTTTTAAGCTCTTGATGGCGAATGTCAAGCGTGAGGTTACAACCAACAGAGCAATGAGGACAAATGGAAGGAACAGGCTGAATTTCCCAGACTCGCGCTCGGAAACGAAAGTCAGCGCTCGTTAAGGCTCCCACAGGACAAATGTCAGTTGTGTTACCGCTAAATTTGCTGTCAAAGAGCGGTTCGCTCATACTCGTAATCTGCCATTTGCGGCCCCGATGATCAAAGCCTAAGACCGAATCGTCCGCAAGTTGATCTTCAAAACGGACACATCGCCCGCAAAGAATACAACGCTCGCGGTCTAGGAAAATCAAATTGCCCAGCGGCACAGGCTTTTCAAAGTGAACTTTGTTGCCATAAGCAAATCGACTCTTGCTTGGCCCCCATTCCATTGTGAGATTTTGAAGTGGACATTCACCACCCTTATCGCACACTGGGCAGTCAAGCGGATGAGATGTCAGCAAAAACTCAAGAATGCCTCTTTGAGCAAACTTTACTTCAGGAGTCTTCGTTTGCACCACCATCCCTTCCGAAACAGGAGTGGTACAAGCAGTTTGCAATTTAGGCATCCAAAGAATGATTGGTTTGCCTTGCTCATCCAATACCGCTTGCCCTGTCAGGCGATCCATGCGCGGATTCCCCACGGCAACCAGGCACATCCGACACATCCCTGCGGCTTTTATTTTGGGGTGATAGCAAAAGACGGGAATCGCAATATCCACCGTGCGAGCAGCATCAGCGACATTTGTCCCTTCTGAGACCGTAATTTCAACCCCATCTATCGTAAGATGTACGTCAGCCATATCCTATTGTTCTCGCTTTAGTCTGTTGTGCAGCCGACATTCATTGTTCTTTAAGATTTCTTTTTAGCGCACCAGGGCTTCAAATTCTTCAGGAAAGAGAGTAAGCGCACTTTTGATAGGCACAACTGCACTTTCACCTAATGGACAGAAACAGTTACCTGCCATTTGTTTATAGATGTCGCGCAAATTAGCGATGTCTTCCGCCGTTGCTCGCCCCTCCACAATCATTTGATGCAATAGCGAAACAAGCCAATGGCTGCCCTCTCGACATGGGGTACACTTGCCACAGCTTTCATGCTTGAAGAATTCATCCATTTTGTAAGCCAAATGAGGGGCTTTAACCGTGTTATTCAGCACAATAACTGCGCCAGAACCTAACATTGTTCCTGCATTGGCTAAGGATTCATAATCAAGTGCTAGATCAAGTTGCTCAACTGTCAACCAAGGTGCAGAAGCCCCCCCAGGAATAATCATTTTAATCGGGCGATCATCGCGCATACCATCGCCATAAGCAGGATTATAAATCAATTCGCGCAAGGGTGTGCCAAATTCCAATTCATAATTGCCTGGTTTATTAACATGCCCACACAAAGAAAAGGCTTTTGTCCCTGGACTTCGTTCTGTACCGAAGCTTCGATACCATGCAGCACCTTTTTTTACAATTTGAGGCACGTTTGTCAGCGTTTCAACATTGTTAATAATCGTTGGTTTGCCATAAAGCCCCGCCACGGCAGGAAAAGGAGGCCGCAAACGCGGTTGCCCAATTTTGCCTTCCAACGATTCCATTAAAGCTGTTTCTTCGCCACAAATATAGGCTCCCGCACCCCGATGCACGATAATTTCGAGGTCAAAACCACTTCCTAAGATGTTTTTGCCCAGGAAACCTGCGGCTTTCGCTTGCGAAATTGCATATTCTAAAGTTCTGGCTGACCGTGCAAATTCCCCACGCATATAGATATAAGCGGTTTGAGACTCAATTGCGTAGGCTGAAAGCGCAATTCCTTCAATCAATTGATGCGGATTACGATCAATGATTTGATGATTATTGAAAGTTCCTGGCTCACTTTCATCGCAATTGCAAAGCAAATAGCGCGGATAAACCCCTTTTGGCAAGAAACCCCACTTCACGCCCGTGGGAAAACCTGCGCCGCCGCGCCCCCGCAAGCCCGAATCCCTAACTAATTGCACAATCTCCGCTGGCTTGCGCTCCTTTAAGGCCCCACGCAGAGCTTCAAACCCGCCATGCTTGAGATAAACCTTAAAATCAGCGATGTTGGGTATATCCAAATCGCGCATTACAATATGTTCTTTGAGTGGCATAAATTATCCCTGCAAAGGTAGCCTATTTACTCCATTCTTCCCAGCAAATCGGCTCAAGTTTAGCTCTTTCAATTAAAGTAAGGCTATCTGAACGCCCAGGTCTGTTATAAACACGGCTTTAGTTCTAGGTTTCATAGTAGCTTAAAAAGATCATCTTATTCATTAGTTGTTTTTGATTCCTCTAATTGTTGCTTTTCAGGCAAACCACCCAAATCATATTGGATTTTACGCAGATCACCTTCAGCATTCATTTCATAATCCTCTGCTTTACGGCCAGAAATACTCAATTTTTCTTCACGACGGAGCTGTGAGCGCAGATTACGCAACAGATCATCAATTTTATCAGGCGTAAGATCATAGATATAATCGAGATTGGCTTGAACAACAGGCGCACGATTGCAGGCCGCTAAACATTTCACGCGCTGCAAAGTAAACATGCCATCAGGAGTTGTCTCATTTTCGTTGATTTCAAGCTCATCTTTCAAAGCTTCAATCAACTCTTCGGCCCCCGAATAGCAACAAGGCACATCATCACAGACTTGTAAAACCCATTTTCCTACAGGCTGCTTGTAGAAAAGAGTATAAAAACCAGCGACTTCAAAGACATCAGTGGAGGAGACTTCAGCAATTTCCGCAACTTCGTTAAGCGCTTCTGGGGTTAAATACCCATATTCATCTTGGGCAAGATAAAGAAGGGGCAAAACTGTACTCCGGCGGTGGGCATAACGATTCAAAATCGTATTTATCTCAGTGGCATATTTTTCTTGAAGCATATCTTTGCTATCGGTCAACTTCCCCCAAAACGGGGTCTAAGCTGGCTATCAAAGCTACAAGGTCGGCGAGCAATCCGCCTTTGGCCATGTGAGGTAAGGATTGCAAATTGACGAAAGAAGGGGCCCGAAAATGCACCCGATATGGTTTTGGCCCACCATCGCTAACGATATAAACCCCTAAAACCCCGCGTGGCGATTCAATACTTACATAAGCCTCACCGCGTGGGACATGAAAACCTTCTGTCCAGAGCTTAAAGTGATGAATCAGCGATTCCATACTTTGAGTAATTTCGCTCTTCGGTGGTGGAGCAATTTTACGATCATCTGTTACAAATGGCCCTGGGCCCAAATCTAGCAAACGTTGATAGGCTTGTTGGGCAATTCTAACGCTTTGGCGAATCTCTGCAATTCTAACGCGATAACGATCATAGACATCGCCATTCTTGCCAATTGGAATATCGAAATCGTAAGTTTCATAACCGCTATAGGGCTTTAATTTCCGCATATCGAGCGGAACACCAGTTGCCCGCAGGTTTGCGCCCGTCAAACCATAAGCCAACGCCGCTTCGCTTGTGATTGCCCCAACCCCAATCGTTCGCTCTGTCCAAAGTGGGCTATCAGTCAACAGAGATTCATATTCGTCGGTATGACTCTGCATTTTGTCGAGGAATTGTTTGACCGTTGGCAAAAAGGCTTGCGGTAAAACTGAGGCTAAACCCCCAACGCGAAAATAGCTAGTCATCATTCTCGCGCCGCTTACCAATTCAAAAATGTCAAGAATCTGTTCTCGCTCCCGAAAAGCATAGAAAAAGACACTCATCGCAGCCAGGTCGAGCGCATGAGTGCCTAACCAGACCAGATGTGAACCGATCCGCGTCAATTCGACTAAGAGAACTCGCGTAATTTGGGCCCGTTCTGGCACTTCGCAACCGAGCAATTTCTCAACCGCCAGCACATAAGCTAAATTGTTGGAAAGCGGCGCAAGATAATCCATGCGGTCAGTGAGGCAAATCGCTTTTTGATAGGTTTTAGTTTCTATCGTTTTCTCAATGCCCGTATGGAGAAAACCAATATCGGGAGCCACATTGATAACTGTTTCGCCATCCAACTCTACGACCAAGCGCAATACGCCATGCGTGCTAGGGTGATGAGGCCCCATATTGAGGGTCATCGTCTCGGTTTGGCCCGCCAGCGCAGGAGCCAGTATCTCTTTTGGGGAGGGGACAGTCAGAGTTGTCATGCCATTTCTCGCCTATGATTCACTCTTCTGCAAAGATTTTATGGGCAAAGATTCGTTCAGAATTGATTGTGAAAGCAACTTCTTCATTGCCAAGGGGGACATCTTTGCGAAGCGGATGACCTTCCCAATCTTCAGGCAACAAAATACGGTCTAAAGAAGGATGACCTTGAAAAATAAGCCCAAAAAGGTCATAGACCTCGCGTTCTTGCCAATTAGCAGTAGGCCAGAGGCTTGTCAACGAGGGTAAAGTGGGATCATTTTCAGGAATTCCAACTTTTAAGCAGATTCGCTGTTTATTGGCGAGGGAAAGAAGATGATAAACTACTTCAAACCGTGGCTGGCGGCCTAGATAATCTACGCCACAGAGGTTTTCGAGGAAAATATAGCGTAAAACTGAATCGTCACGGAGAAACTCAGCGATTTTTACTAGGTCTTCCCGCTTGAGCGCCAGACTCAAATCACCATAATCTTCATTGGCCGTAATGATTGTCTCTGGAAAAGCTTCATTGATGCGCTGGAGAAGCAGAGCATTATTCATTTTAGCTAATTTCTACTTTTGAGCGATCTTTGTTGCCCGCAATTTTCATGCGATTGACCTTTTCATGAAGCAGCATTATGCCATGAATAAGGGCTTCGGGGCGCGGCGGGCAGCCTGCAACGTAAACGTCAACAGGGACAATCTCGTCGGCTCCGGCCACAATTGCGTAATTATTGTAGACTCCACTACAGGAAGCACAATCGCCCATGGCAATTACCCATTTGGGGTCGCTAATTTGGTCGTAAAGTCTGCGGACTACAGGAGCCATTTTACGGGATAAACGCCCTGAAACAATCAGCAAATCGGCTTGGCGCGGCGAAGGCCGATTGATCTCCATGCCAAAGCGCGAAAGATCATAACTACTGGCCTGCGCGGCCATCATCTCAATGGCGCAGCAAGCCAGCCCAAAAGTCAGCGGCCACATCGCTCGCGTGCGCCCCCAATTGACCGCAAGCTCCAGTGAGGTCGTGATAAAGCCCAAATTAGCTGCTTTTTCCTCTATTCCCACTGCATCGCTCCTTTTTTCCATTCGTAAACGAAGCCAACGAGCAGCACAAAGAGGAAAACGCCCATTGTCATGAGGCCTGCGACTCCAAGTTGGCGGGCCACTAGCGCGTAGGGAAAGAAAAAGACAACTTCAATATCAAAAATGATAAAGAGCATTGCGACGAGGTAAAATTTAATCGGCAGACGGCGAATCGCTGGGCCAATTGGCTCCATCCCCGATTCGTAGGGAGCTAATTTGCGGGCACTGGGCTTTTGGGGCCCAAGAAAGGCCGAAACGCTGATCACGAAGATTGCAATGAAGACTGCAATCAGGAAACTAATTAAAATTGGGAGATAAGTTGCGAGCATAACGAACAATCCTGCTAAAAGCCGCTCTTAACGTCTGCTAAGTATACAACGGTTTGCCAATATGTCAAAAGGGGGCAAAAAGGGCCTGGCGCTTTGTTCGGTTCAAGGAGGTATATATTATAATGGAAGTGGGCCCAGCTGCCTCTTTGTAAAGAGCCAGACGAGGACTTGAAACCTTCTTTGAAGAGCTGGTTTCATAGTACTACCGGCAACGGCTAAAGCCGTTGATTCCAACTTTGAAGAGCTGGTTTCATAGTAGAATGTAATCTAAGTTGCGGTTTGGCAAACTGGGCCAGAGCCGCGCTAAATAACAAGGAGGCTTTTCATGACATCTCGGCTTGGGAGAATTTTGCTTTGTGGCTGGTTCTTAATGTTGCTGCTTGGGCTGGGCCAGCTTACTATGCAGCCTTTGGAAGCCCAAAATGATACGCCCTACTATTTCCCAGAGACGGGACATAATCTCCAGGGGTCTTTTCGGGTTTTTTGGGAAAGGAATGGCGGTCTGGCGACCTTTGGCTATCCGCTAACAGAGGCGTATATCTCTGATAGTAATGGGCGCACGCTCCAGTATTTTGAGCGGGCCCGCTTTGAAATGCCTGGGAGCGGGGGAACGGTTGAGCTTGGCAAGTTGGGGCTGGAATTTGTTGGGGGGCGCACCTTTCCTAAATCCGCTCCTGTTCCGACGACTGCCGACCAGCGCTATATTCCTGAGACTCAACAAATTATTCAGTACGGGTTCAAAGAAATTTGGGAAACACGGGGCGCAGAATTGATTTTTGGCTTGCCAATCAGCAACGAATTTGATGAACCGCTGACGGAGGGTGGCGCGTGGCATACGGTGCAATACTTTGAGCGGGCCCGGTTTGAGTTTTGGCCCGATCAACTGCCTGGCAAGCGGGTTATTATTAGCGATTTGGGGCGCAAACTTGCGCCAGCTAAGATGACGGGGCCCGCTGCGCCTGATGCTTCTGTGCCTGCGCCAAACGTCACGCCGTCTGCCCAAAGTGGGAATGGTAATCCAACCGCCACGGCCCTTCCCGCCACGGCCACACCGATTCCTGCGCCTGACGTGCCCCAGCCGCAAGGGCCGTGTTACCAAAATTCGCCAGTTGCTGTCGAAGGCGTGCAAATTTGGCTTTCAGAAATCACGCCGAAACGCGGTTCAAAGCCTTGGCTCTGTCTGCGTTTGGTTCAAAGTGGACAAGCCGTTAAAGGAGCCGAAGGCTTAGGCGTGATTCGGTTTCTGCCCGAAAATCTTTGGCTCGCACCGATGCGGACAGACCAATTTGGGGTGGCCGCGATTCGCTTTGAAGTTCCGCAAGAAAAAGAGGGTTATCCCCAAAATAATGTCACGATTGATGGCGAAATGCGGTATCGAGGGATTTCCTACTACACCCAAATGATCTTTCGCTTCCCTGGCACGCCCCAACTGGCGGAAGCAACCCCTGTGCCAACTAGCCCTCCCTTGCCCGCGCCGCGCCAAGAGCCGCAACCGACGGCTGTGCCTCCTTCGCCTTTGGACGTGCCGCCTCCGCGCACAGATTGCTACCAAAATTCGCCTATTCCAGCCGAAGGCATCCAGGCTTGGATGCAAGAGGTCAACCCTTCGGCTAAAGGCAGTGCAACGCTTTGCATTCGCCTGATTCTCAATGGTAAAGCGATTCAAGGGGCCGAAGGGCGCGGGACTGTTCACTACAAAACGGGCGACGCTTGGGTCGGCCCTGCCCGCACTGATGATCGGGGCGTGGCGACGTTGAAGTTCAAGATCGATAAAGCTATCGCTTACGAACAAACTACGATTGATGCTGAATTGCGGCATCAAGGCCTTTCCTATTATGCCAAAACGAACTTTATCCCCGTGCAACGCTAATTGTGCTGCTAAGATCACTTGAAAAAAGCGCTTAAAAACTAAGCGAGAGGATTTCATTATGCTACCGCGTTGGATTCTTCCTTTGCTCCGCCGCCTAGGGGTTTTACTCCTCTTGGCTCTGAGCTTTTGGCCCTTTCAAACCCAGGCTCAAAGCACAGAGGTGCGCTACTTTTCGCAAACAGGGCACTCTGTGAGTGGGCCTTTCCGCCTTTTTTGGGAAATGAATGGCGGCGTTGAGCTTTTTGGCTACCCCATCACTGAGCAATTTGAATCAGCAAACCAGAAGCGCGTCGTGCAATATTTTGAGCGGGCCCGCTTTGAATTGAAAGAAGGAGCTAATCAAGCCCCAACAGTTGAACTTGGGCTGCTTGGGCTTGAAACGACAGCTGATCGCATCTTTCCCAGAGTCCAACCGTTTCCAAACAGTGCCGATAGACTTTATTTCCCTCAGACTCAGCATAGTTTGCAATATGGTTTCAAGCAAATTTGGGAAACTAGAGGCGCAGAGCGAATTTTTGGCTATCCGATTAGTGAAGAAATAGACGAAAAACTAGGGGATGGTGAATGGCATACGGTGCAATACTTTGAGCGGGCCCGGTTTGAGTTTTGGCCAAAATATAACCCTGGGCGAAGAGTGGTTTTTGGGGCTTTGGGGCAAAAACTTGCGCCGCCTGAATTGTTGGCTCCCGTAACGGCTCCCCCGCCGCCGCAGCCGACGGCTGTGCTGCCGACCCCAACCGCGGTCCCGGCCCCGGTGCATCCGCCGACCAGCCAGCCGAATTTGCCCACGGCGCTTCCAAATCTACCTACGGCGCTTCCAAACTTGCCCACCGCGCTTCCAAACTTGCCCACCGCGCTTCCCTCTGTGCCAACCATTATCCCGGCCTTGCCCACTACCCAGCCTAACCTAGATCCTGACATGCCAGGAAATATCAATGGCTCTGTTGACCCGCGCATTGGCCCGCCTGGCACAACTTTTCGCTTTGAGGCTTTTGGTTTCAATCCTGGCGAAGCTGTCGGCGTGTGGGTGACCGCTCCTGACCAGTCAACCTTTGACTCAGGTTTCCAGGCTACTGCTGATAATATTGGCTCAATTGCCCACGAAAATATCAAAATCAAGACCAAAGCTAATTTTCGGCCAGGAGTTTGGGCCTTCAACGCGCAGGGAGTCAACAGCCGTAAATTGGCCCAAGCCTTTTTCTACGTTACGCCCAAAGGAAAAGACCCGGTAAAGAGTTCGCCTGGCGACCCCTCTAAGCTGGCGCTGCTCATTCACGACCAACTTCCTACGCAGGGCAATGCCTTTGTAGTGCCTTTAGCCGCTCCAGCAGGCATCCCTTTTGTCTTACTGGCAAGCGGTTATACCCAAAATGAGACGGTCAAAAGCTGGATTACAAAGCCCGATGGCAAAAGTCAAGCTCTCGATGCCAGCGCAGTGAGTTTTAACAGCGAAGGGGTTGTCCAAGTACAAGTTGCAAGTGCGGGTTTGGCCGAAGGTCTTTACATCGTTGCGGCCAAAGGCGTTAGTAGCGGGCTAACCAGTTCAGCCACGTTCAAAGTGACTAGCGATTACGTCGCGGGGCCAGGAACCGCTCGCCCTCAGAATAGCAATGGGCAAGTAACACCGGTTGAGGGCCGCAAAGGAACCGTTTTTCAGATTCGGGGCCAAGGCTTACAGCAGAATGAGCAGCTTGAGTTTTGGATTACCGAACCAAACGGCTCCTACACGCTCGTGCCCCAGAATGCGCTGGCAGACCGCGAAGGTCGCGTAGGCTATGAGCCGCCCCTAGATTTGGTCAGCACGGGGCAATTTCAACCTGGAGTTTACGGAATTCACTTTCGGGGAAAGAGTAGCGGGCAGCGCGTAGATATTTACTTTAGCTATCTCGACGAAAAAACCACTGGCTCCTCCCTTTCCTTGCTGCCCGACCAGCACAAGCGCCCATTTTTCGGCCTCTTTGCCCCGTAACCCATGTTATACTTGCCACAGCGAAATCTCTAAAGCCAGTCATGCGGTTAAATTCGGAAAGGAAAAAGCTGTGCAGACAGTTCACGGACGTTTCGATGGAGCAACGGTTGTTTTGACGGAAGAAGCCCCTACACAAGGCGAGGCCCACGTTTTAGTTACTTTCTTGGCCGGAAGCCTGGAATCGGCAGCAGCCCGCGACGAGCGGTTGCAAACTCCCGGTGATAGGTTGCGCCCCCTCCACGTTTATGGCGAGGAACTCCGCCGCCAAATGCAAAGCCAGCATCAGCGCTTCACGGTGGGAGCCATTATGACGCGCAAAATCGTGACCGTCTTGGCAACGGTCAAAGTGACCAGTGCTATCAATTTGATGCGCCAACAGGGGATCACGAGTGTTTTGGTGGAGCCTGAAACCAAAACTGAAGCTTGGGGCATTATGACGGTCCGCGATCTCTTGCGCCAGATCGTGGTCGCCAATCGTTCGCCTGAAGAGGTTTCAGTTGGCGAAATTGCTACTAAGCCTCTTATCTGTGTGAAACCAGAGTTAAGCTTGCGCGATTGTGGCCAATTGATGATTGATTCCAACATTCGGCGCGTAGTTGTCGCGCAAGATAATCAGCCAATTGGAATTATCAGCGATACCGACATTTTCCAAATCGTGCAGGAGCGCGGTTGGGGCCCCGAAGCGTAGCAAGGCTGCCTTCGATAAACTCAAATAGTTAAGATGGCGAGGGACTCATTTGAACTAAATGAGTCCCTCGTTGCGATCATAAGAGTGTCCAGTGTAGTTTGCTGTTACCGCATATTAGCAATCAGCGCGTCCGCAAACGCCGAGGTGCTAACTTCCGTTGCACCTTGCATCTGGCGAGCAAAATCGTAAGTGACCACTTTGTTGGCGATGGTCTTTTCCAATGCTTTTAAGATGAGATCGGCTGATTCATCCCAGCCCAAATAGCGCAGCATCAGGTCTCCGCTCAAAATCACGCTGCACGGGTTGACCTTGTCCAGGTTAGTATACTTAGGCGCAGTGCCATGAGTCGCTTCAAAGATCGCATGGCCCGTGATATAGTTGATATTCGCGCCAGGGGCGATTCCAATTCCGCCAACCTGGGCTGCTAAAGCGTCGCTAATATAATCCCCATTGAGATTAAGCGTAGCAATTACATCGAAATCGGTGGGGCGCGTCAAAACTTGCTGCAAAGCAATATCGGCAATCGCATCTTTGATTAGAATTTTGCCTTCTGCCAGCGCTGCTCGTTGTTCAGCATTAGCTTCTTCCTCCCCACGCGCTGCTCTGGTCCGTTCCCAGCGTGTCCAAGTGTAAGTATGGGCACTGAAAGCGTTTTCCGCAAGCTCGTAGCCCCAATCGCGGAAAGCGCCCTCCGTGAATTTCATAATATTGCCTTTATGCACCAGAGTCACGCTTTTCCGTTTATGCTCAATCGCATATTGAATCGCCGCCGCAATTAAGCGCTCCGTACCCGCCCGACTCACCGGCTTAATCCCAATTCCCACCTCCACGGCTCCTGCCGTATCAACCCCAAAGAGGCCTAAAAACTCGCTGACTTTTTCTGCTGTGCCAAACCGCACTTTGGCAAAATCTTTGGGGAAGTTTTCCTGGAGAAAAGTCAAAAATTTCTGGGCTTCCGGGGAACCCGCAGGATATTCGATGCCCGCGTAGATGTCCTCCGTATTTTCCCGAAAAATGACCATATCCACCAAACCAGGCTGCTTGACCGGCGACGGCACGCCCGCGAAATGGCGGACAGGCCGCAGGCAGACGTAGAGATCGAGCATCTGGCGCAAAGCCACATTCAGGCTGCGAATCCCTTTGCCTACAGGCGTAGTCAAGGGGCCTTTAATCCCGACCAAATACTTTTGGAAGGCTTCAACCGTTTCAGTGGGCAACCAATTCCCCGTTTGATTGAAAGCCTTTTCGCCCGCTAAGACTTCCAGCCACTCGATTTTGCGTTCGCCGCTATAAGCCTTTTGCACGGCGGCATCAAAAACTCGCGTACTGGCCCGCCAAATATCGGGCCCCGTTCCATCGCCCTCAACATAGGGCAGAATTGGGAAGGCGGGGACGTGCAGCCGACCATCTTTAATCGTAATCGGTTCCCCAGCTGGCCCATGCGAACTTGGCATTTTCAACTTCCTTTCGTTTGCGCGATAATCTGGCCGCTATTATAACATTAGTCTTTTCGCAGCCAAGGGCAGAAAGCCCCCTCTACCCAAATTCCTCTCGCCCCTTGGCAAAAAAACAAGCCCCAAATTGGTACTAATCAACTAACAGCAGGCTTTTCGCAGCCAAGGACAGAAAATTCCCATGCTGCCCAAATTCCTAGTCCCTTGGTAAAAAAAACAAGCCCCAAATTTGGTACTAATCAAAGTAGTATTCTTAGCATTTCACTCACAAGCTCAAGCCTTTTTGCAAGGGGCAGCCATAAAAGCAAGAGTAGAATTCTAAGCGCAGATCTGCTATACTGTATAATGAGGTTTTTATCCTCAATAGAGATCTTTCTAAACGTTAAGAAATCGTTAAGAATGATAAAAGTTGTTTAATTTCTAAATAACGTTGGAAGATCAGGTCATAGAGAGCATTTTTGGGAATTAGTTTAAGGAGGAAACTATGAACATCCGAATCCGAATCAGCATTTTGGTGGGATTGTTAGGCATGGTAGTTTGGCTAACCCTGCTCCAAACACCAGCCCAGGCCAGCGTTTCCGAAGTTGGGTGGTGGGTGGGTGGTACAAACTGGCACTATCGTTTACCAATCACCGTGCAGGCCAATGGCTACGAACGAGCGAACAAACCCGCGGAAGTTGACGTTGACTTCACAACGTTTTTTACTCAACTAGGGCTAACGACAGCTACTACTTTAGACGAAGCCTCGTTGCGCGTGGTCGAGGTAGATAGCTCAAGTGGTTCAGGAACCGTTACAGATAGTAACGTCGTTTTCCAATTTGACAAAGCTACGGGCTACAATGCGACAACCAGCGCTACAGGCAAATTGATCTTTCTTCTCAAAGACACAACAGCGGCCACGGCCAGCCGCTACTTTTATCTCTACTTTGA
>JFJP01037122.1_pt1 | contig 44475 bp, 72 predicted proteins | sample 431651 | NCBI WGS metagenome assembly JFJP01 (sample SAMN02602958, study PRJNA72255) | Microbial mat metagenome, whole genome shotgun sequencing project. | biome: fresh water; feature: sink hole; material: water; isolation source: purple microbial (photo- and chemosynthetic) mats found in...
CACTACTTTTTAGCAAACTGTTACCAGTTGGGTCATCCATAGTTGGGTTGTCCACAAGCGTAAATTCGGGCAAACGTTGCCCTATTTGTTCATTATATATTCTTATTCCTTCTCTTTCGATATTGATTGCTGCGTTCATATCACGGTCAATAACAGTTCCACACTCTTCACAGATAAATTCTCTGTCCTTTAATGTTAAATTGTTATTCTTCCATCCACATTCACAACAAGTTTTACTTGATGGAAACCATCTACTAACAAATACTAATTCTCTTCCATACCACTTTGACTTATATTCCAATTGTCTCCTCATTTCATATAAACCAAGTTCCTGAATTGACTTAGCTAATTTATGGTTCTTCATTATTCCACTAACATTCAAATCTTCTAAAACAATAACTTGGTTCTCGTTAATTATCTTAGTTGTAATGTTATGAAGGAAATCTTGTTTTTGATTTTTAATCTTTTCGTGTAACTTGGCAAGTCTTAATCTTACCTTGTTACGATTGTTACTACCTTTAACCTTTTTTGATAGTTGTTTTTGTATCTTCTTTAACTTCTTTTCGTTGGTTTTTATCCATCTTGGATTATCAATGGTTTCACCATCTGAAAAAGTTAAAAGTGTTTTAATTCCTAAATCTATTCCGACTGATTTATTTGATTTGTTAACTATTCTTAATAAATCACCATCTATTAAGATTGTTGCAAAATATTTACCTGATTTGGTTTTAGTAATCGTAACGGATTTAATGCCTTGTTTGTTTTTGTAAAGGTATTGTTTATCCCTGTCCGAACATTCAAATTTCAAACCTTTAATGGTTTTAGTTAAATTCAGTCTTGAAGTTTCTTCATCAAAAGTTTTGGAAGCGACTGCTTCTTGTGGAAATCTAACTTTCTGCTCATCGTGTTTTGATTTGAATTTAGGGAATCCTTTATGCTGTTTAAAGAAGTTCTTGTAAGCTACTTCTAAATTCATTATAGACTGTTTCAGAACCTTAGTATTATGCTCTTTCAACCAATCATATTCACTCCTTAAATCTTGATGAAAGTAATGCCCTAAATCAGATAGCGAAGTATTCTTTTTATCGGTTTCATAATTCAGTTTTTTGTAAGCAAGGCATTGATTATAGACAAAGCGATAAGACCCAAGCAAACTATTAACTAAGTTTGTTTGTTCATTGTTTAAATATAGTCTTACCTTTATCGCTTTTAACATCTAATCATTTCTTTTTACCTATTTTATTATTTTCACAATTTTTACGATATTCCTCATCATCTTCTTTGCTTTTATTTCTGATTTTAACTGACGTGTAATTATTATCAGTAGCGTCTTACCTCGTTTGTTTAGTAAACGACATTTTTGATTCTTTTTTCATATCTTATACATTTTAGTAAGGTAAATCATTGTCATTTACACTACTTATAATGATGCTTGACACATTATTCGGTTTGTCTTCTATTGGTGAATATCTTTCATAATCACCAACACTTCTATCTGGTATTATTATGTTTTCACCATCGACAATATAATCATGTTCAGTCATAACTGAATTGTATATTTCTTCAACATTTTCCAATAATTCTGGGTGATAATAAAAACTTTCTTCTTCATTATCTGTTATAAATTTAACATTAAAGTGTTTAATTAACTCATCTCGTATCATAGTTGAATTATTTCCACCATATACTGTTAGCTCTAATGTTGGGCTATCAACGGGTTCTCTATTTTCATTTACGTAGTTTTTCTCTTTAATTAACATGTGGTTGTTGAATGGGTCAATAATCCAATTTGACCCATTATTCACAACAACTTTTAAAGAGGTTTTTTCGTTAATATCATCAAATGATATTTTTTTATTAAATATATATTCTACGGACATTTTAATAAAGTATAAATTTACGTAATCTTTCACTAACTTTAATGAAGTATTCATTAAGTAAATTTTCCTTTTCGGTGTCATTGTAATATTCTGTATCTTCCAATGATACACCCAATGAAATTAATAATTTAAGCATAATATCTTTGGTTTCTATAGATGCTTTTGACATGAACTTTACCCAAAATGGATGTTCTTGATTTATTTCTAAAATATATAAACTATGTTCTTTAACTGCTTTAAACATTAAACCATTTTCACCAAATCTAACAAATCTGTAGTCACAAAATTTATCATCACGGCTTCTTGTTTGTCCTGGTTTACTACCAGGGGTTTTTATTTCTTTTATTTCAACTGGTTCTTCTCTTTTTTTGTTCATTCCACGTAACTTAGGAATATCAATAAATGGTGTGATGTTAATACTTTTAATTGAATCATCTAATTCTTTTTTAATATCATCACTTGGTTCGTTTGATGTTTCCTTATTCTCTTCCTTACTTTTAATACTTTTAATATAAGGTTTGAATGATAGTTGACAAACATCCCTAAAACCTTGGTCAATATCATTTTTATCTGTTTCATGAATCATTTTATTAAATGTTGAGCCAAACAAGTCATCACAATCACCATTAATAAATAATTCAATTCTTAATCCATTTAAATGACCATCACCCAATTTTCCAACCATACCCAAATCCAAACCAGACCCAACTAATCTATTATTTCTGTAGATATATAGTCCTGCATTTGATTGATTTCTATTTATTTTTCGGGATATTGTTTCATTAACTTTTTCAATATCATAAATACTAAATTTAAAATCGTGTTCATCATATTTGAATTTCTCATTGGATGTTAAACATTTTGTATAATTTTCTTTGCGATACATTGGGTCAAAACTTTCAACAATTTCGTTATTAACGTATATCTTAATATTCGACTCATCAATAAAAAATTTGTAGATTAATGATATTTTATTTTTCAATGTTTCTTTAAATATAGTAATATTATTGTTTGTTACTCTGTCTAATTTAGTTATCGTTACAATAGTTCCAGTATCAGAATTACCATTTAATTGTTTGAACTCATCATACTCATCAGAAGAACCAATCCTAACAGGTATCTGAAATTGATTACCTTTAATCAGTTCATCTAAATCATATGTTGCCACATAAAATTCATCATTGTCTGATTTAGTTCTGATTTCAAACTCCCTACCAATAGATAAAGCAGCAGCTTTTAGTCCAGTACCATATGAACCTAAATCTAATGTTTTGTTTTTACCTGTTATAGCGCCAAGCTTAAAAGCTTCGTCAAGTGTGTTAATGTCCATACCACACCCATCATCACAAATTTTAATGTAATCATAATCTTCCTTGGACTTTTTTACGATAATCCTAACATTCTTAGAATTAACATCAGTATCCAGCGAGTTATCAACAATATCTGCAATTGCAGTATAATTATTATAACCTGAATTCCTCAACGTAGTTAAGAAATTTACATTTGGTGTCACATCTATTTGCGACTTTTTAATTTTTAATTCACTCATAATCAATTTTTTTAATTTTTAATACTAATTATTTTTATTATTTTTTCGTAATTTAAATATTACTATTCAAATTACTTCACAAATGTATGAAAATTTTTATTATAAAACAACATTTGTATCATTGTTTTCACTATTTTTAACCTCTTTATTCTTTTTTCTACGTTCAGCACTTCTACGTCCGTACATTTTCCCACTGAAACTAGCCATTAAACTAACCAAGTCAGTAACCAAATCTTCCTGTTCACTAACATCATTCTTTTCAATGTGAATAATCTCAACACCATAACTACTAAACATTCGTTCAATGAAGTTATATTGAAATCGTGTTAACCTATCCTTATGTTCGATTATAACTTTATTAACTTTCTTATCAATAACTAAATTAGTCAGTTTAATAAACCCATTTCTTGTATCAGATAGACCCGAACCAACATCTTTAATAATGAAACCAACATTAAGTTTCTTCTTAGCACAGTATTCACTTAAACGTTGTGATTGTCTATCTAAGTCACCTTTTTGTTTCTGTTCATGTGAGCTAACACGAGAATAGGTCGCAACCAAATCGGACGTTTCTACAACACTTTTATTAATTCCGATATATTCATCCAACTGTTCTTGTTGGTATCGTCTATGACCACCAGTAGTGGTTATAGGTATAAGTACACCTGACTTACCCCAACGCCTTAATGTTTCTTTTGCCACATTAAGATATTCTGATGCTTGTTTTAATGTTAACAGTTTACTCATTCTATTCCTCAATATTTTTTATATGATTCAGAATCATAGATTTTGATTCATCTAATAATTTTTGGAATTCTTCAACGGTAATGTCTTCATCCAATTCAAATACGTTTGGATAAACATCACCATTTTCAAGTTCATATTCGGTTTTAGAAACACGAACAACTTTCATATTTTTTTCTTCCATAATTTTTATTATTTTATTCTTCATATATAAATATATTAATTTTTAAAAAAAGTTTGTTTTTATTGTATATATTTTTTTATTTTTGTGTAATTTTGTTTAATTTTTGTTAAACAGTTGATTTACCCTTTCTTTTCTTAATTTGTGTATGAATTTACTGCTAACTTTAATAATTTCAAGACCTAACAATGTTTTGTATATCATATTATTCTATTTAAGTGATCAATAATAATTGGCTCAAAATCATTTTCTAAATGACGTAATCTTCTTTGTTCTAACAAGTCATGTAACATTGCGTCACCAAGACTTCTAATATTTTCATGATCTTCTAGGTAATAAACAGGAAAATGATGTTGTCGATAAAGACTTGTATAACTCAAATTACTCATTCGTTCACTAAAACCAAACCCTGGATCAAACCATTGAACTGGCGTTTCAAAACCCCTTTGTTTTAACAACGCATTTAAACCTTTATTTTGAATCATTTTATTTAAATTAAAATTATAACACAAAGGTACGAAAAAGGTTTGGTATCTTCAAACCTTTTAATAAATTTTAATAATCCAATAAAGTAGATTTTATTATTCTTAATCCCCACTTTTCTCTAAACATTCCAACGTCCATTGACATATAAAATAATTGTCCATTCGGAACACCCATTGGTTGAATAGCGACAATGTCATTAGATAATAGTCCTGAAAACACGCGTCTAACTATTGGAAACACAACGGTATCAAAATAGTGTTCATCGTTGGGCGCGTTTTTTAATAAAAATTTTAAACCATTATTGGTTAATATCGGGAAATTCACTTTTACATTTGTGTTTAAAAATTTTAAAGGGTAACCATTGGAAAAATCTTCCCAACCACCCAATCGGTTCACCACATTGTTGACAACAATATGATGGTTTTTTATTTGTCACGTCCATTGCGGGATTATAAACCACATTAGAAGTTGCTGATGGCATCCATATATCATCGGGAATTCTTAAATTACCATCATTAGTTAAATATTGTGTGTTCATTGTGGTATTAAAATTTCTCATTAATACAGATAATTGAACATCGTCTAAATTACCAACAGGAACTGTGAAACGATATCGAACTCTATTATCAATATAACCGTTCAACTAAACTTGTACAAAATTACACAAGTTATCGTTTTCTTGTATGTCTTCTATTCTCAATTTAATTTCAAGTAAACATTTTTCAACATTACCTTTATCCGCGATTAATTGTAATATCATTTCACCGATATTTCTTGTTGGACTAATTTTATACAACGATTGAAATTTTACTAATTTGTCATCAATTGTTCTTATTGTTTTAAAAGAATACACCCGTTTTCCGCTTTTTCCATTATATTAATATTTTATTAATTGATTCTTTATCTTGTGAAAAGATTGCTGGATCTGTTGATACCCATTTATTTCTTTTTGCACCATTAACGTCAAATTCTTGTTTAACGATAAGTCTACCACGTTTTTGTTTAACGGGTAAGTCATTCCAATTAATACCTTTTTGGTAACATAACTCTTGCATATCATTCTGATTCTTACCGTTCAATTCTTTAGCCGAATATAGTGATTGTGCAACTGATGATATACTATTTCTTACAGTATCTTGCTGTCTCCATTGAAGATTATTTAATACTTCGTCTTTAAATGGTATAGTAAACGCTCTACTATCAAATTGTGCCATTTTAAAATCAGAAATTATTTTACTAATCATTAATCCATCGTATTCGTTAATTGGTTTTTCATTAAAAAACCTCATAATTCTTAATTGATTAAATTTTTCAGTTGTCATTGATGCGGATATACTTGTCATTTTTTGTACTTCCCCATCAAACCAAGCATCAGTAGTTATACTGTCAAAATCAGTAAGTACTATTGTGATTTCATCTGATTGTACAAACGCTAACTTAGCACCTTGGATGTTAGCACAAAGATATTTAGCTGTTTCATCCATATCTTCAATTAAACCAACATCAAACGGTTTTTTTAGTCCTTTTGTGTAATTTTTAAATGAACGCCCATCTAATCTAATTATAGTGTATGTTCTTCTTGGAAGATAAGTTCTTGACCTTTCTTCATAAAATTTTTTTTGTCGTATCGACAAATTATCTTTACTCATGTTTTTTATTTTTAAATTCTAAATCGGTTATTTCAATATGATCAATAAATTCTTCAAGAGATAAATTAATGTCATCGCCATCAGCACTATGTGTTATTAGTCCGTGTGACCATATGTCTAAATAATTTCTATTAGGGAATTTTGGCTTCAGACTTTTATTAAATTTACCCCAACCATAACCTAAACAAAACATTAATTTTTGTATTATATCCCATTCAACATCATTTTCCGCTCTAACAGATAATATTACTTTACCATCATCATTCATAATTAGTCTTTTATATTATTAAACAAGGACAAAACTTCTGATAATGTTATGACAAAACCTAATTTAGTACCATAAAAAGAAGAATACATATCGGCAGAGTTTAGAAAAACCCATCCATCATCTTCACCTAAAACTAAAATTTGAAAATATTCGTCACGTTTTATGATAGCGGCACCACCATAACTTGTTAGATGATAAACACGAATATTATTATTGCCTCGATAAACTCTACTGATAGGAAAACTATCGTACATACCATCTTGACCACCTACCTCATTGTAAATTTTATAAATGTCGGAATTAATGAGTTCATCCAATTCCATATCATGTCTACTTACTTGGGTTGATTTTCTGTATTCTTCTAAATCTTTTTTTGAAATATATTCAGTATTGTCCATGATTAGTCTTCTATTATATTTCTTTCTTGTTTTAATTCCTGAATTTGTTTATACAAATCATTTATTTTCATGCCAATTTTGTTTTCTTTTTCACAATGTTTTTCATATCTAGCTATTAATTTTTCGTCAGCCAATTGTATTTTCATACCAGAAAAAACATATTCAATATGATCAGAATGATATAGAATCTGTACGTGTGTGACCCCTTTTTCTTTTAATTCTGTTAATATTTTAATTGCGTTATCAATATTAATTGGCTCACTATCTGCATTACCAAAACTACGGTTAATTTCACAAAAATCATCATGAGTAAGATAATCATACCCATATTGTTTATGTATTTCATCATATAGATAATCAGATGTAATATTTTGTACTAATTCCTTAGATACGTAGATTTTATTATCCTTTTTCTTCGTGTAATTCACAGGATCCATGTTGGTTAGCCATTTCGTTAAATATTATTAATTTATCAAACACACAACAACCATAACCAAAGATTTCATCTATTTTACCAACCCCAGTCCATTCATTTCCTGGGTGACGATAAATAGGTTTCTGATGTTTACAATTACAACAACACAAACCATCGATAATACCTTTATATGTACAAGTATCTTTTTTCATTTTTTCATTTTTTCATTTTTTATTATATTCATATCTTTCATTAAAGAAACTATTTATTTTACCAGGATTCCATCTACCGTTACGAATGGATGATATATATGCACTAGTTCCTCTTTTATGAAAATCTGACATGACACTATATTTCAACATAAGTTATTGCATATCCTACCATACCTAAAAACTTTCCCTTGTAATACTGACTACCTTTGGGTATAATACACTTCACTTTTATTTCACCTATCCAACTCAAATCCTCTTTAATATTCATACTGCGAGCTTAACTTACCAATGTATTCTCCCCACTTATGCCATCGCCAACATCCTCCTTTTCCCTTGTTTTCTTTTTCCTACCAAACGGGGGTTAATGATATTACATATCTATTTTCGACATCATCTATCTCTTCCTTGTTATATTCCTTTATTTGATCAATATTATCTGCAACACCATAAGTGACTTTTTCATAATTAGGAAATATTTTATATCTGTCTTCCCATGTTAATACCTGTAACTCTATAAATTCTTCTTCGGGAAAATTAAATGGAAATGAACTTTGATATATACCAGTTTCCTGCAACCACTTAGAATGTGATTGTGCCATGTATTCAAACTTATACTCTTTCGCAACTTCGTGACGCATCTCTATTTCAACAAGGTCGGGGCTTAAATTTATTAACATATATCTTTTGCTTTAAGTTTTTTTACTTCTTCTTGTTATTGTTCAATAATCTTATCTTGTCTTACAAATATTATATGTACACTTAAATCTATTACACACAAGATTATACCAATAACAATGATAGTTTCTGTACCTAAATTTGATACAGCACTTAATACAAAGAATACTGATAAAAAAATGGGGATTACTATAAGTATTCCTGTTAACCAATCTAACTTCATAATATTATTTCTTTTTATTTTCTTCAAACCATTTTGGAAACTCTATGACTAAATCGGTTATATCTCCTGTTATTCTAATATTTTTTATGAAAAAAGACCTAAACAATTCCTCAACTTCTTTTTCTGAATATACAATATCAACCTTTGGCGCAAGTTCACTATTGTCTTCGTAATAAAGAACTGTGGGATTATCGGGTACTGGTCTACCACATTCATCACATATCAGTAATGGCGGTTGAAATCCACCTAGCGGGGTCTCACTAATAGATTCACTACCACAATGCTCACATTTGTAATAATATTGCTTGAAACCATTATTATATTCTTTTCTTTTCATTATTCTACTTGTTTAATTGTATCTAAAATTGATTGTTTACTAGTTTTAACCCAACATTGACCAGTAGTATTTAACTCCGTCCAATTTTCTTTTCCATATCCTTTTTTTTATTTACACCACAAAGATAATACTAATATCCCATATAAACAAATATTTTAACCTTTATTTGGATATATCAAAAATTTGGGGTATATTTAATCTATTGATATATAATATATGCTAAAATATTTGGTTATGCCATCTAAATTATATATCTTTGTGTCATAATTAAAAACAAATAAAAATGAAAAAAGTAAAAACTATTCTATTAAAAGTAGAATTAAAAGGTAATGGTATTGTAAATTTTGATAGTGGCGATCAAAAATATATATGGAATAAAAACGCAACTGATAATGGACACGAAAAAAGTCCATATGATAATGTTTCTTTTGCTAAAAAAAGATGGTACAAAGAAAATGGTAAAACAACGCATAAAATAATTATTTCGAGCAATTGTCTTCGACATAATATATTTTCCAATGACGTATTGTTTCAATCACCAAACATTATGAATAATAAAAATCTTTTATACTCAATGATTGGTTCACCAGGTTCACTATTAAGAGGTTATTTATTCGCTCAAAAAGATGCTACATCAATACATAGATCAAGTGTTCTGAATATTACTGATGCTCAGCAAACAAACGAGGCGATATCATCAATAGAAACATTCGCCAGAAGTGGTGAAAAAGTTACTGATGAAAATAAATCAGATACAAGTTTCTTTAAAAAAGAATCTATTGGTGATATTACTTATGAAGCTCTTGGTTCAATTGATTTAATGCAATTACAATTTGTCAGTTGTGATGAAATATTTGATCGACTAGCATTTAATCCTGATGATTTTGAAGAATATAAAAAATCTATGGTGACAAGATTTCCAGATTTCAATCCAACATTAGGTTATTATCAAATTAAAAATAGTGTAATCGAATTACCTGAATACGGCATTAAACTTTCCGAAGAAAACACTGTTTCATTAACTAAAGAGTTATTAACACGTATTTTAAACACAAACATACGAACATCTGGCGCGTATGCTGAGGTTGTGAAAGTTTCTTATAAATTGGTGTACGATGCTTTTGAAAATAAAATGTCTAATAAAGATGGTTGGGTTGAAATAAGTCAAAAATCTATTGACGATTTATATTTTGAACCACAAGATTATTATGAAAATTACGATTCTGAAACAGCATCGGAATTAAGAAAATCTTTAACTGAAATATCTCGTTTAAAAAAGGAAAAAAATAAAGAAGAGGCGGACGCTAAAAACAAAGAAAAGAAAAAAACTAAAACTGAAAAATAATTATGAAATATTTAAAATTAACATTTAAAAATGCAGGATTTTTCATAATTAATAATGGTACTAAAGATTTTGTTTTCGATATAAATGGACAACGAAAACGTAAGGATGCGTTTATGTCAAAACAACAAAAAGTAAGTATATCGGTAAATCAAATTAGTAATATGTTGCACGTATTAATGGGTGAAAGACCCAGTGCAACATATAGGGAAACTTATATTAAGTCAATTCCATATATTTTTGAAGTCGCCCAAAATTCATATATTAAAATCGATAATCCAAGATTCTCTTTTGTGGATAAAAAGACACAAGATACAAAATTTTATTATCAATCAGAAACCATTACTACCCGAAAATCAGTTTGGAATAGTTTCAGTAAAACTAAAGATCTTGTTTATTGGAAACGAATTGAAAATGCGTTAACCGATGATGATAATTCTAAATATATTGAAATGATTTCATTATTTAGTGAAATTCTTGGTTATAACGTGTTAACTAAACCTGCTGAAGAGGTGGTTGAAGAATTAAGACTTAAACACCCTTATAATCAAAAAATTAATGATTTTAAATCATCATTAAAAGGAAAAACGCCAATTATAAAATTTATTGATGGTGATTATTGGGCTAATGGTACTGGTAATGGTGATTTAAATAAAAATTCAAGAACATTGATTACAACGAATAATGGTATTGAAAAAATTATTAGATTGTCAGGGTCAATAATTATACCATTAAATGATAATGACATTGAAAAAATACGCAATTCCAAATCAACAGCAACTTTACTTGATGGTGGCGTTGTATGGGTCGAAGATTTAATTGACGAAAATGATTTTGGTATTATTGAATTAATTGAATACGTTAATATTAATAAATTAGAAGAATATGAGAATAAAATTTAATTTCACAAAAAATACTACACCAGTAAATATTAATAATCAATCTGATGTAAATTATTATATACATAAATGTTTAGGTGATAATAATCCATACCATGATGCTAAAAATGATTATTCAATATCTAATCTACAAGGTGGTAAACTTATAAAGGGTACAAAAAATCTTCAGTTTGATAATGGTGGGTTTATTACTATAACATCATTAAATACCATTTTTATTAATGATATTATTGGGGGAATTATGTCAAATCCACAATTGAAATGGGGAATGGTATTTAAAAATGTCGAATTTATTAATGAAAACTTTATTAATGGATGGAATCATTTTGCTACTTTATCACCTTTTATTATTAAAAAATATTCGGATAAAAACACTTATTCATTTGCCACAATCAATGATAATGATTTTAATACTATCGTCAAAAATCATATTGTTAATAAACTGACAAAAATTTATCCTACCATCAAACTGGATAACTTTGATGTACAAATTAAAAATCATCCATCACATAAAGTGTCTAAAGTTAGGGTTAAAAATGTTTTAAATATCGGTAATCAATGCCACGTAAGTATTTTCACAACTAAAGATGTTGCCGAAAAAATTTATAATATTGGGTTAGGACAATCAACAGGGTCAGGTTTTGGTACAATATATAAAACAGAAAATCGTTCTACTTATAAATTAGAATAAAAAAAATGGTGAAGGTTAAACTATATTATATTATTAATAGTTATATTTGTATCGTCAAACCATCCTTAAATGGTTTAATTTCAATGAATTATATAAAACCTACTGTATCTTATCCAATTCCGCAAGGGAATCACAACTTTACAACATTGTTATATATTACCGTGATTACTGTATCTTATCCAATTCCGCGAGGGAATCACAACTGAATATTATTATGGTGAAGATATGTGAGAACTGTATCTTATCCAATTCCGCAAGGGAATCACAACAATGTGGGTGTACTATAATATTAAAAATATACTGTATCTTATCCAATTCCGCAAGGGAATCACAACGGTGACACATATACTGTTACATACAATGGTACTGTATCTTATCCAATTCCGCAAGGGAATCACAACAATATTAGGTCATTATAGTGTTTTTTACGACTGTATCTTATCCAATTCCGCAAGGGAATCACAACACAAAGGGTGATGTTTCAATTTCGCCCCATACTGTATCTTATCCAATTCCGCAAGGGAATCACAACAAAAATAACTTTGCCTTGCCTTGATTAAAAACTGTATCTTATCCAATTCCGTAAGGGAATCACAAGGGAACAGCTAAAAGTAATAACAATGATTTCACAGTTTCTTATCCAATTCCGTAAGGGAATCACAACTAAATAAGGTTGAATTCTTTGGGGTCGGTCTTCATTTGTTTTTTTTTATATTATTCCATACAGGAATTTGTTTATATGAAATATTTGTATTATCTTTGTACCAAAATAAAAATTATGATTGAAAAACTTTTATCAAATAGTAACGGTACGAATCTTATAACCCATTTAAAAGCAACATCTAAAATTGCTGGCATTCTTTGTGATCGTATGGGGTTATCCGATGATAAAAAAATTATAATACAAACATCAGCATTATTACATGATATTGGTAAATCATATAGTGTGTTTTATGATTATATTAGTACTGGCGTTGAATCTGATGAATTTTTGACTAATAAAATTTTACATCATGAAGTATCTTGGGCGGTATTATTATATCTATTGGTGGATAATAAATATAAACACAATATTCTTCATGCTATTTATTGGCATCATGCTAAAGACGCGTCAACAATGAATAAAGAATATGCATCAAGTATTATCGAAAAAATTAATGTTAATGATAGACTACAAATAGTTCAACTATTTAACTTTTTAACTAATGATAATAAAACTATTGATGTTTTTAATGATGACATTAATAATGACGAATATCCTATTTACTTTAAAAACAAATCTAACGATAATAACAACGCTATTAATTTTTTAACAATGGGATGCCTAGTATCTGCCGACAGATATGTGTCTATATTTAATCAAGAAAAAATATTAATCAATGATGATTATTGTTTTGAAATTGTTAATAAAATTGAAATATGTAATAAACGACCATATTCAATTCCTGAACATTATGATCTTGAACGATTTAATAAACAAGTTGAATATGTTTCATTAATACCAAACAATACTACTACTATTTTTAAAGCACCTGCAGGTTTTGGTAAAACCCCAACGGGTCTTATATGTTGGAATACTAAATCAAGAAAAAAATTGATATGGGTGTGCCCAAGAAACGTTGTGGCCGAAACGGTTTATCAAAATATCATTAATGAACTAGATGCGTTAAACCTTAATGATACTAAAGTTGAATTATATTTAACAAGTAATGTAGTTAAATCAAATTATAATAATTACTCGGATTTTTCATCTGATATTATCGTCACTAATATTGATAATTTTCTTAACCCTACAATTAATAACTGGGTTAAAAATAGAATGTTTAATATATTCTCTTCTGATGTGATTTTTGATGAATTTCATGAATTTATTGGGGATGAACCATTATTTGCATCGTTTGTTAATGTAATGAGAATTAGACATAGATATACAAACTCTAATACGTTATTACTTAGTGCCACCCCAACACTAATGAATTTTTTGTGGGATACTATCAATAATGAAACTATTATTTTACCTAATAATCAAACACATTACCCACCAGTACACAATAAACCTTATAATTTTAATTATGTATCTGACTTTAATAGTATATTACCACAAAAAAACACTTTATTTGCTACAAATGCTATTAAATCTTCCCAAATTTTAACTATAAATAAACATTATTCAAATATAGTACATAGTAAATTTACAGATACTGATCGAAAACGAATTATTACTAATTTATTTAATATGTATGGTAAAAATTCTACTGAAGAAAAAAAAGACGTTATATCTGCACCACTTGTTAGGGCCGCGATGGATTTATCATTTCAAAATTTATATATTATTATCAAATCAATTGAAGATTTTTTACAAACAATTGGTAGAATAAATAGGTGGAATGAATATGATTATGCTAATGTTTATGTGATCATTGACATTAATAACCCTACTATTAAAAAATCTGAAATTGCCGCAATCAAATATACGTATAATGAAACTTTATACAATATTTGGGTTGATTTTATAAAAAAAGAAATGGTTGATGGTAATTCATATAATCTAACTGAATTATACAATTTATATAATAAATTTAATATAACATATAAAACTAATATTATTGAATATATTAACAATAAATTTATTAACAGTACTGTTAATCTATCTAAAATATATCCGAAAAAATATTTAATACCAGAAAACGACACTAGCACTAAAATTAAAACTTCTAAATTAAGAGATAACGGAAATGAAAAAATATATTGTATATATCGTAATTATTTTAATGATGATTATACCGAACCTTTTTTAATTGATATGGAAGATGAAAATATTAATGAAAATAGTTTGAAATTTATTGTTAAAAATATTGAACGTTTAATAACTGATGAAAGATTTGAATATACTAAATATACTTTGAAATATATTCAAAATGATATTAATAAACTAAAAATAATGGCTACAAACCCTAAAACACCATATATATCTTTCAATAAAGTTTACCACCAAAAACTTGGTATAATAGATAAAAATTTATGTTAACAAATGATGATTTAATTAAACTTGGTTTTAAACCTATACCACATTTTACTATTGGTAATTCCGTTACTTATGATTTAGGTAGAGGAAGACATTTATCTGCAGGGAATGTTGGTACTCCTAATGAAATGGTCTTTATTTGTGCAACTGATTATAAGGATAAAACTAACATTACCGATCTTGTTTGTTTACATAACTATGATTATGATGGATACATTACTGAAGAGAAAATTAAAATATATATGTAGTTAAAATATATTAAATGATTCTATTTTGATACTTTCTTTTCTTTAAAATAAGATAATAGTATGGTTTCAATCATATTATTGGTTGATGGTCGGTTTTCTTCTAACCGAGCTTTTTCAATTGCATCAACTAACCAATCATTTTTATCTGTGAATTTTAAGGATATTCTATTTGCCATTTTATAATCCGAATTGTTTGATTAATAAATCACTTATACTTAATTCCGCATGTTTTTCTGCTTCTAATTGAGCTTCCAATTTTTCAATGGTTTGTCCTACGTTTGGTAATCGTCTTCTTAGTTCATTTAAACCGTCTGGTTGATCGATTTCTGATACGCCATGGATTCTATCCATTCCAACAATATCTTCGTTAGGATTAAACCCATAATCACGTAATTCTGTTATTAATTGTATAACATTTGCTTTATCATCCTCATTTCCATTATAAACACTTGGTATCATTATGTAAGCATATGGTTTATTCATTAATTCCAAATCATTAACACAAATTACGTTAGTGTCAATTTTTTTCCTATCATCAATATCTGGTCTGGCTGACCTACCATATGTTTGTAAAAATTTACTCTTTGATAATGTCCTTAATGGCATTATACCAGAAAACCCACTAACATCAATTCCCTCAGCTAATATATCATAATGTAATACTATTAGTTTCTTAGTGATATCTAAACCATCCATCTTTAATCTTCTTAAAAAATCTTGACGATTTACTTGTTCACCATTGATATTATTACCAACTTCACCATTAGATGCTACGGCATATATACTAACGCCAGCATTAATTAATTGACTATATTCCCTACTGTTAAGGAAATTAATAATATCCTGTGTACCCTTTGCCGATACTAAAACCTTTGGTAATCTCTTAGTTAATATTTTACCATGTTGTTCAAAGGTATCTTTAATGATTTTATTTAATGATCGGTTATAATCATCTACATTATAAACACCATCAGTAATAACAAAATGTAATCTCGGTCTAACCATCTTACCCAATTCAATCGCTTGCCTTGGTATCATACTATATAATAGTTCTCCGTATGACTCACTATTATTCATTCCCCTACCTGTATCTGATGGCGTCGAAATTGTGGTTGCGGTAAAGAAATAACACCTTTCAGATTTTAATGTATGCAATATATCATGAAATTGCTCCTGTACCAAATAATGGGCTTCATCATTTAATATTATAGATATTGGATTAAACCCTTCTCTAGCATCCTCGATTCTTTCTGCCGAATTATATGTACTGAAAAATATTAATGGTAAATTTTGTTCCTTAGCCTTAAACATCATTCCTCGTATGTCTGACATACTTGTTCCCGAACCAATTTCAGAAAATGGTATACTTGCACCATCAAGATTAGCCTTGATACGAATATCTTCTAACTCCTTTTCATTTGTCTTTCCACCACTATGTACAAACATATAACGAGCTTCTATCTTCGCATCAACTAAAAATCCATAAACCTCTTTTAAAAGTTGATACGTTAATACTATTCTCGGTGCATTAACAACATACATACGAAAACCACTATTCTTTATAATGTCATCAGCAATTATCGCCGCCTGACAGAATGTCTTACCTACACCCGTTGGCATACATACTATACCTTTTTCTCTCGATATTGCACTAGCCACGGCTTCCTTTTGATATGGATATAACCTATCAAGTATATTTATTCTACTTTCCATATTATAATTCTTTTACGATTTCTCTTACTTTATCCCAAAATATAAAATTATTATCTAATAAACTTCTAAAATCATTATAACCAAAACATTTAACTTTACTTTTAAACATCTCTTGGTCAGTATAGAAATTTAAACCAGTTGCCGTGGTAAATACAAAATGCCTATAATTATTTGGATTTTCCATATCAGCAACAACTCCATGACTTAACATTCCATCCGTAAGCAAATTTCCTAAACTGTCTCTATTACTAGTCAATTCAGTTAATACATTACTTCGATATTTTACTTGAACTACACTCTTTTCTCTATTAAGGTTTATTCCTAATCCATCAACACCATTATCGTTTTCTTGAACTGGTACATAGTTATAAACCCCAACACGATTGTCCGTTGAATGTAATAACAAAAACAACTCAACAAAGAACTCAAACGCATCACCCTTATACTTTTCAGAATCATATCTTAATGGGTCAATTAATGACTCCCTTTCAATATTCCTCATAAGTTGTGACATCCTATTAACACCATCAAATAATCTGGGTAAACTATGACTCTTTGTTATAAAATTATGTTGTAAATTCATATCATGTTGATTTTTAATGTGTTTTTATTTATACTATCACAACAATATCCATTTTTGGGTGAAATTATAAATGTAATACTTTTTATTTTTGAAACATATAGATTATTAAATAAACTCTTTCCAAAAATCTTTTCTAAGTAATGAAATTGCTTTATAATTATATCTATGTCTTCCAACACCTGTCGTACCATCACTAAATGACATTAACTCCATAAATTTTGGGTTAAGCATTGCTCTTTGAATATATGGTAGATTTTTTGGTTCATCAACAATTGCATAAGAAAATTGTGTCATCGCATATTCACCACTTTCATCAATAACTGGCGATGACGCACCTCCATTACTAAAAATAACTTTAGATATACCAAAATGACCATGTTCTTTTGTACTTGAATAACGAAGATTTAAAGAACCATCTTTATATGTAACATAAACAACTGGATATTTAAACACATCGGTTTGTTCTTTTGATACATATTCTTTTTGTATATGGTATTTACAATTATATAATATACTTACATTATCCTCACCTTTTTTAGCAAGAAGTTTTTGATATTCCTTATACATTCCGTTAGGTATAAATTTCATTTTAGAAATATCTATTCTTTGAGTTGTACCATCCATACATTTAATTTTTGTAAACATAGTGTTAGATACGTTATGTAGACAATAGAAATCGTATGTTGTATATGCACCGAAAGTACTAAAACCGTCATTAGTATTATGTAATTCCAAATAAAGTAATTGTTTAGATTTAAGCAATGTTTTAACTTTATCAAAACCATTACCCAAACTTCTCCAACCATCAGGATGTACAGCGACTAGATAACCACCATCAACCAATTGGTCAACAGTTTTAATAACAAACTTATCCCATAGAACATGTGCAGAACCACGGTTAGGATTACCATCATTATACGGGGGATTCATAACAATAACATCAAATTTATCCACACCCCAATCTTTCATTCTCTCATTGAAATCATCAGTTAAATAACTTCCATGATAAATATTCAATGCATATTCATCTTTTGGATCGAATGAATATAAATAAAGAAATAAATTCTTTGCCTGTAACTCACATACATATATCATATTCTCTAATATATGTTTATATCTTAATTTTTCATCTGGCTCAAAACTAATAAGACCTTTCATAAGTCTTTCTATTACTACTGAAAAGAACGTTCCTACACCATTACAAGGATCTAACCATTTAAGATTTGGATTTGTCCATACTTCATATGGTAAGGTATCTAACATTTCTTCTACTAATGTAATAGGTGTCATTACCTCACCCATAGTTTTTACTTCTGTTGGTGATACCTTAACATATTCACGAATCATTCCAACAACATCTTTAATATGCGACATTTCACTATAGTTATCAGTATCCACTGTTTTCTGAATCTTACTACACATTAATCGATGCTCTACATTGTTCTCTTCCAGTATAGTCAATATCATTGACCTACGTTTCTCTATCGGAGCATTATTAATCATAGATTTAATTTCGGTAGTCATTCCATTAATACCATCGATTATCATATCTTGGATAAGATTTTCGTAAGTGTTTTTTAATTCTGTATTCATAATATGTTCTTTTTAATCGTTATTACTTTATGGTACAAAGGTAAGACTTTTATTCCATATACACAAATATTTTAACACCTTTTAATACACCCCTAAAATACCTTTCATAACCTACTAATACCCAGTGTATTACAAACTCGTTTTGTCGTAGTTTAGTTTAACGATTTTTATACACCACTTTACCCCATTTCACCCCACCTAAATTATTGATAATTATTATGGTTAGATAGATAAAATCTATACCCATTTTCACGTCATACAATTCGTCTGGGATTGTCCCGTGTGTGAGTCAGTGAGTATAATAATATAATTTTAATATCTTTGTATATAAAATAAATTGGTATGAAGTGTCATAATGCAAGGACAAATAAATAAAACAGTACAAAAAGGAAGTTATGAAAAAAAAGTTCTTAGGGATAAAAAAAATATTGTAAGTTAAAATGGTGTTATTAGTAGCATAATGTCATACGGGAATAAAACCCCCCTATAGAAATACACTAATAGGGGGGTTTTAACTTAAAATAAATAAAAGAAAAAATTACGCAACATATAATTTTTTAAATTTAATAGCTTCTTTTCGAGTATTAAAGTTTTTGGATTTTTTAAAACCGTCTTTCATAAATCTAACTCTGAACGTATTTCCATTGAAATATACATGGTCAGTGATAGGGATATATGACGATACATATTTTCTAACAGTTTTGGTGGTAGTTTTATTCACATTAAATTTAAGTGAATTAGTAATTTTAGTAATAAGTTGATTAAACGTTGTCATACAATAAAATTTTAGATGTTATAAAACAAATATACTAAAAAAAAATGATAAAAACAAATATTAGTTATTAAAACTGTCAAGAATAATATTATATTGGTTATTAATTTTGTCATGTAATCTATTCATAAATTGTCCGAACACATAAGAGTTAATCGAGTCGTCTTTAAGTAGTGTATTTTCGAAAGTTCTTAATTTTTTTCTGACGGAAGTTTCTTCATCAATAGTATTGCAAGATTCAATGGTTTCTTCTAACCAAGTAAAAGTTTCGTAGTAATTTTCTTTTTTAGCACACATAATATTATATTTATAAATAAATATCAGTGATAATATAAAAAGTGATATTTTTTTTAATAAAAGTAGTAAAGAAAACTACATATTTAAAAATCAATGTAGTAATAAATACTACAACCATATTATAAGGTTATATATTCCCCAACATAGATATAGCCAGTTGAATATTCCTGTAAATATAAAGAAGTTTTTAACATTTACCCAGCTAGTGTTATAAATTGATAGTCCAATAAAAAACAATACAATTAAGAAATTCACCATGTTTAAAATTATTTAACATAAAACTTATTGTAGATTAGAATAAAAGTATTATCTTTGTATTGTAATAATTACTTACTTACCCATATTGTATCTACTTAATATATTCCACAAAGATACAAAAAATTCATCAGACTGCCAAACATTTTAGGTATTATTTCTTCAGGTTCAGGAAGGATCATCACAGGATAAAACTCACACCTGGAACTTTAACAATGTTAAAAAATGTATATTTTTTGTATATAGTAAAGAAAACTACATACAGAAATTTTTAATTATTTATATTTATACAAAATATTATGTATATAAATACAAAAATCCCCAACAATAAAGAAATCGTTGGGGATTAATAATAATGAAGTGATATTAGTTCAGGAATGTAACATCATTTTTATCGAGGAGTATAGAAACCTCCGTTTTGATGTGGTGTTGTGTCAGGACTTTATCATCCTTTATTTGGTAGTTGTATACTTCGGTTTTAGGGTATATCACCTTAAATAAACCTGACGCTACTGGGTGTTTTAATTTAAGTGTTACCATGATTACATAGTAATTTTTTCTATGGTGAATTTAAAATTAGTATTGTGAGAGTCAAACGGTCAGAAAATATCATACAGATCGATTTCAGATTCTTTTAACCCTTCGAGACCAATCATAATTTCTTGTAGTGTCATAATAAAATTTATTAGTTTATATAATTGAATACAAATATACTCATAGTATAGTATATGGTCAAATATTAAATGTTAAAGTTTGTTAAGATGCAATGTTAAAGAACCAGGTATGAGTTTAAAAGTTATGAATAAATTAAACTCATACGTGGCAATTTAACAATGTTAAAATAAAAATCCCCGTGTAGTAAAACACGGGGATTTAATAATCAATTATAGTCCAACAAAATAAATAATATTTGGTATATGTATAACATAGACAATACCATTTTCAGTGACGCTAATGAATAGATTAGTGTTATTTTTAATTTTGATTTTAAGGTCGTCGCGGGTTAATGTTTCATCCGTGATTTGGATATTATCCCTTAAAATTATTCTGACTCCCATATTATTTAATTATGTTAGATTGAAATACATCTCTTTTATCACCATTTTTCTTTGGTGTTCCATCTTTTTTCAATTCAACGCCAAAATATACCATTTCAGATGCGTTGTCATTAAATACCTTGGTAACTTTCAATTTGAATAGAGCCGATATGGTCAGTGATAACATCCCCAATTTTATAAGGGTTATTTTCCTTGGTATATTGTATTAACAGTTCTAGTTTACTGTCATTATAAGTCTTTTCAATTTCTTTAAGTTTTGTATTGTATGTGATTAAGTCCATTGTGATACGTGTATTAACGGAAGAATAATTCGTATTTATTTTTTTTAGTTTTGAGACCTGCGAATAGGTGTTTAATAACTTCTTTGGTCCATGAGTTACCAATAAGTGATACTCGTTTATTGTTGCTGATATTACCAATGTTTGTATATCCTTTATCAATTGTCTGTAATACTTCCATTTCTTCAACTGTTAATGGTAAATATTGTCCATCCTTTGTGAAATAAAAACCAGTATTAGAAATTGCAGTAACAAGACAATTCGCTTTACCATCTTTTCTGACAGACATAGGATAAGAATAATGATTATCACCATTTAATTTACGTCCTCGTTTGCCAGCGCCAGCAATTGCGTTTGGTATTACATCTGAAAGCATAATACCTTTATCTTCGATATTGGTATTACAAGGGATATTTGTCCAGTATAATCTTTCACGATTTTGTGCCGAAACTTTATTGCTATTAATAAATATAGGTTTAACACCTAGTGTATTAGTAATCACATTTTCCCATTGTTTAGTCATACGAACATTTTCAAGGAAAAAATATTTAGTATTAGTTTCTTTCCATAATCGAATGAATTCCCAGAATAAGAAACTTTCGCCAACGAATTCAAAACCTTCAGATTTTAATTTAAGATATTGGTTTAGATTTGTAATTTCAACATTTTCGGTAGTGACCATTCCTTTCTTTTTGCCCATGAATGAGAAGTCAGTACAAGGTGTTCCGCCACAAATTAGTTTAATATCATTCAATAGTTTCCCGTTGATATGTCTTACATCACCAAGTTGATTGGTGTTAGGGAAATGATGTTGAGTAACTTTAATAGCCGCGGGTTCAATTTCACTTGCGTAATAGTTATCATAATGGATACCAAGGTCACTAAGACTTTTTTGAGCAATGGATATACCATCACATAAACTTAATACGTTATTCATCTTGAAGTTTATTTATTATTAGTAATACGAAAGCAATAATAAACAACTAAACATTGCTTTCGCATATAGAAGTACTTTATTATTTTGATCAACTAAAAGTGCTGTGCCGAAAAAACCTGTTACAAAACAAAGGATATAAAATGGTAATTTTTTCATTTGAATTTTTTATAATTTAAAATAGAAGTTTAATAAAAACTTTAGTTTTCATTAGTATATTTGTTATAAAAGATAATAAAATCAATCACATCATTATACACTTCATTAATATCGGTGCAAGTCATCAAATGATTGTTTGTATATTCAATCGCTTCGTGATTTGTTTCGGACCATTTGATAAAGAAATCCTGAACGGTATCATCAACGTATGACGCATATAATAGTTCATCGATTTTTTTCAACACTGGAATTAACCAATCCCACGAACAATGATACATAGCACCATTCAAGAAACACTCTTTTTCAGAATTACAAATGTTAGATAAATTAACATTACCTAATTGAGAATAATGCATAAATTCGGCAATAATTTCTGATGATGTCATACGATTAATTTTTATACAAAGATAAGGTGAATTTTTCAATCCGCCAAATCTTTTTAGTTAAAGATCATTAACACGTAATACCTCAATCAAGTGCAACAACGGAAGAAGAATTGTTAATGTTAAATCATTATACCAATCTTCAACCGTTATGATCTTACATCAATCGTGATGTAAAAAGAAACTTAATAAACTGGCTCTAATATTTTTAGATTTTTAATAGTTCTATTAATTTCGGTTGTCATCGTATCATACAAAGCTTGTTTGGCTATTTTCATAAATGACACATTTTTTTCTATTGTATCCACATCTGTACCATGTACATCTGTTTTTCCCACGATACATCTTAAATCTTTGGTTTCTTTACCATTCCTTACAAAAGTGGAACGAACATATATATATTCGCGTTGAATAGTGATTTTGATTTCATCATCAATACATTCGCGTGAACGTAGTTGAATAATTAGTTCCTCCAACTTTGACAAATCTTTAATAAAATCCATTAAAGGATTAAGAATGTCATTATATAGTGTTAACATTTCTTTTAACTCATGGGTTAAATTAATTCCCTGAGTTTTATCAATACCACGAAATTTTTCAATTTCATTGTTTTCAATAATGTTATTGAAAACTGAACTAAGAATTACATTATTTCTTCCCATAATAATTTAATTTTAGCAATACACTTCAGTTACAAACACTCGTTCAATACAACTAATATCCAACAAATGGTCAACCGCGTCTTCATCCTGGCCATCAATTAAATCCTGAACATCTTTTAATACTTGTTCAACATCATCATTGCTGAACTTATCTTCTGAAATAGTAACGTTGAATAACCCAGTTAAACAACCTTCGCTGTCAAATAATTGAAATAATCTCATAATGAATAATTTTTTATTGTTTATATTATTTTCTATTATGATACGAAGATAATACTTTTATGTGATACGTACAAGTAAATTAACATATTTAACAATGTTAAAGTTCCAGGTGTGAGTTCATAACCTTCCCGTCGGATCACCTGTGGCTATTTAACATTTGACAGCATAAAAAAACCCACCGTTTTAAAGTGGGTTTTTTAACTGATATTAAATATGCGCATCAACCATTGTGATTACAGTATCATCCGATACACTATCAATCAGTTCAGATAGTTTTTTATTCCATTCATCATCTGATATTTCATTTGATGATACACCCCACCAACCCATGTCGCCTTTTTGAAACCACACGCCATCTTTAACAATAGAGTAGGCGGATATTGCACCATTTCTGAATTTATCAATAAATTCTTCGCGAGAACAATTAAAATCATCAGGTGAAACCCAATGTTTTTGAGCCTTTTTTAATGCCGCATTTCTTGGTTGATTATGATAAAAATCACGTGTTTTGTCAATATCCACAATGCGTTCACGGATAACTTCCCATGATTCACTAATAGGTAGTTCACCAATGATTGATATGATTTCATCATAACTCTCGCCAGCTTTAACACCAGCATCATTTCTCATACCTTCAAAATCAATATCTTTTTTCAATGCAACATCGCCATGGCCAACTTCTGGCTGATTTTTGAAAACGCCAGATTCTCCCAGTTTTGGTATTACGCCAGGTTTTAATTTGAAAAATCCAGACCAACGACCACCAATGATATACCAATCCCATTTACTGTCAGGATTATAAGTTGAAAACTCGGACCAATCACCGTTTTCATCTTTTCGATAATTATTACCATTCCAGTCGTTACCGTACTTTTCATAACATTCTTCAAACGTGCCGACAAAGTTTTTATTCCTTTGGTAATAATCCAGAATACGGTTTTTCTCTTCTTCTGATACTTCACCCCGTTTATATTCGGGAACGTCTATACTCTCATCATACTTTTCTAATTGTGTTTCCACATCATTGCCAATCACTAAAACCACAAAATGACTCATAACTAATTAATTTTAATTGTTTATACTGTTTTAATTCAATACACAAAGATAATACTTTTATTTTGATTGTACAAGTAAATTAACATATTTAACAATGTTAAAAGGCATAACATAAATTGGGTGAAGTAATACAACTTCCCCCAATTTTATATTTTAACACATTTGATAAATTTCGTTGAATAATTGTCGTTCAATTACCCCAGTTTTACCAACCATTTTATTCTGTTGATTTTTAATTTCATTCTTACTCGCTGAGTGGGTTGTATATCTTGTTGCTGAAGAAAATACGCCCCATGCGGTTTCAGATTTACTTTTCAATTCAATATCCATATCCATATCAAATCGTGCAATTTGATTTTGTTTACGAGTTGATAAATCATCAAGTGTCATTGCACGGTCGGTATTGTCCAATTGGAATAAAAGGTTTTTAACCAAATCAATCATAACTGGCGTCATCGGTGTTTCTGACATACGTTTAATTTTGTCAAAATCTTGTTTTTCCTCCAATAATAATTTGTCAATGTTTCTAAGAATTTCATCAACACGAATTTGTAAACCTGCTGTGTGCCGTATTTTACTATCAACACTTCTGAAAGCTTTAAAAAACGTATTGGTACAGCTTATAGTAACACTTGAATTACCAAAGGCTAAGGATGTTGCACCATTGAATGAATTGATACCTGTGATAAATCCCTCAACGCGGTCATTACCCAATTTTAAATCATCCGATTTCAATTGCATATAAACAAGATTTCCATCGTCAAATAACCCAGATTTGTGTAACTGTAAACCAGTACTTTGTGAAATTTGATAAAGTAAATCCATAAGTTGATGATTTTGAAACATTTCGTAACCATCACCCATAACAGATAACACACTATTTGTGTCATCACGTACAATAGCAACTTTATCTGGTATAATAATTCCAGATTTTGTTACCATTTCTTCTTTTCTAACTGTCCAGTCTAACTTTGTTGTTTCCAACATTTCTTGTGCTGTCATAATAAATAATTTATATGTTTATACTGTTTTAATTACAATACAAAGATAAGACATTTAATTTAATCTACAAAATTATTATAGTTAAATGTAGTTAAAATAATTGGTAGATAAAACTATTACGTGGACACATAATATAAACTCACACCTGGATTTTTAACAATCGTATATAATAAAAAAACCTAGTCATTTCTAACTAGGTTTTTTTATGCTTATTACTCGTAAGTAATAGAGCCTGTTTTCACTTCAACTACATTATCAGTAACAACGATTTTACCCAAGTCAGATATATCCTCGCCCACCCAAGTGATTTCGCCGTTCAACATTACGCCCCATTTTGAAAAGAAGTTATTAATGTAGTACTTTAACCAAGCCACATATTCATAGAATTTTTCACCACCATCCCATTCTAGAACGGCGCCATCATCACTGATAATCCATGCACACCATAAACCAGGTTGACATTCACCATCAGCAATGCGACGTTGCATTTCATTCCAACGGCCATTAAAATCGTCAAATGATTTATCATCATACCCCAATTGTCCTGGAGGTGTATTGTAGTCGATTATAGAATCATCTTTACTTTGCCCTGACTGTCCGTCATCTTTAGCGAAATACTCGCCATCGCGTCCGTAAATTGCTTCTGGCGTGGTGTCAGTAGCAAAAGGATTGCCATGTTCACCTTTGTACAATTCCATCAATTTAGTAACATCGCGTTTCATTCTGCGAGTGTTTGAAATAAGATTAATATAATCTCTTTCCTTTTCTGTTAAAGGTCTGCTGATTGTAATGGACCCATCGAAATTAGTGTGATACCCCATGATAATAATTTTTTTTAGTTGTTTTTATTCTGTTTTAATTATGATACAAAGATAATATATTGATATGACATGTACAAGTAAATTAACTTTTTTAACAATGTTAAAGATCCAGTTATGAGTTTTATGTACCCCGTCGCCAGGATTAACTAGAAGAAACTCACACCCAGAATTTTAACATATTGGTATTACAAAAAAAGAAACCCCCAACCATTTCTGACTGAGGATTTCCAGGCAACATATAAAACAACTAAAACTATTTTTCTTCTGGCTCGAGATCTGCAAGAAATTCTTCTACTGTCGGCAAGTTGTCAAGGTCATACGATTTCATTAATCGTATTGATGCATATTCGGTATCACCTTTAGGTTTATAAAACCGTTCAGTTTCTTCCATTGGTGATTTATTAAACCCTTCATACACTTCAAAAGTGTTTTTATCCAGGTCAATAACATAACCATATTCACAAAATAAACTGTCATGTACAAAATCACGACTGTCGTGTAACATGATATTTTGATCTTCTGATTCTGCAATTACATTCAAAATGTCGCTGCCGTGGCCACGGGTTAAGTATGGGTATTTTTCGTTATACTGTTTGGTTTGTTTGTCATTCATCCAACCATTCTCACATCCGATTGATTTTAAAAATTCTGTAATACCTGTTTCTTCTTCTGGAGTAATAAAATGACACACCTTCAATTTTTCCCTTAATTTTTCTAGAATTCCTTTGTGAAGAAATTCCAAAGTAACTACACCGTTGCCACTTGGGTAATGATCCCATTGTCCATACTGTGCAACGACTGGATTGCCACCTAAAATAACCATTGTTATGCCTCTTGTACCCATGATAATAATTTTTTATTAGTTGTTTTTATATGATACAAAGATAACACATTTATTTGATACTACCTAATTATTTCTAACTTTATCACATTTTTTAACAACCCAATGTGCTAATGCATAACTAGGTTTATAATCCATATTAATAACACCCGCATGATTATGGTCGATCCAATCTTTAACCAGTTGATAATAATTTCTTTTATTAGTAACTTGAATTAAATTATAATGTTTCCATGCAATGTCAGGAACGTTATTAATCATTGATAACATATTGAATGTATCACAAATGCCAACCCAATCAGGCCCAGTAAGTTTATTAAACGTTTCATTTTGTTTTAAAACCTCGCCAAAAGTGGCGAGGTCTTTAATGGGTTGTCCCAGTTTATTGTATTTTTCCATATTAAAACACGTTATTAATGTCGTTATGCTTAATAACAAAGGGCGTTTCAGGAATAGTGTATTTATTATTTTTCACACTTGATGCCGTCATTTTGAATTTCAGTCCAACAATAACATTTTTTTTGTCGAGGTAACGTGCGTCATACAAATCACCGTTAATAACTTCAAACCCGTGATACATTTTTGGTAACAGTTTTTCGAAAACCGCCGCCACTCTAAAACCATTTTTCAATGCTTGTTCACATAGTTTCCAATTGTAACCGTTATAACTGTATGTTATATCATAGTTGGTATACTTTTTTGAAAGTTCCAACCGATTAAAAACCTTTGTGTAATCATAAAATTGCACATCTGGGAATAATTCTAAAATGTTTTTTCCGTTATGTACAAAATCCTCCATACTAATATCAGAAGTTGCATTAATTCTAACAGAAAATTCAAGTCCGTCCAGTTCCGCTTGTAACCTATGCATTTTAATTTCGGCAATCATCATTTGCATGAAGTAGGTTTTATTCACAAAAAACAATTGTGTTTTTTTAATGCGTGAATTTATTAATGTACTTTTACCTGCGCCAATTTCCATTCTGGCACGACCACTACCAAATAAACAATGCTCGCGACAATGTTTATCATTGACACATGCTTTAAAACCGCTTAAATCAGAACTAGCCAAATAAATAGAATAGGTAGCAACACCATGTACATAACTATGCATAAACTTTGAACTGTGGGCTACATTTCCTAAGTATGCCACGCCCAACTCTTTTTTCGCTTTGGTTAAACCTTTGTAGGTTAATTTTGATAACTCATCTTTGTTTAATAATAACATAATAGTAAATTGTTTTTAGTTGTTTTTATATGGTACAAAGATAATACTATTATATGAATTATACAATAGTATTATCGTTAAAGTTAGTTAATCGTTTTTAATTCCATAATAAGTAGTTTCAATAAATTTATCAACTTCATTTGAAAATTTAGTTACCTCATCTTTGTCATCGGCATCAGGCAAGTCAATGCCTATCATTTCACCAACATAGATTTCATTAAGATAAATTTCAATGCCGCCACATGATGAGTCTAAATCATAAAAAGATTTACAAGTAAATTCGTCTGTGCCTACTGGAATAATAATAGAATGTTTCATACTGTTTTATTTTTAATTGTTTATACAAAGATAATACTTTTAAACTATTCTACAAAACATTTTATGTTAAAGATTGTTAAAGTGCAATGTTAAAGAGCCAGGTATGATTTTTTACCTGCAGGATCGTCTTCAGATCGGATTAGTGTCCACGATCCTTCCTGCGAAAAACTCACAGCAGGCTTTTTAACAATTGGATATATAAGAAAACCCCAATCATTACTGACTGAGGTTTAATCCACGGCGATACGGTTCACTGTTCCCTTTTACGGTAGTATCTTTTGTGGCCTGTTATTTTTCTACCAAATCAAAAACCAATTCGGTGTGCTCATTACTGGGTTGGTCATCAGATACGGTAATCACTTCGCCAGCCCAAGAACCGACCAAACCATTTGCATCATCACCATAATAATCACCACCGCCACGAGAGTTTGAGTTGCATGTTAGCAAAGGTAGCGGGTGTATACGGTAATCATAAGTATCCGTAGCATCGTTTGGGTTTACCCATGTATCAGTAATTGGCACTTTGTCCAAATCAACAAACGATTTTTTGGTTTCGTTAATAAGGAATCGGAAATAATGATTTTCAGTTTCTTCTGGCTCGATTTTATTAGACTCATAAGTTTCTGGGTTTACATCACCCTCTTCGGCATAATCGCCGCCCCAAGTTAATGATTGACCAAACCATGCGCCACCTTTGGCGATAAGTTTTTCTACTAAATTTACATAGTTGTTACCAATCCAACCTGTTTCCATTAATTTTGCTCCATTACCATATTCATGTGGATTTACACACTCATTGAGTTCTTTAACTCCTGCATTAAAATACTGTCCCATAATAATAAGTTTTATTTGTTGTTTTTATATGATACAAAGATAATACTTTTATGTGATGCACACAAGCGTTTTAACACTTTTAACAATGTTAAAGTTCCAGGCGTGAGTTCATAACCTTCCCGTCGAAAATGTATCCCCCGAGCAAAAAAAACCCACCAGCGAAAAGCCAGTGGGTATTACACTACCAAATTATTTATGTCGACCAGTTTAAAAAAAACTCTAATTGATTAGTCGTGTCAATAAAATAACCATCATCAAGATAATTATTTATGTCTTCCTCGTCATACCCAACACAATTTTTTATGCTGTCAATAAAATACTTTTCAGATTTTAAAACTGCAGTATCTTTTTCGTTGGTGTCAGATATTTTAAATATGAATGATTTAACCTCATCAAGTGATCCAGCCTTAAATCGTATTACATTTATTACTTGCATATTATTCTTTAGTTATTTTAGTTAATGTACATTCTAATCTGCGTTTTTGTAGTTTTTTAATATAAGTATTACCTTCTTTTTCTGTCAAAAACTGTTTACCAGGGTATCCGCCATACATAACATATTTGTACCCAGTTTTAGTTAATTTAACCAAATAACCACCATTAGATAATTTAATTTGAAATGATTCTTTAGTATCGTTAAGTAACTTAATTTTTTCATTACGTTGATTATATCGTTTAACCGCATTAGTGAATTTATCACCTTTAAGTTTACTAGAAACATAATCAGTATTATAACCTAAACTTATTGTCGATTTTATATCAGTGTGTTTATAAAATTCGGTTATCTCATCAATTGCATTGAATAAATCATCAGTGGTAGTAACATTAATCATTTTTCTTTCGATATTACTATCATAACTAATATAACTATTATTCACACAAACTGTAATACCTAAGTTAGTTAACTCTTCAACTGTTTTAGCACGTTTACACCCATTTTTGAAAAAATTCGTAAATTCTTTATAACTACCAAAATTGCTCATAAACTTTAAACCGATATAACTGCCAAATTGGTCATCAGTATAATTGCTAGTGCCATCATCATTTAGATAACGTGTTTTGTTTTGGGTATTCATGTATTCCGCAACGTTAAGCATTTCGTTTAACGTGCCATAAAGTTTACCATTAGTCATATAGTAATACGGAAACCAATCACGCGAACGTCTTTCGCGTCCATTTACAAATACGGTGCAATTATTACTGCCAGATAATATCATTGGAACAAAATTGTCTTCATTCACTTTGATAAATTGTTTGTAATAAATAATTTCGTGGCTCATATTATTCTACTTTTAGATTATATTCTTGTTTCATCCAATCGCCAAAATCTGGTTCGGTTATTTCATCAACCTCATCCATATCCATATCAATGCAGTTTTTTTCAAAACGTTCGCCAGCAAGAAATGCGTTACGCATGTCTTCGTCTGTAAATAAATTCTTTGCCATAACGTTAAATTTTTATTTTAAGTAAATACTCTTTGTTACCTCTAGTAATAATTTTACATACTTCACCTTTAGAGTTAAGTTTATAAAAATCCAAAATATCATAACCTGCATATTTTTTTAAATCACTTTTAGAAAATTCTTTGCAGTGCTCCAAAACATCAGTAGGATTATGCAATAAATGTTTTAATATAGATGCTTTAATTGCACCTCTATCAAACTTTTCAAACCACTCAATAACAGTTTCACTGTTTTGACTAAATAATAAATGTTTTAATACCATTGTCGTATTGTTTTAATTTGTTACATACAAAGATAATACTTTTCTATAACATACACAAGCATTTTAACATTTTTAACATTGTTAAAGTCCCAGTTATGAGTTTCTTCCTGAAGTATCCTGGCGACGGGAAGGTTTGAAACTCACAACCAGCATTTTAACATTTCATTTTACCGCACAAAAAAAGGGGAAATAAATCCCCTCTTAATTATTCTATTGTACTGTTTTGGTCGAATGGTTCATCCTCGTCATCACATTCTTCTGCATATTTTGCTTGTTGTTCATCCCAATCCAATTCCATATTACAAATTTCGGGAGTACCATCATTGTCTCTGACAGTACTTGCAATTCCACAAAAACAACAGCCAGGTTCGCTGTATTCCATAACAAAACTCAATTCGGGAAATTTCTCTTGTACATACATCAACCAAGTAATAGGTGGCGTCCATGCTGTGGTCATATAGAATTTAATTTCACCATGCGCATCACTTTCAACATATTGAATATCATAAAAATCGGCACTCCATTTCGTACCCCAGTAAGTGGAACACCAATCATACCAACCGACAACACCAAATTCTTTTAATTGCTGTACTGCAATCTCGGGGAAATCTTCTGGGTGGTTTGTGGTATCAGCAGCTTTGATAATGTCAGGTTTTGGATAATACACCTCGATTGATAATTTCTTATCTTGAGGTAAATTATCAGTGTCAGTCTCAATATCGACTGTTTTCTCAGGTAACACATATTCGGGGTTTTTAATTCCGAATCTTAAAAACTCTCTGGTTTTTTCTTTTTTACCTGTAATAACAATTTTATTAAAAGTCCAATTTGGCATCGTTTTAATTTTTTAAATGTTTAAATTCATTTTTAATTACAATACAAAGATAATTCTTTTATTTTATACCACCAAATAATTTGTGTTAATGTTTGTTCATCATTAAAACGAAATGGTTATGTTAAAAAATTACGCACCATGAAATTCTTGGCGGTACTTTTGTTGAAACCCAAATGTTCATCGCCGTAACGATAATGTAATTTTTCTTTTTCATAACTGTTTTTATTTGTTTATACAAAGATAACACTATTATATGAATTATACAATAGTGTTATAGTTAATGTTTCTTAAATCAAATAATTTTCAACTAATAAATCATATATATCAAAATCATCCGAACTGTAACCGATGCAATTTTCTGGTATATAATACTGTTTTTCTTCAAATTCAATACATTTATGATTATCCATCATTAAATCTACATAAGCACTACTTTCATTCTCTTCAACAGGAACGCCAAAAGTATTCAAAAAATCTAAAACTTTGATTGTTGTTGTCATAATACTATTATTTTTAATTGTTTATACAAAGATAAAACATTTGTATCACATATACAAGCATATTAACATTTTTAACAATGTTAAAGTTCCAGGTGTGAGTTTTACCCGTGTCTTCTAGGGTATTTTTATTTCGATAGGTTTTGGTAGTATTACGCGCAACAAAAACCCCACCGAATAAACTGTGAAGTTTTCGTTGTAATACTATTACTTACCTACATCAATAATTTTGCTTTAGGTGCTGGGTTAATACCAGGGCCTGGTTGATATGGGTTTGACCTACTAGGTTTTTTAGTCGGTGTCTTTACGGGAATTTTTACTGGCGCTGGTGCATTCATTTTTATCATTTCTTTTCTTTTTTTGGTAATATACCAATGTTTTGGTAGTGTTCTATATTAGTTATCAAATAATTTACAACGTCGTCTTCATAAATCGTAATGCCTTTAAAGGATTCATTATTTACCTTTTCATTTAGCCACAATGTTAATTCCCATAACCAAAGTATAAACCTTAACGGTTCGCGGGTTGAGTGTTTGAACTCGTCTGCGAACATAACACTTTCAAACTTAATTTCACGTGCTAATGCTTTTAAAACTTTTTGTTGTTCAATTCCGTTGTTTGTCATACTGAATTATTTTATACAAAGATAATACATTTACTTATACTACACAAGCGTTTTAACACTTTTAACATTGTTAATGTGCCAGCTGTGAGTTTCTTCTAGCTACCCTCTTCAGATCCAGTCAGAAAATTCCGAGATCCTTCCAGGCATAAAACTCACAACCAGCATTTTAACATATACATATACAGAAAACCCCCGACTGTTATGCCGAGGGTTTAACTTATTGTCCTAGAACTTGTCTGTATCCATTCTTACAAAATCTACACATTTGAGGGTCGTCAACATCGTTAACACATCCCTTACATTGTTTATATTTCATAATATTACTTCTTCTTCGTACTTGTTACATCGTTTACAATAACGATATTGATACATTTGATTGTATTCAAATCGTTCTCCTGTTTTATAAACAGTTCTTATCATTGTTCGTTCTTCTTGTTTCCATCTACCCCAGTCATGACCCCAGAAACACGTTTTACGCTTGTGGGTTATTATAAACCTGATAGGTGAGAATAACCAATAAAGGAATTTAATAATAATGTTTTTCATACTAAATAATTTTTAATTGTTTATACAAAGATAATACTTTTATATCACCCGCACAAGCATTTTAACACTTTTAACATTGTTAATGACCCAGTTATGAGTTTCTTCTAGCTACCCTCTTCAGATCCAGAAAGAAATTTCCGAGAGTCTTCCAGGCGGGCCACAGGTATAAACTCACAACCAGCATTTTAACATATCAAGGTATAAAAAAATTGAACCTCCGCTGAGTAATCAGCGGAGGTTCGTTCATAATGTCGGGGGGATTCTACTACATTTTTCTAGAATAACGGAGGATACTATTCCCACAACGGTTTGGTCATAACCCGCAAACGAGCCGAAAATGTTCTAACGGCGGACGAGTGACAGCGGAGGTCATATCTAATGTATACCAATCGGAAAAGGTAAACCTCATTAACGGTTACTTTCATCTACCGATTTGATAATACAACATTATTTTTAATTATACAAATCTTTTTTGTTAAAATTTCTAAATTCTTTTTTTAATATACGATTAAAACCATTATTACGTCTGAATTTAGAAAATCTACCAATCAAAACTATGATTATCAGTAATACAATTATAACACCCATATCATTTAGTTATTTCGTAAAGTTCCTCTTCAACTTCCTTTAATAATTCCATAAGTTCATTAACACCACTTTCAAAGATATTAAAACGGTTCAGTACCAATAAATGTAATACTTTTAGTAATACGATTATATTTGTAAACCAAATAATCATCAGACATAAAAAAACTATCAAATATCTGGATTTCAATTTCCTCAGCACCTTTAGTAATTAACAAATAGTCAATGGTATCAATAATTTCTTTTTTTAATTCGTCAACCTTAGTTGACATTATTTCAGTTATTTTCATACAAAATTAAATTTATCTATGCAACAATATTTATATTTCAATGGTTTACCATTTTCATCAGTTTTCCCACAAGGGCATTTTTCATTACGTCCTGTATGACGAAACTTTTCATACTCTTTTTTTAACTCTTCACGTTTTTCATCCATACGTTTTCTCCAATCATTATCAATTTCAATTTGACCTGCATCAGTTTCATTGATAACAATATCAGAACCGACATCACGAAACATATCCTCAAGGGGATTGCGTCTTATGCCTGCAAGAATGCTGTACATTGAATCTTCTTTTTGTTTATTATAACGTGCCCTTTGTTCCTCTTGTTTTTCAATTGGAACATCAGATAAAAGATATTCTTTAGTAACTGTGCCGCAAGTACGGCAAGCACCATCTTCGCCAGTATTATGTAAAGTATAATCTTGACATTGATTACACCAGAAACGATTATAAGTAATTTGTGGCATTATATAATATTTATTTTATTATGCATATCCATATAAGTAACGATTAACGTATTTTTCGGATTATTACGCCATCTCAGATATCTCACCCACATTAACCATGCGGTGCGGATTAAACTACGTTTCCTTTTCATACTGTATTGTTTTAAATGTTACATACAAAGATAATAAAATGTATTGATATAACAAAGTTTTTTGTGTTAAAATAACATAATATCATATGTTAATGTTCCAGCTGTGAGTTTCTTCTGGCGTGCGCCTGGCGGGCCACAGGGATAAACTCACAACCCGCATTTTAACATATCATGGAATAAAAAAAAGAAACCCCCAGCCATTTCTGACTGGAAGTTTCACCAAACAATTAAAACAACAATTTATTAACGAATATCGTATATTTGATTTTCTACTACTAAATCCCATGTAGCACTAGGGTCATCAGTTTGACGTGCATCATGTTCTTCCATTATCTGATTAATTTCCGACTCAGTTAAATCGGTTATACCAATGCGATTAGCAACGTATAAAACATCTTCTTCTTCTATCATATTATTTGAATTTAACCCAGTCCTCTTCTGGTAAACCGAAAATTAATCTTTCGTTTGGTAAATGATATAACAGTTCCTCAAGTACTGTATAATCATCTTGTTCAAAATCTTTTTTAAGTTGTTCAATGACTGCATCGACAAGCTCATGTTTTTCTCTTTCCATTATTTTGATATTTGATTAAGTATTTCAATCAATTCAACTAAAGAATAATGTACATTAATCTCAAGTGTTTTAAACGTTTTGTTTATAGTTTTTAGTGTCATAATAATTTTCTTAGAATCAGAATATGTGCTGTGTCCAACCGACCATCGGCTAACCTATTACACCATAACTTCCTTATTCTGATTTGTTGATACAAAGATAATACTTTTATTTGATATACACAAACATTTTATGTTAATGTTTGTTATTTTATTAATGTACCTTTTTTAAACAATTTAGTATAAGAGGTTACATTCGGATAAGGAATTTCATCCTTTGTCCAAGTATCATTGTTTACCTTTGTAAAATCAATGTTTCTACTGCCATAATTACCTCCATTTTAATGATATTAATTCAATAATACCACACAATACATCTTCTAATACCGCTTCAGTAACAGTTGCTGTACTCCAACCATCAGTAAAATCTTGTATCTCATAACGATTTTCTTTGATTTTACAAACACATCTGGTTGATAATCCTAATCTAACATCTTTATCAATTCCCTCCTCAAGTGAACTAATAATTTTTTTTGCATCTTCTCTTGTCATAATATCATTCTTTTAATTGTTTATACAAAGATAATACTATTATATCACATATACAAGTGTTTTAACATTTTTAACATTGTTAATTATCCAGTTATGAGTTTTTCCTGAAGACGGATACTTCAGATCGGAATGGTGTCCACGATCCTTCCCTGAACTAAAACTCGCACCCAGCGTTTTAACATATCACGCCATAAAAAAACCCAATCATTTCTGACTGGGTTTTCAATTTGTTATAATTTTAGTTTACGGATTTCATAAACGATGGTGAGTTACCGTATAAAGGAGAATGTCCATCCCATTTTTCAATAAACATTTGTTGTATGATTAATGGTGTCAATGTTTGTTGTTTAATTTTATTGGCTTCAGCCTCACCTCGGGCTTTGGTTACAGCAATCTCGGCATCGGCTCTTGTGCTACGAAGTTCATTCTCTTTTTGTTGTGCAAGTTGTACCGCGTTATTCTTAGCTTCAATACCTTTAGTCACACTGGCGGGATATCTCAAACCGAATGTTAGAGGTCCAATTTCAAAACCCTCCTTTTCCAATTCTTTAGTTAATATAACCGTAACTTTTTTATCAAATTCAACACGTTTGGATAAAATATCATCAGTCGTATATTCGTTAAACACATTTTTAAACACATCCTTAACATAAGTTAATAAAATAGTTTGTCTAAGTTCCTCAATATCCTTTCGATACTTTATGAAAATTTCGGGACTTTTACCTGCTTTAACACGAAAATTTAACATCGGGTCAACATAGAATACACTACCATCTTTGGCATTCACACTAAATGCTTCATAATCGGCTGTCTGATAAAATATAGGAAATTCCTCAACATCCTCGGTCCACGGATTATACCACACACGGCCAGTAACTAATGATGCCATTTGAACACCCTTATCAGAACCGTACTGTTTCACTAAAATACCCTCGTACCCACCACCAATACGTTTTGTACATGAAGTAAAACTCATAGTTGCTACAGCAACCAATAAAAATAAAATCACGTTTTTCATTTTGTTTTAAAAATTTTTATTATATAATTGATTAAAAAATAATTCCCAATAATAAAACCACTGATACCAATAACACCCACTAATACCGCAATATCTGATGCCGTACTAACTAGCGATAACACACCATTGATATATAAAAATTCCATCAATAGTAATACGGGCAAAACTGCAATTAATATGATAATTTTATGTAAAATACTTTTTTCCATTTTTTTATGTTTTAATTTATGATACAAAGATAATACATTTATTTGATAAATACAAATGTTATTGTGTTAAACAATTTTACCCTCCAAAATTAATAATTTTTTATATTCACGAAACTGCACTAATTTACGTGCCTTTGATTGAATTTTGTAAAATTCTTCCTCTGTCATTTCGTTAAACTCAAGTAAATCATTATCTATTGTTTTAAAAAGTTCAATACCTTTAACCACATCATCACGTTTCTCTTTAACATACAATTCTAGTTCCTCATGTGTCCCCTCTTTAATTACATCAACATTATTAAATGTACCTGAATAACCACCGCCAAAACCCTCAGAACCATAACTTGGGCTGACTTGTATCTTTTCTACTTTAATTCCTACTAAGATTGACATAATACTATTGTTTTTAATTGTTTCTACAAAGATAATACTATTATATTGAATAAACAAGCATATTAACATTTTTAACATTGTTAAAGTTCCAGGTGTGAGTTTCTTCTAGCTACCCTCTTCAGATCCAGTCAGAAAATTCCGAGAACCTTCCAGGTATAAAACTCACAACCAGCGTTTTAACATATCAAGAAATAAAAAAAGGGGAAATAAATCCCCTCTTTTTAAATCCACCTGATAGGTTATTTACATTTATCCGAAATAAAATCGGTATAAACCTCATCCATTGACATAAACAGGCTGTTTGGCCGTCTGCGGTCGCCAGTTTTCAATTCGTAATATCCAGCCCCTTTTACTCCATCGGGGAAATAACGATACGATGTGAGCGGGTACGAAACGTTTGGATGCTTTTCGTTAAATTCGGTTACAGACATTTTGACGGGTAACGACATAAGGTAATTTTTATCACCGATTTTTGTCATCACTAAACCAGATGCGGCACTATTCAAGTATTTTTCTTCGTATTGACGAACTGCGCGATAAGCTGCCGAAGATGAACGAAATGAACGAGGGAATTTTTTTACTTCTTTTGTTTCCATAATTGTAAATTTTATTTATTGTTTTAATTCTGATACAAAGATAATACATTAATACCAATTGCACAAGCATTTTAACACTTTTAACATTGTTAATGAGCCTGTTATGAGTTTGTAATACCTTCCAGTATTCTTCCAGTATTCTTCCAGTATTCTTCCAGTATTCTTCCAGTATTCTTCCAGTATTCTTCCAGTATTCCTACTAAACTCACAGACAGCGTTTTAACATATCGTAATACAGAAAACCCCGCGTTTCACAACGCAGGGAACTCTTAATTTAACAATTTAACTATGGACAAACCGTTCAATGAAACTCACACAAATATATACAAGTACCAATTTCCTAATTCAACGATTACCGCAATTTTTAAACTTTCGTTTCAAATTGTCTTACATAATATCCAAAGGAGAAAATTCGGACTAACGTAGCCCTATCCCGAACGCTGATTCAAGTTCTATTTTTAATTTTTCTATAATATCTTTGTCAATGTTGTCTGACATACCATTTTTCCAAATGTTATCGCCATAAAAACCCCAGCAACTATCTGTCATTTCATCATCAACATAAACTTCAAATCCGTACACATCACCAGTAAGATATTGGTCGTATGTTTCAACTTCGGCGTTTAAATTTTCAACCGCCTTGTCATACCATTTTTTTGTACAGTATTTAATGTTGAAAGTTTTTTTCATCATTTCCTTTGTAATGATTGCGAACCCAACTTGCCCGCTATCCCATTTACAACTGAAAGAACTTGTTGAAATTGTAATGCCCGAGTGGTCATATAAATATAAGGGCATAATCACAATCGGTTTTTCATTTCGGATAATATCCGCCTTCATTTCCTCCCAATTATTATTATCATGGAAATTATAATCATGTTTATCGCCCAAATTATATCTTGAATGAAAACATATCATTTTAACTATGTTGCCATCGGTATAATCTAAATCGCGAGGACTTTGTGCATTTTCGTCTTGAATAATTTCTAAACGAATGTTGTCTTTTTTAATTGTTGTCATAATAGTGTTGTTTTAAATTGTTATACAAAGATAATACATTTACTTATACTACACAAGTGTTTTAACACTTTTAACATTGTTAATGACCCAGTTATGAGTTTCTTCTAGCTACCCTCTTCAGATCCAGTCAGAAAATTCCGAGACCCTTCCAGGCATAAAACTCACAAACAGCGTTTTAACATATCGTAATACAGAAAAACCCACGTTTCACAACGTAGGTAATTCTTTGTCTGAACTATATCAAAAACCAAATATAAATTTAACCGTTTATTTTATTAACAAGTATTGACAAATTTCCGAGCAATTCCACATAAGTTTTACCACTTGTGAAAATTTTGTTATACTCATCACATATCCAATTTTTACAACGATAACCACGTCTTTTTGCTGTTGTATGTATGATACAATAAATGAAGTCCCTTTCAGTATTCGGATACATTTGTCCCGAAATGAAAATCTTTCGTTCACCTAATATACGTACTAAATCTTTACTGTTACCCTCTCTGAAAAGTCTTTCTGCCTCTTTTTTAATACCATGTATAGTACCGATATTTGTAACATCAAAAGTGAAATCACTTAGAAGTACTTTAATTTCCTTAATAAATTCTACTTGATTCATATTGCCTATTTTTAAATTGTTTACACAAAGATAATACATTTATATGTACTACACAAGCATTTTAACATTTTTAACATTGTTAATGATCCAGTTATGAGTTTCTTCTGACGCGAGCCTGGTGAATCAAGAATCTTCCCAGGCAAATTCTAGCAGAAACTCACAAACAGCGTTTTAACACTTTGTAATACCATATAAAAAACCCCCGACTGTTAAGCCGAGGGTTGAAAAGACTGTACCGCTCCAATGTGTACTACATCTTTATTTCCAGCCGTATTCCTTTTTAACAGTTGCCTCGTAATTGTCAGTCTTTTCTACATAACTGTCAATTCGGTCTGTTAACTCATCACAGTAAACCATTTCTAATGTTTCTTTAATCTCACATTTATAATCTAACAAATACACGGTATATGTATCGTTATAGTCTAATGTGATTAACACATAACCTTTGTGCTTAAATCCTGATACCTTGAACAATAAACCTTTACCCTGAAAATTAACATAATCTCTTGCTCCCCAGCTCATTAAAATGCTAACACCACCAGCCCGAAGCTGTAACAAAGTTTCTTGTGCATTGAGAACGTCTTTCAATAACGACTCAATTTTTTTTACATTTTCGCTTGTCATAATACTATTGTTTTAAATTGTTATACAAAGATAATACTTTTATATCACCCGCACAAGCATTTTAACACTTTTAACATTGTTAATGACCCAGTTATGAGTTTCTTCTAGCGACCCTCTTCAGATCCAGTCAGAAAATTCCGAGACCCTTCCAGGCATAAAACTCACAACCAGCATTTTAACATTTCATATAACCACACAAAAAAGGGGCGAACCTAAATCCACCCCTCAAAACACTTTGAAACTAAATGAAAAGTAACAAAGAGCAAACAACTTATATTAAAGTACCTTAACTATTTCTTTTAATTTATTATGAAAATCGGTGAAATCTTTTAGACTTTCACTAATAGTGAAATTATCTTTATATTCTTTACTTTGTCTGTGTAAATCAATTTGCTCATCAACATCAAACTCATTAACATATTTTTTAAATTCTACTTTTTTAAACGGTAATAAACCTATAATCATGTCCACACCGCCAGCTGTCCACATTTCCAACTCTGAACATTGTTCATTGTCTTGCTCAAACAAAAATACCTTAAATCCTACTTCTTCAAAGAATTTAACTAATTCATCACTTGACATTTTTGACATAATAATATAGTTTTAAATTGTTATACAAAGATAATACTATTATATCAATTGCACAAGCATTTAATGTTAAAAAAATGTAATACCAAATGTTAATGCGCCTTCTGTGAGTTTCTTCTGGTTGCCACACGGGGTGAGCTGACGAAGCCTGTCGTCTCCCAGCTCAGGACGACTGCTGAACTCACAACCAGCATTTTAACACTTTGTAATACCACATAAAAAAAGAGTGGTACTAATTCCACTCTTCCCTAAATAATATATAACACGTTTTTATTCCCTTTTCTTTTTTTCGTAAAACAGTTGAACGTAATGTATGGAAACCACAGTTATAACCCAATAAAGTATTATACTAACATCTTTTCTCATTCCATCATATTGACAATACAACATTAAATAAGCCATCAACATTATGAATAAAATCATAGGTATTAAACACCCCAAAAATAACAATATGTTAAATCTTCTCTTTTCCATAACTTAATCAAATAACGTGTGTACCTTACTAATACCAATGATTGTTAATAAAACACCCATAATTATCAATATAATACCCGATAAACCTTGTAATGCCGTGGCATTATATAACCCAATAAATACATTGTAGGTATGAAATGATATGTTAATCACCAAAATTAAACATACGATAACTGTTAAAATCTTTTTTGAATCCATAATGATATAATTTTTAATTGTTTCGACAAAGATACGGCAATAAGGTTATACTGCAAAATTTATTATGTTAAAGTTTGTAATACCAATTGTTAATGCGCCTTCTGTGAGTTCTACATGAAACCACAAACATGAAACATTTTTTTATCTCGACAAACTCACACACGGGCCTTAACATATCAACATACGAAAAACCCCCGACTGTTAAGACGAGGGTCAATTCCATATTCATATCATCCTACTTTCGGTAAAACTCAATATATGTTAAATCCTTTGTATATTTTACTCTCAATTCCGAACCCAAACCCCAATAAACACCTCCTCTGTCATAAGCCCCGTTCATCGGTACTCGACAATCAAAGACTGTCTTCTGGTCACATTTACATATACGATTATTACGACCTCTAGTAATCGTATGAGGAAATTCACCCACGTTATTACGACCCATTGGCGCTCCGTACTTTGTTGATACATTTGTGATAATTTTGTCTAGCGTTCTCATATTGCATATTTTTAAATTGTTTCGACAAAGATACGGCAATAAGGTTATACTGCAAAATTTATTATGTTAAAGTTTGTGATGCCAATTGTTAATGAGCCTTCTGTGAGTTCTACATGAAACCACAAACATGAAACATTTTTTTATCACCCCCAAATGGTTTAACACTTTTTATCTCGACAAACTCACACACGGGCCCTTAACATTGTTAAAATATGCTAACGCAAATGCTAATTTAACTTTCCCGAAAATGCTAAAGTTTATTAATAATATGTAATTTATCGGTTTACCTATTGTAGATATGAAAAATACATACTATCTTTGTCGAAACAATTCCAAAAACAAGTAATAATAACAATTTAACAATTTTGTGAAAATGAAAACAAAAATTAACAAAACAGTATCGGTATCAGAAATGGTAAACATTTTAATGACAGTTTCTAAACAACAGTTCGTATTTTGTGTTTATAACACTGAATACAGAATGAACAAAACAAACAACCCTTATTACGGACGTGTAAGAAAAATAACTTACAACCGTTTTATCTTAGGGTTTGACTACGAAAATCGTGTTAATAATAACATGTATAAAGAAGACATTCAAGGTACTTTTGTTTCACAAAAACCGAGTGGACGTACACACGTTTCAAAGTGTGTTACTATTGATGACAAAACAGGGTTAACTCATTATGTGAATTTAGAATACTTCAAAGAGAACAAATTAAAAACCGAAATTTTATTGGATGGTGAAATCATAACAAATGGTAATTTGTTGAATGATATTAAAACTTACAAAGTGAAATCATATCCGAATACAAACCAACCTCAAGAAAAAAAGGTCGAAATGATTACCCCAAAGGTCGAAAATTTGACTTTCTTATCAATGAATAACATAAGGTACACTATTGAAAAATAGTGTCTTAAATCGAATTTAAAAGGGACTTTTTTAGTCCCTTTTTTTGTGTGGTATTATGTTAATTAACCACCTATGAGTTTTCTGCACAAAAATAATACCCAAATTTTATTTGTTAAAATGCTGTCAGTGAGTTTTCCCTTAGACGTTTTAAGATAGGATAAATTCTTATAGTAGGGTAACACATTTATTTATATTAAATTGAATATACCCATCTTAAAATCATTATACACCCC